>Ga0126313_10000187_pt1 | contig 27045 bp, 27 predicted proteins | sample Plot105A_FD_89954 | JGI IMG/M metagenome (GOLD analysis project Ga0126313, IMG submission 89954) | Serpentine soil microbial communities from UC McLaughlin Reserve, CA, USA - Plot105A | ecosystem: Environmental > Terrestrial > Soil > Grasslands | place: USA: UC McLaughlin Reserve, Lake County...
CTTCTCGTCGAAGAGCGTGTTCTTCGTGAACTCGGTGATCGCGTCGTTCATCCCGAAGGCGAACTCGCCCGCCCTGCGCGCGCCGTCGTCCATCGCGATCATGCTCTGGAGGAACTGGCCGCCGCGCGCCGCGGTCGCCTCCACCACCTCGCCCTGGTGGAAGCGAAGCCGCACGTCCTCAACGATCCGGCCATGGAACGTCGACGGGAACGAGAAGTGGATCTCGCCCTCCAGGCTCGTCTCAACCGGCCCGGTGAAGATCTCGCCGTCGGGGAAGTTCTCCTTCCCCTCGGAGGGAATCCACGTCCGACCTTCGGTCCCGAGCGTCAGGTCGGTCCCGTCGGCGACGACGCGCAACTCGCGTTTCGTGCCGAGCCACTCGGCGACTGTCCGAAGCTCGGCGCCGAAGCGCTGCCACTCGCCAACCGGATCATCGGCGTCGAGCCTCCCGGCGCCGTAGACGAAGTCCTCGTAACCCGCGAGCGACATGTCCGCCTCTTGAGCTCCGGCATTCGTCGGAAAGGCGGTGATCGTCCAGCGGAGCTCACCCGCCGCAGCGCGGCGGAACGTGAGCTCGCGCAACGGTTCCCGTGTTCGTCCGACCGTCTGGATCCGTGCTGGGTCCACGCCCGAAAGCGCGCGCGTGTTCGTCTCGGCCTCGAGCACGATCCGGATGTCGGCGCGCTCGAAGTCCTCGCGTCGGGCCGGGTTCAGCCAGGCGAGCTGCTCCTCCGAGCCATGGGCGAGAAGCGCCTCCGCGAAGCCATCGACGGCGAGTCGCGGCTCGGGGTGGCCACCGGCCTCGAGCACGCGCCGGTAGACGGCGCGCACGAGCGGGGCCCCGACTGGCGAGCTCTCGATCAGCACGACGTCGCCCTCGCCGACGGAGGTCGAGTACCCGACGATCACGTCGGCCAGGCGCGCGACCCGGTCGTCCATCAGACGGCCTCGAGGGCGGGCTCGGCCAGGAACGCTCCGGCCTTCCAGATGAGCTCCCCGTCGGCGTAGACCTCGCCCTCCTCGCGAAGGTCGCAGATGAGGTCCCAGTGGAGCCCCGACGAGTTCTTCCCGCCGGTCTGCGGGAAGCCTGCTCCTAGCGCCGTGTGGATCGTGCCGCCGATCTTCTCGTCGAACAGGATGTTCCGGGTGAAGCGGTCGATCTCGTAGTTCAGGCCGAACGCGAGCTCCCCGACCACACGCGAGCCGCCGTCCATGTCGAGGAGCGAGCGCAGGTAGTCCTCGCCGCGAGCGGCCTCGGCGGCGACGACCTGGCCGCCCTCGAAGCGCAGGCGCACGTCGTCGACCTCGCGCCCCTGAAAGATCCCCGGGAACCCGAAGCGGATGTCGCCCTCGGTCTCGGTCTCGACGGGGCTCGTGAACACCTCGCCGTCGGGGAGGTTGAAGCGCCCATCGGCCGCGAGCCACGTTCGGCCGCCGACGCCGAGGCGGAGATCGGTGTCCGGGCCGACGACGCGGAGCTCGCGGACGGTCTCGAGGCTCCGGGCGCGCGCACTCAGGCTCCGGGACACCTTCCGCCAGTGGTCAGCAGCACCTTCCTCGTCGACGTGGCATGCGGCGAAGACGAAGTCCTCGTACTCCTCGAGAGACATGTCCGCGTCCTGCGCGTGGGCTGGAGTCGGGTGGAGCGTCCCGCACCACGCCATCTCGCCCTTCGAGATGCGCTCCCAGCGCGTGTTTGCGAGCTTCCGGTGCGCGGCGATGTAGCGGCTGTGCCGCGTGGGCTCGACGCGCGAGAGCGACCGCGTGTTTGCCTCCGACCAAATGGTCACGAGGGCGTCGATCGTCTCGATCTCCTTCCACTGCGTCGAGGAGATGAACTCCAGCTGTTCCTCCGACCCGTGCTCGAGGAGGAGCTCGAGCAGGCCGTCGAGGGTCAGATTCGCGTACGGACGCGCACCGGCGGCAAGCGCGGAGCGGTAGACGGCGAGCGCGAGCGGCGCGGCGACGTCGAGGCCGTCGATTCGAAGGACGTCGCCCTCGCCGAGCTCCAGCGAGTAGCCGACGACGAGGCCGGCAAGCCTGTCGACGCGAGGATCCGTCACCTGGTTCTTATACCGCGTTCCGGCGCGACATCAGCCCGGAGCGCGGCGAGAACTGCGTCCAGGAGCCGGTCCGGGCCGAAGCGCACGGGATCGTCGGTCGGAAGCCCGACCTCGGCCTCGGTCTCCTCGATCGCCGCGCGGGCCTCGTCCTCTTCGAGCGCAGAGGTGTTCAGCGCCACGCACGCGACCGTGGCCCGACGCGCCGGCAGTGAGAGGCGCTCGTGGAGCTCGACGAGCTCGACGAGCGGAAGGATGGGATGCCCGGGAACCCCCACGATCTCCGTCGCACCGGCCTGGTGGCACAGGACGAACAGATTCGGGGCGCTCCCGTGCATCAGGCCGAGAGTCACGCCCGAGTACTGCGGGTGGATGATCGATCCCTGGCCCTCGATCCAGAGGAGCTCTCCCCCACGCTCGGCGCCCTCGACCACGAGCTGCTCGGCGGCGCCCGCGAGGAAGTCGGCGACGACCGCATCGACCGAGATCCCCCAGCCCGCGATCACGATCCCCGTCTGCCCCGTCGGTACGAACACCGAGGCGATTCCTCGCTCACGCGCCGCCTTGTCGAGCTCGAGCGAGACGGTCATCTTCCCGATCGCGCAGTCCGATCCTACGGTCAAGACGGACGCTGCCTCGACCTCGAGGTTCGCGCCGGTCGGCACCGAGAGACCCTCGGGAGGCCGCCGCAGGTCGCGAAGATCTACGCCGTGCTCGCGCGCGAGGGCAGCGAGATCAGGATCGTCCGAGACGAAGATGTGCATCCCCGACTCGACGTCCAGTCCCGCTTCGATCGCATCGCGGAGGATTCGCTGCCACGGAGGCGGAAGCCGCCCGCCCTGCGTCGCGACGCCGACGAGGGCGGTATCCGGCTCGTACGCGAGCCCGTCCGGGACCGTGTCGACGATCGGGAGCCCGTCGAGCTCCTCACCGGCATGCTCCGAGTCGACCAAGGCGACCACTTCGTCGCGCCGGTAGCGGACGACGCCCCGCATCGTCTTCCCGTAATGCGGGTCGAAGACGTAGCCCTCAGCGAGGATCAGGTACCGCTTCATGGACTCCGAGGCCCGCCGCGTCGGGTGGCAGCTGGACTCCCTCGTCGAACGGGACGCCCGGCCAGGGGTCCTCGGCGAGGAGGAGGTTGCCGTCGAGGTCGACGTGGTCGCAGAGGCTCGCGATCTGTGCGCCGGCCGAAATCGCGAGACCCGACTCGACCATGCAGCCGAGCATGACGCCGAGACCGAGCGCGCGAGCCGCGATCGCCATACGGACCGCCTCGCGGATGCCGCCGCTCTTCGCGAGCTTGATGTTGACACCGTGCGCGCGCTCAGCGCAGGCAGCCACGTCGGCGAGCGTGTGGCAATCCTCGTCGACGTAGATCGGGAGGCGCGAGCGGCGCTTCAGCCCGGGCCCATCGGGGTCGCCCGCCAGGAGCGGCTGCTCCACGTACTCCACGCCGAGACCCTCGAGCTCGACGATCGCGTCGACCGCCTCGTCGAGCGTCCAGTACTCGTTCACGTCGACCATGAGCGGCAGCTCGGTGACCGAGCGGACGGCGCGGACGCGCTCGACGTCGAGCCCGTCGCGGCCACCGAGCTTCAGCTTGAGGCGCCGGAAGCGCCCGTCGTCGGCGATGTCGGCCCGCCGCGCCATGTCCTCCGGACTGCCGAGCCAGACCGTCCAGGAGGTTGGCGGACCCGCGCGGTCGAGCCCAAGGAGCCGGTAGACCGGAAGGTCGGTCAGCTTGCCGCAGAGGTCGTAGAGCGCCGCGTCGATCGCCGCCTTCGCGGCCATCTCGCCGGGGATCTCCGCGAGGCGGCGACCGATCGCCTCGAGCGCGAACGGGTCGTGGCCGAGCAGCCCCTCGGCCTGGTCGAGAAAGGCGGCCGCCGAATCCACGGACTCCTTGTAGTGCGCCTGCGGCGTCGCCTCGCCGAAGCCCGAGACGTCGTCGTGCCGGATCTCGACCCACAGAACCTCCTCCTCGACCGTCGTCTCGCGCGAGATCGTGAAAGGCGCTGCGAGACGCAGGTTTTCGCGCCGGTAGGCGAGATCCACGGCGGGTTACACTACCGCCTCCCGCGCCTGTAGCTCAGGGGATAGAGCGCGCGCCTCCGGAGCGCGAGGTCGCAGGTTCGAATCCTGCCAGGCGCATGCCGGCACCTTCGTTCCGGCCGGCTCCGCGGACCGTCCGCATCCCGCTTGCGGGATTGCGTTCTCCCCGCCGAGGGTGGTACGTTCGCCGCCCCGGACGCGAGGCCCGTTGACGTTCGTGATGAGTGAACAGGCGGAGGCACCCCGCCGTCGACCTTCAAGCTGAGGAGGCTCCGTGAGCAGCGAGTTCGAGTCCCTGGACCCCTTCGTGCACGCAGAGATCACCCGTAAGCAGCTCCTGCTTCGCTTCGGCGCGGCAGGCGCGCTCCTCGCCACGCCGGCGTTCTTCGCCGCCTGTGGCGGCGGAGGAGACGAAGGCGCCGCCACCAGCCCCGGATCCACGGCGCCGAGCGGCTCCGTCACGCGCGGCGGGACGTTCACGATGGCGCGGCCTGAGGAGCCACTCTCGCTCGACCCGATCATCCCAAGCGACAACGGCTCGATCTGGGTCCTCTACAACATGTTCGACCAGCTGACGACGGTGAACGAGGACTCGTCGGACGTCGTCCCATCGCTCGCCGAGAAGTGGGACATCTCGCCCGACGGGGCGATCTACACGTTCACGATCAAGCAGGGCGTGAAGTTCTCCGACGGGTCGCCGATGACGGTCGACGACGTTGTCTTCTCGCTCAAGCGCGTGTTCGACCCGAAGGGGAGCGCGTACTCATTCCTCTTCGGGCCCGTAAAGTCGGTCCGCGCCACGGATAACTCGACCGTCGAGATCACGCTCGATGGCCCGTTCGCCCCGCTGCTCCAGAACTTGAACGTCTTCCCGGCGTCGATCGTGCCGAAGGCGAAGGTCGAGTCGCTCGGGGACAAGTTCGCGCAGCAGCCGACCGGCACCGGGCCATTCGCACTCGAGAAGTTCGCCAAGGGCCAGTTCGTCCATCTGGTCCGGAACGAGAACTACTGGAAGCCGGGGAAGCCCCTCCTCGACGAGGTGATGATCCCGTACGTCCCCGACGACAACACGCGGATCCTGAAGATCCAGGCGGGCGAGGTCGACGCGGCGCTCAACATCCCGTACGCGCAGATCGACCAGCTCGACGGGCAGGACGACGTCGACGTTCTGATCGAAGAGATCTACCGATTCGACGGCATGTGGCTGAACAACGCCAAGAAGCCGCTCGACGATCCGAAGGTCCGACAGGCGCTCAACTACGCGACCGACAAGGAAGCGATGCGCCAGAGCGTCTACTTCGGGAAGGTCGAGAACGCGAACCACATGATGCCCAAGATGAAGTACTGGCGAGATGACGTGGAGCCGTACGCCTTCGACCTCGACAAGGCACGCTCACTCATGCAGTCGTCGTCGGGGTCCGGCGGGTTCACGCTCCCGGTCGTCGTCCCGACCGGCGACGTGATCACCCAGCAGCTCGCGCAGATCGTGAAGGAAAGCTGGAAGCAGATCGGCGTCGACGTCCAGATCCAGAACGCCGACATCGGCACCGCGTACACGAACTTCTCGAGCTTCAACTACACCGCTGGGGCGAACTGGTACATCACGAGCGACGTGACCGCCCCGGACGAGCTGGCCGCGATCCAGTTCGACTACTCTGCGCCGGGCGGCACGAAGTCGTTCTTCACGCAGTACAAGAGCGCAGAGGCGACGAAGCTCGTGAACCAGGCGGCCAACACGACGGAGGAGTCCGTCCGCGAGCAGGCCTTCGGCGACCTCCAGGAGCTGGTCATGCGGGACGCGCCGATGGTCGCGCTCTTCTTCACGCCGGCCCGGACCGGGCTTCGGACGAACGTCAAGGACTTCAAGACCGTCAAGACCGCCTGGTGGCGCCTCGAGGACGTCTCGCTCGAGTCGTAACGGGTGCTTCGCTTCCTTGGACTGCGTGTCGTCCACGCGATCCCGGTGGTCATCGGGATCACGCTCGTCTCGTTCGTCCTGATCCACGCGGTTCCGGGCGACCCGGTGCGGATCATGCTCGGCGGCAAGGCGCCGCCCGAGCGCATCGCCGAGGTGGAGCACGAGCTCGGGATCGACCGGCCGCTGCCGACGCAGTACGCCGACTTCGTGGGCGGTGCGGTCCACGGCGACTTCGGCGAATCGATCATCCTGCGGCGGCCGGTCTCGAGCGTGATCGGCGAGCGGCTCGGGCCGAGCCTGTTTCTCCTCGCGTACGGAGCACTGATCGCGATCGTGCTGGCGCTGCCGCTCGGGATCGTCTCGGCGCTCCGGCGGAACCGCCTGCCCGATCACACGATCCGGATCGTCACGCTCATGGGGTTCGCAATGCCGCCGTTCTGGCTCGGCCTGCTCTTGATCCGCAAGCTTTCGCTCGACGTCGGGATCTTCCCCGTGTCCGGGTACGGCGAGGGGTTCTTCGATCACGTCGTCCATCTGACGCTTCCGGCGCTGACGGTGGGAATCTTCCTCGCCGCCATGCTGATCCGCTCGCTCCGGGCAAGCCTGACCGACGTCTTCGCGACGGAGTACGTCGAGGCGGCACGGGCCCGCGGCACCTCCGAGACCCGGGTCGTGCTGAAGCACTCGCTCCGAAACGCGCTCATCGCCACCGTCACGGTGCTCGCCGTCAACCTCGGCTGGCTCATCTCGAGCGCGGTCGTCATCGAGAAGGTCTTCGATATCCCGGGCCTCGGCCAGCTGCTCGTCGAATCGATCTACACCCGCGACTTCCCGACCATCCAGGCGCTCACGTTCGTCTTCGGGCTGATCGTCATAGCGATCAACCTCCTCGCCGACTTCTCCTACGCCGCCATCGACCCGCGCGTCCGGATCTCCTGATGGCAACGAGGCAGGAGGCCCTCCTCTCGAGCGCCGGGCGGCTCCGCCGCAAGGCGCGCGCCGACCGCCGGTGGGCGAACACTACTCTCTACGTCGGCTGCGGGATCATGGGCATCGTCGCGCTCGCGGCGATCTTCGCGCCCCTCATCGCCCCGTACGATCCGACCGCGCAGAACCTGGCCGAGGCATTCCAGCCGCCGTCGTGGAGCCACTTCATGGGCACGGACAACCTGGGCCGGGACGTGTTCTCGCGAGTGGTCTACGCGGCCCGCATCGACCTTCAGATCGGCTTCATCACGACGTACGTGCCCTTCCTCTACGGGGTCGTTCTCGGGGCCGTCGCCGGCTATTTCGGCGGCGCCGTGGACACGGTGATCATGCGCCTCGTGGACGTGGTCATCGCGTTCCCGTTCCTCGTCCTCGTGATCGCCATCCTGGCGGTGGTCGGGCCTGGGGTCACGGGCATCTACATCGCCGTCCTCGCGGTGGCGTGGAGCATGTACGCGCGGCTGACCCGTGCCGAGATGCTCGTCCTGCGCGAGCAGCAGTTCATGCTCGCCGGGGAGGCGCTCGGCTTCTCGCGGCGCCGCATCATCTTCCGGCACGCGATCCCGAACCTGCTGCGGCCGAACGTCGTCTTCTCGATGGCGGACTTCGTCCTGAACATCCTCCTCGTCGCGAGCCTCTCGTTCCTCGGGCTCGGCGTCCGACCCCCGCAGCCGGAATGGGGTGCCATGGTCGCGGAGGGCCAGAACTTCCTCCTGAACGCGTGGTGGATCACGGCGCTCCCTGGCGCCGTGATCGTGGTCGTCGGCATCGGTCTCAGCCTGATCGGCGACGGGCTCGCAGAACGGATGGGCGAGCGGTTCAGGCTGACGGTGTAGACGAGCGAAAGGAGAGGCCTTGAAGGTCTTCATCTCGGTGGACATGGAAGGCGCGACGGCCATGACCGATCCGGAGGACGTCCTCCCGGATGGATCCGACTACCAGCGCGGACGGGTCTTCATGACCGGCGACGCCAACGCCGCCGTGCTCGGCGCCTTCGACGCCGGCGCGGACGAGGTGATCGTCAACGACTCGCACTGGATCATGCGGAACCTGCTTCTCGAGCAGATCGACCCGCGCGCTCGGGTGATCAAGGGCTTCCACAAGCCGATGTGCATGGTGCAGGGGCTGGACGAGACCTTCGACGCCGCGGTCTTCGTCGGCTATCACTCGTGCGCGGGAACCGAGCAGGGCGTGCTCGCGCACACCCTCCTTGGCAAGGAAGTCCAGAACATGCTCTTCAACGACGAGCCCGTCGGCGAGACGCGCCTCAACGCCATGCTTGCGGGCCACTTCGGCGTGCCGGTCGTGTTCGTCGCAGGCGACGACACCGTCTGCCGCGAGGCGAAGGGTGTCCTCGGGGACGACCTCGAGACATTCGCGGTGAAGGACGGGATCGACATGTTCGCCGCCTCGTGCCTCCATCCGGAGGTGGCGCAGAAGGGGATCCGGGAGGGCGTCGCCAGGGCGCTCGGCTCGGTGGCCGACACGCCTCGAGAGCCCTTCGAGACCGAACTGCCGATCCGGATCGGCTTCGAGTGGAACTCGACGACGATCGCCTCGACCTGCGAGTTCATCCCGACGGTCGTGAAGAAGAATCCGGTCATGACCGAGTTCGAGTCGAGCGACCTCCCCGAGGCGATGGGGATCATCTTCGCCGAGCTCCTACTCGCACTCCATGTGGCCCCGAAGGGGATCTACAGCTGACGGGGGCGGCGCAGCCAGCCGCGCACGCGGGCTCCGAGGACGGCAGCGCGACCGTCGAGCCGCTCCTCGCGGTTCGCGACCTGGTCACGGTCTTCCCGGCGCGCGACGGCGTCGTGGCGGCGGCGAACGGCGTCTCGTTCGACGTGCACCCGGGCGAGACGCTCGGCCTTGTCGGCGAGTCGGGGTCGGGGAAGAGCGTCACCTGCCGGTCGGTTCTCCGGCTTGTGCCGCCGCCTGGGGAGATCGTCGGAGGGTCGATCGCGTTCGACGGGCGCGACCTCCTCGCGCTCTCGTCGCGAGAGCTCCGCCGGGTGCGCGGCGCCGAGATCGCGATGATCTTCCAGGACCCGATGTCGAGCCTGAACCCCGTCTACACGATCGGGGACCAGATCATCGAGCCGCTCCGGCTCCACCGCCCGCTGGGGCGGAAGGAGGCGCGCGCCGAGGCCGTGCGGCTTCTCGACCGGGTCGGGATCCCGTCGGCGTCGGAACGGCTCGATTCCTACCCGCACGAGTTCTCGGGCGGCATGCGCCAGCGCGTGATGATCGCGATCGCGATCAGCTGCCGGCCGAAGCTCCTCCTCGCCGACGAGCCGACGACGGCGCTCGATGTCACTATCCAGGACCAGATCCTGACGCTCCTCCGCGAGCTCCAGGGGGAAACGGGGATGGCAATCGTCCTCGTGTCCCACGACCTCGGCGTGATCGCACAGGCGAGCCGCCGCGTGACGGTCATGTACGCCGGCTACGTGGTCGAGCAGGCAACCACCGAGGGGCTCTTCGCGCGACCCATGCACCCGTACACCGTCGCGCTCCTCGAGGCGCTGCCCGAGCTCGCGGCGCGCCGCGGAGACCGCCGCCTCGTTCCGGTGAAGGGGCAGCCGCCCGACCTCGCCGCACTGCCCGCCGGGTGCCCGTTCGCGACCCGCTGTCGGCACGCCGAGGACGACCCCGAGTCGCGGCGCGAAGTGTCGATGGAGCTCCTCGAGCTCGCGCCGGACCACCTGACCGCGTGCCCGTTCCACGAGGAGGTCGGACTCTGAGCGCCGCCGCCGAGCCCCTCCTCGCAGTCTCCGACGTCCGCAAGACGTTCCCGGTGCGGCGACCGTTCTGGGAACGCACGCGCAGGCCCGCGCCGCGTGCGATCGCCGTCGACGGCGTCACGCTCGAGGTGGCACGAGGCGAGCGACTCGGGCTCGTCGGTGAGTCGGGAAGCGGGAAGACGACGCTCGCGCGGGCGATCCTCCGCCTCATCGAGCCTGACTCGGGGTCGATCCGGTTCGACGGGCGCGAGCTCGTCGGCGCGGGTCGAGCGGAGGTCCAGGCGGTCCGCCGTCGCATGCAGATGGTCTTCCAGGACCCATACTCGTCGCTCAACCCCCGGCTCAAGGTCGGAGCCGCGATCGCCGAGCCGGCGCGGGTCCACGGCGTGGTGACCGGCCCCGAGGCGGACGCGCACGTCGAGCGGATGCTCGACCTCGTCGGTCTCCCCGCAAGCGCCGCGGAGCGGTATCCCCGTCAGCTTTCGGGCGGCCAGCGCCAGCGCGTGGCGATCGCGCGCGCGCTCGCCGTCGAGCCCGAGTTTCTCATCGCCGACGAGCCCGTAAGCGCTCTCGACGTGTCGATCCAGGCGCAGATCCTGAACCTCTTGGACGACCTGCTCGACCGGCTCGGCCTCGGGATGATCTTCATCGCCCACCAGCTCTCGGTCGTCCGGCACGTCGCCGACCGGGTCGCGATCATGTACCTCGGCCGGGTCGTGGAGATAGGGCCGACCGACGCGGTGTTCGAGGACCCGCAACACCCGTACACGAAGGCCCTCCTCGCTGCAGCGCCGGTCCCGGATCCGCATGCCGTGAAGGAGCGCAGCGCGACGATCGGCGACATCCCCTCCCCGCTCCGGATCCCGAGCGGTTGCCGGTATCGCACACGCTGCACCTATGCGGACGAGCGGTCGGAGCGCGAGGATCCCGCCCTCGTCGAAGTCGGCCCGGGGCACTTCGCCGCCTGCCACGTCCTTCCGTTCCGGGGCGACCGGACCGCCGCCGGCTAGCCCACGTGGCCCAGGCCCTCGCCGACGCAGAGGACGCGTTCGGGCACCTGCTTCTCGACTTCCTCGACGGTCGGCGCGGACAGCCGCTACTCGAGCGCGACGATGGGCATGTGGGTTCGGCGCTCGGGCCGGAGGTCTTCTTCTCCGAGCGCGGGACCTGGCCGGCCGAGGAGCAGGACGTCTTCGAGGCCGTGTCCGGCCGTGTGCTCGACGTCGACGCCGGCGCGGGACGGCACGCGCTCGAGGCGGAGCGGCACGGCTTCGAGGTGCTCGCGATCGACATCTCTCCCGGCGCTCTCGAGGTCTGCAACCGACGCGGCGTACGCGACGCACGGCTCCTGGCGCTCGAAGACGTCGGGCCCGAGCTCGGGGAGTTCGACACCGTGCTGATGATGTGCGGCAACTTCGGCCTCGTGGGCGATCGCGAGCGGGCGCTCGACACGCTGCGGCGTCTCGCCGGCCTCACGAGCAGCAACGCTCGGATCGTCCTCGACACGGTCGACCCGTACGTCGACGCCGACGGGTCGGACGCAGCGTACGCGGTGCGCAATCGCGAGCGTGGCCGGATGCCGGGTCAGGTCACGATCCGGATCCGCTACGGCGAGCGCGTCACGCCGTGGTACGACCTGTTGAACGTCTCCGCGCAGGAGCTCGCCGAGCTCGCCAAGGAGACCAGGTGGCACGTCGAGCTCGTCCGGGAAGATCCGCCTGACATCTACGCCGTGCTCGCGAAGTCCGCTAGGACGGCGTGCGGACGCGGCCGAGCGCTGCCTCGGCGCGCCCGTCGGCCGCGAGCCCGAAGCACAGGATCCCCGCGAACACGATGACCGCGACCGGGACGCCCGCGCCGGCGACGAACGCCGCCAGGGCGAGCGCGAGGGCCGAGCCGCCGGAGGCCCCGACGAGCACCGCGAGCGACCGTTCCGTCCGAGGAGCGAGGTTCGACGCGTCCATGCGCTCATCAAACGCGCATGAACGCGGTTGCGCGTCCCCCTCGCGGGTGGGAGGAACATCACTTGCCCGGGTAGAATCGGTCTCGTGATGCGACTCGAGGACCCGCGAAGTACCCATGGCACGGCCGACGCTTCCAAGGCCGAGGCTCCGGCGCGGACGCGCCGGCGCCCGCATGGACGCGACCGAGCTCGCCGAGCCGCGGATCGCTGAGCTCCAAGCGAACGGGCTTACCTGGGTCCACGTCGACGAGCCGACGTCGCTCGAGGCGGCCGAGCTGGCCGAGCGCTTCGGCTTCCACGAGCTCGACATCGAGGACGTCCTGTCGAAACGGCAGCGGCCGAAGATCGACGAATACCCGGAGTACCTCTTCGTCGTCCTCCACTTCCCCTTCTACGACAAGACGGTCCAGCGGCTGAACGCCGCCGAACTCGACGTCTTCATCGGGCCGGGCTTCCTGATCACGCTGCCGAACGTCGAGCTGCTGCCCGTCACGTACCTCTTCAACCGGGTGAGCGACGACGAGACGCTGCGGGACGACCTCTTCTCGAAGGGCCCGGGGTACCTCCTTTACCACGTCCTCGACGATCTCTTCGACTACTGCTTCCCGATCCTCGACAAGATCGGCCACAAGCTCGACCGGATCGAGGACGAGATGTTCGAGGAGCGCGCCGAGGAGATCGTCCGCGACATCTCGAACGTGAAGCAGGAGATCATCGCGTACCGGAAGATCATCAAGCCCGAGCGCGCGACTCTCCGCGTCCTCGAGCGGTACACGCAGCGCTTCCTCCCGGAGGAGCTCGACATCTACTTCGACGACATCGTCGACTCCGCCGAGCGGATCTGGGATCTCCTCGACAACTACAAGGAGGTCATCGAGGGTCTCGAGTCGACGAACGAATCGGTGATCTCACACCGGCAGAACGACGTTCTGCGGGTGCTCACGATCATCAGCGTCGTGATGCTGCCGTTGACACTGATCGCCGGCGTGTTCGGGATGAACGTCGACTTCCCGGGCGCTGGTGGGCACCCGGCGTTCTGGGTGATCGTCGGCGCGATGATCGCGACGGTCGCCGCAATGGTCGCGTTCTTCCGCTGGCGGCACTGGCTCTAGGAGCGTGACTGGCTCTCGGAGCGCTCCTGCGCACGGTCGCAGGGCGTCCTCGACCGGACGGAGCCGCGGCTGTGGACAAGCTGCCGCAGCCGCGTCACCTTCGGTGCACCACACGTGCGTCTTTCGGCGCTACGCTCGAGCGTGAGCAGGGGGCGGGTCGGGACCCGGAGTCAGACGCGAGAAACCGCTTGTCGCCGAGGTGGCTCGCTCGCGTGATACAAGCCTGGCGTGCGCCGTCTCTGGGCACCCTGGCGCCTCGCGTACGTGCAAGGCGCCGACGCCGAGCCGGACTGCGTCTTCTGCCGCGCAGTCGAGAGCGATGACGCGACGGGTCTCGTCGTCCACCGCGGCCTGCGCGCGACCGTCCTCCTGAACAAGTTCCCCTACGCGGCGGGCCATCTTATGGTTGCGCCTCGCCGCCACACCGGCGAATTCGGCGACCTGGAGGACGACGAGGCGCTCGCGGTACACCGCCTTGCCTCCACGGCGATCGGCGTCCTCGCCGAAACGATGACTCCCCACGGCTACAACCTCGGTTGGAATCTCGGCCGCGTCGCCGGCGCCGGCGTCGTCGACCACGTCCACCTCCACGTGGTTCCGCGCTGGGGCGGCGACACGAACTTCATGCCCGTGCTCGCGGACGTCAAGGTGATCCCGGAGGCGCTCGAAGAGACGCGCCGGCGGCTCGCGGAGGCCTGGCCCGCGGACGCTGCCTAGGATCACCGGCATGGCGCTCGAGCCGACCGTCTTCAAGGCCTACGATGTCAGGGGCGTCCATCCCGACGAGATCGACGAAGACGGGGCGGAGCATGTCGGCCGGGCCTTCGTCGAGACGTTCGGCCCCGAGACGATCGCCGTCGGGCGCGACATGCGTCTCTCCTCGCCGGCGATCGCCGAAGCGCTCGTCCGCGGCGCCGTCGCCGGCGGATCCGACGTGGTCGATATCGGGATGGTCGGCACGGAGATGCTCTACTTCGCGGTCGGCGAGCTCGGCCTCGACGGCGGCGTCATGGTCACCGCCTCGCACAACCCCAAGGAGTACACGGGGATGAAGATCGTCCGCGCGGGTGCCCTTCCCGTCGGCGGCGAGTCGGGCCTCGAGGAGATTCGCGACCGAGCTGCGGAAGATTTCGAGCCGCCAGGCCGAGAACGTGGCACGGTCCGGTCGCACGACATCTACCCGGCGTTTGTCGACCGCGTCCTCTCATTCGTCGACACGGGCGCGATCCGCCCACTTCGCGTCGTCGTCGACGCGGCGAACGGCATGGCCGGGGCGATGCTGCCGCCGATCCTCGAATGCCTGCCGATCGAAGCCGTGCGGTGCTTCTTCGAGCCGGACGGGAGCTTCCCCAACCACGAGCCGAATCCGCTCCTCCCCGAGAATCGCGAGTTCATCGTCGAGAAGGTGCACGAGGAGCGCGCTGACCTCGGGATCGCCTTCGACGGCGACGCCGACCGCTGCTTCTTCGTCGACGACAGGGGCGAGTTCGTGCCCGGCGACTTCGTGACCGCCCTGCTCGCCGAGGCGATGCTCGAGAAGGAGCCGGGAGCCCGCATCATCTACGACGTGCGGGCGAGCTGGGCCGTGCCGGAGGTCGTGCGCGCCGCGGGCGGGGAACCGCTTGTCAACCGCGTCGGACACGCCTTCATCAAGGCGCGTATGCGGGAAACCGGGGCGGCGTTCGCGGGCGAGGTCTCCGGTCACTACTACTTCCGCGAGTTCACCCAGGCCGACTCGGGAACCGTCCCGGCTCTCCTCATGCTCGAGCTCCTCTCGACGAAAGGCAAGCCGTTGAGCGAGATCCTCGCCCCCTTCCGGAGTCGCTACTTCCTGACAGGCGAGCTGAACTCACGCGTGGACGACGTCGCGGGCAAGCTCGCCGAGCTCGAAGCGCGGTTCGGCGCAGAGGGCGAGATCGACCACCTGGACGGCGTCTCCGTGATCACGTCCGACTGGCACATGAACGTCCGCCCGTCGAACACGGAACCGCTGCTGCGGCTGAACCTCGAGGCGCGAACCCAAGCGATCATGGAGCAGAAGCGCGACGAGGTGCTCGGCCTCATCCGCTCGTAGCCCGGACCGGCGCGACTAGGATCGGCCCGTGTCCGCCACGCTCGGCCAGCCCAGCCGGCGACGACCGCCGTTCAAGTTCTCGGCTTTCGTCCGCGTCGGCTTCTCCGACACGGACGCCCAGGGGATCGTGTACTACGGGCGCTATCTGCCCTACTTCGACCTGGCCCGGGCCGAGTATCTCCGCCACCTCCACCTGCTGCACTCGAACCCGGGCGGACCGGAGTTCGTCATGCGTGCGCTCTCAGTCGTCTACGAGGCGCCCGCGCAATTCGACGACCTCCTCGAGGTCTTCATCCGAACGAGGCGGATCGGCCGCACGAGCGTGACGCAGGAGTTCTGCGCGGTGCGGGACGACGGTGGGGTCATGTGCACCGCAGACCAGACGCTCGTCTGCGTCGACATGGCCGAGCGCTGCGCGATCGCCGTTCCCGAGACGTACCGGCGGCGGATCGCGGAGTTCGAAGGCGCGGATGTCGAGACGGCGGTCGCGACGTGACGCCCGACGCCCGCCGAAGCACACTCGAGGCGGTGGACCGGATCGTGAACCGCGAGAGCGCTGCGAAAGACGTGCTCAAGAAAACCGTCGCCGTCCTCCGCGGTCGTTTCGACCACTACTCGTGGGTCGGGATCTACCTCGTGGACGGAGCCGACCTCGTCCTCGGGCCGTCGGACGGGCCGGAGGCGACGGAGCACATGCGGATCCCCGTCGGCCAGGGCGTCTGCGGCGCTGCCGCGGCGAGCGGCGTCACGGAGATCGTCGGCGACGTCACCGTGGACGAGCGCTACCTCGCGTGCTTCCCGTCGACCCGAAGTGAGATCGTGGTCCCGATCGCCTTCGGGGGGCGCGTGGTGGGCGAGATCGACATCGACTCGGACGCGCCGTCCGCATTCGACGACGACGACAGGATGTTTCTCGAACGGGTGGCGACGCTCGTCTCGCTGCATGTCGCCCATGAGGCGGCCGCCCACTCGTCCTCGGCGGGAGCCTAGCGCCGCGGGGAAGCCAGATGCCCGCCGCCCTCGAGGACGGGGTCTGGCGCGACACGGCTGAGCAATACGTGTCCTCGTCGGCCGTTGGCTAGGACCCGGTGTCCTCCTCCCCGCCCTTCGAGCGTAGCGTCGAAATGCGCACGTGTGTTGCGCACTTCGAGTGGGACTGTCGCGACTCCGCCCCTAGGAGCTGCGCTCGAGGCGATCGGCGATCGCGCCCGGAGGAGTCCCGACGTGCGGCTCGCCGAGCACGACGGTTCCGAGCTCATTCGCCTGGCGGAGAACGGCATCTCGCTCGGTCGCAAGCCCGCTTCGAGCGACGAATAGCGCGGCGCGAGCGGCGCTGCCCCACTCCTCGATCTCGGCGAGCCCCCCGACCGGCTCCTCTCCGGCCTGCTCGGCCAGCCGAGGTCGAGCTCGGAGCGCGGCCGCCAGCCGCCTTGCCTCGACTCCGAGCTCGGCGCGTTCCCGCTCGCAGTCAGCCTCTCGCTCGGCCAGCGACTCCACCGCTCGTCTCGCCTCGTCACAACCCCGCTCCGCCATCGCGAGAGCGTCGCGGGCGCGGACGACGTCGTGTCGCGCCTCGCGGGCGCGCCGCTCGTCCCGCGTCGCTTCCGCTGCGGTTGCCTCGGCCTCCGCGCGGACGAGCTCCTCATGGGCCGCCGCCGCGGCGAGCTCGGCCTCACCGCTGGCGGCCAAGGCAGCAGCTCGGTCGGCGGGAAACCGGACGAAGAACGCCTCCAGGTCGGCCGCCCGTACCCGCACATGGTCCACCCCGGCCGCGAGCTCGTCGAGCTCGGCCAGCGTCGCCGCGGCGTCCTCGTCCACGCGCGCGAGCTCGCGGAGGAACGCGACAGCGCGCTCGTCCACTACGACGGCGTGACGCGGTAGGCGTCGAAGACGGACTCGACGTTTCGCAGCGCGGAGAGAAGTCCGCGGAGCGCCCTCACGTCGCCGACTTCGGCCACGTACCAGTTCTTCGCCATCTGGTCTTCGACGTGCCCGCCGTACTCGACGATGTTCGCGCCGTGCTCGGCGAAGGTCCGCGCAACGTCCTCGAGAAGCCGTGGGCGGTCCCACGAGGAGACCGCGATCTGGACGCGGAAGCTCTTCGAGGCTCCCCCATCCCATTCGACCGGCGTGAACCGCTCAGGGTTCTTCCGGAGCGCGCGAACGTTCGGGCAATCCTCGCGATGGATCGTGATGCCCTTGCCGAGCGAGATGTAGCCGACGATCTCGTCACCCGGAACGGGTGTGCAGCAGCGCGCAAGCCGCACGAGAACGCCCTGGACGCCCGGCACGTGGATCCCGTACGTATCGGAGTCGACCGCGTGCCGCGCCTTCGGCCGCGTCGGCACCTTCTCCTCCTCGGCGACCTCGCTGGTCTTCAGACGATGGAGGACCTTGTTCACGACCTGCGAGACCTGGAGCTTCCCCGATCCGAGCGCAAGGTAGAAGTCCTCGGCCTTCTTGAACCCCATCTCGCGGATGATCTGGGCGAGCAGCTGCGAGTTGCACAGCTTGCGGTAGGGGAGGTTGTGCTGCTTGAGCGCGTTCTCGAACGCGTCGCGGCCGCGCTGCTCGGTGTCCTCCTTCGTCTCCCGGCTGAACCACTGGCGGATCTTGTTCCGGGCCCGTGAGGAGGCGGCGAGCGAGAGCCAGTCGCGCGACGGGCCGCGCCCGGCCTGCTTCGACGTCAGGATCTCGACGAAGTCGCCGCTCCGCAGTGCGTAGTGGAGCGGCACGATGCGGCCGTTCACCTTTGCGCCGACGGTCCGGTGTCCGACGTCCGTGTGAACGGCGTAGGCGAAGTCGATCGGAGTCGAGGAGGCCGGGAGGTTCTTCACCTCGCCCTTCGGCGTGAACACGTACACCTCGTCGGAGGCGAGCTCCGGGAAGACGCTTCGAAGCTCGCCCGGGTCGGACTCCTCGGCCTGCCAGTCGGCGAGCTGCTTCATCCAGGCGAGTCGCTGGGTCTCCGACGGACCGCCGCGGCCCTTGTAGACCCAGTGCGCCGCGATGCCGTACTCCGCCGTCGCATGCATGTCGCCCGTTCGGACCTGGATCTCGAGCGGCTTTCCCTCGGGCCCGATGACGGTCGTGTGCAGCGACCGGTACATGTTGAACTTCGGCATCGCCACGTAGTCCTTGAAGCGGCCCGGCATGGGCTTCCAGAGCGAGTGGATCGCGCCGAGCGCGCCGTAGCAGTCGCGCTCGCCCTCCTTGCCCTCGTGCATGACGATGACGCGGAGCGCGGTCAGGTCGTAGATCTCGTTGAACTCGCGGCCGCGCTTGGCCATCTTCTCGTAGATGGAGTAGAAGTGCTTCGCGCGGCTCGAGATCTCCGCCGGGATGTCAAGCTTCTCAAGCTCGCTGCCGAGGAGCGCGCCCGCCTCGTTGACGAACTTCTCTCGGTCGGCACGCCGCTCGTTCACCATCGCCTGAATCTCGGCGTACCGCCGCGGGTGCAGCGTCTGGAAGGCGAGATCCTCGAGCTGCCACTTGATGGTGTGGATACCGAGACGATGCGCGAGCGGCGCGTAGACCTCGAGCGTCTCGCGCGCCTTCTGCTGCTGCTTCTGCTTCCCGAGGTACTCGATCGTCCGCATGTTGTGGAGCCGGTCCGCGAGCTTGATGAGGATGACCCGCGGGTCTTCGGCCATCGCGACGATCATCTTGCGGTAGTTCTCGGCCTGCGCCTGTTCGCGGCTCTGGAAATGGATCCGCGTCAGCTTCGTGACTCCCTCGACGAGCCGGGCGACCTCGTCGCCGAACTCCGCGCGGACGTCCTCGACCGTCGCGTCGGTGTCCTCGACGACGTCGTGGAGGAGCGCCGCGGCAATCGTCGCGTCGTCGCGGTGGAGGTCGGCGAGGATCTGCGCGACCCCGAGCGGGTGGGCGATGAAGTCCTCGCCGCTTCGCCGGGACTGACCCTTGTGGGCCTCGCATGCGAACGCGAAGGCCCGCTCGATCAGGTCTCGTTCGACGTCCGGGTTGTAGGCGGCGACGCCGTCCAGCGTGGCTCCGAGGGCCGTCTGATGGCGGTCTGCCGTCGTATCGCGTATGACCTGCGCCACGGTCCGATTGTAGCCCTGGTACCTACGGGCAACCCTGGGTAGGCGCTTGCCGCCGCCCCGCCTCGGTGCCTCGAGATCGGGCGATTCTTCTCCTTTCAACGTCCTCCGTTCTCTTCGGCCGAATCGGCCGTTGGGTTCAGGCCCGAATGGTTTCCCCAGGCCCTCCTAGGCCGCGGCGGCGCGCGGTTCTTCCGCCTCGAGAAGCGCGAGGAACGCCTCCGACTCGACGAGCGGACGCCAGCGCGGGGTCTCTTCGCCGTCCAGCCCGAGTTCGGCGAAGACCGCCACCGCGTCCGCCGCCCGCGCGTCGGGCGGCTTTCGCCACTCCGCCGCGAGCCACCCCCTGAGCTCGCTATAGCGGGACGGCGTGGCGAAGAGACGCCGCACGACGAGCTGCGGCGAGACGGATCCGTTCCACCGGTTTGCGCCGAGGCGGAACGCCACGTCCCAGCGCACAGGCTGCCGATATGTGTCGAGCTGAGCGCCCTGGCCGAACGCGATCGCCCCCGACCGCACGCCGTTCGCCGTCACGGCGAGCCGCAGGTGCTTTCCCTCCCCCACGGCACCGAGCTCCGAGAGCTCGCAGTCGGCGGCGAGCAGCGTAATGCTCGGGTTGCCCAGACCGAACGGCTGGAGTCCCTCGAGCTCCTCACAGAGCTCGAGCGTCAGGTCGCGTCCGTCTACAACGGCGTCCACAACGGTTCGCGGGCACAGATCGTCGTCGCTGAGGACGGAGCCCGCGTGCTCTCCGAACGCCGCCGCGAACCCGTCCACGGCCTCGCGGCGAATCGACAGCCCGGCGGCGGCCCGGTGGCCGCCGAACCGCTCCAGGTGCTCGGAGCACGCCCCGAACGCCGCGTGCAGGTCGAAGGCGCCGATCGACCGCCCGGATCCGACCCACATGCCGTCATCCGCACCTGCAATGAGGACGACCGGCCGGTTGAACCGTTCCACCAGCCGCGAAGCGACGATGCCGACGACCCCGCGGTGCCAGTCCTCGCCGGCGACCACGTAGGCGCGCCGGCGCCGCCCCGGCTCGGGCCACGCCTCGACCTGACGGATCGCGTCGCGAAGGATCCGGTCCTCGACGGCCTGGCGGTCGCGGTTCAGGTGGTCGAGCTCGCCCGCGAGCCGCTCGGCCTCGGCCGCGTCTTCCGTGAGCAGCAGCTGGAGCGCCACGCCCGGATGGCCCAGACGGCCGGCGGCGTTCAGGCGCGGAGCAAGGCGGAACCCCACTGATCCGGCGTCCAGTGACGCGGGATCGACCCGCGCCGAACGCATCAGGGCACGAAGACCGGGCTTGGTCGTCCGGGCGAGCCGGCGAAGGCCGGCGGCTGCCAGCGCCCGGTTCTCGTCTACGAGCGGGACGACGTCCGCGATCGTCGCCACGCCGACGAGGTCGAGGTCCTCGGCGAGCGCCTCCGCTCCGAGCAGCGCCTCGCCGAGCCGGAGAACGACGCCGGTGCCGCAGAGCTCGGGAAACGGATAGCCGGACGGGCGCGTAACGACGCTGGGGCAGTCGGGAAGCTCCGGCCCCGGCCGGTGGTGATCGGTGACGACGACGTCGAGGCCGCGTGCCCGCGCCTCGGCGACCTCTTGCACCGCCGTGATCCCGCAGTCGACCGTGACGACGAGCCCGCAACCCTCCTCCGCCAGCCGGACAAGCGTCTCGAGCGCGACGCCGTAGCCCTCCTCGAACCTGCTCGGGAGATGCCACTCGACCTCGGCGCCGAGCCGTCGCAGAATCCTGACCGCGAGCGCCGTCGCACAGATGCCGTCCGCGTCGTAGTCGCCGTGGACGCAGATCCCCCTTCCGTCGGCGACGGCCGCGCGGATCGATTCGCAGGCGGCGCGCATGTCGCCGAGGAGGAACGGGTCGTACGCAGGACGCTCGGCGGCGAGGAAGGCTCTCGCCGTCTCGGGGTCGCCGTGGCCCCGCCGGACGAGGACGCTGGCCGTCGTCTCCGAGACGCCGAGCTCCCTGGCGAGCGCGACGACCTCGCGGCGGGGGCACGGACGCAAGGTCCATGTGCCCTCGTGCATCGCATTCGACGGTAGGGACTCGATCGGACGGACCTGGAGCCGGCGCAAGCCGGCGGGCAAGTTGCGCCGCCTTTCGCGCAACTTGCATAGGAGCGCGCGAAGCGCGCGTTCACAAACGGCGCAACCGACTCTCGGCCGGCAGCCTTTCGCCACACCATTGACACAGCCGCGCCACACCTCGGGGCTATCCTCCAGGCGTGGCCGAGGCGAACTACGTCTCCGGGAGCGACTACGTCGTCGAGTTCCTCGGCTACCGGTTCGCCTTCAACGCGGTCGACTTCGAGCAGCGAGTCGCCGCCGCCGCGGTCAAGCTCGGGCTCGTCGAGCAGAACGACCTCGACGACGACGAGACGGCCGACCTCGTCGAGCTCGCCTGGACGGAGCGCATCGCCGAGCCGAGGAGCGAGCTCGGCGAGTACCTCGTCGACTGCTGGGAGCGGCTCGCGCTCGTCAACGGCGAGAAGCTCGTCTACTGGCTCCGCAAGCTCGTCTTCCGGAGCGCGTGGCTCGACCACCGGGTGAAGGAGAACCTGCTCGAGGTGGCGTGGGACGACGACGCGGCCGAGTTCTCGTACCGTGACCCGGACGGCCACCGGGCGCTGCTCGAGGTCGCGCCCGTTCCGTCATGGCACGAGGTCCAGTTCCGCCGCGCCTGACGCTCCAAGGGCCGGCGCCTTCCAAGGACCGCCCCGCGTAGAGTCGCGCCGTGCTCGTCCTCTCGCGCGCCGACGTCGAGTTCGCCCTCGACTCCGACCGCCTGGTCGACGCCCTCGCCGACGCGTTCGTCGCGGTCAGCGCGGGCCGGACCTCGGTTCCACCCCGCATCGTCGCCCTCGGGCCGACGGGCCTCCTCGGCGCGATGGCCGCCCACGTCGATGGAACGCTCGCCTCGAAGCTCGTCTCCGTCTTCACGGGGAACCACGAGCGCGGGCTGCCCTCGCATCAGGCCCTCGTCGCGGTCTTCGACGCGGATGACGGACGGCCGCTCGCCGTCATGGACGGGACCCACATCACGGCCGTCCGGACGGCGGCGGCGTCGGCGCTCGCGACGCGGACGCTCGCGCGCACGGATGCCCACGTGCTCGCCGTGCTCGGTGCCGGCGTCCAGGGCCGCTCGCACCTCGACCTCGTCCCGCGCGTCCGTGACTTCCGGGAGACCCGCGTCGCGAGCCGGACGCGCGCCCACGCCGAGGAGGTGGCGGCCGCCACCGGCGCGACGGTCGTCGACCGCTTCGAAGACGCCGTCCGCGGCGCGGATGTCGTCTGCCTCTGCACGGATTCGCCCGAGCCCGTGGTCCGGCGCGAGTGGCTCGGCCAGGGCGCGCACCTCAGCTCCGTCGGCTACGCGGCCGAGGGGGGCGAGCTCGACCCCGACACGGTGCGCGCGGGCCTTCTCGTCGTCGAGTCGCGCGTCGCGCTCGAGCCGCCTCCGGCGGGCGCCGACGAGCTGCAAGGGCTCGCCGAGGAGGACGTCGTCGAGCTCGGCGAGATCCTCGACGGCTCTCATCCCGGCCGCACGAGCGACGACGAGATCACCGTCTACAAGTCGATGGGACACGCGGTCGAGGACGCGACGGCCGCGCGACTCGTCTACGACCGGGCGCTCGTCGAGAGGCTCGGCACCGACATCGAGCTCTAGCCGTCCGCCGGCCGCTAGAAGAGCGTGTCCGCCGGCCCGAGGGTGCCCGCGTGCTCGCGGCCCTGGCTAGTCAGGATCCGGCCACGCGGGGTGCGCTGGAGCAACCCGAGACGGAGGAGGTACGGCTCGTAGACGTCCTCGATCGTGTCGGGCTCCTCGCCGAGCGCGACCGCCAGTGTCGAGAGCCCCACGGGACCGGCGTCGAACTTCTCCGCGATGGCGGCGAGGAGCGCGCGGTCGGTGCGCTCGAGGCCGTGCTCGTCGACCTCGAGGAGCTCGAGCGCCTCCCGTGCCACGTCGAGCGTGACGGCGCCGTCGTGGCGCACCTCCGCGACGTCGCGGACCCGCCGGAGGATGCGGTTCGCGACGCGCGGAGTGCCGCGCGACCGACGGGCGATCTCGGCGGCTGCCTCGGGATCGATCTCGACGCCGAGGATGCGGGCCGAGCGACGCACGATCCGGCCGAGCTCCTCGGTCGTGTAGAGATCGAGGCGGTACGTGATCCCGAAGCGATCGCGGAGCGGCGTCGTCAGGAGCCCGGTCCGTGTGGTCGCCCCGACGAGCGTGAACCGCGGGAGATCGAGCGTGAGCGTCCGTGCCGCCGGGCCCTGGCCCACGATGATGTCGAGCCGGAAGTCCTCGAGCGCCGGGTAGAGGATCTCCTCGACCGCCCGGTTGAGCCGGTGGATCTCGTCGACGAAGAGGACGTCGCGCTCCTCGAGCGACGTGAGGATCGCTGCCATGTCGCCCTTGCGCTCGAGCGCCGGCCCCGCGATCGTGCGGATGCCGACGCCGAGCTCTTCGCGGACGATGTACGCGAGGCTCGTCTTCCCGAGGCCCGGTGGGCCGGCCAGAAGGACGTGGTCGAGCGCCTCGCCGCGCGCCTTGGCGGCCTCGAGGGCGATCGCCAGCTGCTCCTTGATGCGCTCCTGGCCGACGAAATCGTCCAGGCGGCGAGGTCGAAGCGATCCTTCGAGGTCGTCCTCCTCGGGGGCGAGGACGGGCGCCGTGACGCGTTCGGCGGTGCTCATGCGGCCCGGAGTGCCTGCCGGACGCGCTCGGCCGGCGGCAGGTCGGGATCGGTCTCCGCAAGGCGCTTCTCGGCCTCCACAGCCGTGTAGCCGAGCTCGACGAGCGCATCCCGTGCGACCATGTGACCGTCGCCGGCGCCGAGGTGCGGCGCCTCTTCGACCGGGGCGAGCGGCGCGATCTTCTCCTTCAGCTCGAGGACGACACGCTGGGCGGTCTTTCGCCCGATTCCGGGGATGGACTCGAAGAGCGCGGGGTCCTCGCGGACGATCGCGCGCCGAAGCTCGCCGGGGGAATAGCCAGAGACGATTGCGAGCGCCACCTTCGGACCGACACCGTTCACCGCGAGGAGCTGCTCGAAGAGCTCGCGCTCGCCAGCGTCAGCGAAGCCGTAGAGCTGGAGCGCGTCCTCGCGCACGTGCAGGTGCGTCTCGAGCGTGACCTCCGCGGCGCCGTCGGCCTTCTTCACGGCGCGCGGCGTCGCGGCGAGCCGGTAGCCGACGCCGCCGACGTCGAGGACCAGCCCGTTGGCGTCGTACGCGACAGGCGCACCGCGCAGGCGCGAGATCACGTCGGCCTCCCGGGTCGGGTCATGCGTCTAACGGTACGGCCGCGGGCGGACGACTCCTGCTACCGGCGACGCGGAGAGCAGGCGAGGCGAGCGCATGGCAGATTGCGACGGCGAGCGCGTCGGCCGCGTGGTGCGGCGTCGGATCCTCCGGGAGGGCGAGCACCGTCCGCACCATCCGCTGCATCTGGGCCTTGTCGGCGCGGCCGAAGCCGCAGACGGCCTGCTTCACGGTCGCGGGCGCGTACTCGCGGCACGGGACCCCGCCTCCCGCGGACGCGACGAGCACGGCGCCGCGCGCCTGCCCGACGGAGAGTGCGATGCGGGCGTCGGCCCCGACGTACGACTCCTCGATCGCGACCGCCTCGGGTTCGTGCTCGGCGATGAGGGCGGCGACCTCGTCGTGGATCCGCTTCACACGCAGCGCGATGTCCTGCCCCGCGGGGGTCTTCCACCAGCCGTGGTCGACCGCCCGGAGGCGGTTTCCGCTTGCATGGACGATGCCGAACCCGCACGCTGCTGTCCCCGGATCGATGCCCAGAACCTTCACGTCTGGAGGTTAGGGACGAGCCCGGATGTTCCTCCCGGAACCCGCAGGGCGGGCGAATCGCACCGCACTTCGCGCGATTCGTATGGAGCACGCGCGGCAGCCGTGCGCTCACCACGCGCGCCGGAAGTGCAACCCACGTTTCCACGTGACCATGACGACTTCCGGCCGATCATCCGATGGTTCGATGTCGGTGAGCAGGCGTCGGCGAAGCCGCCGCCCGCGGCGGTGATGTTTTCTACGCCAGGTACCTCCGCACCTGCGACCGGTCGCTGCGGTAATCGATCGGCAGGAGGTACGGCCCCGCCTCGGAGCCGTGGCTCACGACCTTCCCGTTCCCGACGTAGACCGCGACGTGGCCGGGGATCGAGCCGGCACCGTAGAACACGAGGTCGCCTGGACGCGGGTCGTTCGTCGACTTCCCGTGCTGCACCTGTGTCCCCGTGTAGCCCTGGCCGTTGTAGCCGAGGCCATTCGGGTCGGGCACGCCCGCGGCCCAGTAGCACCAGGTCGCGAATGACGAGCAGTCCTCATAGGACGGGAACCGCGGCGGCTTCACGTGCGTGCGGACGCCTTCCATCCGCCGGCCGTCCTGGGTGTAGTGGAGCGAGTTGCGGTTGTCGTAGCCGCAGAACGCGGTCGCCACGATCTTGTGGCGCGTCCCGCGGATCCGCTTCGGGTCGACGCGCTTGACGAGAGCGCGCTCGGCGGCCGTGTAGTTCGGGAGAAGCGAGGCGAACGTGAGCGGCCCGACCTGTCCGTCCACCTCGAGGTGCTTCTCGCGCTGGTAGGCGCGGACGGCGGCATCGGTGTCCTTGCCGAAGGTCCGGCCGAGCTCGCCCTTCGCCTCGAGGTAGCCGAGCCGCCGAAGGACGCGCTTCAGCGCGAGGACGTCGCGGCCGCGCGAGCGGAGCTCGATCTGCCGCGGCAGCTTGAGATCAGGCATCGGATTCGTTCTCGTGGATACGGTCGTCGCCCTCGTCGGAGGGCGGCGGATCGAGCGTCCGGCCCGCGAATGGGTCGAACTCGTCCTCGTCAGCGGTTACCGGCAGGTCGCGGACTGCGGCACGAGCTGCATCGAGAGCCCCCATCTGATCACCTCCGGTTACGGCAGCCCGAGCCTAACCCGTGGGCGCGCAGAAGTAAAGGCGCCCAAAGGCCCTGTCCTCGCCCTAGGGCGCAGCCGTCTCGAGGACGCGCTCGGGGATGTCGAAGTTCGCGTACACGTCCTGGACGTCGTCGAGCTCCTCGAGGGCATCCACGAGCCGGAGGAGCTTCTTCGCAGCCGACTCGTCGTCGATCGCAACGGTCGTCTTCGGCAGCATGGTGAGCTCCGCCGACTCGACGGCGATGCCGGCCTCCTCGAGCGCCGACCGGACGGAGGCGAGCGCCTCGGGCGCCGAGGTGATCTCGAGGCTCGACTCCTCACGGCCGACGTCGTCGGCGCCTCCGTCGGCCGCGGCGAGCATGACCTCGTCCTCGTCGGCCGTGTCCGCGTCGACGAGCACGACGCCGCGACGCTCGAAGAGCCACGCCACCGACCCGCTCGTGCCGAGGTTTCCGTCGTTTTTCGCGAACACGTGTCGGACCTCGGAGCTCGTCCGGTTCCGGTTGTCGGTCAGCGCCTCGACGAGGACGGCGACGCCGTTCGGGCCGTATCCCTCGTACGTGACCTGCTCGTAGGCCTGTCCGTCGCCTGACGCCCCGGAACCGCGCGCGATTGCGCGCTCGATGTTGTCCTTCGGCATCGAGTTGTCGCGTGCCTTCTGGATCGCCGTGGCGAGCGCGGCGTTCCCCTCGGGGTCCGGGCCGCCCTCGCGCGCGGCAACGATGATGGCGCGCGAGAGCTTCGAGAAGAGCTGGCCGCGCTTCGCGTCTGCGGCGCCCTTCTTGTGTTTGATCGACGACCACTTGCTATGCCCGGACACAGCCCTCCTCCCTTACGAGCTCGAGGAACCGCTCGTGGACGCGCGTGTCATCCGTGAGCTCTGGATGGAACGCGGCGACGAGGACGCGGCCGTCGCGCAGGAGCACTGGGTCGCCGTCGAGCTCAGCGAGCACGTCGACGCCGGAACCCACTTCTCGGACGCGCGGCGCTCGGATGAAGACGCCCCGTAGCGGATCGGGGTCGCCGTCGAGCTCGAGGTCGGCCTCGAAGCTCGCGACCTGCCTGCCGTAGGCGTTGCGCGCGACCTCGAGGCCGAGCACGCCGGGGTGGTTGGGGCCGAGCAGGATC
>Ga0126313_10000188_pt1 | contig 26870 bp, 23 predicted proteins | sample Plot105A_FD_89954 | JGI IMG/M metagenome (GOLD analysis project Ga0126313, IMG submission 89954) | Serpentine soil microbial communities from UC McLaughlin Reserve, CA, USA - Plot105A | ecosystem: Environmental > Terrestrial > Soil > Grasslands | place: USA: UC McLaughlin Reserve, Lake County...
ATGCAGCGGCGTCTGGGTCCCATGGATTTCTGTCTTGAGGCTCTGCCCGATTGATTGGCCAGTGGCGTCGACGAGGACAACCAGTTCTTCGGGGGTTACGCTCACGGAGGTCAGGTGGCACTTCTTGCGGTTGGCACTCGTGAACTATAACGATTCTCCGCACCGGGGCCAGGCCCGATACGACATGCTTCGACTGCTCACGAGGATCTGTTGATCGAGGATTTATTGATTTCAGTGCCTGGCGACACCTTTTCCGTACTCACGGTCTGCACAGGGAACGTCTGCCGGTCGCCTGCTGTTGAGCGGCTGCTCGCCACCAGGCTTGGGCCGACGGTGAGCGTGGCTTCGGCCGGTACGCACGCCCTAGTCGGTCATCCGGTCTCCGAGCCGATGGCGATGCTGCTCCGCAACCGGGGCATCGAGGACGTTCCCTTCCGAGCTCGCCGCCTATCGGAGCGAATGCTTAAAGAGGCCGATTTGGTTCTGCCGTTGACACGCGCGCAGCGAAGCCTCGTCGTTGACCTATGGCCGGCCGCCGTACGTCGCACCTTCACTCTGCGCGAATTCGCTCGCCTGCTGGATTGGGTCGATCCCTCAACACTCCCGGCAGGTACGCCTGCCAACCGTCTAAGAGCAGCCGTCCCGATGGCTGCCGCCTTGCGCGCGGGGGTCATGACTTCAGCGAGCGAGGACGATGTCATCGATCCCTTCCGCCTTGGTGACGAGGTGTACGCCGCATCCTTTGGGCAGATCACGTCAGCGGTTGACCGAATTAGCCGCACGCTGCTTAGTGGATGACGTCGCTCCCCGATCCGCCCTCGGCGCTCATGTCCTTGTTGCGGCTGACCAGCACAGACTCCAGCGGTTCGAGCGTCCGTTCCCATCTCAGCCGCTGAGCCTGGGCAAATGCGTCGTCGCTCGCTCCTTGCCAGGCCTGCTTCCCCGAATGGTCCGCCACTACGCCTAGGAAGCTTTCTTCCTCGTACGGTAGTGAGCCACCGAGGTCGGCTGCTCGACGTCTCCACGCAGGGACGAGGACCGGCAAACCGGCCGCAAGATATTCCAGGTGCTTGGCGGAAAAGCCGTCTCGACGCAGTGGGTCGTTGGTGCACGTGATAAGCCCGAACTGGTAGTCACGCAAGATGCCAGGCGAAGCGTAGCCGAGATACCTTAGTCCGAGAGACGGGTCGGGTGGCGGGCTCCCATAGACATCCAAGTGCGGATAGGCTCGGGACAACCGGGCGAGCAGCGGCAGATCGATGAAGCGCGAACTGAGCGAGCCGAGGTAGATGACGCGGGCCGGTGCGGCGTGGTGGGCTCTATCCTTTGACGGCCGGCAACCCCAGTTCATCGTGACCATGTTGTGGCCAGTGATGCCGTAATACTTCTTGGCGTAGCCCGCGTAAGAGTCCCAATGGAATGACAGGTAGTCGACCGCTTCAAAGACGTTGCTCTCGAGCCGACGAAGACGACGGTGCTGACGTGGCGTCAGCCGATTCTCGTAAAGCAGCTCGTCGGCCCACGGCGTCGGGCAGTCGTACCAGGTGAGGACGGAGCCGGCGTCTAGCAACGCACCAGAGTCGTACGGCGTCTCGCAGATGAGCAGGTCGACATCGGCTAATGACAACGAGGAACGAAGTATGCGTCGGCGCAGAGAATAGTCGGCAAGGAGCAGAGCGAACGATAGGCGCCGGCGAGCACCGAGCCTGCGCGTCACCTTTCCAATCGCTTCAACTGCGTAAAGCGCGTACCCGGCCGGTTGAGACCGCGGCAATAGCGATCGCAGGGTGCCGGCTTGAGGGGAGGCGCGGCTGAGCAGATACGTGTCGACAATCTGCACTTCGTGGCCGCGGTCCCGCAGAAAACGTGCCAACTCGACAGGTCGTATGCCGTTCGCGAAGCCGTCCATCTGGCAGATCAGGACGATCCGCTGGCCAGTGTTCGGGCGACTCGAATCCTGACCCACCTCGCAGGCCCCCCACCTGAGACGACATAACGCGCGGCCACGCATCCATGTACGTTAGCCTGACATGGGGGTTGCGCCCTCCGTCGCCACAAGCGGAACTCGCCCCATTGCCGTCATGACCCGACTTCTTCGCTGGCCTCCCGCGGTTGCGCTCCTCGCCGGAATACTCATCAACATGACTGGCACCTCCTCTGCACAACCCGAAGACACCCGCCGTGACGTCGTGTCTGGGAACAAAGGCACGACTGTGCCTTTGTCTGATCCGGTATTACCGGCACCTTCGGCGCCCGGACCGACTGTGACGGTCCAGGTCTCGGAGTATGTCGACGGGACTGGCACCCAGGACGTCACCGGGCCCTTGGTCGATCTCTTGCGCAGGGTGCCAGACGGCGCACGAATCATCTTCGCTGCAAGGGCTCGTTACCGTGTGGAAGGGACGATCCAGCTCGTCAACCGCTCCCGCATCATCCTGGACGGCAATGGTGCGCAGTTCGTGGCAACTGAGCGCGGGGATGGAAACCGCGCGCACTGGCGTATCGTCGGTGGCTCCGACATCGTGCTCCGGCGGATGGTTGTTCGGGGGCCGAACCCAGATGGAGGCAAGTCCACTGCATTTCGAGACGACCTCCAGTGGCAGCATGGCATCGACATCCGTGGGTCCCGGCGGGTGCTGATCGACGAGGTAGCAGTCTCTGACGTCTATGGGGACTGCGTATACGTCGGCGGCGGGTCGACCGGAGCGTGGGCGGAGGACATCCAGATCCGGGCGCATGACTGTCGCCGCAATGGGCGGCAGGGCATTGCGGTGACGGCCGCGCGTCGAGTGCTGGTCGAGGACAGCCGCCTTGGGCAGATCGGCCTGATGACGGTCGACCTTGAGCCCAACAGTTCATGGACGGGTGTGACCGATGTAACCATTCGGGACAACCGCATCGGCGCTGGTCCGCGACAGCAGTTCCTGGGTATAAGTGGAAAGGGTCCGGTGGCGAGGGTTATGGTCCAGCGGAACGTCCTGGTCAATAAAGCGTTGACCGTCCTTGTCGCCGCCGAGTATCAGCCAACAGCGAGTATCGCGGTGCTCGCCAATCGCAGTGACACGGCGTACAAGGAGCCGGGCGGTGCCGCTATGGTGTTCCAACATGTGCATGGTTTGTGGGTCCAGGGCAACCTCGTTCCGCTGACCGGTTACAACATGGCGCTGCTTGCGCTGAAGTGCACGACCGATGTCACCATTGTGGGCAACGCCTACCCAGGCGGCTTGAGTCAGGTTCGAGGCGCCGCAAGGGAGTGCGGTTGACCCGTCCGGTGGACTCTCCGAGGGATGCGGAGTCAACAGTATGACTAAAGACCGGGCACAGCGTCGCCAATTGATGCCAGACGGCGCGGAGCGCGTCAGGTGCGCCTTCTATACGGTGGCAAATGCCCGACACTTCATCGGTGTCGTGGCCCTGCTCAATTCGCTTCGGCTCGCCGGGCACACCGAGCCGATTCGGCTCATGGACGCTGGCCTTACCGACGAACAGCGGACATTGCTGGCCAACCACGTCGAGCTGCTTCCGGCACCCCTCGACGTTCCGGCGGTACATCTCGCACCGTACGGTCCGCTTCAGCGGCCAGCTCATGTGCAGGTGCTTCTCGACGCCGACATCATCGTGATCCGCTCTCTTGAGGAGTTGATTACCGCAGGCTTGCGAGGAACCGCTGTCGGGTTTGTGAACGACCCGCCCAACCACGACCGCTTCTTTGCAGGCTGGGAATCTGCGCTGGCCTTGGGGCCGTTGCGGCGGCGGCCCTACCTCAACGCCGGTCAGTTCGTCATCCCCGGCTCCCTGAACGACCGACTGCTCGAACCATGGATCGACGGCCAGCATCACGTCGGCATGTTGGGCACGCGCTACGGCCGTGCACGCCTTTCGGACGCTTTCTACTTCGCGGACCAAGATGTGGTCAACGCGGTGTTGGCGGCCTATCTCGACGATTCGGAGATTGTCATCATGGAGCATCGACTGGCGCCGCATCCGCCGTTTGCCGGCCTGCGGTTACAAGACGCACTGCACCAAGATTGCCGCTACTCCGACGGGGTAAGTCCATTCTTCCTACATCACACTATGGGCAAACCATGGCTGCAGGCGACGCGACGCAACGTCTACTCGGCGCTGTTGCCGCGGCTACTTCTCGCAGACGATGTCGCCCTGCAGCTTGAGCCCACGACGCTGCCTGTACGAATTCGCAACGGCCTGCTGGCCGTTGCCGATCGTCAGCGGGCCGATCTCCAAGCGCTAGTCCTGGCAGGGACCAGGCGTCAACTGGGCCGCTTCGGCATCCGTACCCGCTTAGCCGCCGCCACCACGCGCCGGTCCGGGACGAAAGCCAGGTAGGCACGAGCTACATGGTTCAGCATCATGAGCCCAGCAGGGGCGAACCGGATGCGTCGGCGTTGCTGGCCCGGCACGAGTTGCGTCGGCGAGCCTCGGCGGGCGTGCTCATCGTCGGTTCGCGTGGGCTCGTCATTGCCGTCGTCGGTTTTGTGGGGCAGGTCGTCCTTGCGCGTCTACTGACCCCGGCGGACTTCGGGGCCGTCGCAGTCGGCCTAACGTTTGTCGTCTTTATCAACCTGTTCGCGGACGGCGGTATTGGAGCCAGCTTGATTCGCCGCCTGAAGCCGCCCGAGCGTGGTGAGCTTGAGGCGCTGAGCGCCCTCCAGGTTTCGGTTGCGGTAGCGCTGAGCCTTATCGTTGCCGCCTTGGCACCACTGTTTGGGCGGACGGGTTTGGTGACGGCGGTCGTCGTCGCCTCCACACCGCTGCTCGCACTGCAGATCCCAGGTCGCATTGTGCTCGAGCGGGCCCTCGAGTACCGCCGTTTGGCGGCGGTCGAAGTAGCCCAGGTGCTGGTCTTCAACGCCTGGTCGATTGGCTGGACACTCGCTGGCGCCGGAGTCTGGGGGGTGGCGAGCGCGACAGTGGTTCGCTCGGCGGTGGGCGTCCTCGCCATGGCGATCGCCACGCCAGCCGGTCGAATATGGCCCCACTTCTCCTGGCGACGCACGCGCCCGCTGATCGGGTTCGGACTACGGTTTCAAGCCGTCACTGGCCTGTGGCTGCTGCGCGAGCAAGGACTCAATGGAGCAGTCGCCGTTGTCAGCGGCGTATCGACTCTTGGACTCGTCAGCGTAGCGCGGCGTCTGCTGGAGGTGCCCAACCTGCTCCTGCAGTCCTTACAGCGAGTGTCGTTTCCGGCGATGTCGCAGCTCGTGGCCCGCCGAGAAGGTTCGGCGGCCCAACTAGAACGTGTCGTCGGGTTGACGGTAGTTGCTCAAGGAATCATTCTGACCGGGCTGGCCGGCTCGGCGGCAGGTCTTGTTCCCGGGCTGTTTGGCGAGCAGTGGCGGTCAGCCGCCTCGGTGCTTCCGGCAGCATGTCTCGGTTTAGGCATCTCGGGCGCGATCTCGATCGGCAGCCAGGCATATCTGTTTGCCGTCGGGGATGCGAAGACCGTGTTGCTGTCGGGGATGTTACAGGTGATCGCTTTGTTCAGCATTACAGTGCCGCTATTGCCGCTTGTCGGTGTTCGTGCAGTCGGGCTGGGCTGGCTGGCGTCGTCTGCGGTGGAGGCTGCCACGCTGGGAACGGCGATCGCCAGGCGAACGGGAGCACACATCGGCCGCTGTATAGCTGTGCCAACGGCCGTCGGGCTGCTGAGCGGAGCTTCTGGTGCAGCCATCACGGCAGTTCTCGGCTCGGACCTCTTGGCCGGCGTCCTTGGTGGGCTAGCGAGCGCCGTCTTGTTCATCGTGCTGCTCCTCCTGACGCGTCGGCAATTGCTGGTGGAAAGCGTCCGCTTTGCCCGACTGGCTGTGCGTGCCGCGCTTAGAGCCCCGGTTTACGACGCTCCTCAGAAAGAAGCCGGTGGCCGATCGGGGGAAGAGCTGAATGGGTGAGAAGCGGATCGTCGTCTTCCGGTTCGACCGAGACCCCCTCGTCTGCAGGCATGTGATAGCCCGGCTACGAATGCTGAACCCAGGTGTTGAAATCCACGGCTTGTACGGGGCCGGGCCAGGCTATCGCGAACGTGCGGTCCGTCTCGGCGCACGGCGCGTACTAGGCCTGGATAGCCTCTACTCTCTTCAGCACGATGGCCGATGGAACTGGAAGAACGGCGATCTTGCCCTGCTCGACTGGCACAAAGAGGTCGGCCGACAGCTGGATTTCGATGTCGTACATCTGCTGGAGTGGGACCTCTTGCTGCTTGATCCGCTAAGTGATGTTTACAACTCCGTGCCGTCCGGCGCTGTCGCACTCACCTGCCTCACTCCCGTGTCGGAGCTGATCGGGTGCTGGACGTGGCTGCGCGAGCCGGAGGCGCTGCGGCAATGGGAGATGCTGTGTGCCCACGCCCAGACGCATTGGGGCCCTACCTCTGATCCAGTTGCCTGCCTCGGCGTGGGCCCCAGCTTTCCGCGCGCCTTCCTCGATGCGTATGCCTCGCTGGCGCCGACAGAGCTTTGTAACGACGAGCTCAGAGTGCCTCTAGCCGCTCGGGCACTGGGCTTTCCTTTAATGGACACATGTTTTCGACGAAAGTGGGCAGATCCTGACGAGGACCGCTACTTTAACGTCGGCGGGGCTGCCGTGGACCCTGCGACGATCTCTGCTGAAGGTCATGCGGGCGGCCGCCGCGTTTTCCATCCAGTGCGCCAGCCCGCCCGCTTACAGCCCTTCGGAGCGTGATGATGACTTGGCCTGTCAGGGAGGGCGCTTTTGTCGTGCGTACCGCCAATCGCATCCTGCGCATCGCAGGTTACCGACTCGGCAGCATCCCCCCGCGAGAACCGAGAGACTTTCCTGCCGCGTCCGTCGAACTCTTTCGTGCCGTTGAACCGTACACGATGACGACCCCGGAGGCGGTTTACGCTTTGGAATCCGCTGTCCGCCATATTGCGGAAAGCGGGACTCCAGGGGCGATTGTCGAGTGCGGCGTTTGGCGTGGAGGCAGCATGATGGCCGCGGCTCGCACGCTTCTCGAACTGGATCGTCGCGATGTAGAGCTGTATCTCTTCGACACCTACGCGGGGATGCCGGCTCCTACCGAGAATGACGTTCGTTGGACGGGCGAATCTGCGGCAGGTTTGCTGGAGTCTGAGCAGGGTAAGGAAGCTGAACTCCTGTGGGCCCGCGCACCGCTCGACGAGGTGCGCAGGACGATGTCTCAGGTCGGATATCCTGAGTCGAAGATCCATTTTGTCCCCGGAAAGGTCGAGGACACGGTTCCCGAACACGCTCCGGCGCAGATCTCAATCCTCCGTCTGGATACGGACTGGTACGAATCCAGCCTTCACGAACTCCGGCACCTCTATCCACGGCTGGTGCCCGGCGGGATACTCATCCTCGACGACTACGCCTGGTGGAACGGCGTTCGAACCGCAGTCAATGAGTATTTCGGGAAGCATCCACCCGCGCCATTTCTTGTCCGTATCGATGACAGTGGCGCCCGAATCGCCGTCAAGCCAACGGTCGATCGCGGGGGCCTCAGGATGGAGCAGTCGAGCCCAGCCGCAGCACATTGATCTGCGCGTCATGATCGAGATCGACCATAGCTGGCCTCCGGACATGGCACCATATGCCAATCTGAGAAATTCGCAACCGAGGGACGCCCGTGGATCTCCATCACTATCTTGACATCCTCCGCCGCCGTTGGCTCAGCGTCATCATCACGGCGCTCTTGATCCTGGCGCTGGCGTTAGTCGTGACGTTGGCCATGCCCAAGCAGTACACCGCCACCACTCGGCTATTCTTCGCCGTCGCTGGGGAGTCGGTCTCCGATCTGGCGCAGGGTTCGAACTTCGCGGAGAAGCAGATGTCGTCATACGCCGAGGTGGCGACTTCACCCGTGGTGTTGGAGCCTGTCATTGCGCAGCTGGCTCTTCCACAGACGGCAACCGAGTTAGCGAAGTCCGTTGAAGCCACCGTTCCGGCAGGCACCGTCATTCTCGATATCGCGGCCACCGACGAGAATCCTCAGCGCGCAGCGCAGATTGCCAACGCCGTCGGTGCCCAGCTCAGCTCCGTCGCGGGCTCGTTGTCGCCGGAGCGGCAGGACGGCACGAAAGCCGTGCAGGCATCCACAATCGCCCTCGCTCAGGTTCCTAAAGTACCTTCCTCGCCGTCGATCCTTTTCAATATTTGCGCGGGCGTAGTGCTGGGCCTCTTGTGTGGAGTGGGCGTCGCGGTGCTGAGGACCCTGCTGGATACCAAAGTTCGTAGCGAGCAGGACGTCCGCGCGTTGACTGACAGTCCCATACTCGGGGCGGTTACTTACGATGCCGAGGTTCCCCGGCATCCCGTGATCTTGCGCGATGAGCCGCTGGCCCCGCCCTCAGAGGCGGTGCGGCGGTTGCGCACCAATCTGAAGTTCATCGATGTGGCGCAGAGGCCAAAATCGATAGTGGTGACCTCTTCTATGCCCGGTGAGGGCAAGTCAACGATTGCAATCAATCTCGCGGTCTCGCTGGCCGACACGGGGGCCCGGGTCATTCTTGTTGACGCTGACCTGCGCCGACCGTCCATGGCCGAGTACATGGGCATTGAGGGCGGAGTGGGCTTGACAACTGTATTGATTGGCCGGGCCCAGGTCGAAGATGTGACTCAGCCGTTGGGCAGCAGCAGTCTCGATCTGCTGCCCGCCGGGCAGATCCCTCCCAATCCCAGCGAGCTACTGGGCTCGTCCGCGATGTCAACGCTGTTGAAGAAGTTGTCAGCGTCTTATGACATGGTCTTGCTAGACAGCCCGCCGTTGCTCCCGGTGACTGACGCGGCCGTCTTGAGCAAAATGGCTGGTGGCGCCCTCGTGATCGTGGGTGCGGACCGCATTCATCGTCCACAGCTGCAAGAGGCGCTGAAGTCCCTGGAAACTGCCCGTGCGCACGTCTTCGGAATTGTCCTGAACAAGCTCGACCGCAAGGAACGGGCGGCATACTCATATGACAGTGGTTATTCGCCACTTAGGGACAGTGAACATCGCTCGGCAGCTCAAAGCGACGACTGGAGTTGGTCTGATCCATCGGGTGCCGAGAAGCCGCTGCCGGTGCCAGAGGTACCGCGCCAGAACCCCCCAAACGATCTGCCGAGAGGCAGAAAGGTGGCGATCACGCCATCGACTCGATAGCAGAGGGATCACGGCGATTGTGGGTCTCTTGGTCGGGGGTCGCTTCGCTGTGGTTGAAATTCGTCTTGGTGAGGCTCGCTGGAGCTAGGTCCGCGATCGCGAGTCGGGCCAACTCCTCCGCAGCTGACTGCGGGTCGGCCCAAGCGTCGAGGGCGTAGGCCCTAACCGGGTCAAGGGGGGGCACTTCAACATGGGAGATGAGTGGGTGAACGGGTCGGAGATCAACCTCACCGGTTCCGAACAGCTGCTCGTGCAACTTCTCTCCCGGGCGCAGACCGGTGAAGTAGATGGGCACGGGTGACGAGGCGCTCACGAGCTTGGCGACGTCGAGGATCCGCGCAGGCTCTCCCATGTCCAAGACCAGAGTTTCGCCATCGCGGCCGACCCCCCCGGCGGCGATCACCAGATGCACCGCCTCAGTGACCGTCATGAAATAGCGGCTCGCGTCCGGATGCGTCACTGTGATGGGGCCACCGGCGTTGACTTGAGCCGCGAATGTGTGCAGCACTGATCCGCGGCTGCCCAGCACGTTGCCGAAGCGAACGCTGACGCACGTGGTTCCCGGTCTACCATAAGCAACGACGCGTTCGGCGATTCGCTTGGAGGTCCCCAAAACCGAGATCGGGTCGGCGGCCTTGTCAGTTGAGATATTGACAAAACGAGTAACTCCACTGGAAGCCGCCAGGACCGCGAGAGTGCCCCACACATTGGTCTTGATCGCTTCGCCGGGGTATCGCTCGAGGAGCGGAAGGTGCTTGAGCGCCGCGGCATGGAAGACGATGTCTGGTCGGTGCCGCTCGAAGACCCTGACCAATGCGTCCGTGTCGCGGATGTCAGCCAAGATAATGCTTGGTGAATCCAGCATGGCCCGGCCTTCCAGCTTGAGCTGCACGGCGTGGAGGGCCGACTCGTCCCGATCAAGCATCAGGAGCTGCCCGGGATGGTGGGTTGCCAAGACGCGACACAACTCTGACCCGATGGATCCGCCAGCGCCTGTCACAAGGACTTTCTTGCCGCGCAGATAGCTCGCCATCGGTGTCGGGTCCATGAGGGACGGCGGCCGGCCGAGGACGTCGGAGATGCGAATGTCCCGGATGTCACCGACCCGCGCCACGCCGCCGATCAGCTCATGGACGGTCGGGACCACCTTCATAACGATGCCGGCCTTCGCGCATGGTTCCGAGAGCTCCTGCAGCACCTGTCTGGACGCGCTCGGAATTGCGACCAACAGGATCTCCGCCTGCATCCGGCGGGCAACCTCTCCGATCGCTTCTCGACCGCCCATGACCGGGATGCCCATTACCCGCAGATAGCGCTTGCTTCGATCATCGTCGAGCAGAGCCACCGGGTTGTACGTCGAATCCTCGCGGCGCAACATCGCGCGAACGATTTGGTAGCCACCCTCACCCGCCCCGAACACGATCGTGCGCTGTCCAGAGCGCTCGCGCGCAAGAACGACACGCTCGCTCCTCAACCGCCATGCCGCGCGGGCGCCCATCATGACGAGCAGAGCGACTGCCGCCCCCACTATCGCTATCTGGGGCCGCAACGCCAGTCCCAGGCTGGGTCCGGTGAGCGCCACGATGACCGCGACCGCACCGACGGTCGTGACCAGCAAGATCAGCTCGTCGAAGCTTGCGATTGAAGCACGCCCGCGGTACAAACCCACAACGATACCGATCAGCGTCTGGGCGAGCGCCGCATACGCCAACCCGAACAGCGGCCAGGAAGCAACCGGCGCGACAGGGTCGGCTGCGGCGATCGTTGTGGCGACCGTCAGGCCCAATGCCCAGCTGCCCGCGTCCGCGGTCATCGGGAGCCACCCAAATGCCTTCAAGCGCGGCCCACGGCGAAGAAGTGTCACGAGGCCCCCCGAGGAATCGACAGCGTTCGACATTCTCACATGACCCACGCCATTTCGGCGGACTATGAGCAGTGTTCCGACAAACTCGCCTAGGATCGCAGTTCGAGAAACGGGGGGTGGGCGTGCGGTATCTGGTCACCGGAGTCGCTGGATTCATCGGTAGCCACGTGGCTGAAGCCCTGCTGCTACAGGGCAACTCAGTGATCGGCGTTGATGCCTTCACCGACTATTACGCACGCTCGGTTAAGGAGCGAAACCTCCAGCATCTCCGTACCTTTCCGGATTTCCGCTGGATTGAGGCGGATCTGCGCACCGCGGACCTGACCGCGATGTTGCTGGGGACGAGTGTCGTGCTTCACCAGGCAGGCCAGCCCGGTGTCCGGAAGTCGTGGGGCGATCAGTTCATCGACTACCTCGGTCACAACATCGTGGGGACTCAGCGGCTCTTGGAAGCAGCTCAGCGGGCCGGCGTCCGCCGTTTCGTGTATGCGTCGAGTTCGTCGGTGTATGGGAACGTGGCTTCGTTTCCCACGACGGAAGTGACGCTGCCTCGCCCGTTCAGCCCGTATGGGGTCACCAAGCTGGCCGCAGAGCACCTCTGCGGTCTCTACGCTGAAAACTGGGGGCTGTCCACTATCGCGCTGCGATACTTCACGGTCTACGGTCCCCGCCAGCGTCCGGACATGGCCTTCCACCGCTTCGTCGCTGCCGCGCTTTCCGGCCAAGAGATCGAGGTGTACGGCGGCGGCGAGCAGCGCCGGGACTTCACCTACGTCGGGGACGTCGTCCGAGCCAATGTGCTGGCCGCTCAACTCCCTCTTCCATCAGGTTCTGTTCTCAATATCGCTGGCGGCTCGTACGCGACGGTCAACATGGTCTTGGAGCACATCGCTAGCCTCACGGGCAAGCGATTACGAATCAGACACGCTGGGCCCCAGGCCGGGGATGTCCAAGAAACGCGGGCGGACTGCGGTCTTGCCCGGCTACTGCTCGGCTGGAATCCGACTGTTGAGCTGTCGGAGGGGCTGGCCAACCAGGTGCGATGGCAATCGGGTGACAGGACCGATCGGTTGGCGGTCGGGCTCGCGCTACCGACATCAGCAGGATTGGGGAATTACGCGCTTGACCGCTGAGCTGCGGCCTGGACGGCCGGTTATCCTGCACATCGCCGCGGTCGAGTACACCGCAACCGCGCTACTCGCGCCCCAAATGCGCATCCTTAGGCAGTACGGCTATGACGTCCGGCTCGCGTGCGCCTCGGACGGGCCTAGGTTCCAGGCCAGCTTGGACGACTTCGAGCCCGTCGAGTTGGCCTTTCCTCGCTCCGGCAATCCCATAGCCACTGCCCGTGCATGTCGACGATTCCTTCAGATAGTCAACCAGATCAGGCCGGCCGTTGTGCACTTGCATACTCCCGCGGCCGCGATGCCTGCCCGGCTGATTCCGCGCGCCTTGATGCCGCGGGAAACCCGCGTCGTCTACACGGTGCACGGATTCGCGCACGTCTGGGACGGTGGAGGCTGGAGGGATCGAATCCTCGAGCGGGTCGAACGGCTGCTTGCGGCTCGAACTGATCTCCTTCTTTTCCAGTCGCGCGAGGATCTTTCGGAGACTCAGCAGCGTGGTTACCGCACATCCCTTCGCTACTTGGGGAACGGCGTGGAGGACGCCTGGTTCACCATTCCGCGACGAGCGGCGCCCCACAGCCCCCTTGAGCTGCTCTTCGTGGGTCGACTCATTCGGGAGAAGGGGGCGCTGGATCTCCTAGAGGCGCTGGCCTTGGTACCTAACGCTCAACTGACCATTGTCGGGGCGGAGTTGCCCACAGAACGCGACGGGGTTGAGATCGCGATGCGGAGGCGCGCCGAAGCCGACGACCTCGCCGGTCGAGTGCGGTTCCTAGGCGCTTTGGCGAAGCACGACATGCCTCAGGTAGTCGCGAATTGCGACGCCATGGTTCTTCCTAGCTACCGCGAAGGAGTCCCCCGGTCATTGATAGAAGGTTTTGCGGCGGGCAGACCGGCGGTTGCCACCAACGTCAGAGGCTGTCGGGAATTGGTCGATGACGGCTTGACCGGATTCCTGGTTCCGCCGCGCCGGCCGGATCTGCTGGCTGCGGGACTACGCCGAATGGCGGCTCTGCCCGCTGATAGCTACCGAGCCATGTCGACCGCAGCCTTCAACCTCGCCTCGGAGCAGTACAGGGAGAGCACCGTATTGGTGAGGTTACTACGTGCTTACGCCGAGGTTGGCGCGCCTCCGCCATTAGACCTTCTGAGCCCCCCGATAGTAGGCGATGATGTCGTGCCGATTGATCTCGGTTTCGGAGCGCCGGCCGAGGAAGAACAGGGCGGAGGCTCCGTCGATGGAATAAGCGGGATCGACACGACGGTCGAGAAAGCGGAGCCAGGACATCAGTGCTCGGATCACGCGGCCCGCGTTGCGAGAGCGCGTGAGACCGCGGACGAGATGGTCCAAGCTCCAGAGCAGTTGGGTACCCAAGCCGGCTGTCGGTCCGGAGTCGATTTCGGTGAACCATCGGAACAGATGGCGATGCCCGCTGGCGGTGAAGCGGGTGAAGTCGTAAGCGCCCGCATGGACCTGCTGCATGAACGGCGTCTCGGCGTAGATCAGCCCTCCCCTGGTGAGAACTCGATGGATCTCGCCAACCACCTCGGCAGGGTTGAGAACATGCTCGAGGACAGCCTGCACGATGACCGCGTCGACACTCCCAGTCGCGAGCGGGATTCCGTGCGCGTCCGCGACCAGCTGGGTGACGTCGCTGGCGTAGAGGTCGAAACCAATCACTTGGATCTCAGCGCCGCAAGCATAGAGACCGTCCAAGCCGTTTCCGATCGTGCCCCCACCGACAACGAGCACTCGACCCTGTCGATCGGGGAGCAGCTCGAGCAGACGGGTGATGTTCTGTTCAGCGACCCTGTTGAGGGGCTTCCAGATGCGACGCAATGATCGGGGGACGCGATCGATTCCTGGTCGGCTAAGGCCCTGGTTGATTTCCTCACCTCCTAGTCGTCCCAACGACCACTCATTCACCGCCGCCGAGTCAAGGACGCTTCTGTCGAGGTCGACTACGACGGGCCACCGGCCCACGATCGGAAAGCTATTGCGAGCGGCATACCTGCACGCCGCATCGGTACAACGGAATCCGCGCTCGTCTTCGACAAGTGACGAGTGGCACCGCGGACAAACGAGCAGTTTTACGACCTTATCCAATGACGCCATAACCACTGCTGCTCCATTCCCATGCTGTTGCGATGTCAGCTGCGACGGTATCGAGGTTTCGCGAGCGCATGGCCGACGTCGTCAGACGTCCATCGCGATGAGACGATGAGGAAGGTGGCTGGGCTGGGCTCGGCCGGCGTCGCGGAAGCGGTACACGCGCGGCCCGACCGCCAGCGCCTTGCTCTCATGGCCCTGTTGCTTGTAGCGGCCATGCCGGTGCGTATCCCCATCAACGTGCCTCTGGTGGGCTCTATCTCCATCCTCGATGTATTCCTGGTTCTCGCCTCCGCGACATTGATTCTCGATCTCCCCTCCCGTCGGCTCAATTGGGGCTACTCGTCGCTCCCGGTGCTTATGGCCGTGCCGACAGTGGTCTCCTTGATGTCGGTGATCTGGAGCGACGACCGAGTGGCGACGCTGAATTCGACGATCGTCTATCTCGAAGGGATCCTCGCGTATCTCTTCGTTGTGCGGGAGCTTGAAATGCTTTCTCCCGATCGGGTCGTCGCTTACATCAGGCGCTTTGCCCTGCTGGTGACGATTCCCGCAGTCCTACTACTGCTGCATGTGCCGGGATTTGAGCCCTACGACCCAGCCTTGTCGGAGTCGTCCGGGGATTACATCTCCTATTACACGCGACTCTCGCATCCCATCCTCGGCCGCTCCAACAATCTTGCGGCAGTCCTATTCATTTTCGTACCACCTCTGCTGTACTGGGGCCACACAAGGCGAAAGCTCTACGCCTCTCTGGTTGGATTCCTTAGCTTGGTCGCGGTCGCGGCGACACTCTCGCGCGGCCTTTTATTGTCTGTGCTGATCGCGGGCTTGGTCTACGCCGCCCTGCTGCGACGGGCCCCTCATACCTCGAGGCGCCCGCTGATCGGCAAGTTCCTGGCGATGGCGATCGGTCTGGCGATTGCAGCCACTGCCTTCTACCAGCTGAATCCGCCCACCCGCGAGTTCCTGGCAGGCAGGCTCAGTGCGACGAACGTGGAACTACGCGTCGACCTCTACGTCCAGGCGTTTCGCCAGACTCTCGATCGGCCGCTCCTGGGTTATGGAGGGGATGCGCTGGGCAGCCACAGCTCCGCACTGGCGGTGGACGTGCATAACACCTACCTCCAACAGATCCTTAACTTCGGCGTTCCGCTCGGTGTCCTTGTCGGCCTTGCCATCGCAGCGCTGCCCGTGCCGTTTCTGCTGCGCCGCCGAATCTGCCCGCTCGCAGGCGCGATCGGTTTCGCCGTGCTCGTCGAGGTCATATCTTTCTCCTTCGAGTCCAGCTTCGAAGGCACGGTCCTTCGGGTCATCTTCTTTCTCTCTCTTGGCCTATTGGTGGGTCTGCTGAAGGCCGCGGAGGCGGAGATGTCTGTTTCGCCGCCGGTGGCCTCGGCGATCAGTGGAAAAAATGGGAGAGCGTACAAGGCTGGAAAGGCGTACCAATGACCCGGCACGCGGTAACCCCGTATGGCCGAGGAGCAGGCAGTTCTCGAGTCCGCGTCTTCTCATGGATTGACCGCCTTCGCTTACCTGTCCACACGCACAGCTACCTGTCGCATCACAACGCCGACCCTGTTCAGCTCATGCGCCAGCCCGGTCGCGTGCTCGCGGCCGAGCGTGAACTTCGGGCGCTGGTCACTGGTCGGCCGGAGTGGCTCCTGTTACACCGTGAGGCGTCTCCTCTGAGTCGCGGCGGACTCGAAACTGCCCTACTTGATGCAACCGCCTTCGGCGTCTACGACTTTGACGATGCGCTCTACTGCGACTGGGGTGAGGGCGCACCCTGGCGTCGGCTGGCGCCGAAGGCGCGGAAGGCGTTGGCGGCCGTACGGAAGGCCGACCGGGTTATCGCCGGCAACGAACTACTGGCCGACTGGGCCTCATCTATCGTCCCCGACGTGGTAGTCGTGCCGAGTTGCGTGGCTGTAGAGCATTACCACCAAAAGGTGGATTATGGCCTGTCAGATCCACCACGGCTCGTCTGGATCGGGTCGGCCGATAATGAGCCTCTCCTATCCACCATCGCCAGAGAGCTGTTGGAGCTAAACCGCCGGTACCGTGCCCGCGTGACACTGATCGGGACGACTCGCCGTTCGCTCGGAGCACTGGAGCACATCATCGACCGGATCGGATGGTCCGAACAGATACAACATGACGCTCTGGCTACCGCTGACATCGGTCTCATGCCGCTGCACGACGACCCTTACAGCCGCGGCAAGTGCGGCTACAAACTGCTGCAATACGCCGCGGCGGGGCTTCCCGCTGTGGCGAGTCCAGTCGGGACCAACGCCTCGATCTTGGCCACCCTCGGGTTGCCGGGCGCTGGCTCGGCAGGGGACTGGCTCGACGCTTTACAGGCAATTTTGGAGCTCGCCGACAGCGGTCGTGCGGCCGTAGGGCGCAGAGCCCGTAAGCGGGTGACGGACCAATACTCCTACGATGCCTGGATGGGAAGGTGGCAGGAGGCGGTCGGGTTGAGGCCGGCCAGAGCTGCCGCCGCCCCCAACATTGAGGACGACCCGCCATGATCTTCGAGACGGATGAGAAGCCAGCGCTGCTGGATATTGTCATCGTCAACTGGAACACCGGCGACTGCTTGAGCGATTGTCTCCGCTCGATCGCCTTGGCTGGAACCGGTCTCCCGCTTGGGCCAACTGTCGTCGTGGACAACGCGTCGCGGGACGGTTCAGCCGTAGACCTGCCATGTCCTCCCGAAGTTGTCCTCATCAGCAACACCGCCAATGTCGGTTTCGCGGCGGCATGTAACCAGGGGGCACGCCTGGGCTCAGGGCAGTACCTGCTATTTCTCAACCCGGATACTGTCTTGCTACCCGACACGCTCCAGCAAGCCCTGGACTTTATGGAGAGCGCCCAGGGCGCGCAGTACGGCATTTGCGGCGGCTTGGTCCTTCATCCCGACGGCACGCCCGGCATCTCCGCTTCGCGCTTTCCCACATTGGCCAACGTCGTAACGGGAACCCTTGGCCTCGAGCGGGTCGTTGGCCATTGGATAGCGCCACGCCATCTGCTTGCGGCGGAGGTGACGACCAGCGGACCCGTTGACCAGGTGATTGGCGCATTCTTCCTCGTCCGTAGGTCCTTGTTCGATCGGCTCGAGGGCTTCGACAAGCGGTACTTCTTGTACTACGAGGAAGTCGATTTTTGCGCACGGGCTGCGGCTTTGGGGGCGCACGCCTTTCTGCTCAGCGATGCCAAACTCCACCATATCGAGAACGTCAGTGCGAAACAGTCGGGTGGTCGGTCCCTTTTCCACTCGCTGCGCAGCCGCACTCTGTACGCGGCCCGTCATTGGTCGAGAACTGAACTCGTCGTGCTTGTGGCCTTCACCCTGCTGCTCGAACTACAGTTACGACTTCTACGGGCCACGCTCCGATTTAACGTGGAGGAGACGACCGCCGTCGTCCGCGCTCTTGCCAGCTACGCGAAGTTCGTCGTCCAGACGCCCCTGCAATCCCGCCTGACAACCGCCGAGGCAACCGCGACAGATCGGCAACCAACCCCGGCGGCCGGCCACCCATGACTGCGCAGAAAGGGACCGCACCGCCCAGTCGAGCATCCCGGTTGCCCTTCGCACGTCCGACAATCGGTGATGACGAGATTGCCGAGGTGGTCAGCGCACTTCAATCAGGCTGGATCACGGCCGGTCCCCGAACCAAGATCTTCGAGGAGCAGTTCGGCACGGAGGTGGGAACGGAGGCGGCCCTGGCGCTGAGTTCGGGCACCGCGGCCATGCACCTTGCGCTGGTGGCAATGGGCATCGGACCGGGACACCGAGTGTTCACGAGCCCGATGACCTTCTGCTCCACCGTGCACGTCATCGAGCATGTTGGAGCTCGTCCAGTGCTGGTTGATGTCGATCCGAGCACGCTCAACCTCGATCCGGCTGCCCTCACAGTTGCGGTCGAGGATGCTGGAACGGAACGAGCGGCAGCGGTCATGCCCGTGCACTATGCGGGCCATCCCTGCGATATGACGTCGATTACTCAGATAGCGCGAGACGCCAACTTATGTGTGATTGAGGATGCGGCTCACGCTTTCGGTGCGCGAGATCAAGATAGGCCGATCGGTGAGATTGCCGCGGGGCTGACTGGACACGCTGTGTGTTTCTCGCTCTACGCGACGAAGAACATCACGACGGGGGAGGGAGGCGTCTTGGCGTCGACGCCCGAACTCGTCGACATCGCGCGAGAGTGGAGTCTGCATGGCATGAACCGGGACGCCTGGCGGCGATACGGCTACGGCGGATCGTGGCATTACGAGGTCGTCCATCCAGGATTCAAGTACAACTTCACCGACCTGCAGGCAGCATTGGGAATCGCGCAACTGCGCCGACATCACGAGCTCAAGGAGCGTCGAACCGCGATCGCCCGCGCGTATACCCAGCAATTCGAGGACTTTGATGAGCTTCAGACCCCAGCCGCCCACCCCGGCGTCGACCATGCCTGGCACTTGTATCCATTGCGCCTCAATCTTGACAAACTCACAATCTCACGAGGCGAGTTCATCGAGGAACTTCAGGCCTGCTACATCGATGCCAGCGTTCACTTCATCCCGGTGCACGAACTGGGCTATTACCGGGACAAGTACGGCTGGCGGGCTGAAAGTTTTCCGATCGCACATAGGGAATTCACTCGAATGTTCTCCCTCCCGATCTATCCCTTGATGACTGAAGACGACGTCGCCGATGTCATCGCGGCGGTGCAACGCATCGTGACCAGGCACCGGAAGCGCGCATGACTCTCAAGCGATGCTTTGACGTCGTCATCGCCGCACTGCTCCTGCTTGCGCTCCTTCCCTTGATTCTCGTGATCGCCATCGCGGTCGCGGTCGGGAGTGGACGTCCCGTGCTCTTCCGGGCATATCGAGTTGGTCGCGGTGGCAGTACCTTCCCGATGCTGAAGTTCAGGACGATGAAAGTGGGCGCCAGCGGACCAGCGATTACTGGTCGCAACGACCCACGGATCACGAGGGTCGGAGCGGTCCTGCGTCGGAGCAAGCTTGACGAGCTCCCACAACTGCTCAATGTCCTGAGCGGTGACATGAGCCTGGTCGGTCCCCGTCCTGAAGACGGCCGCTTTGTAGCCAGATATACAGCTCAGCAGCGCGAGGTGTTGACGGTGCGGCCCGGAATGACCTCTCCTGCGGCGATCCTCTATCGAGACGAAGAGAAGCTGCTCGCGGCTGGCGCCCCTAATTTCGAACATCTCTACGAGACCACGATTATGGCCGCAAAGCTAACGCTTGATCTCGACTACATTCGGAAGCGCAACTTCTGGCGGGATATTGTAATCTTGTACCAGTCTGTCGCCGTTGTGCTTCGGCCGCGTCGTGCCGAGGAATTGCCCACGAATGCGGGGTCCTGAGATCCAGCCGCTTGCCCTAGGACCAGGTACGGCCGCTGTCGATTGACAGGTGTACTTTCGAGCCAGCCCACAGCCATACGGTACTGCCGTGGACGTCAAGGGCCACTTCGCCGGCACCGATATCCAAGGCTGGCGCGCACCGCTTCGGCCCTCTCGTGAAATCGCTATTCGTGATGACTAGGTGGCGAACGGCTATGCCGTCGCAATCATCTGATCTGGTGGCTAGCCAATAACGGCCGTTGCCAGTCGATGCCAATGCCAGCGGCTGTGCTTCGGAGATGAGTTCTCTCCATTCCTTTCCACCGCCACGAGCGATCATCACCGCCCCATCGGCGCAGGCCACCAGCGCACTTGATGAGTCCGCCGCCAGTCCCACAATCTGGTGCTTACACGGTCGGGACTTGTTATTGCCAGGCCCGTTTACTTCATCTCGGTCATTGGGGGTGGGGTACCAAAGCCCCATTGGGTTGTTCGTTGACGCGGTCGGTGTTCCGTCACGGTCGTAGAAAACGTACCGCGTAGAGCAGTTCTTGCCAGTGCCACCAATAGCGTAGAAGTCTTCCCCGGACTCCGATCCCAATGCAACGATCGGGGCGAGTCGGCTCTTGACCACCCGTCTCCAGCTCTTGCCGGCGTCGGTTGAACGCTCCACCGTGCCAGCCGTTGAACAGTCCCCCACGGTGGCTCGCCATGCGCTCCTCGGCGACGTAGCAAGCAGCAACCGCTCGCCACGCGCCAGCTTCGTTGGTTCGGTCGAGGACGTCGTGGTCTCCGAGGAGCTCGACTTGGGCTGCGGCGTCAACGCCGTTGAGGGCAGCTGGCTGATCGGGGGAGCCGCTTGTGTCGTGCTCACCGCACTAGCCGGCTGTCCCGTTATTGAACGGTTCGATAAGACGAGCACAAGGAGTACTGCGTTGACGACTAGGAGGAGGCCAAGCACGGCGATCGGCAGCGTCTTGGTCCTCCGGCGCACGGGCTTGAGCATATCTAATGAGCCACGAACCCTACGAAGCCGAACGAGCTGGGCGGACTAGCTTCGTCGATCAACTCTGCGGATACTTTTCCAGATAGGCATCCAGCGTGTCTGTCCGCATGGCTTTGGCCAGCTCCTTCAGCTTCTTCTGATCCACGATGTCGATGCTCTGGTCGTTCGGGCTAGTGCCGAAACCGGAGATGGGCGCTTGCAGGCTCTGGATGTCACCCGGCTTCAGCCGCAGCGAGATCGCCGTCTCCCGCAAGTCGGAGTCGGTCAGTTGCTCGTCAACTGTGACATAACGGGATACGCCTCTGACGAACGAGATGAACTTGAGCGGATTGGAGATCGTCTCCTTGGCCAGTCCTTTGGCCAGGATGGCTTGAAGGACGACCCGCTGGCGTTCGGCCCGATCGATGTCGCCGTTGGGTAGCTGCTTACGCTCGCGGACGTAGGCCAGCGCCTGCTCCCCTCGCAAGGTGACGTTCCCAACAGGGAACTCATAGCCTTGCGAAACGGTCGGGTGCTTGTTGTAGATCGTCACGCCGCCCAATTCGTCGGTCAGGTCGATGAAGCCCTCAAAATCGATCAATGCCACGTGGTCCATGCGGGTATCGACTAGTCCTTCCACGGTCCGGACGGTCAGTGGTGGCCCGCCGAAGGCGAAGGCGGCGTTGATCTTGTCCTTTCCGTGGCCCGGGATGGGGACGTACATGTCTCGGGGGAAGGAAATCAGGTAGGCGCTCTTCCGGTCTCCGGAGAGATGCATCACCATCAAGACGTCGCTTCGACCTTGGCCCGCGTCGGTCTTCACCCTGCTGTCGGAACCGAGGAGGACGTAATTAACCGCTTTTCCGTCGGTTTTCGGAGGCCGCGCTTCCTCGCCCTCAGCTGTCGGTGTCTCCGCCGGCAGCTGCTGAGTGCCGCGCTGGAGATTCTGATTCACCGCCCGATCGATGGAGACGACGTACAACGCTGCGGCGACGACCGATCCCACGACAACCAGGGCTCCAAGGGCAAGCAAAAGCACGAGCCACAGGCGACGTCTGCGAGCGCCGACCGTTCGCCGAGCCGCATCGTCGGACGAATCGGCCTCAAAGAACATGGACATCGGATATGGGCTTCCTGCTCGCGCGTTGAGGAGCGTCGTGCTATTCCTCCAATGCACCACCTCGCGCGACGAGGCTGCCCCTGGCACCAATGGTAAGGGGTCATCGCGACCGTAAAGTGATCAAATCGCGGGCGGACGGGGCACCGCTCGTTTGACCTCAGGAAGGGGCGGCGTGGCGACCACCGAATCCGGGCTGCCGTTGGAGCCGCTCTACGATCCCCACGCGCTGTCTGGCTGGGATCCCGGTACTCAGCTTGGCCAACCCGGCAGCTTTCCCTTCACCCGCGGGCCCTATCCCGACATGTACGTCGGCCGCCCGTGGACGATGCGTCAGTACGCCGGATTCGGCACGGCGGCGGAATCCAACCGGCGGTATCACGAACTGGTCGCTGCCGGCAGTGGCGGAATCAGTGTCGCGTTCGATCTGCCTACCCAGATGGGCTATGACTCTGACGACCCAATGGCTCGGGGCGAGGTCGGCAAGGTCGGGGTAGCCGTCGACTCGCTGCTGGACATGCGCACACTGTTCGCTGGCCTGCCGCTCGACCAGATCTCCACCTCGATGACCATCAACGCACCGGCCGCGACGCTGCTGCTGCTGTATCAGTTGGTCGCTGCGGAGCAGGGGATCCCCGGCAGCGGGCTGAACGGCACGGTGCAGAACGATGTGCTCAAGGAGTACATCGCTCGTGGCACCTACATCTATCCGCCGCGAGCGTCCTTGCGCCTGGTCAGCGACCTTTTCGCCTACTGCCGCACTGAGCTGCCGAGATGGAACACGATTTCCATCTCGGGTTACCACATGGCCGAAGCGGGTGCCACGCCGGTGCAGGAGGTGGCGTTCACACTTGCCAACGCGAAGGAGTACGTCCGCGCTGCCCAAGCTGCCGGGCTGCACGTCGACGACTTCGCGCCCCGGCTGTCGTTCTTCTTCGTGGCCCGAACCTCGTTGCTGGAAGAAGTAGCGAAGTTTCGTGCCGCCCGGCGGATCTGGGCGCATAGCATGCGCGACGAGTTCGGTGCTCGAAACCCGAAGTCGCAGATGCTCCGGTTCCACACCCAGACCGCCGGTGTCCAGCTGACCGCTCAGCAGCCCGAGGTGAATATCGCCCGCGTGACGCTCCAGGCGCTGGCAGCTGTGCTGGGCGGCACCCAGTCGCTGCACACGAACGCTTATGACGAGGCCATCGGTCTGCCGACAAGCACGGCTGCTCGGCTGGCTCTCCGGACGCAACAGGTTCTCGCGTACGAGACCGACGTGACCAAGACGGTGGACCCTTTCGCTGGTTCGTACGCTGTCGAATCGCTAACCGACCAACTCGAGGAGGCGGCTCGGGCGCTGATTCAGGCAGTGGATGAGCGTGGGGGAGCGGTGGCCGCCATCGAACAGGGATTCCAGAAGAGCGAAATCGAGCGTTCGGCTTATATGGTGGCTCGCCAGATCGATTCCGGTGAACGAACCGTCGTGGGACTCAACCGCTTCGTCATGGACGAAAGGGAGCCGTATCAGCCATTGCAGGTCGACTCGCGGTTAGAGGCTCAGCAGTGTGAGCGTCTCGCGGCGCTGCGACGGGATCGAGACGCATCCGCCGTGTCGGACGCCCTGTCGGCACTGCGAAAGGCGGCAGAAGGCACCGACAACGTCCTCTTCCCGATGAAGACGGCGCTCGCCGCCCTGGCCACGACGGGTGAAGTCTCGGCGGCGCTGTGCGACGTGTGGGGACGGTATATCCCCGGAGACGTCTTCTGATGGCAATCTCCTAACACTGACTGCTGTTGAAATCACTGCCGAGTGCGCCTTGGGAGTGCTGGATAACGTGTCGGGTCACATGAGTGCTTCAGGCGACCATCCTCGGGCGGTCTATCTTCGGCCGGCGCATCTCGGCGCGGTGTGGCTGGGCGGTGCAGGTGGCACGGCGGCAAGGTACCTGTTGGATTCCGACGTCCTGGCGGGCAGTCAGCTTCCGCTGGCCACATTCATGATCAACCTCGTCGGTGCATTCTTGCTCGGGGTGCTGCTGGAGAGTCTCGGTCATGCAAGAGGAGAGCCAGAGCGACACCGGTTTGTCAGACTCTTCGCCGGTACGGGCTTTCTGGGCGGATTCACCACCTATGGCGCACTGGCCACTGAGGCCGTGGAACTCGGGCAGGCGGGTCTGGCTGCTCAAGCGATGGCCTATGCTCTCGGCACGGTCTTGCTGGGAGCGGTCGCTTCGCTGGCCGGGATGGTGGCTGGTGTGCACCTTCGGCGGGCGAAGCCATGATCATCATGGTCGCTATGATCGCGATGGCGGGTGGCCTCGGCGCCGTCGCCCGATTGGTCGTGGACGCGCTGATCCAGCGTCGGCATTCCTTGCGGTTCCCCATTGAGACGATGATCATCAATGTGAGCGGGTCGTTGCTGCTCGGCTACGTCAGCGGCCTCGCCATTCGCCAGCTGCTGCCCGAACCGTGGCACCTGATCATCGGTAGCGGCTTTCTCGGTGGCTACACAACCTTCAGCACGGCGAGCGTGGAAACGTCCGCTTGCTGCAGGAGCGACGCTGGCTGAGCGGGCTGATCAACGGGCTGGGGATGCTCTTTGTCGCCGTCGCGGCTGCCGCTGTGGGTCTGACGCTGGGACTGCGCGGGTGAGACGTAAGCCCGGCTATTGCCGACTATTCGGATAGGTTTACTTCCATGAGTGAGGCAATCGCGGCTCCTCGCTACCGCGGAGCCGACATCGTTGTGTCGGCTCCGGAAACCGGGCCTGGCAACTGGGCTGGTGGAGCAAGTTGTGTCCTGGTTGAGGGCACCTTCTGGCTGACTTATCGCTTGCGGCGTCCGCTTCACTCCGGCCGAGGCGTGGGCGTCGTGGTCGCCAGATCGTCCGACGGCGTGAACTTCAAACCTGTCTGTGAGATCGGCCGCGCCGCCTTCGGCGCAGCTTCGTTCGAGCGTCCGGTGATCGTGCCAACCGATTCCGGCTGGCGGTTGTACGTCAGTTGTGCGACTCCCCATTCCAAGCACTGGTGGATCGACGCACTCGATGCAAAGCATCCGGCGGAGCTCCCGTTCGGTGAGCGTCACCTCGTGCTCCCCGGGGATGCTCATTGGGGGGTCAAGGACCCCGTGATCCTGCGGGATGGTGAGGGGTGGCGGATGTGGGTGTGTTGCCACCCGCTGGGCGACCACGGCGACGAGGATCGCATGGTCACCCGCTATGCCACGAGCTCGGACGGCCTCCGCTGGCGTGATGACGGGATTGTGCTGACCGGAAGGCCGGGCAGCTGGGACGCCCGTGGAACGCGAGTGACGGCGGTGCTCGAGACGTCGCCTTTGACGGTCCTGTACGACGGGCGGGCCACTGCCGACGACAACTGGCACGAACGGACGGGCCTGGCCCGGGAACAGGCCGGATCCCTCGTCAGCGTTGGCGATGCTCCGATTGCCGAGTCCCCGGACGGCGACCGGTCCCTGCGCTATGCCAGCGCGGTCAAGCTGCCGGACGGCCGGACGCGGTTCTACTTCGAGGCCGCTCGTCCCGACGGCTCTCACGACCTGATGACCAGCGTCTAAAGGGCCAGCGGGTCCTGCTGTTCGCGAGCGTCGGAGGATCGCGCTCCGCTGTCTGCACGACGAAGGAGCAACGAGGCGGGAAGCATGTCGTGTGTTGGTCGGCGGAGGCTGCCTCATTTGCGAGTGAGGAGGAGACAGCAGGTTTCTAGCGCGATCGCGCGAGCGAACGATTAGGCCGTATCAGGGCTGGATGACGGCTGTCCGTTCGGCGAAGGAGCCGCGTCCGCCGGCTGAGCGCCAGTCATCGAAGGACTCGCCGAGCACGCGTTCCAGGGTGGCGATGTCGTCCTCACACTCGGCGAGCAGCGCCGTACGTTGCGCGATCGCCAGCTTCGGCCGCTGACTCGCACCACCGTATCGCAAGGCCTCCACCAGCGGCTTGCTGACCCGTCGCCAGATCTGGGGCGGCACATGGCTTCCTGCCGCAGCACCGGCGCGGATTGCACGCCCCATCAGGGAGGCCCGGAGGCCGGGCTCAACGAAAGGCCGGAAGTTGTCCGGCGGCAGGGCGCCGCTCACCCGATTCTCAGCGATGCCGAGGAAGCGCGCCACCCGATGCAACGTCTCGGTCGGTTGTGAGACCAGGTGCCAATAGCGCAGCGCTAGCACCCGGTCACGATCTACCCGGCCTAACAGATCGGCCAGCTGCTGGCCGTACCGCCCGAGCTGCCGATAGTGCCAAAACGGCGCCCAACCGGCCGCCATCCGGCTGTCCTCGGCGCGCCACGCTTCGAAGAAGTCGCCGATAGGCTCCAGGCCATCGACCCAAAGATGCATCCAGTTGGAGTACGCCCGATCGATCGGGTCGCGGACGATCACGATCAGTTTCGCGTGCGGCAGTTCCTCGGCGATCCGGCGCCGTGCGCTCGGCACATAGAGATAGAACGGCGTGCTCTCCAGACGTACGGATTGCTCGGGAGCCGCGTCGAAAAGCGCGGCGTAATCCTCGCGTCGCCAGACCCATTCCTGGCGACTGTGCGAATCCCCGGGCCCCCGGTGGGCCGGTGGGGGAGCGTCCCAGCACATGTAGTACTTGGGTTCCTTGACCGGCGAGGCATAGACCTGCGGATGCTGCGCCAACGCCGCGTGCAGCGCGCTCGTACCCGCTTTCGGCGCCCCAATGATCAGTGCGTCGGGCAACGATTCCCTAGCGCTCATGCCGGGATTGTATAGGTCTGTCCTTGAGTGTCGGGCCAGCTTTCAACCGATGGGTGCATCGTGCCGAACACCAGGGAGAGCGAGTGCGGAGGGGTACGGCTCGTTCGCCGGGGCTAAAGATCTTGAGACTTCCGTTCGCGGCACGGGACGACAAGGGGCGTAGGCGGGGACGACCCCGGCGAACGAGCCGGACCCCTCCGCAGGAGCGACTCCCGAGTGAATCAGTGACCGTGCTCTTCGGCACGCTTGAAGCTGGCCCGAACCTCGTCTTCCGCTTCGTCGACGCCGACCCACGTCGCACCCTCGACCGACTTTCCCGGCTCGAGGTCTTTGTAGACGCTGAAGAAGTGCTCGATCTCGAGTAGCAGGTACTTGCGAATGTCGTCGATGTCTCGAATGTGGTCTCGGCGGACATCCGTCGCCGGAACGCAGATGACCTTGTCGTCACC
>Ga0126313_10000189_pt1 | contig 26789 bp, 24 predicted proteins | sample Plot105A_FD_89954 | JGI IMG/M metagenome (GOLD analysis project Ga0126313, IMG submission 89954) | Serpentine soil microbial communities from UC McLaughlin Reserve, CA, USA - Plot105A | ecosystem: Environmental > Terrestrial > Soil > Grasslands | place: USA: UC McLaughlin Reserve, Lake County...
CGGGTGATGTTGTCGAGCCAGAGGCTCTGGCCCAGTTCGTGCAGACGCTCAGTCGGCTTCATCGGGCGCTCCTTAAGTCGTGGGGTCTGCGGCCGCCCTTGCGGCCACCTCGCGTGCCACCTTGGTGACGTTGTCGACGGTGAACCCGAACTCCGCCTCGACGTCCGCGAACGGCGCCGACTGCCCGAAGGTGGTCATCCCCATGATGGCACCCTCGCTTCCCGTCCAGCGCTCCCAACCGAGGGTCGAAGCCTCCTCGATCGCGAGGCGGGCGGTGACGTCCGGGGGCAGGACCTGGTCGCGGTAGGACTGATCCTGCTTTTCGAAGATCTCCCAGCAGGGAAGGCTGACGACGCGGCTGGCGATCCCGTCCGCCCGGAGGCGCTCGTGGGCGCCGAGGGCGAGCTGGACCTCGCTGCCGGTGGCGATCAGGATCAGCTCGGGATCGTTGTCCTCGGCGTCGGCGAGGACGTAGCCGCCGCGCTGGACGCCCTCGGCCGAGGCGTACCTGGAGCGGTCGAAGACCGGCACGTTCTGCCGGGTCATCACCATCGCGATAGGGCAGTGGCTGCGGTCGAGCGCGATCTTCCAGGCCTCGACGACCTCGTTCGCGTCGGCGGGGCGGATCACGTCGAGCTGCGGCATCGCCCGCAGGCCGGCGAGCTGCTCGACCGGCTGGTGGGTGGGGCCGTCCTCGCCGAGGCCGATCGAGTCGTGGGTGAAGAGGTGGACGACCGGCAGCTCCATCTGGGCCGAGAGGCGGATCGCGGCGCGGCCGTAGTCGGAGAAGGTGAGGTAGGTCGACCAGAGCGGCCGCAGCTTGGCGGTTGACATCCCGCTGCAGGCCGCGGCGGCGGCGTGTTCGCGGATCCCGAAGTGGACCTGGCGCCCGTCGTAGCTGCCGGGCTCGTATTGGTCGGCGTCGCCGAGCCGGACCGAGGTCGAGTCGGTCAGGTCGCAGGAGCCGGCGATCAGCCAAGGCACCTTGGCGGCGATCGCGTTCTGGACCTTGTTCGAGGCCTTGCGGGTCGCGAGGCCCTTCTCTTCGTCGGCCTCGAAGCTCGGCAGGTCGGCGTCCCAGCCGTCGGGCAGGGCTCGGCGCTGCATCATCTCCAGCTCGGCTGCCTTCTCCGGCTTCTCGCCCCTGTAGGCGTCGAACTTGTCGACCCAGGCGGAGTGTGCCTCGGCGCCGCGCTTGCCGATCACCTCGTCGAAGCGCTCGCGGACGCCGTCGGGCACCAGGAACTTGGCGTCCTTCGGCCAGCCGTAGGCCTCCTTGGTCAGTTCGATCTCCTCGTCGCCGAGCGGTTCGCCGTGGGCGGACTCGGTGTCCTGCTTGTTCGGCGAGCCCCAGCCGATGTGGCTGTCGACGACGATCAGGGTCGGGCGCCCGATCTCGGCCTTGAACTCGTCGAAGGCTCTGCTCAGCAGACCCGTGTCGTTGGCGTCGCCGACCCGCAGCACGTTCCAGCCATAGCCCTCGAAGCGGCTGAGCACGTCGTCGGAGAAGGCCAGCGCCGTGTCACCGTCGATCGAGATGTGGTTGTTGTCGAAGATCCAGCAGAGGTTGTCGAGCTTCAGGTGCCCGGCGAGCGAGGCGGCTTCGTGCGAGATCCCCTCCTGCAGGCAGCCGTCGCCGGCCAGCGCGTAGACGTCGAAGTCGAAGAGCTCGGGGCCGTGGGTCGCGCCGAGCCACTTCGATGCCATCGCCATCCCGGTCGAGGCGCCGACGCCCTGGCCGAGCGGGCCGGTGGTCGTCTCGACGCCCGTCGTCCAGCGGTACTCCGGGTGGCCCGGGGTGCGCGAGTGCAGCTGGCGGAAGTTTTCGATCTCCTCCAGCGAGCAGGCGGGCTCGTCGGTGACGTTGTAGTCCTCGTCGACCTTGCGGACGCCGGCGAGGTGGATCATCGAATACAGGAGCATCGAGGCGTGCCCGGCCGAGAGCACGAAGCGGTCGCGGTTCGGCCAGACCGGGTTCGCCGGGTCGTAGCGGAGGTGGTTCTGCCAGAGCTCGTAGGCGACCGGGGCCAGTGACATCGGCGTCCCCGGGTGCCCGGAGTTCGCCTTCTGGACGGCGTCCATCGAGAGGGTGCGGATCGTGTTTATGGCGAGCTGATCGATGTCCTGGGTCATTGGTCCCGATCCTAGAGATTTGGCCTCGTTGCTTAGCCCGCGGTTCTCAGGGCTCGATCCGGGTGACGGTGCCGTCTCCGTTATTTGCGACCCAAACCGCGTCGCCGCCGACCGCGACGGCGCCCGGTTCGGGACCGACCTCGATCGGGGCGCCCTCGACCTCGCCGCTCTCGAGGTCGATCTTGCGGACCGCGTCGTCGGAGCGGTCGGCGACCCAGACGGCGCTGGTGCCGGCGTCGATCCCTCCCGGATGGCCGCCGACTTCGATCGAGTCGACGACCGCGCGCAGCGATGGGTCGACTTTCGAGACCGTTCCCGAGCGGCTGTTGGCGACCCAGACGAAGCCGCCGGCGACGGTGACTCCCGCCGGGCCGCGGCCGACGCGGATCGGTTCGGTGGCGACGAGGCCCTTGGGGTCGACCCGGCGGACGACCCCCGCGTCGGCGATCGCGACCCAGAGGCCGTCGGCCCCCCAGGCGAGCCGCAGTCCCGGCACCTGCGGCGGCAGCCCAGCCCGATCGAGCCGGGCCGTTTCGGCGGCGACGTCGCTGACGCCCTTGCCGGCGAGGTCGGCAAGCCAGACCCGCTCGCCGCCAAGCGCGAGCGGTCCCGGTTCGCCGGGGATCCGGACTTCACGCAGGGCGCGGCCGCTGCGCGGGTCGAGCCGCAGCAGCAGCCCGCGGCGAGGGTTCGTCACCCAGGTCCAGTTGCGGCCGACGGCGACGCCGGAGACCCCCTCCCCCAGCCGGCGAGGCTTGCCGAGCACTTCGCCCGTTTCCGGGTCGAGCTTGGTCAGCGTGCCGTCCCTTTCGCTCGTCACCCAGATCGCCTTCGCGCCGGCGTCCAACCGCAGCGGCGGCGACCCGATCGCGATCGGCGCTGAGACTTCAGGCCCCTCGTCGCCGAGCAGCAGGAAGAGGACGGCGGCGACCATCGCCGCGACGATGATCGCGGTGCCGCCGGCGAGCCAGATCGCCGACCGTCCGCCGGCCAGCCCGAAGAGGCGACGCGAGCGGTCGGGCACGGTGGTGCGCTCGCTCGGGTCGTGCGAGAGGACCGCGGTCGGCCGCACCTCGGAGCCCTCGGCGGCGCGGGCGGCCGCGATCAGCGCGCCGGCACTCGCGTAGCGCTCACCGGGCTCGGTCGCGACCGCGCGCCGGATCGCCGCCTCCACCCCCTGCGGCATCTCCGGCGGGGTCTCGGCTTCGGCGCGATGGAAGGGCGGGATCCCGGTCAGCGCCTCGTAGAGGACGCAGCCGAGCGAGTAGACGTCGGCGGCTGGGCCGATCGCCTGCCCCTGCCACTGCTCCGGCGACATGTACTGGGCGGTGCCGACGACCGAGGCGCTGCTGGTGGCGCTTTCGTCGAGCGCTTTGGCGAGGCCGAAGTCCGAGAGGAAGGCGCGATCGCCTTCGACGAGGATGTTGTGCGGCTTGACGTCGCGGTGGACGACTCCGGCGACGTGGGCGGCGTCGAGCGCGTCGGCGACCTGGGCGAGGAGGTTGATCGCGCGGTGCGGCGGCAGCGGCCCCTCGCGGTCGATCAGCCGGCGCAGGTCGCCGCCCTTGATCAGCCGCATCGCGACGATCAGCTCGGCGTCGACCTCGCGCGAGTCGTAGATCGGGACCACCGCGGGGTGCTCGAGCCGCGCCGCGAGACGGGACTCGCGCAGGAAGCGCTCGCGGAAGCCGGGCCGGTCGACCAGCTCCCGGGCGATCACCTTCAGCGCCACCGGGCGGTCGAGGCCGAGGTGGGTGGCCCGGTAGACGACGCCCATGCCGCCGCGAGCGATCTGCTCTTCGATCCGGTAGCCGGCGATCTCCGATCCGATAGAGAAATCCCCCACCCGGCCGTTATAGCCGGATGGGGGACGGGAACGCCGACTGGTCGTCTGCTGTCAGCGGCGCTGCGGCACCGGCTGCCAGTCGATCACCGGGCCGAGGACGGTGCCTTCGCCTTCGTCGAAGTTGTAACCGGAGGCGAGTTGGCTGTCGCGGCCGGTTTCGACGTTGATCGAGACAAGCTGCTGTTCGTCCTCGACCTGGACGAAGGCGGCCACGCGCTTGCCGTCGGAGGAGAAGACGGAGCTCGTCTCCGACTGGTCCGGCAGGTTGCTCAGCTTGCGGGCTTTGCCCGGGCCGATCCTCTTGACCCAGAGGCCCTGAGCGCGGCGGAAGATCAGCGTCTTGCCGTTCGGCGCGACGTCTTCGACATAGGCGGAGCCGACGCCGCGAACCTGCGGCTTGGCCTTGGTGCCGTTGCTGCGCATCGTGTAGATGTCGGCGTAGGCGGCCGCCCCCGGGGTGCTCTCGCCGCGGCTGTAGATGACCCCGCCGGCGAAGAAGCGGGGCGCGAACTCGTCCACGCCGCCGGTCCGGGTCAGGCGGCGTAGGCCGCCGCCGGTCGGGCGGATCGAGTAGATGTCGTCGCTGCCGCCTTCGGCACCGGGGGTGGTGCGGACGAAGACCATGAATTTCCCGTCCGGCGAGAAGGCGGCGTCGTGGTTGTCGCCGCTGCTGGTCAGCGCCCGTTGGCCGCCGCCCATGACTCCCACCGAGTAGAGGGCGGACGGGCCGCCAAGCGCCCCGCGCCGCTCGAAGACGACGTAGCGGCCGTTGGGGGCGATCTTCGGCAGCGAATCGATCTCCGGGCCGCTGGACAGCTGCCGCTGGCCGGAGCCGTCGGGCCGGACCGAGTAGATGTCGCCGCCGCGGGCGAAGGCGATCGTGCGCCCGTCGGGCGAGAAGTTCGGTTCGGTGTCGGTCGGACCTTCGGTCAGCTGGTTGAGGCGGCCGTCCTTGACGGCGAAGAGCCCGCCTTCGAGCTCGTCCCCGGATTTGGACGATTTCGAGAAGACGACCGCGCCCGTGCTGGACGCCGCCGAGGCCGCTGCCGGGACCACTAGGGCGAGCAGCGCGAACATTGCGATCAGGGTCTTCTTGAACATCGGATTGCTCCTTTCACGAGCAGTCGGTGACTTGATGCACCAATGCTCGGACCGGGAGCCGTACCGGCCAATGACAGCGGCGCCACCCATCGGGCCACGTATGGCCCGGTGGGGGTCACGGCCGTGCGGGCATCTCGCCGAGACCGCAAAAACCCTTCTTCAGGAAGGGTTTTTGCGGTCTCGCGCTCAGCGCGGGCGGTCGAGACCTAGTTCGATCACTCGGGCGGCGATCTGGCGCGGGCGGTCGCGGCCCGCGTCACCGGCGACGTCGAGCTTGGCGGCGAGGGCGTCGAGGCGGCGCTGGGCGGTGCGCTCGGAGACGTGGAGCTCGGCGGCGATCTCGGCGCGGGTGGCAGGGCGGCCGGCGAAGGCGCCCTCGCTGCGGTACGGGGCGACGAGGGCGGCGGCGGTCGCGCGCTCCTCCTCAGTCAGGGCGACGGATGGCTCACTGCTGGCGACCGTAGCCCCGATCGGCGTAACCGATCCGGTCTTCACTTCCAGCCGGTAGTCGCCGACGATCAGCGTGTCGCCGTCCCGCAGGCGCCGCGGCCGATCCAGCGGCTCACCGTTCAGCGCCGTCCCGTTGCGGCTGTCGAGATCGGTAGCCATCAGCACGTCACCCCGCCGCTCGATCTCCAGGTGGTTCCACGAAACGGCCTCGTCCTCGAGCACGACATCGGCCTCGGGCGCCCGCCCAACAACGGTCCGCGCCTCACTCAACCCCACAGAGTGAGGCGCCTCACCACTAGCTGAGATCCATAGGCGTGGCTCCATCGCGCCGAGGATAGATAGATGGACGGCCTCTCTCGCGGGTGGCGACGATCGGGAGGACTCTCCCGACAGGGAGAGCCCCCGATCGGAGACAGGACCCGCGAGCCGAGCGCCCCCGTCCCTAAACCAAAGACCTAGTACCGATAGTGATCAGGCTTGAACGGCCCCTCGACCGGCACCCCGAGGTAAGAGGACTGCTCGGGGCTCAGCTCGGTCAGCTCGACGCCCAGCGCCGCCAGGTGCAGGCGGGCGACCTTCTCGTCGAGGTGCTTGGGCAGCACGTAGACGCCCGGCTCGCCGCCGTATTTGTCCTCGCGCTTGCCGAAGAGCTCGATCTGAGCGATCACCTGGTTGGTGAAGGAGTTCGACATCACGAAGCTCGGGTGCCCGGTCGCGTTGCCGAGGTTCAGCAGCCGGCCTTCGGAGAGGACGATGATCGCGCTGCCGCCGGGGAACTTCCACTCGTCCACCTGCGGCTTGATCTCGATCCGCTCGGCGTCTGACTCTTCCAGCGCCGCCATCTCGATCTCGTTGTCGAAGTGGCCGATGTTGCCGACGATCGCGTTGTGCTTCATCCGCCGCATGTGGCCGAGGGTGATGATGTCCTTGTTGCCGGTGGCGGTGACGAAGATGTCGGCGGTCTCGACGACTTCGTCGAGGGTCCGCACCTCGTAGCCCTCCATCGCCGCCTGCAGGGCGCAGATCGGGTCGATCTCGGTGACGATCACCCGCGCGCCCTGGCCGCGCAGCGAGGAGGCGCAGCCCTTGCCGACGTCGCCGTAGCCGCAGATGACCGCGACCTTGCCGCCGATCATCACGTCGGTGCCGCGGTTGATCCCGTCGACCAGCGAGTGGCGGCAGCCGTAGAGGTTGTCGAACTTGGACTTGGTGACCGAGTCGTTGACGTTGATCGCCGGGAAGAGCAGGTCCCCGGTCTCGGCCAGCTGGTAGAGCCGGTGGACGCCGGTCGTGGTCTCCTCGGTGACGCCCTTGATGTCGGCGGCGATCTTGGTCCAGCGCTGGGGGTCCTCGGAGAGCGAGCGCTGCAGCGTCTGCAGGACGATCTTGAACTCCTCCGATTCGGCCGAGGCGGGGTCCGGGACCGATCCGGCCTTCTCGAACTCGACGCCCTTGTGGACGAGCAGGGTCGCGTCGCCGCCGTCGTCGAGGATCATGTTCGGGCCCTTGCCGTCAGGCCAGTCGAGCGCCTGCTCGGTGCACCACCAGTACTCCTCCAACGTCTCGCCTTTCCAGGCGTAGACCGGGATGCCGGCGGCGGCGATCGCGGCGGCGGCGTGGTCCTGGGTGCTGAAGATGTTGCAGCTGGCCCAGCGCACCTCGGCGCCGAGCGCGATCAGGGTCTCGATCAGGACCGCGGTCTGGATCGTCATGTGGAGCGAGCCGGTGATGCGCGCGCCTTTCAGCGGCTGCGTCGCGCCGTACTCCTCCCGGGTCTGCATCAGACCGGGCATCTCGACCTCGGCGAGGGAGATCTCCTTGCGGCCGAAATCGGCGAGGCCGATGTCGGCGACCTTGTAATCCTGGGTGTCGGTGGCGGTTGCCGTGCTTGAAGTCATTTGGGCAATGTAGCGTGCCGGTCGTGAGCTCGGCAGACACGGAGAAGCGCCTTGCCGCTGAGGCGGCGGCGGAGCTGGTGGAGAGCGGAATGAGGGTCGGTTTGGGGACCGGCTCGACCGTCGCCCACCTGCTGCCGGCGATCGCCCGCCGCGGGCTGGAGGGAATCCGCTGCGTCGCGACCTCGGTCGCGACTGAGGAACAGGCGCGCGAGCTGGGGATACCGGTCGAAGAATTCGACAGCCTGACCCGGCTCGACATCGCGATCGACGGCACCGACGAGGTGACGCCCGACGGCTGGCTGATCAAGGGCGGCGGCGGCGCCCACCTGCGCGAGAAGATCGTCGCCGCGGCGGCCGCGCGCTTCGTCGTCATCGGCGACTCGAGCAAGCCGGTCGACGCGCTGCGCGGGCCGGTGCCGCTGGAGCTGTTCGGCTTCGGCGCCGCCTCGACCCTGGAGCGGCTCGGACCTGAGGTCGAGCCGCGGGACGCTCCGCGCAGCCCCGATGGCGGCGTCATCGCCGACTACCGCGGCGGCGAGCTGGACAATCCGGCGGCGCTTGCTGCGCGGCTGGAGGCCGATCCCGGCGTCGCCGCCCACGGTCTTTTCCCCCCGGATATGTTGAGCGAGGTTTTCGTCGCCAGGGGGGACGCCGTCGACCGCACCACCTTCAGTTGAGCCAAAGGAGCCTCCCTCGATGACCGACTTCAGCCGGCTGGACGTCGCCGGCCGGATCGCCACCCCCGACGACTCCGACTGGGATCAGGCACGGATGGCCTGGAACCTCGCCGCCGACCAGCGTCCGAGCGCCGTCGCCTTTGTTGAGAGCGGTGACGACATCGCCGCGGTGGTGCGCTTAGCCGCCGAGAACGACCTGCGCGTCTCCGGTCAGTCGACCGGCCACGGCGGATCGAAGCCCACCACGACCGCCTGCACGAGGCGATGGAGCCCTGGGCGGCGGACGGGGGCTACTTCAACTTCGCCGAGCGCCCCTGCGACGCCGACGCGATCCTCCCGCCCGAGACCTGCGCCCGCCTCGCCGAGGTGAAGCGCAATTGGGACCCCAACGGCCGCATCGTCGGCAGCCACGCTGTCTCCCTGGATTCAGCTGCTTAAGCCAAATAAACCGGTTTTCGTCTTGATAGTGGTACTCTTTACCCACTATGGCCTACGTTGTGGCGACGAAGCCAGGGCGTTTCGAGGTGCGGGAGTCGGCAAGCACCGCCAGCGGGCCGCGTAGTCGCACGCTGGCTAGCTTTCGTGAGCTGACCGACGAGGTCGTTCAGAAAGTTCGAGAACGGGCCGACAAGCCGCCCACCGCCGAGGAGCTGACCCGCTCGGCGCTCAAGGCCGGGGCGCCGGTTCGCGGCCCCGAGTTGGACCAGGCGGCACGGGCAACGCTGCGGCTGATGGCCAGCGGTGGGCGCCCGGACCCGATGCTGCGCCGGCTGCTGCTCGACGCCCTCTCGGACGATGACCGGAGCGACCGGCCGGCCGATCCGAAGGCCCGGGTCTCCGACGCTGCGCGATCTGCGACTCAGTGGGTCGGCGTCGGAGCCGAGGAGCGCGGCAATGCCCTGCGCGAACTGCTCGATCTGGCGGACGCCCTGCCAGTCAGGCTGCGCCCGCACGAGATCGGCTTCCCACGACTGAAATCGGCCTAGCGTGGCCGAACGGCAGCCCGAGTACCCCCGCCGCCCCGAGGACGCACCCTCGCTGCCGGACAAGGTGACGGCGATTCACCAAGCACTCGACAAGGCCAAGGTCCCCCACGCGATCGGCGGCGCCCTTGCCCTCGCCTATTACGCGGAGCCACGGGCAACGATCGACGTCGACATCAACGTCTTCGTCCACACCGACGAATGGCCCGCGATTCGCGACACGCTGGCGCCGCTCGGAGTCGACGTCGAGGCCGACGAGAGGGAGCTGGGACGGGACGGGCAGGTGCGTATCTGGTGGGACCGAAACCCAGTCGACCTCTTCTTCTCCTACGACCCCTTCCACGACGAGATGCGCCGCGGCGCCCGCAAGGTCCCCTTCAACGGCACCACGATCCCCATCCTCGGCCCCGAGCACCTCGCCGTCTGCAAGGCGATGTTCGACCGCCCGAAGGACTGGCTCGACATCGAGCAGATGCTCGTCGCCACCTCTCCCCTCAATGTCAAGGAGATCAGGGGGTGGCTGGAGCGGATGGTCGGCAAGGACGACCCGAGAATGGGCAGGCTGCTCGAGGTCGAGTCAAGCCTCGCCGGCGACTAGGCGACAGCCGCTTCGTCGGCGATCACGATCATGTTCTCATTGCGCACCCTGCCCGCTGGGATCGAGTCGTCGCCAGCGAGCAGCTTCTGCAGGGGCTCGCGCTTGTCGGGGCCGGTGACGAGCCAGACGATGCGGCGGGCGTCGTTCAGCGCTGAATAGGTGAGGGTCATGCGCAGGTGGTCCTGGTAGGGCTTGGCGGTCATCGCGACGCGGCGGTCGCTGACCTCGAGCACCGGGTCGCCGGCGACGAGCGAGGCGGTGTGGCCGTCGGGGCCGAGGCCGAGGTGGACGAGGTCGAAGCGCTCGGGCAGGGTGGCTTCGTACTCCCGGGCGGCGTTGCCCAGATCGCGCTGGGTGACGGGCATCGGCCGCAGCGCCGCCTGGTGGTCCATCGAGAGCCCGAGGACCATGTGGGTCAGGTTGCGCGCCGGGTCTCCAGGCGCGGCCACCCGCTCGTCGACCTGGAACAGCTCGGTCTTTTCCCACGGCATCTCCTCCAGTTCGCCGAGGATCGCCAGCATCGCCCAGGGCGAGCGGCCGCCGCTCATCGCCAGCGCGAATGTGGCCCGCTCGACGACGGCCTGGTCGCCGGCGGCCGCGATCAGCTCGGCGGCGCGGCGCGAGGCCGCCTTTTCGTCGCCGGCGACCTCGAGCTCGATCGGCACCTCAGCTCGCCTTCTCGTCGTGGCCGCCGAACTGCTTGCGCATCGCCGAGAGGACCTTGTCGCCGAAGTCGCCGAGCCCGCGCGAGTAGAAGCGCTCGTGCAGGGCGGTGGTGAGGACCGGCGTCGGCACTCCCTCGTCGATCGCCGCGATCGCCGTCCAGCGGCCCTCGCCGGAGTCGGAGACGCGGCCACTGAACTCCTCGAGGCCGGCGGATTCCTGCAGCGCCGCCGCGGTCAGGTCGAGCAGCCAGGAGCCGATCACGCTGCCGCGGCGCCAGACCTCGGCGACCTCGGGCAGGTCGAGGTCGTACTGGTAGTACTCCGGGTGGTCGAGCGGCGCCGTCTCGGCGTCGGCCTCGCGCTTGGCCTTGCCGGCGTTGGCGTTCTTGAGGATGTTCAGCCCCTCGGCGTAGGCGGCCATCACCCCGTACTCGATCCCGTTGTGGACCATCTTCACGAAGTGGCCGGCGCCGTTCGGGCCGCAGTGGAGGTAGCCGTTCTCCGAAGGGGAGGGGTCGCCGGAGCGGCCCGGGGTGCGCTCGGCCGACTCGACCCCGGGAGCAAGGCTGGCGAAGATCGGGTCGAGCCGCTCGACTGCGCGATCGGGGCCGCCGATCATCAGGCAGTAGCCGCGGTCGAGGCCGAAGACGCCGCCGCTGGTCCCGCAGTCGACGTAGTCGATCCCCTTCTCGCCCACCTTCTCGGCGCGGCGGATGTCGTCGCGGTAGTAGGAGTTGCCGCCGTCGACGATCGCGTCCCCCTGCTCCAGCACCGCGGCCACGTCCTCAACCGTCTGCTCGGTGATCTCCCCCGCCGGGACCATCACCCAGACCGAGCGCGGCGCGCTCAGCTTCGCGGCCATCTCCTCCAGCGAGGAGGCACCGGCCGCGCCATCGCCCTCCAGCTGGGAGACGGCGTCCGGGTTGAGGTCGTAGGCGACGATCTCGTGGCCGTCGCGCATCAGGCGCCGGGCCATGTTCGCTCCCATTCGGCCGAGGCCGACGATTCCGAGTTCCATGAGACCTCCAGGTAGGGGTGGGCGGCGCTGCCGCCGCATCGTACTTTCAGCGAGACCGCGCACGAGGTCGCATATCGGCTTCGTTTGCGGTCTCGGCACGAGGAGTGGATAGCCTGCGGCTGATGAGCGACGTGGCCGACGTGCTGGCGATCTTCGGGATCAGCGGCGACCTGGCGAAGAAAATGACCTTCCGGGCGCTCTACCACCTGGAGGAGCGGCGCAAGCTCGACTGCCCGATCGTCGGCGTCGCGATCGACGAGTGGGACGACGAGCAGCTGCGCCGGCACGCCCGCGACGCGATCGGCGCCACCGTCGCCGAGCCCGACGAGGACGTCTTCAGCCGCCTCGCGGCGCGGCTCAGCTACGTCCAGGGCGACTACGGCGATCCCGACACCTTCACCCGCGTCGGCAAGGCGCTCGGCGAGGCGAAGCGGCCGGTCTTCTATCTGGAGATCCCGCCCTCGCTGTTCGCGACCGTCGTCCAAGGCCTCGGCGGGGAGGGGCTGACCGAGAACGCCCACGTGGTGATCGAGAAGCCCTTCGGCCACGACCTCGAATCCGCGCGCAAGCTCAACTCCGAACTCTGCTCGGTCCTGCGCGAGGAGCAGATCCTCCGCATCGACCACTACCTCGGCAAGGAGCCGGTGATGGACATCACCTACCTGCGCTTCGCCAACGCGATCCTCGAGCCGGTCTGGAACCGCGAGCACGTCTCCCATGTGCAGATGACGATCGCCGAGGACTTCGGGGTCGACGACCGCGGGCGGTTCTACGACGCAGTCGGGGCGATGCGCGACGTGATCCAGAACCACGCCCTGCAGGTGCTGGGGATCGTGGGCATGGAGCCGCCGAGCGGCAACAGCCCCGACAGCGTCCGCGACAAGAAGCTCGAGTTCTTCAAGGCGATGTGCGCGGCCGACCCGGAGCGCTACGTGCGCGGGCAGTACGACGGCTTCCTCGACGTCGAGGACGTGGCGCCGGACTCGAAGACCGAGACCTACGCGGCAATCGAGCTCGCGGTTGACAACTGGCGCTGGGCGGGGGTGCCGTTCTTCGTCCGCGCCGGCAAGTGCCTGGCGGTCAAGGCGACTGAGGTGACCGTTTTCTTCAAGCGGCCGCCGCGGCTCGGCGTCGGGCGCGGCAAGACGCCGGAACCGAACCAGATGACGATCAGGATCGAGCCCGAACCCGGATCGCGGATCCGGCTCTACGCCAAGGAAGCCGGCAAGGAGGCCTTCCAGGCCGCCGACATGGAGGTCCTCTTCGAGCGGGTCAAGGGCGAGGATCCCGAGCCCTACGAGCGCCTGCTCGGCGATGCGATCGCCGGCAATCATCAGCTTTTCACCCGTCAGAGCTCGATCGAAGAGACCTGGCGGGTAGTACAGCCGCTGCTCGACCAACCGGGTCCGGTGCACGTCTACGAGCGGGGCACCTGGGGACCGGCCGAGGCCGAGAAGCTGGTCCACGGAACGGGCCAGTGGGCACAGCCGTGGCTGCCCGAGGGATCGCGGCACGACTGAATCCCTAGCGTCCTGGTAGGTTTTCGGGTGCCCTAATTAGGGTGGCCTAACACCAGTTCCCAGGACCCCTTGCCTCCGACCACCCAAATCACGCGGCGCCGCCTGCTGGCATCCGCCGGCGTGGGTGCTGCGGCCGTGGGGCTCGGGGCCGGGGGGTTAATGGCGGGCCATCAAAGCGCCGAAGCGAACGGCGAGGGAACCGGCAGCGTCCCCTTCTACGGCCCCCACCAGGCCGGGATCGGGACCGCCGCCCAGGACCGACTTCATTTCGCGGCCTTCGACCTGCTGAGCGAAGACCCGGCCGAGCTGCGCGAGCTGATGCGGGCCTGGACCGTGGCGGCTGCCGAAGCGACGGCGGGAGACATGATCGGCAGCGTCAACGAGGTGCCGCTGGCTCCACCCGAGGACACCGGCGAGACCGTCGGCCTCCTCCCCTCCCGGCTGACCGTCACCCTCGGCTTCGGCCCCAGCCTGTTCGAGAAGCCCGGCCTCGGCCTGGCGGCAAAGCGACCGGTGGCGCTGCGGCCGTTGCCGCCGCTGCCCGGCGACGAGCTTGACCCGACCGAAAGCGACGGCGACATCTGCGTCCAGGCCTGCTCCGACGACCCCCAGGTCGCCTTCCACGCCGTCCGCAACCTGGCCCGGATCGGCCGCGGCGTCGTCGCGATGCGCTGGTCGCAGCTCGGTTTCGGCCGCACCGCCACCACCAGCCGCGGCCAGGACACGCCGCGCAACCTGTTGGGGATGAAGGACGGCACCGCCAACATTCGTGCCGAGGACAGCGACGACATGGACCGCTTCGTCTGGGTCGGGAACGAGGGCCCGGCCTGGCTGCGCGGCGGCAGCTACCTGGTCACGCGCCGGATCCGGATGCTGCTCGAGATCTGGGACCGCGCTCCGCTGCGGGACCAGGAGCGGACGATCGGCCGCCACAAGTACAGCGGTGCGCCGCTCGGGGGGCGCGAGGAGTTCGAGCCGCTGCCGCTCGAGGCGGAGCGCAACGGCCATCCGCTGATCCCGCCCGACGCCCACGTCCGCCTCGCCTCCGCCAAGGAGAACGGCGGCGCCCGCATCCTCCGCCGCGGCTACTCCTTCACCGACGGCGTCGACGAGAGCCTCGGCGAGCTCGAAGCCGGGCTCTTCTTCATCAGCTTCCAGCGCAACCCCGAGCAGTTCGTCGCGATCCAGCGGCGGCTCGGCTCGATGGACGCGCTCAACGAGTACATCAAGCACGTCGGCAGCGCCCTCTTCGCGGTGCCGCCCGGAGCTGAGTCAGGCGGCTACGTCGGCGAATCCCTACTCATCTGAGTGTGGTTGAGCTTTGGCGCTCTATAGGAGGCCAAAGCTCAACCACACCCGTGCCACCAGTCACAGAACAAAGGAGAAACACACCACATGCACCGAAAACTCGTCCGCATCGCGCTTTGCGCAGCGGTTGCCGGATCGCTTGCCCTGACCGCGACAGGTTGCGGCTCGAGTGAGGAGACCACCGCGACCGAGACGGAGCGGCAGAGCAGTCCCCAGGTCGAGGCCGTCGTCGCCGACTACCGCGACTACCTGCAGCAGAACGCCGACGAACTGGTCGCGACGACCGAACCGTTCGTCGCCGCCGTCGCCGCCGGCAACGTCGCCGAGGCGAAGGAGCTCTACGCGGCGCCGCGTATCCCCTACGAGCGGATCGAGCCGGTCGCCGACAGCTTCGGCGCCCTCGACCCGAAGATCGACGCCCGCGAGAACGACGTCGCCGCGGGCGAATTCGAAGGCTTCCACCGGATCGAGAAGGCGCTCTGGGAGGAAGGCACGACCGCGGGCATGGCGCCGGTCGCCGAGCAGTTGCAGCGCGACGTCGAAGCGCTCGCCGGGAAGGTGAAGGGCGTCGAACTGCAACCGGTTCAGATCGCCGAAGGCGCCAACGGCCTGCTGGGCGAGGTCTCAGCCTCGAAGATCACCGGAGAGGAGGAGCGCTACTCGCACATCGACCTGGTCGACTTCGAGGCCAACGTCGAAGGCTCCGAGGCTGCCTTCGAAGCGGTGAAGCCGCTGCTGGACGAAACCGACCGTGACCTCTCGGGTGGGATCGAAGCCGACTTCAAGATGGTCTTCAACTCGCTGGAGCCGTATCGGACTGCCGATGGGTTCGTGGCGTACACGGAGCTGACGAAGGCGGACACCAAGAAGCTGGCGGTGGCTATCGACACTGTGGCGGAGAAGCTGAGTTTGGTGCCGGCGGAGATCGCAGGGAGCGGATAGGGACGGGACCGCTCGGCCGGCGGGTCCTGTCTCCGATCGGGGGCTCCCCCTACCGGGGAGTCCTCCCGATCGTCGCCACCCGCCGGAGAGGTCGCAAAGTCCGGGGCACGGAGCTAGGTGCTGCCGGAGGGGCGCCTAAGGTTGCTCGTCTATGTCCGAGGTCGGGAAAAGAGCTGACGATCTGCTGCGCGAGCTGGGGTACGAGAGCTGGCGCGCCGGACAGAGGGAGGCGGTGGTCGCGGCCCTCGAAGGGCGAGACAGCCTGATCGTCATGCCTACGGGTGGGGGGAAGAGCCTTTGTTACCAGCTGCCTGCGCTCGCTAGCGATGATCTGACGATCGTGGTCAGTCCGCTGATCGCTTTGATGCGGGATCAGTGGGGGAAGCTGAATGCGGGGGGTCATTCGGTGGCGATGATCACCTCGGGGATGGGGGACTGGGAGGTCTCCGAGGCTTTGGAGATGGTGCGGGGGGAGGCCCGGATCGTCTACTGCGCGCCGGAGCGGTTCGCTTCGAACGTCTTCCTCGAGGCGCTCGCCTGCCGGGAGATCGACCTGATCGCGGTCGACGAGGCGCACTGCGTCTCGGAGTGGGGCCACGACTTCCGGCCCGACTACCTGCGCCTGCCCGAGGTCGTCGAGCGGCTGAGGCGGCCGACGGTGATGGCCTGCACGGCGACGGCGACGGTGCCGGTTGCGCGGGAGATCGCCTCCCGCTTCGGAATGAGGGAGCCGCTCCAGGTCCGCTCCGGCTTCGACCGTCCCAACCTCTCCTTCGACGTCGTCGCGCTCGAGGGCAAGGGGTCGACGGCGCGCCGTCAGGCGCTGCTCGAGGCCGGGCTGCGCGACCCCGCCAACCTGCCGGCGATCGTCTACTGCGGCACCCGCAAGCAGACCGAAGAGGTGGCGGCGGATCTGCGCGACGCCGACGTCCCCGCGGTCGCCTACCACGCCGGTCTCGAACCCGATCACCGCACCGCGATCCAGGAGCGCTTCATGGCCACCGACAGTGGCGTCATCTGCGCGACCAACGCCTTCGGGATGGGGGTCGACAAGGCCGACGTGCGCTCGGTCTGGCACGTGACGATCCCGACCAGCGTCGAGGCCTACTACCAGGAGGCGGGACGCGCCGGGCGCGACGGCCTCCCCTCGCGGGCGGTGATGCTGGCGCTGAAATCCGACCTCGGCCGCCTCGTCCGCTTCAACGAACAGCGCGCCGGAGATCCCGACCTGGCAATCGCCCGCGAGCGCGGCTGGCGCGCCTACCACGTGATCAAAGACTTCATCTACGGCCTCGAGTGCCGGCGCCGCGCCCTGCTCGACCACTTCTCGGACAGCACCGCGGGGGCGCCGCTCGACCGCTGCTGCGACGTCTGCGACATGCTCGACTGGCTGCCCGATCCCGACACGATCGCGGTCCGCAGCTCGAAGCGCACCACCGCCAAGGCCGCGCCCACCCCCGACCTCTCCCCCGCCGATGCGCCGCTGTTCGAGGCTCTGAAAACCTGGCGCCTGGGTGCCGCCGCCGGCAAGCCCGCCTTCACCGTCGCCAGCAACAAAACCCTCACCGCGATCGCCGCGGCCCGCCCGCAAAGCGACGAGTCCCTGCTCGCGATCAGCGGCGTCGGCCCCGCCTTCATCGAGAAGTACGCACCGGAAGTGCTCGAGATCGTCGCCGAGCACGCCCAACCGCTCGCCGCCTGAGGCGTGGTTCCTTTTGCACGCTGCGAGTGCAAAAGGAACCACGGAGCCGCAATCCAGGTTGCATTGACTCTCCGGTTGCCGTGGCCGGACGGTGCCGCTTGCCACCATGGACCGCTCGGTGCCCGGCCCGCTGAAGTCCCGAGCCGCCCTCGCGGTTGCCCTTGCCAGTGCTCTGCTGCTGGCGCTGCTGGCTGCGCCCGCGTCCGCCTTCAGCCCGCTGCTGCCGCCCGGCAAGAAGGTCTACTGGGGCGTCTCGGACACCGGTGACCCGGCCGACTTCGGCCAGTTCTCCAGCGACCTGAACAAGCACCCGGCGGTGATCCAGTCCTTCCGCACCTGGGGGACCGACTTCGACGAGGTGATCGGCCGCTGGCAGGTCGCCCGGGCGCGGCCGATGATCCACCTCACCACCGCCGACAGCAACGATGGGCACGAGCTGATCACCCCGGCGCAGATCGCCGCCGGTGGCGGCGACCGCTACCTGATCCGGCTCAACAAGCTCTTCTACGAAAAGGAGATGCGCGCCTACGTGCGGCCGCTGGGCGAGCCCAACCGCTGCCTCAACGTCTACGCCGCCTACGACTGCGCCGGCGCCTCGCGCGGCCCCGAGCACAGCCCGAAGGCCTACAAACAGGCCTTCCGCCGCACTTACGTGATCGTCCACGGCGGTGGCAAGGCGCGGGAGATCAACCGTCGCCTGGCCGAAGCCGGGCTGCCGCCGCTGACCGTCAACGTGCGGGCGCTGGCGAAGGCGCCGGTGTCGATCGTCTGGAGCCCGCTGCCGGCCGGCTCGCCGACCGTTCCCCACAACCGCCCGAAACACTTCTACCCCGGCTCGCGCTGGGTCGACTGGGTCGGAACCGACTTCTACTCCGGCTACCCGGAATGGAAGGCGCTGACCGGCCTCTACGAACGCTTCTCCGGCAAGCCGTTCGCGATCACCGAGTGGGCGGTGGAAAGCGGCGACGACCCCAACTTCGTCAACAAGCTCTTCGCCTGGGTGAAAAGCCATCGCCGCACGCGGATGCTCGCCTACTACCAGGACTTCGGCGACAGCAACAGCTACCGGATCCAGAACTACGGATCTAGTTTGAACGTCCTCCGCGCCCGCCTCCACTCCGGGCTTTTCCCGGCCTACGCGCGGGGCGCGCCTCACCTACCGCCGCCACCCCCCGGTGGGGTTGGAGCGCCGTAATCGACGAGTAGCCGGTCAGGTAGATCCGCCGGCCGTCGGAGATCACCGGCGAGTAGGTCCCCTTCGGGTAGCGGAAGACCCGCTTGCCGCTCCGCATCATGTAGCCGCTCGTCGTTTTGTTGGTGAACTCGGCGGCGTAGACGATTTCGCCGACGGCTGAGAGCGAGCCGATCACCTGGCCTCCGGCCGAACGGCTCCAGCGGACGCTGCCGTCCTTGGCGTCGAGTGCGTAGACGTTGCCGTCGAAGGAGCCGATGAAGACGCTCGGCGGGCTGTGCCGGGTGTTGGCCACGGTCGGGCCCGAGTAGGCGTAACCGCCGGTCGAGTAGGACCAGGCGAGCTCGCCGTTGGAGGTGTCGTAGCTATAGACGCGGCTGTCGTTGTTGCCGGCGTAGACGCGGCCATAGGCGACCGCCGGCGTCGAGTAGAAGGCGCCGGAGCCGCCGAAACCCGGTCCGAGCGAACCGCTCTGCCAGACCAGCTCCCCGCTCCTTGCGTCGACCGCGTTCATGTAGCCGCCGTAGTCGCCGACGAAGAGCTTGCCGTCGTGGTAGGCCGGCGCCGACTTGATCGGTCCCCCGAGCGGGGTCGACCAGCGGACCTGGCCCTTGCCGGTGCTCATCGCGATCAGTTCGCCGTTCTCGCAACCGAAGTAGGCGGTGCGGTTGACGATCACGGGTGAGGACTCGGCCCGCCCCGGCAGGTTCCGTTTCCAGATCGTCTTGCCGGTTTTCGCGTCGAGCTTGACGATGTGGCCAGGGACGAGGTTGACGATGTAGAGGCGGTGTTTGTAATAGGCCGGCGAGGAGGCGTTGAGGCGGCCGATCCGCCGTTTCCACAACTCCTTCCCGGTGTCGGCGTCGAGCGCGTAGGCGAAGCCGCTGTTGTTGACGAAGTAGAGCTTGCCGCCGACGTAGATCGGCGGGAACTCGAGCAGCGGCCGATCGGTGAAGCGCCAGAGTTTGTCGAAGGGCGGCTTGATTCCCTTCACCGGCAGGTAGCGGGTGCGGGCGGGGTTGAACCCGAAGACCGGCCAGTTGACCGTCTTCGGCTCCTTCGGCGGCGGCGGCTTCTGCGGCTCGAAGTTTTCGATCGCCTCCTGGTTGTGGACATCGCCTGGCCGCTTCAGCAACTGGTAGGCGGCGATCGCGCCGCTGAAGACGATCGCCAGGGCGAGGAACGCCACGGCCAGCATCTGGTTCGAGCGATCCGAGAGCTGGTGCTCGAGGAAGCGCTTAACCCGCATTCGCGGTGCGGCGCTCCGACTCTTTCGCGACCCCGGCGATCAGGTCCCTGATCGCTTTCTTCAGGACCGCCATGAAGACCGGTCCGGCGAGCGGGATCGTCGGCGTCGTCTTCACCGCGTAGGTGACCTCGGTGCCGCCGTCCCTCGGGCGCAGCTCGACGGTCCCGACGTGGTCGCGGACCGGCAGCCCGGAGAGGATCTTGTAGGAGAAGCGGCGCGGCCGGTCGTAGCCGATCACTTCCTCGCGCATCGGCGGCCCCGGCAGGGCGCTGAGCACGCGGATCGCGCCGAGGCCGTTCGGCGCCGGCTCCCCCTCGCGCTCGAGCTCGGCTCTGCGCAGCGGGGTGATGTCCGTGTAGCGCCGGTGGTCGGTGAGGACGTCGAAGACGGTCTCGGGCGGAGCGGCCACCTGGCGGACGTAAGTGAAGCTCGCCATCGCCCGACAGGCTACGTGAGGCGCCAGCGCCGCGGGTCGGTGCCCTCGATCTGCGCTACCTCACCGCCGATCGCCAAGTGGTCGAGGCAGGAGCGGACGATCTGCAGGACCCAGGCGCTGGCCGGCGTTTTGACCATGTCCGGGCCGATGATCTCTTCGACGATCTCGAAGGCGGTCGGCTCCGCGCCGCCAGCCAGCGCCGCCCGCACCTTGCCGAGCAGCTCGGCGACCTGGCGGCGCGACTCGGCGATCTTCGCCTCGGGGTCGCGGAAGGTGCGGCCATGGCCTGGCAGCACGAGGTCGACGTCGAGCCCCTCGGCCACATCGAGGCTGGCGAGGAATTCGCCGACCGGGTCGGGGCTGTGACCGTAGTCGAAGAAGAGAACCGTGCGCCCCAGCAGGTGGTCGCCGGAGATCAGCAGCTTGCGCTCGGGCTGGTGCAGGACGACGTGGGATGGGGCGTGGCCCGGGGTCTCATGCACCTGCCAGGCGCCGAGGTCGGTCTCGACCTCCACCCCCGGGACCAGCTCGCGGTCGGGCTCCTCGAGGACGTCGATCCCGCTTTCCTCGTCGCTGCGCGCCTCGCGGTAGCGCTCCAGCGCCGCCAGTGGCACGCCGCTCTCGCGCGCCGTCTCGATCCGCGCCTCGAGCGCCGCCTGCGGGTCGTCGGCGAGCAATCGCACATGCTCCCAGCGGGGGTGCATCCAGAGCTCACAGCCGGCGGTCTCGACGATCGCGCCGGCCAGCCCGTAGTGATCGGTGTGGGAGTGGGTGCAGACGACCAGCCGCACGTCCTCGACCCCGAAGCCCGCTTGGGCCAGCGCCAGGTCGAGCTGCCGCAGCCGGCCCTTGCCGCCCATGCCGGTGTCGAACATGACGATGCCGCCGTCGTGGGCGACCGCCCAGGCGTTGCCGTGCGGGACGCCCGGCCAGGGCAGCGGCAGGCGCAGGCGCCAGATGCCCGGCATCAAGCGTTCGGTCCGCGGCGCCTCCGCTCGTCCGTCACTGGCCACGTAGCCAATCCTTTCAGGGACGCTCGAACTCCTGCATCACGCCGGCCACGGCGAAGCAGGCCGCGCCGCTGAAGGTGGCCCAGTTGGCGATTCCAACCGCCAGCGCATCGCCGGTCTCGGGCCGCACGAAGGCGGCGATGCCGGCGGCCATGAACAGCGCCGATCCAACCTGGTTGACAACTACGATCCACCAGCCAAGGTCGGCACGCGCACCAGGCAGACGGTCGCGGTGCATCTCGGTCAGGGCGAGGTGGCCGGAGACGAGGAAGAGGACGCAGCCGATGATTTCCGGAGTCCACACATCCCGATGCAACTGCGCCGTAGTCAGGTCCCCAAACAGCGCCACCGCCAGGCTGGCCCCGAAGTAAAGGGTCCCGACAAAGAGAGCGACGGCACTGGCCCAATCCAGCCGCCCGGGCTCAGTAGCCCACCAGCGCCACGCCGGAACCCGCACCACCCCATCGGCCCCAACCCCCCGAGGCGCATTGACAACCTGCAGCACCGACCCATAGCCACCGGTAGTGAAGAACACCCCACCAACCATGAACACAGCAGCAGCCAACCGAGGCCCACCGACGTGAGCTTGCGCCAACAGCGCCCCAACAGCGAACAACGACCCGCCGACCACAAACGCCGTAGCGGCGACAGCATTGATCCGCCTCAGCCGCCGAGCAGTAGCCGCATCGGCCTGACCCCTCGCTTCAGCTGGATCCCCACCCCCGCTGACGACCATCCCACGCTTGCGCAAGACGCGCCGATCGAGAGCCATCCCCGCAGCGTATTCCGCCGCCAATCAACTTCGTATCTCCGGCGGGTGGCGACGATCGGGAGGACTCCCCCGGTAGGGGGAGCCCCCGATCGGAGACAGGACCCGCCGGCCAACTACGCCACGTCGAAAGACCCGGGATCCGGCCCGATCCGCTCACCCGAGTCGAGCCTTTCGAGCGCCGCCATATCGTCCTCACTGAGCGCAAAGTCGAACACTTCGAAGTTCTCCCGAATCCGCTCCGGAGTAACCGACTTAGGGATCACGACGTTGCCGATCTGCAGGTGCCAGCGAAGGATCACCTGCGCCGGCGTCCGGTCGTGGTGCGCAGCGACCGTTTCGATCGTCCCGTCTTCGAGCAACTCCCCCTGGGCCAGCGGGCTCCATGCCTCGGTGACGACGTCGTGATCGGCGTGCCAGGCGCGCAGCTCGGGCTGCTGCAGGCGCGGGTGCAGCTCGATCTGGTTCACGGTCGGCCGCTGCTCGGCCTCGCGTTCGAGCCGCTCGAGATCCTCGACGCGGAAGTTGGAGACACCGATCGAGCGGGCGCCGCCCTCCGCTTGGATCCGTTCGAAGGCGCGCCAGGTGTCGAGGAAGAGGTCCCGGCTCGGCAGCGGCCAGTGGATCAGGTAGAGGTCGACGTGGCCGGTCCCCAGCCGCTCGATGCTCTTCTCGAAGGCGCGCAGGGTCGAGTCATAGCCCTGCTCGGAGTTCCACAGCTTGGTGGTGACGAAGACGTCCTCGCGACGCACGCCGCTGGCGGCGATCGCCGCTCCGACGCCGGCCTCGTTGCGGTAGGCGGCGGCGGTGTCGACGTGGCGGTAGCCGGTCGCCAGCGCGTCCTCGACCTTCTCCTGCGTCTCCTCCGGCGGGATCTGGAAGACGCCGTATCCCAGCTGCGGGATCTCGACGCCGTCGTGCAGGGTCAGGGCAGGGACTTCGGTCGCGTTGGTCATGCGACCTCGGCTACCCCCGGGGCAGCGTCCTCAATCGATGCCGCGTACGGGCGGCGTCAGCTGGTGGCGAGGCCTATCGCCAAGAGCGGAAAAGCGCTCATCAAGCCCAGGTAGGCGCCCATCGCGGCGCCGCTGCCGAAGGTCGCGGTGCGCGAGCGCGCACCGGAGATCGCGCCGATGATTACGAAGGCGGCGGCGATTCCAAATCCAAGCCAGAAGATCTGCGGCATCAGGGCGGCGAGAATACCCGAACCCGGGGAGGAATCGCCGGCCGAACGGGAAAGCCGGGGGGCCATGAACCAGTCCCCCGCCCAGAACAGCAAGCTGATCCTCGCGGCGATGATCTTCGCGGTCTCGATGACCTTCATCGACCAGACGATCGTCGCAATCGCGATCCCGACGATCCAGGACGACCTCTCGCTCTCGGCGACGGGCGTCCAGTGGATCATCAACGGCTACCTGCTCTCGCTCTCAGCGCTGTTCGCCTTCGGCGGCCGGCTCGCCGACATCGCCGGCCACCGTCGCATGGCCGTGACCGGCGTGATCATCTTCGCCGCCGCCTCCGCCCTCTGCGGCGCCACCCCGACCGGCTCGCTCGACGAGTCCTGGCTGATCGTCTTCCGCGTCATCCAGGGCGCCGGCGCGGCGATCATGTTCCCGGCGGCGCTGGCGATCGTCCTGGGCGCCTTTCCGGTCGCCGAACGCGGCAAGGCGATGGCGATCTTCTTCGCGATCGCCGGCGGCCTGACCGCGATCGGGCCGCTGGCCGGCGGCTACCTGGTCGAGATCACCTGGCGGGCGATCTTCTGGGTCAACATCCCGGTCGCGATCATCGCCCTGTTCCTGATCTGGAAGTCGAAACCGGCCGACGAAAAGCACCCGGCGCCGCTCGACTACAACGGCACGGCGCTGATCACGCTCGGCATGGGCCTCTCGGTCCTCGCCCTGCAGCAGTCGAGCATCTGGGGCTGGGACAGCGCCGCAACCTGGGGCTGCCTCGCCCTCGGCTTCGCCGTCCTCGCGATCTTCGTCCGCTACGAGCTGCGGACCGAGAACCCGCTGCTCCGGCTCTCCGTCTTCGAGGACAAAGCCTTCGCGGTGGACAACGTCATCCTCTTCCTGCTGATGATCCCGTTCGTGCCGCTGTTCTTCTTCGCCAGCATGTACGCGCAGATCTCGCTCGGCGAAAGCGCCTCGGAAACCGGGCTTTACCTGCTGATCTTCTTCGCCGGCTTCGCCACCGCCTCGCAGTGGGGCGGCCGGATTCTCGACCGGGTGGGGGCGCGGCCCGCGATCGTGCTCGGCTGCGGGATCGCCGCGATCGGCTTCTACCTCTGGGGCCACTCGCTGACCGAACTCTCGGTCAGCGACCAGTGGTACTACATCGTCATCGCCGGGGCCGGGGTCGGGCTGGTCCTCAGCCCCGCCAACACCGACGCGCTGAACCGGGTCCCGCGCGAGCGCTACGGCGAGGCGACCGGGATCACCCAGACGGTGCGCAACTTCGGCTCCAGCCTCGGGCTGGCGGTGCTCGGCTCGATCCTGATCCTCGAGAACCGCTCCAACCTCGAAGCGAGCGCCGACAAGAACGGGATCCCGAGGGAAGTCGGCAGCGAAATCGCCGACCAGATCAGCCAGGGGACCGGCGCCGGCGAAAGGCCCGAACACCTGCCCGCCCCGGTTCAGAAGGTCGTCGACGCGATCCCCCACGACTTCGCGATGGCCTCGCGCACGGTCTTCTACGGGATGGCCGGGGTGATGGCGGTCGCCTTCGTCGTCGCGCTGGTCGCGATGCCGAGCGGCAAAGTCGAGACCGCGGTCGAGGACTTCGGCGAGCCCACCTCCGCCGGGCCTGCCTGACACGTTGCGTCCCCGAGCTCGGCGACGAGCAGCTAGGTTTTCCCCGTGAAGATCCTCGCCTTCAGCGACCTGCACCGCGACCTCGCGCAGGGGGCGCGCCTGGTCGAGCTCTCGGCCGAGGCCGACGTCGTGATCGGCGCCGGCGACTTCGCCTCGATGCACGAGGGGCTCGAGGAAACGATCGGCGCCCTTTCAGGGATTCAGACGCCGACCGTCCTCGTACCCGGTAACAACGAGACCGTCGACGCGTTGCGGTCGGCCACCGTCAACTGGAACGCCGCCACCGTCCTGCATGGCGAGGGCACGACTGTTGACGGCGTCCAGTTCTACGGCCTCGGTGCCGGCATCCCGATCACGCCTTGGGATTGGAGCTTCGACCTCGACGACGACGCCGCAACCGAGATGCTCGGCGCCTGCCCCGAGGACGCCGTCCTCGTCCTCCACTCGCCCCCCAAGGACCACTGCGACTCCGCCGGGGGCGGCGGCAACTTCGGCAGCCCCGCGCTGCTGCGGGCGATCGAAGCGAAGCGCCCCCGCCTGGCGGTCTGCGGCCACATCCACGAGTCCTGGGGCTGCGAGAGCCAGGTCGGGCCCACCCCGGTCCGCAACCTAGGCCCCAAGGGCACCTGGCTCGAGGTCTAGCGGATAGCTCGGCATCGGACGCCGGTGACGTGCCATCAGTTGCCTTCGTCATTGCGCTTCCGACTCTGGACCCACTCCGCTGTGTCAGAAATCCGATGCGTTAAAAGGGAGCGTTCTCGGCGCCATACTTGCGGGCATGTCACATCGTCTCCTTAGAGCCGCCGACGCCTTTTGGCGGCGGTCGAACCAGATGAAGACGCCGAACACCGACCTCGGCGGGCAGCTGGAGGCGTCGCAGCTCGGGGTGCGGATGTGGCGGCTGGAGCCGGGGAAAGCGTCGACCAAGCACCGTCATTTCACCCAGGAGGAGCTCTACGTGCTGCTGGAGGGCGTGGGGCGGGTGCGGATCGGGGACCAGGTGCTGACGCTGGCGCCGCTGGACACGCTGCTTGTCGATCCCGACAGCGACCGTCAGCTGTTCAACGACACCGATGCCGACCAGCTCTGGCTCGTCGTCGGGGCGCCGCGGGAAAACATCACCAGCACGCTCGAGATGAGCGAGGAGCAGCTGCGGCACATGTATCCCGACGGCCCGAAAGCGTTGCCGCCGGAGCTCGACAGCGGCGTGGCCGACTACCCCGACGAGGACTAGAGCGCGAGCGAGACCGGCTGCTCGAGCAGCTGCTTGACGCGGGCGAGGAATTCAGCGCCCTCGGCGCCGTAGAGGATGCGGTGGTCGCAGGAGATGGTGGCTTTCATCAGCTGTGCCGGGACGATCTCGCCGTCGCGGACGGCGGGGACCTCGCGGATCGCGCCGACGGCGAGGATCGCCGCCTGACCCATGTTGATCACGGCGTCGAACTCGTCGATCTCGAACATCCCCAGATTGGAGACGGTGAAGGTGCCGCCCGAGAGCTCCGGCGGGGTAACCGAGCCGTCGCGGACTTTGGCGGCGACGGCGCGGGTGTCGGCGGCGATCTGGCGCAGGCCCTTGCGGTCGGCGTCGAAAATCGTCGGCACGACCAGGGCTTCGGGCGCGGCGACCGCGACCCCGACGTTGACCCGCGAGTAGAGCTCGAAGCGCCCGTCGCGGTAGGCGCCGTTGGCTTTCGGGAACTCGCGCAGGGCGATAGCGCACGCCTTGAGGACCATGTCGTTGAAGGACGGCACCACGTCCCCCTCCTTCGCGGCAGCCTTGAACCCGGCCCGAGCCTCGACCGCCTTCCCCATGTCGATCTCGATCGTCAGATAGAAGTGTGGCGCGGTCGCCTTCGACTCCGCCATGCGCCGGGCGATCGTCTGTTGCAGCTTGTTCAGGTCCTGGGTCTGGACGTTGCCCTTCGCGGTTTCAGCGGATGGCGCGGGACCCGCCCCCTCTGGCTGGGTAGAGGGGGTGGGTCCCGCTTGGGTCTCTGCCTCCTCCACGTCGTGCTTGACGATCCGTCCCCCTGGCCCCGAACCACGGAGGGTCGCCAGGTCCAAACCTTTGTCTCGCGCCAGCCGCTTCGCCAAGGGCGACGCTTTTACCCTCTCCCCGTTCTCCGAAGCCGACGCGGCCTGGTGGTCCTCGCGCTCCGGCTCGGCGGTCAGAGCCTCGGCATTTTCCGCTTCTGATGTGGGTGGCGACGATGCGGGACCGCCGCCACCGGGCGGCGGGGTCGTATCGGAGACAGGACCCGCAGCCCGAGCGGTCTGTCCCTGATCCGTCCCGCTGTCCCCGATCAACGCAATCGGCGACCCGATCGGAAGCGTCTCCCCCTCCTGCGCCAAGATCTCGGTGAGCGTCCCGGCAGTGTCGGATTCGTAGGCCATGTTCGCCTTGTCGGTCTCGATTTCGACCAACTCGTCGCCGACCGCGATCTCGTCGCCGACCTGCTTCAGCCAGGTGAGGATC
>Ga0126313_10000190_pt1 | contig 26774 bp, 31 predicted proteins | sample Plot105A_FD_89954 | JGI IMG/M metagenome (GOLD analysis project Ga0126313, IMG submission 89954) | Serpentine soil microbial communities from UC McLaughlin Reserve, CA, USA - Plot105A | ecosystem: Environmental > Terrestrial > Soil > Grasslands | place: USA: UC McLaughlin Reserve, Lake County...
TCCTGCACGGCGAGGGACTGATCGCCGGCGGTGGCGGGAACGTGTCCCCGCCGGCCGCCGGCCCGACCGACGACTTCGCCGCGAACGTCGTCGAGGTCGCCGGGCCGCTGCTGCGCGACCCGGGCGAGCGGCGCTTCTACACGACGTCGTCGTGCGGCGTGTGCGGCAAGGGAGCGTTGGAGGAGGTCGCGGTGCACGCGCCCGCCGCCGCACAAGGCCCGCTCCTCACACGCGAGCTGCTCGCCGGGCTGCCGGCGAAGCTGCGCACCGACCAGCCCGCCTTCGCCCGCACCGGCGGCCTGCACGCGACCGGGCTGTTCAACGCGCGCGGCGAGCTGCTGCTCTCGCGGGAGGACGTCGGCCGCCACAACGCGATGGACAAGGTGATCGGCCGCGCCCTGTTCGACGGCCTCCTCCCCCTCCACGACCGCATCCTCTGCGTCAGCGGCCGCCTCTCGTTCGAGCTCGTGCAGAAGGCCGCGGTCGCCGGCGCACCGATCCTCGTCGGCGTCGGCGCCCCGAGCTCCCTCGCGATCGAGCTGGCAGCGGACCGCGGCATGACGCTGTGCGGCTTCGCCCGCGGCGACGGGCGCGTGAACGTGTACGCGGGGTCACAGCGAGTCTCACCAGAGACGCAAGGAACCGCGTAGATCCACCATCAGGTGCGGTAGACACGCCTCATACGCTCGTTTCATGAGCACATTTACCGAACCCCACAGCGCTGCGTCGCACCAGTGCTACATTCCTCCCATGCCACCCCGTGAGCTGACGCAGCGGGAGCTGCGCAACAGAAGCGGCGAGATCATGCGCGCCCTCGATCGCGGCGAGAGCTTCGTCGTGACGCGGCGCGGCGTCCCCGTCGGCGAGCTGAAGCCGATCGCGCGGCGCCGGCAGGCCGTTAACACCGAGGCACTGCTCAAGAGCTTCGCAAAGCTTCCCCCAATCGACAGCGAGCGGTTCTTTGCCGATCTCGATGCCGTCGCCGACCAGGATCCGACCCCTCGTGGCTGAGGCCAAGCCCGACAAGGGCCTCCTCGACACGTCGGTCCTGATCGACCTCGACGCGGCGACGTCACTTCCCCGAGAAGCGTTGATCTCCACCCTGAGTGTGGCGGAGCTCGCCGCCGGACCTCATGCCGTGAGAGACGTCGCCGAGCGTGCGCGCCGTCAGCAGCGGATCCAGTGGGTCGAGTCCTCGTTCGAGGCTCTGCCGTTCGACGAAGACTGTGCCCGCGTGTACGGCGGGGTGTTCGCAGCCGCCGCCGACATCGGACGCAAGCCGCGAGGCAGCCGAGCGCTCGAGCTGCTGATCGCGGCAACCGCGATCGCGCATGGCCTTCCCCTCTACACGTTCAACGTGCGCGATCTCGCGGGGCTCAGCGGCCTCCTGGAAGTCGTGGACGTCAGATAACCGGCAGCCCGGGCCGAATCGACGCCGCGCGGTCGTTAGCGTGCGCGCGATGATCCACGGCCTTCACTCGCTGCTCATGGGGTCGTCACTGCTCGCGCGCGTCCGCTGCCCGCTGAGCGCCAGCCCGGGATTTCCAAGCCTGACGGCTACGGCACCCACTCCGTATCGAGTCGCGTGAACGCGATGCCGGCGTGCACGAGCACGATCGCGCCGGGCTCGACGGGCCTGATGAGAGCCGTCTCGACTGTCACCGGTATGCCATCCGTGCCGGCGCAGCGCGCGCGGGTGCTGCCGGCAGGGTCGAGCGCGAGCACGCGCATGGGCGTGCCGGACGGCTCGGACGTGTCGCCGCTGCGCGCGGCGACGCCACCGGCCATACCCCCCGACGGGTCGGGCTCGTAGACGCTCACAGCTCTCGCTTCTCCGCTCCCGCCGGTCCACGAACCGCGCGTAGTCCGTTCGCGGACCGGAGCCGTCAGTCGGGGACCCGCAGGTCAAGCCACAGCTCGCTGCGCGTCGGGAAAGCGGGAATGGCGTGCTGGAGCGTGGCGAGCGGCACCTCGCCGACGATCGCGACCGTCGCGGCATGCAGCAGCTCCGCCACGTCGGAACCGACGAACGTCGCGCCGACGAGCAGCTCACGCTCCGTGTCGAGCACAAAGCGGGTCGTGCCGGACGCATTGCGGCCGTGGAAGCTGGCGCCGGCCGTCCCCGAGGTGTCACGGTCGACCGCGTGCGCCGTAATTCCCGCCTCCTGAGCGCTCGCAAGCGTGTGACCTACAGCGGCAACACCCGGGTCGGTGAAGATCGCCCGCGGGGACAACAGCCCGTCGCGTCTGACGCGCAGCGACCCGCCGCAGATCGCGTCGACCGCGACGCGCGCCTGGTACTTCCCCATGTGCGTGAGCTGCGCGCGGCCGTTGACGTCGCCGATCGCGTAGAGCCACGGCTGGCCGGGGACGCGCAGCGCGTCGTCGACCTCGATCGGCTCGCCCGGCTCGACGCCGACTCTCTCCAGCCCGAGGCCGTCGGTGCGCACGCGCCGGCCGATCGCCACGAGCAGCCGGTCGCCCGTCAGCGCGGAGCCGTCCTCCAGCGTCACCGTCGTGCGGCCGTCATCCCCGCGCGCCACGCCGCTCGCTCTCGCGCCGATCCGCAGTTCCACCCCGCGCCGCTGCAACCCCTCGGCCACCTGCATGCTCGCGAACGGCTCCTCGCGCGCGATCAGACGGTCGGCCGACTCAATCAGCGTCACGCGCGCGCCGAGCGAGGACCACGCCTGTGCGAGCTCCACGCCGACGACGCCGCCGCCGAGTACGAGCAGCGTGTCCGGCACCGCGTCGGCCGTCGTGCCCTCGCGGTTCGTCCACGGCTCCGCCTCCGCGAGACCGGGGATCGGCGGCAGCAGCGCGCCCGACCCGGTCGCGACGATGACCGCCTCGCGCGCTTCGCAGACGCCGACTCCATCCACCTCCACCCGCCGCTCGCCGACAAGCCGCGCCTGCCCGCGCAACAGCGTCACGCCACGCTGCTCCAGCCACGGCATCTGCGTGTCGTCGCTCAGGCCGTGGATGACCTCGTCGCGCCGCCGCAGCACAACCGCCGCGTCGATCCCGCGCTCCGCGGCGTCGTCGGCCACGCCCGGGACGCGCTCGATCTCGGCGAGGAGCTCGCCCGGCCGCAGGAGCGCCTTCGACGGCATGCACGCCCAGAAGCTGCACTCGCCGCCGACCAGCTCGCGCTCCACCAGCGCGACCGCCTTGCCGCGGTCGGCGAGTTGCCCCGCCGCCACCTCCCCGGCCGGTCCCGCGCCGATCACGATCACGTCGAACTGCTGGCCCATCTCGGTCCTTCCGGTCGTGGTCGCGGTCGTCGTCCCGGCGGAGCCTTCCCGCGGGCCACGCTGCTCAGACCTCGGCGAGCGAGACCTCCAGCGCGGCGGCGATCAGGTCGGGCCGCTCGAGCTGCGGATAGTGACCGATGCCGGGCAGCTCGATCGCAGGCACCCCGGGCCGCAGCTCGCGCAGCCCGTCGAGCACCGCGGTCGTCGCGACCGGGTCCTCCAGCCCCCACGTGAGCGAGAGGCGGCCGGGCCAGTCGCGGAAGGCACCGTGCCAGCGCTCGACGTAGCGCTCGCGCTCGGCCATGTAATTGACGAGCAGGTGACCGATGCGGTGGCCGTGATCGTGCGCGAGCAGCGCCCACTGGTCGTTCGCCTCCGCGCGCGAGAGCGGGTGCGCGTCGGAGAAGATCCGCCCGAACTGGAGGCGGAAGGAACGCTGCGATGTGAGGCGCGCGAACAGCGATCCGAGTGGGCTGCGCAGCAGCTTCTGCCCGGTGGTCGGCGACGCGCGGTCGAGCAGGATCGAGCCGTTGAACAGCAGGGCGCCGCGGATGTCGAGCGCGCCATTGCCGCGCAGCTCGCGCGCAAACAACTCGGTCGCGACCGAGGTCCCCATGTCGTGCGCGACGATGTAGACCGGCGGGTTGCCGACCCGCCGCACGAGCTCCTCGGCAGCGTCGGCCTGCCACGCGAGCGTGTACTCGTGATCGGCCGGCTTGTCAGACAGACCGAAACCGAGGCAGTCGAACAGCAGCGCCGCACGGTCCGGCTTCAGTGCCAGCAGCTCACGCCAGTCGTAAGACGACGACGGGAAGCCGTGCAGAAGCAGCAGCAGCGGCCCTTGCCCCTCCCGCCGCTGCACGTACAGGCGACGGCCGGCGACCTCCTCGAACCCGCCGGCGTCCCGCCAGCGCTCGACGTTCGCCGTGAGCATGCGCGCAGCCTATGGCGGCTGCGGGCAGCGGAACGCCGGTTGCTCAGAGCACGCCCGACGCAATCGCGTGGCCGGCGAAGATCCCGGCCGCTCCGCCGAGCACGGCCATGCTCCCTTCGGGGGATGGGGGATTCCCTGGCAGAAACGCTCCCGCCTCTTGTGCGAACGCGACGCTACATCTGCGCGCGGCGTCCGTCTAGCGCGGTCGACTGAAGGCCGATGTGCGGGCGCCGTCAGGCAAGCAGCGCGAACGGCGTCTGCAGCAGCTCCCGCACACGCGCGAGGAATTGCGCGGCGTCGGCGCCGTAGAGGATGCGGTGGTCACAGGAGAGCGAGAGGTCCATCAGCGCGCGCGGGACGAGCGAGCCGTCGGCCGCCACCGTGGGCCGCTCGACCGCTGCGCCGACGGCGAGGATCGCCGCCTGGCCAGGATTGACGACGGCCGTGAACGAGGTCACACCGAACATGCCCAGGTTGCTGACGGTGAACGTGCCGCCGCTCAGCTCGGGCGGAAGGACCTTCCCCTCGCGGACTCTCGCCGCGAGTGCACGCGTGGTCTGCGCGATCGCCGTGACGGGCTGCGCATCCGCATCGAAGATCGTCGGGACGATCAGCGTCCCCTCCGCCGCGACCGCCACGCCGACGTTGGCACGCGCGTACAGCTCGAACGCACCGTCTCTGTAGGCGCCGTTCGCGCGCGGGTGCTCGCGCAGTGCGAGCCCGCACGCCTTCACGACGAAGTCGTTGACCGATGGCGCCGACTCCTGCGCGGCCTTCATCTGCTTGCGCAGCGCGAGCAGGTCGGTCACGTCGGCCTCGGTGCGGACCTGGAAGTCCGGCACGGTCGCCTTCGACTCCGCCATCCGCCGCGCGATCGTCTTCTGGGTCGAGGTGAGCTCGACGACCGTCACCTCGCCCTTCCCCGCCCCGCCGGCGACCGGCCCAGGAGGGGGCACCGGGCCGCCGGCGGCCTGCGGCGGGGAAGTCTGTGAGGCTGGGGCCGGGGCCGGGGCGGCGGAAGCCGCCTCGACGTCGGCCTTCACGATGCGGCCCGACGGGCCGCTTCCGACGATCGATGCCAGATCGACGCCCAGCTCACGCGCCAGTCGGCGTGCGACGGGGGACGCCTTGACGCGCGCGCCGTCGCCGGCCGGCGCGGCCGGGGCCGAGTCGTCCGGCGCAGCGGCCGATCCGGCGGGTGGCGCGGGTGAGGCGATATCCGCGGCCCCGCCCGCGGAATCGTCCTCACCGGCGACAGGACCCGCCGGCGCAGCGGTCGATCCTGAGTCGGAGGAGCCACCGGCGGCGGGAGCCTTCTCACCATCCCCGAGCACATGCGCGATCACAGCCCCGACAGGCAGCGCATCCCCTTCGGCGGCAACGTGATGGAACACCCCAGCCGCGTCGGCCTCATACGTCATGTTCGCCTTGTCCGTCTCGATCTCGGCGATCTCGTCGCCGCGCGCAACCGCGGCGCCGTCGGCGACCAGCCATCTGAGGATCGTCCCCTCCTCCATCGAGTCGGAGAGGCGCGGCATCGTGATCTCGGGCATCGTCGTCCTAGGTCGTCGGGGTCCGGCCCAGCGTCGCGAGCGCGGCGCCGAGGATGCGGTCGTCGCTCGGCATCGCGGCCAGCTCGAGGTTCTTCGCGTACGGCAGCGGCACCTCGGCCATGCCGACGCGCTCGACCGGTGCGTCGAGGTCGTCGAAGCAGGCGTGCTGGATGCGCGCGGCCAGCTCGGCGGTGACGCCGTAGGTCGGCCACCCCTCCTCGACGCACACCGCGTGGTTCGTCTTCGCGACCGACGCCGCGACCGTCTCGACGTCGAGCGGACGCAGCGAGCGCAGGTCGACGACCTCGGCGGAGACGCCGTGCTCGGAGGCGAGCCGCTCGGCAACCGCCAGCGCGCGCACCGTCGCGTAGGAGTGCGTCACGAGCGTGACGTCGGTCCCCTCCCGCAGCACCTGCGCGCGACCGATCGGCACGACGAAGTCGGGGTCGAGCGGGACCTCGCCTCTCTGCTTGTAGATCGGCAGGTTCTCGATCACGAGCACCGGGTCGTCGTCGCGGATCGCTGCCTTCAGCAAGCCCTTCGCGTCGGCCGGAGTGGCGGGCGAGACAACCTTCAGGCCGGGCGTCGACGCGAACCACTGGTCGAACGACTGCGAGTGCTGCGCGGTGAGCTGGTTGCCGGCGCCGTTGGGCGTGCGGATCACGAGCGGACAGCGCACCTCACCGCCGAACATCGCGCCGATCTTCGCCGCATGGTTGACGACCTGGTCCATCGCGACGAGCAGGAAGTTGATCGTCATGATCTCGACGACCGGGCGCTCGCCCAGCATCGCCGCGCCGACACCGGCGCCGACGAAGCCCTCCTCGGCGATCGGCGTGTCGCGCACGCGATCCTCGCCGAACTCCTGCATCAGTCCGGCGGAGACCTTGTACGCGCCCTCGAAGACGCCGACCTCCTCGCCCATCAGGAAGACACGCTCGTCGCGCGCCATCTCCTCGCGCAGCGCGAGGCGCAGCGCCTCGCGGTAGGTCATGACCTCGGTCTCGCCAGTCGTTGCCGTCTCGGCGACCGGGCGCTCGGCGGTGGCGCTCATCGGCCCAGCCCCGCGTCGAACGTGAGCGCCTGCTCCCCGAACGGCGAGCCCGGGCGCATGCGCTCGAACTGCTCGGCGCTGCCGTCGGCGTGCATGCCGGCAGCGAGCTGCGCGACGTCCGGCTCCGCGCTCGCCGTCGCGAACTCGACGGCGGCGGCGACACGCTCGTCCGCACGCGCGTCGATCGCCTCCAGCTCCGCCTCGGCAACGCCCGCTTCGCGCAGCTGCGTGCGCACACGGCGGATCGGATCGTGCACCTGATGCTCGGCGATCTCGTCCTTCGTGCGGTAGGCGAGGCCGGCGTCCGCGACGGAGTGACCGCGGTAGCGATAGGTCATCGCCTCCAACACTGCTGGCGCCCGATCCTCCCGCGCAGCACGCAGCAGGCGCTCGGACGCCTCGAGCACCGCGTCGAGATCGTCGCCGTCAACACGCTCACCGTGCATCCGGTACGAGCTCGCGCGCTTCCACAGCTCCGGCTCGGATGACGCGCGCGCGACGGAGGTCCCCATGCCGTACTCGTTGTTGACGACGAGGAAGACGATCGGCAGCCGCCACAGCGCAGCAAGGTTGAGCGACTCGTGCCAGGCGCCCATGTTCACGGCACCGTCGCCCAGCTCGCAGACGACCGCCTGCGGCTTGCCCTGGCGCACAAGCGCGAGCGCGAGACCGGTCGCGACCGGGAGCTGGCCGGCAACGATTCCCCAGCCGCCGTAGTAGCCGCGCGTGACGTCGAGGATGTGCATCGAGCCGCCGCGGCCGTGCGCGCAGCCGTCCTCGCGACCGAACAGCTCGGCCATCACGGCCTCGGGCGAGGTGCCGCGTGCGAGCGCGAAACCGTGCGAGCGGTAGCCCGTGACGAGCAAGTCATCGGGCTGCAGGGCGTGCACGACGCCGACGGTGGTGGCCTCCTGCCCGGAGGACAGGTGGCAGTAGCCGCCGATGCGGGCGGCCTTGTACTGGCGCTCGGCCTCCGTCTCGAAGACGCGGCTGAGGACCATCGTCTCGTACAGCTCGCGCCGGGTGTCCAGCGCGAGCGACGGTACGTCGGATACGTCTGGGGCGGGTGCGGCTGCGACCGACATCAGGACTCCTCGAAGTACTCCGGGTGGGCCGCTTGGATGTGCGGCACGCTGGACAGGACCATTCGCAGGTGGTGGCGCATCGCCGCCTCGGCGCGGTCGGCGTCGCCGGCAGCGATCGCGGCGACGAGCTCGCGATGCTCGGCGACCATCTCGCCGAGGTAGCCGGGCTCGGGCAGGCTGAGCCCGCGGACGCGGTCGAGGTGGCCGTTCGCGCGGCGCGCGAGGTACCAGATGATCTCGTGGCCGCTCAGCTCGGCGACCAGGCGGTGGAGTGCCTCGTCGAGCGTGTCGAACGCATCAGCGTCGCCCTGATCCTCGGCGCGCTCCTGCGCCGCGAGGTTCACCTGCAGCTCTGCGAGCCCGGCCTCGTCGGCACGCTCGACGGTGCGGCGAATCGCCGCACACTCGAGCGCCTCACGCACAAACGCCGCGTCCTCGACGGCGGCGGGGCTGATGAGCGTCACGAACGTGCCGAGCTGCGGCACGATCGCGACCAGCCGCTCGTCGCGCAGACGGGCGAGCGCTTCCCGCACCGGCGTGCGACTGACACCAAGCAAGTCGGCGAGCTCGTTCTCGCTCAGGCGCCGTCCCGGCTCAAGCTCGGCGTTGACGATGGCAGCGCGCAGCGCGGCGTACACCTGGTCGCCAGTGGAGAGGCCGTTCACGCGATCGTGCAGGGCAATCCGCATAGTTGCGGACTAGTATACAAGTGTTCCGCAACCCCCTTAGACAGGGAGTCTTCGCGGCGCTCGTCACCTACTCGGCGATGCCCGGCGGGCGCGTGACGTCCGCATCGGCGCGTGCCCGTCGCAGCGAATCGTCGAGTCGTGCGAAGCGGTGGTCATCGGCGGCAAACATCGTTTGGAGCGTCTCGCGGACGATGTCGAGGTCGAGCGTCTGAGCGGCCAACATCGCCTCGATGTCCGCCCAGTCGCGCGTGCGGTCGAACATTGCCTTGAAGACGGCGAGCTCCACTGGGCCCAGGACTGGGATCTGTGTTCTCGCGAACGCGAACCGTCTGCGATGGCGTGCCGCGTCGTCATGGACAGGGATCGTGTCGAAGAACAGGTCGATCGGGGTCTCGTCCCACCACAGCCGGATCTGTCCGTCGCGCGCGATCGCCTCCGCCGCTCCCTCCGGCTGGGCGACCTCCGGCGGCAGCGCGCGCAAGGCCTTCGCGGCGTCGGATGCGGGCAGGAAGACGTTGACGTCGATGTCGCTCGTGCCGCGCGGGTCCAACGTCCAGTAGGCGAGCGCGATCGCCCCACCGAAGGCGTGCGGAATGCGGCGGCGCGCGAGCGCGCGATGCAATGCGACGAGCCGCTCCGGCAGCGTCATGGCCGGGCGGCGGTGATCCGTCTCGGCCAGCGCGTGAGAGGCGGGAAGCGCAGCTCAGGCGTGTGCCGCGTCGGCAGCGCCTCCGCCAGCAGCATCACGTCCATGAGGGCGCGGCCGGCCCGCGCAGCGCGCGCCTTCGTCGGGCGGACGACGGGCGCCGATGCCGGTGTGGCGGTGAGCCGCGTGCCGGTCGCTGCGAGCAGGCGCTCGAGTGTCGCTACCGAGGGCGCCTTGCGCCCGTGCTCGTAGGCCGAGATCGTCGCCTGCGACGTGCCCGCGCGACGTGCGAGCCCCCCCTGCGTCAACCCTGCGCGCCCGCGGGCGTCACGGAGGATCGCAGCTGTATCCATGGCCAAGAGTATATCTAGTCAGATATGCATGGCAAGGATCGCAGCCCCAACGAATGAAGGGCCCCCGGCGGGAGCCCTTCGAGATGCTGCTGGCCGCTCTCGGCCGTTGCGCGGCGCCGGAGCGGGATGGGGTCAGGCTGCGAGCGCGCCTTCGTGGTGGTCGACGGTGGCGCCAGCCGTGGCGACGACAGCCTCCACGTGCGCGTACTCGACCGAGCCCGGGCCGTACATCAGTCCGCGCAGGATCTTCGCCGCATCGTTCTGCGAGACGCCCTCGAGCGTCGCCGCGGGACGGTCGTCGGTGGCCATCAGGTTCAGGTTCCAGGTGCGAGTGGTCATGTTCATCGGCTCCGTTTGGAGATGCATCTCAGTGATGCCTCGCGATTGAAGGTACGGCGCCGGGCGCGATCTATGTGTGACACCGGTCGCACTTCTCCGAACGTTCACGCGCGCCGGCGACCACCGACCGCGTCGAGAAGGCCGGCCACGTGCTCGACGGCCCATGCAGAACCGTCATCTCGCTCGTACTCCTGTTCGAAGTGACGTTGAACCCGGCGTGCTGCCGCAGACCGTTGATCCGTGAACGCCTCGCCGAGCCAGCGGAGGGCGCGTCTCACCTCTCTGCGCCCGCGGTTCTCGCTGATGGCGTCGACAGCCTCAGGCGATCGCGCGACGGAAACTGCCAGCATCGCGGCGTCGGCGGTGTCGGTGACGAGCCGATCAAGCTGATGCCGGGTGCCCTCCGCGACCAACAGCGCCTTCATCACCAGCGTCGCATCGAGTGTCGCGACCGGCAGGTCGAAGGACGCTTGCCTGCCCTCCGCATCGAGCGTCAGCTCGAGTCGCTCGCCACCCCGATACAGCGCATACGCGAGCCCCGGTGCAGCGACGCTGTCGAGACCGGCCTCGATCCACCGGTGGGTTCTCGCGCGAAGCACCCTTCGGCAGAAGCAGGTCGAGCAGGAACACCCCGGCCTCGGTCTCGCATGTGAAGCGGAACGGCTCGTCACCTGGACGCCTACCGAAGTCATGCCGCTCGAGCAGCGGCTGGATGCGGCGACTCCTGCTCGTCAGTCCGAGCGCTCCGCGGTCGATACCGATGTCAACGTCGCGCGTGGCTCGCACCGGCAGCCCCACCGGGTGGACCTGCAGCCACGCCGTCACGGCGAAACCGCCGATCACGAGCTCCTCCGGCGAGCTCATCGAGCACAGGTCGCAGGCGCACGAGCCCTGCGAGCAGGAGACGGTCCGCCGGACCCGAGACGGCAAGCGTCAGCGCGGGCATCAGAAGCGAAGGCGCTGACGACGAAGCTCGTCGGCAGCCTGGCGGCCTCGACCCGCAGCGCGCACGAGGTCGACGTAGACCTGGACGGGATGGACGGCGTCGAGGCCCTCGATGGGCGCGCCGAACTGGGCCACACCGGGATCGGGCAGGTCGAGCACGACGCGCAGTTGGCCGCTTTCTCCGGCAGACGGCTCCGCCCACTCGCCGATCGGCAGGCGGCTCCAGTCGCGGACGTCAAGGCAATGGACGATCGCGCTTCGGGCCGGAAGGTGGGGCGCCAACAACTCGGCGGCGAGCTCGCCCGAGACCACCGCACGTCCGGAAAGCCGATCGAGCAGCTCCTCGACTGCACCGCGCAAGTCCTCCCCCACGTGAATCGTCCTGCGCTCCTTCGCGGCCACCGCGTTGTCAGCCCATGCCTCCAGCAGCGAGCCGGGGTCGACCACGAGGTAGCTCTCGATGTCGCGCTCGACAAAGCCGGACTCCTGGAGGGCGGCGAGCGTCCGATGGACGTTGCCGGGGTTCAACTCGCAGAGCGCCGCCACGTCGGACAGCCGCCAGCGCCGCGCCGGTTCGACGAGGAGCGCACGCACGACCCGGCTCGCGCTCGGGGCGAACGGCGAGGAGCGGCTTGACCGCGGGGCGGGGCGATCCCCCCGCGGCGGCGCGACATAGACGAAGCCGGGCCCGACCGCTCGACCCCGTCCGTGGCCGTCGAGACAGGCGATCTGGCGCGCCTCGGCCGCTGCGGCCAAGCCGGGCGGGATCCGCTCCACGATGACGGCTTCTACCTCGGGCTCCAGCGCAAGCAAACGCTCCAGCCCCGAGGGGTACGGGATCGCGAGCGCCGCTGCATGCAACTTCAGTCGATGCCCGTTGTGCTCGAGCAGCAGCACCCCATGACGCTCGTCGACGAGCTGGAGTCTCGCGCGCACCCCGCCTTCGAGCTTGGGCGGGTGCTCAGCGAACTGCCGCAGCGGTGAGATTTGCCGATGAAGGATCATTTGCCTTGTTAGGCAATCATAGGCTTATCGGCAAAGCCAGGCTGGGTTTTGCCTTGCAAGGCAAAACTCCGTCCGGAGGCAAGCCTCAGCGCCTCTCCCGCTGACGGCTGTCGCTCGCTCAGCCCCCGCTGATCGCAGCGATCACGTCGAGGCGCGCGCCGGCCGTGAGCGGCGTGTCGAGCTCGGCCCGCTCGCCGTCGACGAACACGCGGATGTGGGGACGCAACGTCGTGGCGTCGGAAGCCGCCTCGCAGATGCGGTCGCGCAGGCCGGGCCAGCGCGTGTCGAGCTGCGCGATGGCCTCCCCCACGGTCGCGGCCTCGACGTCGAGCTGCCGCGGCAGCCCCTCGAACAGCGGCGGGAGCGTTGCGGGAAGGTGAACGTCGGCCACAACGATCCCTCGACCTCAGTCGAGCACCGCGACCTCGACGGACGCGATCCCCGGCAGGTAGCCCGCGATCTCGCTCCACGAGTCGCCCTCGTCGGCGCTCGCGAACAGTTGGCCGGTGCTCGTGCCGACGTAGAGGCCCGGCGTCTCCAGCGAGTCGATCGCCATCCCCTCGCGCAGCACGCCGACATACGCATCCGTCTCCGGCAACCCGCGCGAAAGCCGTTCCCAGGACGCGCCCGCGTCACGCGTGCGCCAGACCGCCGCGCGCCCCTCCGGCATCACGCGGCCGTGACCGCCGTCGAGCGGGACGACGTAGAAACCGTCGCGGTCGTGCGGGTGCGCGGCGGCAGCGAAGCCGAACTCGCTCGGCAGCCCGTCGGTGATCTCCGTCCAAGATGCACCGGCGTCGTCGCTGCGATGCACGCCGACGTGGTTCTGCTGGTAGAGGCGCTCGTGGTCGACCGGCGACATCACGAGCTTGTGCACGCAGAAGCCGACCTCCTCGTGCTCGAGCGGCCAGTCGGCGCGCAGCCCGCGGTTGCGCGGCGTCCACGAGCTGCCACCGTCGGTCGTCTCGAAGGCGCCGAAGCCCTGCACGATCACCCAGAAGCGGTTCGCGTCGTCCGGGTGCTGCAGCAGCCCTGGCATGCCGAGATGACCGGGCGGCTGGTTTCCGGAGACGTTCCAGTCGTCGCGGCCCGGCTGATCGTCGAGCGTCGACAGCAGCGACCACGTCACGCCGCCGTCGCGACTTTCGAACACGCCGGCCGCCTCCGCGCCGGCCAGCACGCGCCCGTGGCCGGCGGCAAGGCCGGAGATCTTCGACAGTCTGAGATCGCCGTTCTCGCCGTACGACAGGCCCTCGCTCGAGTGCTCCCACGTCTCGCCGAGGTCGGGGCTGCGCCACACGGCGGGGCCGTGCCAGTCGCTCGCCGCCGCCGCGTAGATCGCACCGCTGTCGGCGTCATGCACGACGTGGTAGACCGACCAGCCCTCGCAGAAGGGACCGCGCAGCTTCCACTCCCGCCGCCGCTCGTCGCTCTCCAGCAGGAACGCTCCCTTGCGGGTCCCGACCATCAACAGCACGCGCGACACGCCACTCACCTACCCGTTCGGATTGCGGAGCCGGTCGCGGTCCTCGGACTCGCCGACCAGCAGGAACATGAGCGACAGCAGCACCACTCCGCCGACCCCGAACAGGCCCCAGCCGATCGCCGACAGCAGGATCGGATTCGCCGCGAGCCCGAGCACGGTGCCGCCGACGAGCAGCAGCACGCCGACGGCGAGGATGCGCGGATGGGCCATCCCGGAAGTCATACCCGCTCGTCCGGCGTGGAAGCACCGTGCTCGCGCGCGGCTGACCAGTCCCCGGACCTACGACGCGATCGACAGCGCCGCCGCCAGCGCGAAGCCGAGGACGGTCACGAGACCCGCCTGACGGCCGGAGTCCTGCGTCGCATCGGGGATCATCGAGTCGACCAGCATCACGATCAGCGCACCCGCCGCGAAGCCGTCGATCGCCGCACGCAGCTCGCCGGAGACGGCGTCGCCGAGCGCGAAGCCGGCGACCGTCGCGAGCGCACAGCAGAGCGCCACGCCCGCCCACAGGCCGACGATCGCCCGTGCCGGACGACCGGCGTCGCGCATCGCGCTCGCGGAGCCGATCGCCTCCGGCAGGTTCGAGACGAAGATCGCGCACAGCAGCCCCACGCTGACCGGCTCGCCGCCGGCGAGGCCGATGCCGAGCACGAGCTGCTCGGGAATCCCGTCGAGGAACGCGCCGAGCGCGAGCGCCCCGCCAGCGCCCTCCCCGCTCGAATGCCGCTCACGCGCGCGGCCCGGCGCCCCGAGCCGCTCGACGACGCCGTCCATCAGGTAGTACGTCACGCCGCCGACCGCAAGCCCCACCGCGAGCCACGCGAAGCCGCCCGTCTTGCTGCCCTCCAGTGCCAGCTCGAACGAGACGGCGCTGATCAAGGCACCCGCGCCGAATGCGAGCACGAGCCCGATCAGCCGTCTCGGCCAGCCGCGCACGAGCGCCGCCAGCGCGCCGATCAGCAGCGACGACGCGGCGAGCCCACCCCATCCAATCGCGGCGGTCACCGGGAGCAGGCTACCCGCGTCAACCGCGCTCGGCGACGCGCGTGAAGTACCGGTTCGCCGCGCGCATCGTCAGCTCGTACGGCTTCGCCCACTTGCCCTGGAGCCAGAAGGCCCAGCGGATGTCGGGCGAGGTGAAGACCATGTAGCGGTTGCGCGCAACCCCGTCGAGGATGCAGTCCGCCACATGCTCGGGCGAGACCGCGCGGCGCTCGAAGCGCTCGATCAGCGCTCTGATCTCCGGTCGCTCGCGGTCGACGCCGACGATCGTCACCGTGCCGGTGAGCGGCGTGTGGACGGCGCCGGGGCAGACGAGCGTGACGCCGATCCCGTGGTGGCGCAGGTCGAAGCGCAGTACCTCCGAGACGCCGCGCAGGCCGAACTTCGTCGCGCTGTAGGGCGCATGCCAGGGCAGTCCGAAGAGGCCGGCCGCAGAGGAGACGTTGACGATCTGCCCGCCGCGACCGGCGGCGATCATCGGCGGCACGAAGCACTCCAGCACGCTGATCGGCCCCATCAGGTTGACGTCGACGACACGCTGCCAGTGGCGATGCTCGAGCCGGTCGATCGTGCCCCAGGTGGCGATCCCCGCGACGTTCATGACGACGTCCATCGCGCCGTGCGCGGCGTGGATCGCAACGCCGAGCGCGACGACCGCCTCGTGGTCGGAGACGTCGGCGGGTGCGGCATACGCGACGGTCCCGCCCGCCGCGCGGATCTCCTCTACCGCGCGCGCAAGCGGGTCCTTGTGCAGGTCGGTGAGGAACAACTCGGCGCCCTGCGCGGCGGCCGCAAGCGCGGTCGCGCGGCCGATCCCGCTGGCGGCACCGGTGATCAGGCAGCGCTTGCCTTGCAGGTCGCGGACGGGAACGCCTCGGCGACGGCGCAGACTCATGCTCCCCGCCTCGCAGCCACCCGCTGCACGAGCCGCGTGAGCGGCGACCCCGCGACGGAGTCCTCCACGGGCGCCGCCGGATCCGGCTGCACCTCCAGCGAGCGCAGCGTCATCGCGAGCATCTCGTAATGACCGACGAGCAGGCACAGCTCGATCAGGCGAGACTCGTCGTACTCGCGGGCGAGCGCGGCCCACAGCTCGTCGCCGATGCGACGCTCGGCGTGCAGCTCGTCGGCGGCGCGCAGCAGCAGCGTCTGCCGCGGCGACCAGCCGGGGGCCGCAGCGCCGTTGCGCACGCGCGCGACCTCGTCCGCGCTCAGCCCCGCTCGCTGTGCGAGTCGCTCGTGCTGGACCCACTCGTAGTCGCAGCCCGTGTTGCAGGCCACACGCAGGATCACCAGCTCGGCCTCGTCGCGCGGAAGCGTCCCGCCCGGCATCAGCCCACCGGCGAACCACAACCAGCGCCGGAACAGACCGCGGTGGCGCGCGAGCGTCGTGAAGACCCGCGGCGGCTCTCCGCCGCCGATCGCCGCGCCGAGCACGCGCACGATCACGGTGTTGAGGAGGCCGATCTCGCGCCGCGAGCCCGGGGCGATGCGCGGAGATGCGGGCATCGCGCGACCGTACCAGCGGCCGAACGGCCCAGCGCCGGCTCCAGGAGGAACCCCGGTTATCTCCGCTCCGCACTTTGGTGAGCTGCGACAGGCGTTGGCGCTCCCGGCGACGTCGCCGAGACTGGCGAGCCCATGCGCGAGCGCCCCCACATCGCACGGATCGCGCCCGCCGTGCGCACGGAGATCCGCCCGGCGCGCGCGTACGGCCCGGCGGCGCTGACCGCGTACGTCACGACGATTGGGATCGCCAACCTGCTGCTCGCCGAGGGCGTCTTCGTCGACCTCGGGCTGGGGCTCGTCGCGCCCGCTGCGACGTTCGCCGTCGGTTTGACCTTCACGCTGCGCGACGTCGTGCAGACCGCATACGGCAAGTGGGCGGCGCTCGCGGCGATCGTCCTCGGCAGCGCGATCTCCGCCCTGGTCGCACCGGCGTTCGTGCTGGCCTCCACGATCGCCTTCCTCGTCAGTGAGCTGGCCGACCTCGCCGTCTACACGCCGCTCGCGCAGCGCAACCGCATCGGCGCGGTGGCGCTGTCGAACACGGTCGGCCTCGCGGTCGACTCGTGGCTGTTCCTCACGCTCGCGTTCGGGTCGCTCGCACTGCTGCCCGGCCTGATCGTCTGCAAGGCCCTGATGACGGTGCTCGTCGTCGCGGCGATGTGGGCCTGGCGAGGACGGCGTGGAGTTCTGGCTGGGCACGCATGAGCCGGCCTGGCTCGGGCGCCTGAACGTCCCGCTGTTCGTCAGCCACCGCCGCCTTGCACGACGCAGATCGCTGCCGCGCGCGATCGGCTCGTGGGCGCTCGACTCCGGCGGCTTCACCGAGCTGAGCATGCATGGCGGCTGGCGCACGCCGCGCGAGGCCTATGTCGAGGCGGTCGCCCGCTACAGCGAGGAGATCGGCAAGCTCGCGTGGGCCGCGCCGATGGACTGGATGTGCGAGCCGATCATGCTCGCGACGACCGGCCTGAGCGTGCGCGAGCACCAGGAGCGCACGGTCGTCAACTACCTCGAGCTGCGCGACCGCGGCCCGTTCGTCCCCGTGCTGCAGGGCTGGACGCTCACGGACTACGAGCGCTGCGTCGGGCTGTACGAGGAGGCCGGCGTCGACCTCGCGACACTTCCGCTCGTGGGCCTCGGCTCCGTCTGCCGCCGCCAGCACAGCTGGGAGATCGGCACGATCGTCGGGGAGCTGAGCGGGCGCGGCATCAGCCTGCACGGCTTCGGCGTCAAGAAGGTCGGCCTCGCCAAGTACGGCCACGCGCTCGCCTCGGCCGACTCGATGGCGTGGTCCTTCCGCGCCCGCCGCTCCCCGCCGCTGCCGGGCTGCACGCACAAGAGCTGCTCGAGCTGCGCGCACTTCGCGCTGCGCTGGCGCGACGAGCTGCTCGCTGTGTTGGAGCAGCCCGACGCGCTGTTCTGATGCCGCAGGGTTCTCAGATGCTCGCCAGGTCCCCCACGATCTGCGTGAGACGCAGCGCGTTGCCGGACGGGTCGCGGAAGCCGCAGTCGATCCCGTAGGGACGCTGCTCGGGCGCATCGGTGAACTCAACGCCACGGGCCTTGAGCTCCTCGTAGGAGGCCTCGCAGTCGTCCGTCGTGAGGAAGACCGTGCCGGCGAAGCCCTTCGCCATCAGCGCCTTGACCTGCTCGGCCGTCTCGGCGTCCATCACGGGCGGACCGGGGATCGCCATCAGCACGACGGCGAAGTCCTCCAGCTGGCCGGCGGGGCCGACGGTGAGCCAGCGGAAGTTGCCGAGCTCGGGGACGGTGACGTCGACACCCACCTCCCAGCCGAGCTTCTGCGTGTAAAACGCGAGCGCCTCGTCCTGGTCGTGGACCCACAGCTGGGCGTTGGCGATTCTGATCATCGGGGACCTCCGAGTGAAGTGGAACATGATGCGGGCAGCCTAGGTCTGCCCGCCGCCCCCGTCTTCTCGAAACGTGCGCCGTTGCGGACGGCCATAGACGCGCACCACGCATCCTGGCACGACCATGTGCGCGGAGGCCGGCGGATGTGCCGCGCGATACGCGATCGGCGACATCCCGAAGGTGCGCGTGAAGCTCGTCGTGAACGAGCCGAGCGACTGCAGCCCGACCGACAGGCAGACGTCGGCGACCGAGCGATCCGTCATCCGCAGCAGCTTGGCCGCGCGCTCGAGCCGGCGCGTGAGCAGGTAGGCGCGCGGCGACTCCCCGAACGCACTTCGGAACGCGCGGCTGAAGTGCGCGCGCGAGAGACCGGCGGCGCGCGCCATGTCGTCGACGCCGATCCGCTCGGCGTAGCGTGCGTCCGCGAGGTCCCTCGCTCTCAGCAGATGGCGGTCGGACGGGACGAAGGCCATGCCGCAGGCAGTATCGCGTGATCGGAGAACGCACACGAGCGGCCCCGGTGACTGCGTGGGGGAACGGGGTCGCCGGGGCCGCTACGTATGCAGATGACCTGTCATGCCCCGCCCTGATGGGGGAATCGGGCGAGGCGGCACGCGCGGCGGGGATCGCAAGATCGACCGACACGAAGCCGACATGTGGCCATCGGCCATGCATATTGGCTGAGCGTTCAGGATTGCGATAGTCGGCTTTCCGAACGTTCTAATCGGGAGTACCGAACGTGACACGATCGAAAGTCGACCGCCTGCAGGTTGCCTTCGGAGGCGAATCTTCATTACTCTCGGTAGACAAACGCATTTCTGTCGGGTGCGGAGGGTGCCGTACCCCGTGAGGCGAAGGAGAACGTCGCATGACGGGGAGTGGGGAAGCCGTACCGGCACCGGGGCCCGCCCGGTGAGCGAGATGCCTGTGCTGGCGCTGGATCGCGTCACGCGACGACATCGTGTCGGGCGTGAGCGGATCGCCGTGCTGGACGCGGTCACCCTGGAGGTGTGGCCCGGCGAGATCGTCGCGATCCTCGGGCCCCGCCATGCCGGCAAGACCACGCTGCTGCGCATCGTCGCCGGGATCGAGGCGCCCGATGCCGGCACCGTGCAACTCGACGGCCAGGCGCTTGGCGCCCTCCCCGCCTCGGCACGGACACGCCGGCTGCGCACCGTCGGGTTCGCGCCGAAGGCGTGGCGCGTCGCGCGTGGCAAGCCGGTGCTCGACCACGTCGCACTGCCGCTGCTGGCCGAGGGTCGCCCGCTGGTGACCGCGCTCGCGAAGGCATACGCAGCGCTCGAACGCGTCGGCGCCGCCCACTGCGCGGGCGCGACCGCAGAAGAGCTCGCACCCGGCGACGAGACGCGCGCCGCGCTTGCCCAGGCGCTCGTGCGCGAGCCGCACCTGCTGCTGGCCGACGAGCCGGGCGTGATGGCCGCGCCCGATGAGCGCGACGACCTGCTGCGCCTGCTGCGAACGATCGTCGTCGAGGACTCGCAGCTGGCGCTCGTGATGACGGCGCGCGACGTCGCCGGCGTGGCGGGCGCGGGGCGCGTCCTGACACTCGACAGCGGTGTGCTGCGCGGCGCGAGCGAACCGCCGAGCGCGGACGTCGTCCCGTTCCCCGGCGGCATCGCCACCGAATCGGCACCGACGCGATGAGCACGCTGGAGCTGGACGGAGTCGTCAAGCGGTACGCGAGCGGCGGCGAGACGATCTGCGCTGCCGACGGCGTCTCGCTGGCGATCTCTCCCGGCGAGATCGTCGCGCTCTACGGCCCGAGCGGCTCGGGCAAGACAACCCTGCTGCTGCTCGCCGCCGGTCTGCTCGCGCCCGACGCCGGCGATGTGCGCTTCGGCGGGCGCAGCATCGCCGGTCTGTCCCGCGACGAGGGCGCACGCTACCGCCGCTCGCTCGGCTTCGTCTTCCAGTCCTTCCATCTGATGCCGTCCGTTGCAGCGATCGACAACGCCACGCTGAAGCTGCTGGCCGACGGCATGAGCCCGGCTCGCGCGCGCAAGCAGGCAACGACCTGGCTGGCACGCCTCGGGCTCGCCGACCGCGCCCACCACCCGCCCGAGCGGCTCTCTATGGGCGAGCGCCAGCGTGTCGCGATCGCGCGAGCGCTCGCGAACGATCCGCAGCTCATCCTCGCCGACGAGCCGACCGGAAATCTCGACAGCGTGCGCAGCAGAGAGACGCTGGGGATGCTCTCGCGCCTCTGCCGCGAACGCTCAGTCGGGATGCTGCTCGTCACGCACGACCCCGACGCGGCGCACTTCGCCGACCGCGTGTTCGACCTGCGCGACGGCCGCCTCGATGAGCGCGGGGATCACGTCGGCGTGTCCGCACTCTCAAGTGACGAACCGGCACCGGCATGAGCCCACGCACGCTGCTCTACCTGTATGGCTGGCGCCTGCGCGCGCACCCGTTCCAGGAGTTGCTGGCCGGGGCCGGCATCGCAATCGGCGTGGCGCTGCTGTTCGCGGTGCAGGTGGCGAACACCAGCGTCACGGGCTCCGTCGAGCAGCTGCTGCATGCGATCACAGGGAAGGCGCAGCTCGAGCTCGCCGCGCGCGACGACCAGGGCTTGGACGCCCGCATGCTCGAAATCGTGCGCGGCGTCCCAGGTGTGGTCACGGCCGCGCCGACCGTCGAGCACCGCGGCGTGGTCGCCGGACCGAGCGGGAGCGAGGCGGTCGAGCTGATCGGCGTGGATCCGAGCCTGGCCGCCCTCGACGGGCAGGCCACCCGCGAGTTCGGCCGCGGCGGGCTGAGCATCCCCGAGCGCTCGGTCCTGATCCCCGACCGGCTGTCGCGCGTCACGGGCGTGGAGCCCGGCGACCTGGTGACGCTCAACATGGCCGGCCGGCCGCACCGGGTGCGTGTCGCCGCCTTGCTCGACGAGAGCGAGATTGGCTCGCTCACCGGCAGCTCGGTGGTGGTCGCGCCGCTCGCGTTCGCACAGGAGCTCGCGGGCTCGCCCGGGCGTCTGTCGCGCATCCTGATCCGTGCCACCCCGGACCGGGTCGCGAAGGTTCGCGCCTTTGTGGCCGCGATCGTCGGCGGACGCATGAACGTCGAGCCGGCGGACTCCACCGTTCGCCGGCTCGAGAGCGCCTCCGCCCCGAACAACCAGTCGACCGCACTCTTCTCGGCGATCAGCGCAATGATCGGCGTGCTGTTCGCATTCAACGCAATGCTGCTGACGATGCCCGACCGGCGCGCGTTCATCGCCGAGCTGCGCATGCAGGGGTTCACGGCGCGCCAGATCGTCGCCGTGCTCGGCTTCCAGGCGTTCCTGCTCGGTGCGGCAGCGTCGCTCGCCGGGCTGGTGCTCGGGGACGTGCTCTCTCGCAGCGTCTTCCACGCCGTGCCGACGTACCTGGCGTTCACGTTCCCGATCGGCACCCAGCGCGTCGTCCCGCTCCACACGATCGCGCTCGCATTCGGCTCCGGCCTGCTCGCCTCGCTGCTCGCCGCCAGCCGCCCGCTGGCGGACGTCTTCTCGCGCAGATCGCTCGACGGCGTCTTCGAGGAGCGCGGCGAGCTCGGGGAGGGGATCGACGCATCGCTGCGGAGGCGGATGCTGGCGGGGGCGCTCGCGATCGTGCTCGCCACCGTCGTCGCCGTCTGGATCGCCCCGGCGATGACGATCGTCGGCGTGATGGCGCTCGGTGTCGCCGTCCTGCTCACGATCCCCGCGGCCTTCGCGAGCGGCATGCCGCTCGTCGACCGGCTGGCCCGCCGCTTCCGGCGCAACCTGCTGCTCGTGGCGGTGATGGGCGCGCGCTCGGCGATGACGCGCTCCGTCGCCGTCGCGGCGATCGCGGCGCTGGCCGTGTTCGGGAGCGTCGCGATCAACGGCGCCCGCGGCGACCTCGTGCGGGGATTGGGCACCGGGTTCGCCGACCAGGCCCGGACCGCCGACGTGTGGGTCACCACAGTCGGGAGAAGCTTGACGACCGACGGCTTTCCGCTCGACGCACGCGCCGTGAGCCGTCTGCGACGGGCCCCGGAGGTGCAAAGCGTGCGCCTCTACCGAGGCGGCATGCTCGACATCTCCGGCCCCGATCGTCGCGTATGGGTCGTCGCCCGGCCGACGAGCGATCCGCACATCGTTCCGCCCAGCCAAGTGGTCACCGGGGATCCAGCGCTCGCGCAGCGCCGGCTGCACGAAGGCGGCTGGGTGGCGGTGTCGCGGACGATCGCGGACAAGCGCGGGCAGCGCATCGGCGACACGTTCGACGTGCCGACCCCGAGCGGGTCTGCACGGCTGCGGCTCGCCGCGACGGTGACAAACCTCGGATGGGGCTCTGGGGCGATCATCCTCAACACGCGGGACTACCGGCGCTATTGGAAGAACGACGCGGTCGTCGCGGTCGGCGTCGAGCTGGCGCCGAACGTCTCGGAGACCGCGGGGCGTCGCGCCGTCGTCGCGGCGCTCGGACCCGGGCGCCGGTTCGACGTCGAGACGGCGCAGCAGTTCGAGCACGAGTTCAACAGCCTGCTGCAGGACGGGCTGACGCGCCTGAACCAGATCTCGGTCCTGCTGGTGATCGCCGCCACGCTCGCGCTCGCGGCCGCGATGAGCGCCTCCCTGTGGCAGCGTCGTCCGCGCCTCGCGGCGCAGAAGGTGCAGGGCTTCAAGGACTCGCAGCTGCGTCGCACGGTGCTGTTCGAGACGGTGCTGGTGATCCTGATCGGATGCATCGTCGGGGCCCTCGGCGGCGCCGGAGGGCACCTGCTCGGGAACCGCTGGCTCGAGCTCACGACCGGCTTCCCAGCGCCCTACTCCATCCAGGCCGACGAGACGCTCACAGCGTTGGCGATGATCCTCGGCGGCGTCGCGCTCATCGTCGCAGCGGTCGGCGCCTTCGCAGTGCGAGTTCCCCCAGGGGCGAGCTTCGGCGAGTGAGGGCCACGCCGGACGGGCGTTGGCGAGCGATCCTCACGCTGCCCTGGGCCCTGTCGCTCTACTGGTTCGTGATCTATCCGCGGACGCGCGACGAGCTGCGCCGCTGGAACGAGCGCGCCCGCGCGATCGTCGATCCGGTCCTGCGCGAGCACGCGCTGTCCAAGCTGCGCAGCGAGCGGATGGTGCTGGAGGGAGCGGCGGCGTTCGCGATCCTCGCCGCCCCGCGCCACCGGATCGACGTGATTCGCGCTTGCGTGACGTTCGAGATCGTCTACGAGTACACCGACATCCTCGGCGAGCAGCCGGTCGAGGACCCGCTCGCCCACAACCTGGCGCTCAACCGGGCGCTGCTCGCAGCCGTCGAGCCGATGACGCCGCACGAAGCGCACCTGCGCGAGCTCGGCAAGCACGACCCCGACTACCTCCACGAGCTGATCGACGTCTGTCGTGCGGGGATCATGCAGCTCCCGCACCACGCCGCGATCCTTTCCACAGTGCAACGGCTGGCGGCGCTCGCCGCCGAGACGCAGACGCTCAACCACGTGGGCCTGCCCGACGGACACCGCCAGCTCGCGCAGTGGGCCGCGACGCAGCACCGCACGGATGCGACCTGGTGGGAGCTGGCAGCGGCGACCAGCTCTCCGCTCGGCATCTTCGCGCTGTTCGCGGCCGCGAGCGCGCAGAGCACGACTCAGGATGCGCTGGCCGCGATCGACGCGGCCTACTTCCCGTGGATCGGCGCGCTCGTGTGGCTGATGGAGAGCCTGGTGGATCACCTCGAGGACGCCGGCAGCGACAACCTCAACTACTTCGGGCAGTACGGATCTCGCACCGAGGCGGCAGACCGGCTCGTCACCGTGGCGCGCCGAGCGGGCGAGGCCGCGGCGGATCTGCCCGACGGCTCCCTGCACACACTGCTGCTCGCCGGCGCCGTCGCGCTCTACCTCTCGACGCACGAGGCGAACCATGCGGAGGTGCGCGACGTGGCGGACGCGATTCGCAAGGCGATCGGCGGTCCCATCGGACCGCTGATGGCGGTCCTGCGCCTGCGCCGGCTTGCCGGACGGCCACGCTCCTCGAGGACGGCCCGCTAGCCGCCCGCGCCATGCAGCGGAACGACGTTGCTGCAGCTCGCGGCCGCCTCGGCGCGCAGCACGCCCCCGCTCATCGTGAGCGCGCGATCGACGCCTGAGACCCCCATCGCTTCGCCGGTCGTCATCAGGACTGCGAGATCCCCGTCGGCGAGCGAGCGCACGAGCAGCAGGACCGCCTCGCGCTCGAGCAGGTCGACGTGACAGGTCGGGTCGTCGACGAGCAGCAGCTGCGGGTCGGTCACGAGCGCCTGTGCCATCGCGACGCGAACGCGCTCGGTTGGCTCGAGCTCACGCAGCTGCAGCGGCGCGCAGCCCGCGGCTCCGACGCGCTCGAGCTGCAGCATCGCGCGAGCGCACGCGGCGTGCGGCGCGGCGCCGCGCGCGAGCAGCGGCATCGCGACATGGTCGAGGATCGACTCGCCACCAGCGGCTGCGAGCCCCAGCTGCGCATAGCCGATCCCGTCGACGAGGCCGTCCGTATGACCGCCGCCCAGCTGGCGGCCGTCGAAGCGCACCGCGCCGCCATCCGCCTGCTCGAGCCCCGCCGCGATCCGCAGCAACGTGGTGCGGCCCGAGCGCGGCACACCCCAGATCGCCACCAGCTCGCCCGGCGCGATCGTCAGCGAGACGTCGTCGAGCGCGGTCACGTCCCGGCGGCCGCGGCGATAGCGCTTGCTGACCCGCTCAAGCGTCAGGAGGCTCATCGGCCGCTCCCGTACGGGTCCGCTCGAACGCTTCGATCTCCTTGCGTGCATAGGCGATCCACGCGAAGTGCGCGTCGAGCAGGCCCCGGCGCGCCGCCAGCACGAGCCGCTCGACGAGCTCGCCCGCCGCGACGGCCGGCGTCGTGCCGTCGCGCGCCGGCGGGAGCGGCAGCTGACTCGCCTCCTCGACGCAGGCGTGCTCGTAGGCGTCGACGAGTGCGCGCATCGTGCCGGTGCGGTCTACGCCAGCGGCGGCGGTGCCCGCGATGCGCCGCAGCATCTCGACGTGGTGCGGGTCGTCGCGCATCTGGTCGGCGACCCACTCGCGGAACGCGCGCGCGCCGCTCGCGGTCGCGCGGTAGTGGACCTTGGGCTGGCGCCTGGCGGGCGCGCGCAGGCGCTCTTCGGGCTCGTCCGAGGGTTCTTCGTCTTGCAGCGGCTCGATCAGCGAGGCTCGCTCGAGCGCGTTGAGCGCCGCATATATCTGAGAGATCGGCGGGTCGAGCACGCCGCCGTAGCGCCGTTCGAGGCGCTGGAACAGCTCGTAGCCGTAGCTGGGCCGCTCGATCACCAGACCGAGCACCGCCCAGTTGACGGCCGACCTCATCCTCACTGCTGCAGCCACCCAACCCCCGTCCGTTGCTCGAGAAACGGTAAGGAGACCGTATTCCAGTTGACCATCAAAACGCAACCGTTCAACCCGCTGATCAGCAGATGGAACGTTCGAAGTAGGGTTCGCGGCATGTCCGAGTCGGCCGTCCTGACGGAGCTGCGCGACGGGGTTCTGCTCGTCACGCTGAACCGCCCCGAGCAGCGCAATGCGGTGAACGGCGAGGTGGCGGAGGGTGTGGCAGCGGCGTTGGATCGGCTCGATCTTGACCCGGAGCTGCGCGTGGGCGTGCTCACCGGCGCGGGCAAGGGCTTCTGCGCGGGGATGGATCTGAAGGCGTTCGTTGCGGGCGAGCGCGTTGCCGTCGATGGACGCGGCTTTGCGGGGATCGTGCAGCGGGCGTCGGAGAAGCCCTTGATCGCCGCGGTTGAGGGGTTCGCGGTGGCCGGCGGATTCGAGATCGCGCTGGCGTGCGACCTGATCGTGGCGGCTCGTGGGGCGCGCTTGGGGATCCCGGAGGTCAAGCGTGGACTGGTCGCGGCGGGCGGGGCGTTGCTGCGGCTGCCGCAGCGGATGCCGTACCACCTGGCGATGGAGCTGGCGTTGACCGGGGAGTTCATCGACGCCGAGCGGGCCGCAGCGCTGGGCCTCGTGAACCGGGTCGTCGATCCGGGCTCGGCAGTCTCTGCCGCGATGGAGCTGGCTCGGTCTATCGCCGCGAATGGCCCGCTTGCGGTTGCGGCTTCGAAGCGAATTCTGGTGGAGGGACCGGAGTGGCCCTCTCGCGACCGGTGGTCGCGGCAGGCGGAGATCACCGATCCGGTGAGAGCCTCGGCCGACGCGCGCGAGGGGTCCGTGGCGTTCGCGGAGAAGCGAGCGCCGCGGTGGGTGGGGCGTTGAGCGGCGCTCCGCTCGTGACGCTGCGGTAGCGCGACCTGTCGCCGGTTGGCTGAGGAGGGGGTGAGCGGGTGCGGTGCCGCGACCGCTCTTGGCTCCTCGCGGGTGGTGGCCGCTCATGCTGCGCGACCGCGTTCGGCGCCTCGCGGTCCGCGCCACTCGTCTGCGCGCCCGGCCGCGCGGTTTGCGCAAGCGCTCCGCAGCTTTGCGCAGAACGTGGCGATCCACATTCAAGAGTGACAAGAAATGGGTCGTATGGACCCAAAACTCGTCGCGCTTCCGTGAGGGGTTGGCGCGCCCGGGGGAATGCGCAGGCGGACCCTCGGAACGTTGCGGAGGAGCGCGCGAGCGGTTGCAGCACTCCCCTTTCCCTCCCCAGCCGACGGGCGCCGCCCGGACGACCGCCACGTCCGAGCGGCGCGCCACCCGCAGACCACCATACTTGACACGTGACCAAACAGTCACCTATCGTCCGCTCCATGGACGAGGTCTTCAGAGCGCTGGCCGATCCCACCCGGCGTGGCCTGCTCGACGAGCTGTTCCGTGAGGACGGGCAGACGTTGAGGGCGCTCGAGCAGCGTCTGCCGATGACGCGCTTCGGCGTGATGAAGCACCTGAGAGTGCTCGAGCAGGCGGGTCTCGTCGTCACAAGGCGGCGGGGTCGCGAGAAGCTGCATTTCCTCAACCCCGTCCCGATTCGGCTCGTCCACGACCGTTGGGTGAGCAAGTACGCGGAGCCGTGGGCCGCCGGCCTGAGCGAGCTCAAGCACGACCTGGAGGGCAGGACCATGGAGAAGGTCTTCGAGATCTACATCAAGA
>Ga0126313_10000191_pt1 | contig 26713 bp, 29 predicted proteins | sample Plot105A_FD_89954 | JGI IMG/M metagenome (GOLD analysis project Ga0126313, IMG submission 89954) | Serpentine soil microbial communities from UC McLaughlin Reserve, CA, USA - Plot105A | ecosystem: Environmental > Terrestrial > Soil > Grasslands | place: USA: UC McLaughlin Reserve, Lake County...
GACGGCCATGGTTCCGATCAGACCTCCCATACCCCGCACGATCGTGCGTCACGAAGCACACGCCCAGATCGGCGTACAACTCCTCGCGTGGCCACCGCCCAAGACGACAGCCGGGGCGTGCAATGCAACGCGAGGATCGGGAACCCCTCTGGATCACCCCAGACCGCGAACGCGAGCGTCCGACCATCAGGCGTCTCGAACGTCCGCCGACACGATCCGCTGGTTCTAGTCAAACGACAGCCCGCATGCGCCAGCGTTCGGGAATGTCACCCGACGGATATCCGCAGGCCGGGCAGACCTTGGTCTCAGCTCGTCGAAGGTCGAGACCTGCGGGCTCAGCGAAGAGCCTGCTCGAATCGCGGGTCGTCGCGTACCGCGGCGAAGTCGTCGTCTCTGCGCGCATCCTCGCGGAACCGCGGGAGCAGCTCGACGGACCGTCGGAGGTGGGCGAACGTGTCGTCGCCGGTGTCGCCCGCGAGCGACGTCCGTGAAGCTCGCACCGCTCGTCCGGCGTGAGCTGGGAAGCGACAGCCAGCGGAAACAGCGGATGCACGAAGCGGAGGCGATCGCCTTCCAGTCTCACCAGCTCTGCCTCGATCGCCGGCCGTAACGCTGTCCCGAGATCGTTCCCTGCCGCCGCCTCGACGAGCCCGAGCGTCGGCCGGGCGAGCGCGGCAGCGACCCGCAGCACCTCGACGGTGCCGGGAGGGAGGTCGGCGAGCCGCCGCGCGAGCAGAGCCTCGAGCTGCGCCGGAACGGGAAGCGGCTCGCCCGCGGCCGGCGGTTGCGGCACCCGCTCGAGAGCGCGAGCGAGCTCGAGGGCGAAGAATGGGTTTCCGCGCGAGGTCACCTGGAGCAGGGTCGAGCGGCCGAACGTGTGGCCAAGGCGCGACCGCAGGAGCCGGTGGAGAGCGCCCAAACTGAGCGGGCCAACGAGCAGCCGCTCAACCCGCTCGGCTTCGAGCGCAAGCTCGAGCTCTGATGTCTCCGCTCGTTCGCCGACGCGGCGGGCGAGCAGGAGGAGGACTGGCTCGTCGTTCCCCAGGCGTCGCACCGCGAACGCGAGCGCGCTCGCCGAGGAGAGGTCAAGCCACTGGACGTCGTCCACCGCGAGAACAAGCGGACCCCCGGCGGCGAGAACCTCCACGGCGTTCCGCACGGCGACGCCGAGCGTGCGCGGATCCACCGAACGTCCCGCTGCCTCCTCCACGAGGAGGGCGACCTCGAGCGCGCGGCGCCTCGGCGCGGATAGTTCCGGGACTACGAGCTCGAGCACCTCCTCGAACAGGTCGCCAAGGCCCAAGTGAGCAAGTCCCTGCTCCGCCTCGGCCGGCCGCGAGGAGAGGACGCGGTAGCCCCGCTCGCGCGCGGCCTCCACTCCGGCGAGCCAGAGTGTCGATTTTCCGATCCCTGCCTCGCCCTCGAGCACGAGTGCCGCCGGTCCTTCAGTCGTGCGGTCGAGGAAGGCGGACAGGGAACGAAGCTCCTCGTCCCTGCCGACAATCTCGACGGTCATCGCCTGCAACGAGTGTGACACTGACGACCTCGTTCAGCGCGGCGCTGAGCGCGGAGGCCCGCGAGTAACGCGACGTCCTCTAGGTCGTTTCCGCGACCCAAGAGACGACGAGCTCGTGGGCACGCACGACGCGCTGAGTCCTTTTCATCTGCTGCTCGCCCAGATCGCGAATCGATAGCCCGCCGAGATCCTCGTCCTGGAGCAGATTCGCCGTCCTGCGACATGAAGATCTGACCACCTTCGGCGGCGTCGCAGAGCTCAGCGCAACGCGCGGCCGCCGAGCCGACCAAGCCGATCCTGCCTGCCCGGAGTGGAGCCCGACGCTGATCGCAGGTCTCAGTCCGTTCGGCCAGTCCTTGGCTGCGACGGCCCGCTGGGCGGCAACTGCCGCATGCGCGGCCCGCTTCGCAGTCGGGAACGCCGCCAGGGCCGAGTCGCCGGACACCTCCACCTCGCGCCCGCCCATCTCCTCGAACAGCCTCCGCGCATCATTCGCCTCCCCTCCGTCATCCGAAGCGTGACGGTTCCGCTAGGCAACTCCGCCATTACGCCTGCATCTTTCCAGTGCGGAAGGCGACAGAGCCGCGAGCGCGAAAACCCCGCATTTCGACATTTTTTGCTCCATTTTGCGGTAACCTCGTTCACGTGCGGCGCGGCTGACTCGCCGCAGGCACATCCCTGCGAGCGCCGAGGTCAGAGGAAGAGGTGCAGGGTGCTCGAGATCGGCAGCAGTCTCCGCGAAGCGCGGATTCGCCGCGGGGTCGAGCTTGCCCAGGTCGAGGCGGCTACGCACATCCGCACGAAGTATCTCGATGCGCTCGAGAACGACCGCTTCGACCTGCTTCCCGGGGAGGCTTACGCCCGGGGGTTTCTGCGCACCTACGCGGACTACCTCGAACTCCAAGCGGACCTCTTCGTCGACGAGTACAACGCGCGCTTCGCTCCTCCCGAAGAGCCCCTGCCCCAGCCCATCCCGCGTCGTCGGATCGAGCTGAGCTGGCTCCCGGCGCGCGAGATCGCTGGCGCCCTTATAACCGTCGCCCTCGTTGCCGTTCTCGCCTGGAGGCTCGACACCGGCGGTGAGCCCACCGAGCCTGCGCCGACCGGCGGGCCTGCGCTGAGGAAAGCGCCGTCGGCCCCGGTGAGAGTCCCCCGACGAGCGCGCGAGGCACGGGCGGCGACCCTTGTCCTGACTGCTGCGCACGGGCCCTGCTGGCTCCGCGTGCAGCTCGGCTCATCGGCGGGTAGGCATCTTTACGAGGGCATGCTCGAGGAGGGCCAGTCCCTCCGTTTCGCTGGAAAACGCCTCTGGCTCCGCCTCGGTGCGCCGAGCAACCTCGAGGCCAGCTTGAACGGCGAGCGGGCCAGCCTGCCGGAGGACACGGCCAACGTTGTAGCGACCGCCGCGGGTGTGCGCACGGTCGAAGGCGGTTAGCCTCCGTATGACGGCCCATTCCGCCATTCGGCGACCACATGGGCGCACGCACGCGGAGCGACTCGCTAGTCGCGATGGCTATTTCGCGCCCGAGAGCGTGATCCGAAGGGTCGGCAACTCACCGCTGACGCCGTTCTTGGGCGGCGGACCGGCGACTCTGCTGCAGGTCGCTCACCCGCTTGTCGCGGCCGGAGTCGTCTTGCACTCCGACTATCGAGAAGACCTCTGGCGCAGGCTCGGGCGTACGCTTCGAGCGCTCTACCTGATCACCTACGGCACGAGGGAGGAGGCAGACCGGGCCGCGGAAGCGGTGCAGGCCGTGCACGCCCGCGTCCACGGGCGGATAGACGTGCAGCTCGGTTGCTGCCCGCCCGGAACCCGCTACTCGGCTGCCGACCCCGAGTTGATGCTTTGGGTGCACGCCACGCTGATCGACGCCTCGCTCACGGTTTACCAACGGTTCGTCCGCGTGCTCTCGACCGCCGAGCAGGAGCGCTACTACCAGGAGATGGCGCTGGTCGCCCGCCTCTTCGGCACACCCGCCGCCGTCATCCCGTGCTCCCTTGCCGACTTCCGCGACTACTTCGCCGCCCAGCTCGCCGGCAAGGCGATCGTGGTCACCCCGCCGGCGAGAGAGGTGGCGGCGGTGATCCTCGAGGCTCCTCTGCCTCCGCCGCTGCGCCTGCTCGTCCCCGCCCACCGACTGGCGACCGCAGGTCTTCTCCCGCCGCGGCTGCGCCACGAGTACGGATTGCACTGGACCCCGCTGCACGCGCTCGCGCTCCCGCTCGCCGCGCGCTCGCTCAGACTCACGGCAGCACCGGCCCTGATCGCCGCGTCACACCTAACGCCGTCACCGCGAGAGCTCGCCGCGTAGCCCCGTTAGGCTCGTGCCGTGGTCTCGGCTCTCGGCTGCGTCGCCGACCTGCTGACGCTGGTGCGTCTTGCCGCAGTCTGAGCGTGGGGATATTCGTCGGCAGAATCGGCGGGCAACGTCCATCCCGGTCAGCTCGATCGCGAGCCAGCCTTCGCGGGTAACGGGCGCGATGCTCATCATGACCTCCTCAATTGTGTGACGGAGGCACCTCCGAGTCTCGGCTAGCTCGGGGGTGCGGCGCCATCGGCCGGCCGGAGGATCGGCAGGGCTGGTCGTGCTCCTCTTAGCGTGCGATCGTTTCGAGACGTCGGCGCGAGAGGGCGTCGAGCGTTACGGAGCGAGCCTCAAGGGGGCGCCGCGCCTGAGGGTCCGCATGACCTCGGACTCCGCCGCTTCCGCAGTTCGAACCGACCGCCGAACCCACCGATCGAACGATCCCCGCACCGACTGACCGGGGAGACGATTGGCTCGTCTGCTGAAACTCACCTACGACCGGGAAGAGGAGCCGATCATGGCAACGCAGACCGTCGCGACCTCGCCAAATACGCCCGTCGGCTGTCGTGGATCGCAGCCGATGAACCTCATCGAGTCTGACTACACGATGGATTCGCTTCCCTCGAACCGGTGCTGCCCCGCAAGGCCGAGGGAGGCTCTCGTTCTCGTTCTCGACCACAAGCAAGGAGGAGTTGATGAAGGGCATCAGGCACTTCCTGCGGGACTTCACGGCAACCGCCGTTAGGGAACACCTGCGCTCGGAGATTGAGGCCACGGGCGGTTCACCGGACTTGACCAAGAACGAGGTCGAGCTGGTGCGGTTCATCTCTGAGGGATCGGTTGACTGGAGCGCGTTCCTGGCCGAGCGTTCCGCAGCGGGCAAAGCACGGTTATCGGTCTCAGGTCCTGGAACCGTCGGAAGGCAGTAGGTGAGGCGAATTTCACATCAAGCGTCGCGCAGCGACGGCCGCGCGGCGCCTCAGTGCAAGCCGACAGCACTGAGCAAAGGAGCGATCTAAGTGGATGTAGCTCTCAGATTCGGGACCGATTCGCGAAGGTGGTGGGCCCTGGGTGCGGTGACCCTGGCCGGCTGGCGGTCGGGCTAGACGGGACCGTGCTGAGCGTGGCGTTGCCCACGCTGGCCGGCTCGCTGCATGCGTCGGAGTCGGACTTGCAGTGGTTTCAGTCCGGCTACCTGCTCGTGCTGGCGGCGGCGATGCTACCCGCCGGCCTACTTGGCGACCGCTCTACGGCCGCAAGAAGGTCATGTTGGCGTCGCTGGCGCTTTTCGGGGCCGGCTCGGCGGCCTGCGCGTATGCACCCTCGCCCGGCGCGTTCATCGCCGCCCGTGCGCTGCTCGCGCTCGCCGGGGCGGGGGTGATCGTGATGGCCCTCTCGGCGCTGACGGTCCTCTTCCGTGACGAGGAACGGCCGAGGGCGGTCGGAATCTGGGCGGCCGCGAACTTCCTCGCGTTGCCGATCGGGCCGATCCTCGGCGGCTGGCTCCTCACTCACTACTGGTGGGGCTGGGTCTTCCTGCTCAACGTTCCGGTCGCGCTTGTCGGGATCGTCGCCGTCCTGGCGCTCGTGCCGGACACTCGCTCGAGCCAACGGCCCGGCCTCGACGTGGTCGGTGTCGTCGCCTCGGCCGCGGGCCTCGTCGCCGTAACCTACGGCCTGATCGAGGCCGGCCAGCATGGCTGGAGCAGCACGCGGGGGCTCGTCCCGATGTTCGGCGGCCTCGCACTACTCCTCGCCTTCTTCGGCTGGGAGCGACGGCTGAGCCGCCAGCCGGGCGGGGAGCCGCTCGTCGACCCGGTCTTGTTCCGCTCGGCTTCCTTCACCTGGGGGGTCACCCTGCAGGCAGTGGCGATCCTCGCCCTGATCGGCGTCCTGTTCACGATGCCGCAGTACTTCCAGGCTGTGCTCGGCACGGACGCGATGGGCTCCGGGCTGCGGCTGCTGCCGCTGATCGGCGGTCTCATCGCCGGCGCGCTTCCCGCCGACAGGATCGCGCGGCTCGTCGGCGCCAAGCTGACGGTGGCGGCGGGCTTCATCCTGCTCGCGGCGGGGCTGCTGCTCGGAGCCGGCACCGGAATCAGCTCCAGCGGCGGTTTCGTCGCTGCCTGGATGGCGCTCGTCGGCGTCGGCATGGGCGTCACCATGGCGACCACTGCATCGTCGGCGCTCGCCGAGCTCCCGCAGGAGCGAAGCGGGGTCGGCTCGGCCGTTATGCAGGCGCTTAACAAGACGGGCGGCCCGCTCGGCAGCGCGATCCTCGGCAGCGCGCTCACTGCCGCTTACCTTGCTCACCTCAATCTGTCCGGCCTGCCCACGCCCGCCGCAGACGAAACCCGCGGAAGCATCTTCGGCGGCGTCGCGGTCGCCCACCAGACTCATTCGCAGGCGCTGCTCCACTCTGTCCGAGCAGCGTTCACGCACGGGCTCGACGAAGCGCTCCTCATCTCCGCCACCATTGCGCTCGCCGGGGCAGTTCTCGCCCTCCTCTTCCTACCGCGCACAAACGGCGCGAAGGCAACCGCGCAACGACCCGATCGGACGGAGAAGGGGCTTGTCGGCACGAGCTGAACGTGCGAACTCGCGGGACTCGAAGCGGCGGCCTCCCGGCGCGATCTAGGAGGTCTGCTCTGTGCGGGTCTGCACGAAGCTCGCCTCGTGACCACGCCGAACCACGCCCCGCGAGCAGAGCGCAGTGGAGCGGCGGTCTAGCGCCGGTCTAGCGTTCCGCTCCGCGGAAGCGGGACGAAGGCGGTCCCCCTGCAGCGCGGGCACCCGTCGCGCTTCAGCTCCTGCACCGTCGCCCAGCGCTGCCCGGGCCCGACACGTTTCGACAGGCCGCAGCCCTTGCACCGGTAGCGGCGGCCCGGGTCGCGCGTATCGCCGGTGTAGAGCGGCCCGTCGTAGTGGCCTTCAACAAGCGGCTGCAGCTCGCTCGTCGTCGCGAGGTGGTAGAGGTGGCTTGCGCCGCCGATCGAGCCCGCGCCGACGTAGTCGTTGAAGTTCCGGATCAGCGACCGCACCGTGAAGCCCATCTCCGCGATCGCCCGCTGGAGCGCGAGTGTCTCCTCGGGCCGCCGTGGTCCGAAAGCGAGGAAGACGTCCGCGCGCGCGCGTCCGCACGTCGCCTCGGCTGCGCGGGAGAGAAAGAGCGAAGCGCCAACGCTCGTGTAGGGCGGATCGGTGAACACGGTGTCGGCCCAGCCGCGCAGTCGCTCGGGCAGCGGATCGCGCAGGTCGTGCCGGACGAGCTCGACCTCGAACGGCGCGTCGGCCAGCGAGCGAGCGAGGAACGCGGTCACCGCGGGGTCGACATCGACGACCCGCAGGCTTCGGATCGTCGCGCCGACGCCCAGCTGCTGCACGGCGACCTTGATCGCCAGCGACGTCAGATCGTCGTCGCCGAGCAGGATGATGTGCCGGTCGTCCAGCGCGCCCGCCTCGTAGAGCGCGAGCACGCGGCGGACCTTCGTCTCCACGGTGCAGTGCGTCTGGTCGATCTCGACACGCACCGGCGGCGCCGCGTCCGCGAGGACGGCGAGCTCGCTCGTGATCGAGTCGAGCGTGGGCGGGACCACGATCTCGCGTCTCGCACACGTCGGACATGCGGCCTCGAGCGGGAGCCGCAGCGACGCTGTGCCGAACAGGTCACGGCCGCGCGCGGTCAGCTGCACCGGTCGCTGAGCGCTCACGATGCCGCGTTTGCGCAGCTCGCTGCAGATCGCGCTGACGAACGGCACCGGCAGCTCGGTAGCGCGGCTGACCGATCGGACGGCGACGGGCTCGAGCCTCGCCACGGCCCGGATGACGTCGCGGACGCCGGCCTCGCCCTCCGCGAGCCCGACGACCGTGGCGACGTCGCCGACGATCCCGTCCCGAGTCATCCGACCGTCCGAGCCACGGACGCGACTCTCGCGTCGCGTGCGCCGAGGCGTTCGTAGACGACGTCCAGCACCTTCTCGCCGTTGACGCCGCCGTACGAGAGCAGGTCGACGTTCGCGGTCAGGAGCTCGGGCCACGTGTGGACGCTCAGGTGCGACTGCGCGAGGAGCAGCACGCCCGTGACCCCGCCGTTCGGGAAGACATGGAACGCTTCTCCGATCACGCGAGCGCCTCCCGCCGACGCGGCTGCGTAGAGCGTGGCGCGCAGCCCCTCGCGGTCGACGAGCACGGAGGCGTCGTCGACGAGGGCGTCCATCGTGTCGAGCCGCATTTGGATCGCGGTCTCGTGTTGGAAGCTCCGGCTCACCGGGAGCCGGTGGAGATGGTCGTGCAAGCGGTACCTCCGAGTCGGTCGGGTGGGACGACGACCGCCGCCGCCCTGCTGGGCTCGAAGGTGAGAGCGCTCGGGCTAGTGGCAGTCGAAGGAGGTGTTGGTCAGCTCAGTCATCTGGTCCATCGCCTCCTTCCGCTCGACCTGCGCAGCTGCGCCGATGCAGAGAAGTATGAGGACAACAGCCGCCCGCGGCAAGCCTGCCGTGCTCGGCGAAGGCGCGGAAGGTCGCGCCGACCGCCTCCTCGTCGGGAAGCGCCCTTCCTCAGGAAGTTCGAGGTCGGGCAGAGCTCGAGCACGATCTCGGCCTCGCCGATCTGGGTCATCAGCCTGGCGTCCTGGGCGGCGAGGATCCCGTGCCCGATCCGCTCGGGACGCAGGGTCGAGACGACCCCGCGGATCTCGGCGATCCCGTAGGCGCCGCCCTCCTCGCCGACGTGGATCGTGACCCCGAGCCCGGCCGCGCGCGCTTGCTTGATGAGCGGCACGAGGTCGCGGTGGGGGGCCTGGCGCAGTCGGGGCGCGGGCCGGGCGACTCGGAGTCTCTACGCGCACGAGGGTTCGTAAGGTCGATCCGGAAGGAATTCAGCCCACTCCTCCCGCGTGAGACTACGCCCGGCGACCGCGGATGCCCCTGCCTTCCCTCGTTCCGGATCGACGTCCCAGACGTCCGACCCTGGTAACTCTCTCCGAGCCGCGGGCGATTGCGTTCTCGGCTGGCGCGATGCCTGTGGGCCGCCGCTCCCTCACCGTAGTAACGAGCTGGTCGACGGGCGTCTAATCCCGAACCGCGGCCTCCCTCAAGCCGAGCCACCCCGAACGAAGCTCGATTCGTACCCCCGCCGGTTCGCTTCGCCGAGCTGCTCTTCGTCGATCGCCCCGATCCGAAGCAGGGCTCGGTTCCTGACCGCTCGACGGAGAGCCCGCCGAGTCACTCGTGATCTTCGGCTGCTGGGGGAGCCGGCGGCGATCGCCGAGTTCGTTGAAGCCTTTGATGCAAGAGCTACGGCGCTGAGGAGTGCTCGAACGGAGCAATGGCCGGCCGCCCTCGGCCACCCGTGCGTCTACCGACTTGCGCGCTCGAGGCCGAGTCGGAGCAGCAAGCGTTCGAACTCGGGTACACGTGCTCGGATGCGTTGGAAGTCCTGATCGGAGAGCAAGAGGAGCCGCATCGGCGTGCGCGCCGCGACCGTGGCCGTCCGCTGTCCCGTCAGGAGGGGCGCGATCTCGCCGAACGTGTCGCCGGGGCCGAGTGCCGGGGTCGACTGGCCACCGCCGGTCAGGACAGCGGCCTCGCCCTGTTCGATGAAGTAGATGGAGGTTCCGTAGCCGTCGAGCGTGACGACCGTGGCACCCGCCTCGACCTCGAGCTCCCTCATCGCCGTCGCGAGCTCGTCGAGCTCCGTCGCAGGAAGATCGGCGAAGACCGGAAATGACGCGATCCGACTCGTTTCCACGGGCGCGGATATCGTGCCACACGGGCAACCGAGCGCCAAACGAGGCTACGGCAACATCGTCGCCAGTCCGACCGACGGCAAGCTCTACCTCGTCTTCAGCCACAACCGGAACGGGATCCACGACTCGGCCAACCCGGTCACGAACACGGATGTCTTCCAGATGGTGTCGTCGAACGGCGGGACCTCATGGAGCGGGCCGATGCAAGTCGACTCCGGCGCGGGCGACCAGTGGTTTCCGTGGGTCGAGGTCGATCCGACGACCGGGCAGATCGGGATCCCTACCACGACCGAGGCTCGTTCAACGGGACGCTCGTCGATCGCGTTTCGCAACCAGGCGATCTCGTGAGCGGCTTGCTCAATGCGACCGGCGAGCGCGGCGTGCTCCTTGCGCTGCTTCGCCGGCAGCGTCGCCGCGAGTCGCTCCGGCAGCGGAGCTCCGATGGTCCGCTCATGCCGCATCGAGGTCGATCGCGCTCCCATGCCCGCCTGAGTGATCGATGCCGCTGGAACCGTCGCGTTCGGGGAGCCCGGCTGCCTTCCGGATCCGGTCCGTCTCGGCGTCGGGGTCGGGCACCTCGAGCACGAGCCGGCGGTAGTCCCGGTGCTCGAGCTCGACCACCAGAACGCGCTTGGCCTCATGTACGCACCAAAACTGCTTGCCGCCCCTGGGCTTCGAGGCTCATTGCCAAGCCCGCCTTCCCGTATCCGTCTAGTCTTAGCCGGTCACTCGCATCGAAGGGAGTGCGATGATCGACGGCACGCTCGTCGTGGATGCGGTCGTTCACGCGATCAACGGCTCCAGGAACAACGTCGCCGAGCCGATCGAGCCGATGGCGGAGCCGTTGCTCGAAGGGATCTACGGCCTGCACATGCTGCTCTCGCCGGAGAGCCACCGGCTCGAGCGTGGGGAGTTCCTGCGCGACTGGAGCGGCGAGGAGCTCGAAGGTGTCCTGTTCCGCGAGAGCGACGTCGACCTCTGCGACTACCACTCGCTTCCGCTCGACGACTTCTTCGTCGACGGCTTCGTCCGGCTCGATAAAGGCGTTGAGATGAAGCGTCGGACGCCCCATCGCGTCTGCTTGCACGCGGCCGTGAACCCATTGGAGGGAGAGCGAGCGCTGGAGCAGGTCGAGCACGCGATTCGAGACCTCGGCGCCCACGGGATCAAGATCTACCCGGCACGCTTCGTCAACGGTCAGACGATTCCCGTGCGGCTTGACGATCCGAAGTACGGCATTCCGGTGATCGAGAAAGCGATTGAGTGCGGAGCGCGGTGCATCGCCGTCCACAAGTACTTCCCGGTTGGGCCGACCCGGCTAAGTGCATACGGCGTGGATGACGTCGAGATCGCCGGCGCGTACCCGCAGATCAACTTCGAGGTCCTTCATCCGGGCTTCGCGTTCGTCGAGGAAACGGCATGGCTCCTCGCGCGCTACCCAAACGTGTACGTCAATCTCGAGTGGACGGTCAGCCTGCTCTTCTCGGCGCCGCGGCGATTCGCGGAGGTGCTCGGCAGCCTTATGTACTGGGGCGGAGAGGACCGGATTCTCTGGGCCTCAGGCGCGATGGCCGTCCATCCCCAGGTAGTGCTCGAGGCGTTCCTCGACTTCGAGATGCCGGAGGAGCTCGTTCAGGGCTACGGCTTCCCGCCGCTGACGGAGCACGCCAAGCGAAAGCTCCTCGGGGAGAATTACTGCCGCCTGCACGGGCTCGACATCGAAGGGGTGAAGGCCAGCGTCGCGAACGACGATTGGGCCCAGCAACGCCATGCCGCGACGCCGCATCAGCCCTGGGCGACCATCCGCGAGGCTTCGGGCCTGGACACGGAAGCGTGATGACGACCCGGGAGCAGATCTACGACGCGCTGAGCACCGTCTACGACACGTGCAGCGTCTTCAACGGGACGAACCTCGACATCGTCGAGATGGGCCTTGTACACGACGTCGAGCAGGAAGGCGGCAGCGTTCGGGTCCGACTGCTCCTTTCGGATCCGATGTGCGTGTATCTGTTCGAGATGAGATCACAGATCGTGAACGCCCTCGAGGCGCTCCCCGGCGTCGAAGTCGTGGAGGTCGAGCCCGTCGCGGGCGAGCTCTGGTGGCCGGAGCGCATGACGCCCGCTGCGCGCAAGCGTCTCGAGCGCGTGCGCCGGCTGCGACTGCGGCGACTCGGGCTGACGCAACCGCGCGCCGTCGGCAACTGACACGGCGATCGACGGGTCCGAAAAACGAGAGTTTGCACCGCCGACGGGGAGTGGGCGAGCTGCGCTGTGGGTGCCCGAGAGTCCCACCTGGTGGCAGCGGGGTGTCTTCTACCAGATCTACCCTCGAAGCTTCCGTGACGCCTCCGGGGACGGCCTTGGCGACCTTCGCGGCATCCACGAGGGCATCGATTACCTCGCGTGGCTAGGCGTAGACGCGATCTGGCTTTCGCCGATCTACCCCTCCGAGGACGTGGATCTCGGCTACGACGTCTCCGACTACTGCGCGGTCGATCCGCGATTGGGGACGCTCGCAGACTTCGATCGCCTCCTAGATGCACTTCACGAGAGGGACATCAAGCTCGTGCTCGATCTCGTCCCCAATCACACCTCCGATCGGCATCCCTTGTTCCTCGAGAGCCGGAGCAGCGCCGATCATCCTCGCCACGACTGGTACGTGTGGCGAGACCCCACACCGGATGGATCTCCTCCGAACAACTGGCAGAGCTATTTCGGTGACCGGGCGTGGGAGTACGCGGAGCCTCCGGGCAAGTGGTACCTGCACTCCTGCCACCGCGGTCAGCCCGATCTGAACTGGGACAACCCCGCGGTGGCGCAGGCCATCCAAGAGGTCATGAGGTTCTGGCTCTCCCGTGGCGTGGACGGCTTTCGAGTCGACGCCCTGTGGCTGCTCGGGAAGGACCGCGAGCTTCGGAACAACCCACCCAACCGCGATTGGCATGAGGGTCTGCCGGCTTGGGCCAGACTCGAGCGGGTGTACTCAGAAGACCGGGCGGAGTCACACGAGCATGCGCGCCTCCTCAGGTCGGTCGTGGACGAATTTCCCGACCGGTTGATGATCGGCGAGGTGGTGCTACCTCCCGACAGAGCGGTGGCGTATTACGGGGACGATCTCGACGAGGCCAATTTCCCTCACAACTTCGCGTTGACCGAACTCCGGGACTGGAGCGCCGAGGAGGTGCGAGCGGTGGTCGAGGGCTACGAAGCCGTCTTGCCCGCGGGCGCCTGGCCCAACTGGCTGCTCGGAGATCACGACTTCTCCCGGATCGCATCCCGCGTCGGTCCGGAACGGAGCCGCTTGGTCCAGATGCTGCTCCTTTCGCTTCGCGGCACGCCAACGTGCTACTACGGCGATGAGCTCGGGCTGCCCACAGCAGACCTGTCCCGGTCGGACCTGGCGGTTGTGGACCCGCAGGCTGCCGGTGCTCCCTGGCGGAATCGCCTCACCGCTCGAACCCCGATGCAGTGGTCGCCCACGCGATACGGAGGGTTCTCAGAGGTCGAACCGTGGCTGCCGTTGGCTTCGGACGAGCCGGAGCTCACCGTCCAACGCCAGCGCGACGACCGGGCCAGCGTGCTCCACCTGTTCCGGTCGCTGATCCGTCTTCGCAAGGAGATTCCGGCGCTGGCGGTCGGCGCGTACAGGTCCCTCCCGGCTCCGCCGGACGTCTTCTCCTTCGAGAGGCATCATCCCGACGGGTCGGTGGAAGTCCACTTGAACTTCGCCGACCGTGCACGGGAGGTGGAACTCGCAGGGCCGCGCAGGATCGTTCTCTCCACGGTCGAACCCGCACCGAGCGCCAAGGTGGGGGAGACGAGTCTCACGCTGCAGCCTTACGAGGGCGTCCTCGTGAGTGCTCAGGTACGGACCGCAACTCGTTGAGGGGGATTGGCTCCCGCTGGCGCTCTAATAGCTAACCGCGTCAACCTCCTCGCAGAGGGTGACGGTTGGCTGTCCTTGAACCCCCGCCTGCTCCATCTCTTCCTTCAGGGCGGGATCTGCCAGGAAGCTGCGGGCGCGCTCCTCCGCGGGGAACTCGACCGAGACGACGACGTCGTTGGGATCGTCGAGCGATCGATAGAGCCAATGTCGCGTCGCCCCATGCCGGGCGCGGACGATCCCTCCCTGCTCGTCAAAGACGGGCTTCCAGCTGGCGAAGTCACGAACTCGATGTTGGACAAGAATGATCATTAGCTACCTCCGTTGTTGTGAGCGAGTGCCGGCAAACGCATAGGTTCATTGGGTGAACTTGTCTCAGGCGGCGTCACGCGTCAAGCTGGTCGGATGCAGGGCTACAGTCAGTTCTGTCCGGTCGCCCTCGGGGCTGAGGTCTTCGCCGAGCGCTGGACGCCGCTCATTCTGCGCGAGCTTCTCCTCGGCAGCCATCGCTTCAGCGAGCTCCTGCGCGGCCTTCCACGCATCTCGCGCAACCTGTTGACTCAGCGCCTGGCCTCGCTCGAGCAGGCCGGACTGATCAAGCGGCGGCCGCGCTCAAACGGCCACGGCTTCGACTACCACCTGACCCCGGCCGGCGAGGAGCTGCGCCCTGTTGTGCTCGCCCTGGGCACTTGGGGCTACAAGTGGGCGGCGTCCGAGCTGCGGCCGGACAACGTCGACGCCGGCCTGCTCATGTGGTTCCTGCGCCGACGGGTCAAGGTCGAGAACCTGCCGGAGCTGCGGGTCGTGACCCGCTTTGACTTCCATGCCCGGGGCGCGCGGTCCTTCTGGCTCGAGGGGGAGCAGTCCTTCTGGCTCATCCTCGAGCGGCCGGTGGTCGACCTCTGTCTCAGCGAGCCGGGCTTCGAGGTCGACCTGACGGTAAATGCCGATGTCACAGAGTTGACGCGGGTCTACCTCGGGCACATAAGCCTCATGCAAGCGATCAGAGAGGGATGGGTGGAGGTTGTCGGGGGCCGCGAGGTTCGCAGCGGTTTTCGCGACTGGCTCGGCGTCAGTCCCTTCGCGAACGGCGAAGTCACCGGGTAGTTGACGACCTTCCGAAGCACGGCCCTGCCAGCTCCTCAGCCTGGCGAGGCCTGAAGGAGCGATCTCTGCAGGTCTGCGAGGCGACTCTCCTCGCCTTCCGCATAGGTTCATTTTTTGGGCTTGTCTCCGGGCCGGCCGGCTGACCATCGTGCAGTGATGCAATCCCTACGGGAGAAGAGAACTGCGGCATGAGAACGAGACTGAGACCGCGCTCGACCCAGAGTCGAGGGCGGAGACGGATGGGAATCAGCACCGGCCGGCCGCGATGCTTGCGTTTGTCGCTGTCTTGGCGTTGGGGCCGGCGGGAACGGCGGCCGCGCCCGGTGACAACGCCGTCGTTCACTGGAGCGGCGTCGCCGCGACTGCGATTGTGGCACCGCCCCCCGGTGCACTCCTGCCACGGCCGCGCGCCAGCAGCAGCGTGCTCGGCGGCATGGTGCACGGGGCGATGTACGACGCCGTCGCGGCCGTCGAGGGCGGTCTCAAGCCGTTCGCGACCGGCGTGACAGCGCCGCCCGATGCATCGGCGGACGCCGCCGTCGCACAGGCAGCAAGGGACGTCCTCGTCGCCCGCGTGCCGGGGCAGGCGGCGGACGTTCAAAACAAGTACGACGCGTACATGGCGTCGATTCCGGCCGGACCCGCGAAGGACGCCGGCAAAGCGGTCGGTGCGGCCGCCGCGGCCGGCATGCTCGCGATGCGGACCGGTGACCACTTCGACGACACCGTCCCCTACGTTCAACCTCCGACCGGTCCAGGCGTGTTCGAGCCGATCGCGGCGACGCCGCCGGTCGACACCAAGCTCCCGTTCGTGCGCCCGTTCACGTACGAGTCGCAGTCCGAGTACCGGCCTCGCGGCCCGCTCAAGCTGACGAGCCAGCGCTACGCGCGGGACGTGGCCGAGGTGCAGGCATACGGCCGCGCCACGGGCAGCGCTCGCACAGAGAAGCAGACGGAGACCGTCCGCTTCCACACCGAGCAGACGTTCTTCCAGTTCAACCGCACCCTGCGTGAGCTGGCGATGGCGCGTGGCCTCAACCTGCGCGAGTCGGCGCGGCTGCTCGGCTACGTGAACGTCGCAACGGCGGACACGATGATCGCCTGCTGGAAGGCCAAGTACCACTACTACTTCTGGCGCCCCAACCACGCGATCCAGCGGGCCGACACCGACGGCAATCCCGCCACCTCCCCCGAGGCGGGCTGGCTGCCGCTGATCACCGGCAACCACCCGGAGTACCCGTCCGGCCACGCCTGCTTCACCGGCGCCGTGACCGAGTCGCTCCGCAACTACTTCGGAACGAAGCACGTGCAGCTCGTGATCTCGAGCACCGCGCCCGGCGCCGGCCCGCCGCGGACGTACGAGAACCTGGATGAGCTCGTCGTCGACGTCGAGAACGCCCGTGTCTGGGGCGGCCTCCACTACCGCACGACGATGACGAGAACCGCCAAGCACTTCCCGCAGATCGCGCGCGACGTCGGGCGAAAGTACTTCCTCACCGACGCCGGCCGAAAAGGCGACAAGCACGACGACTGACACAGCCAAACCCGGGCGGGCCGACCTCCAGCGGCCCGCCCACAAAACTCGCCTCGTGCCCACGGCGATTGGCTCCCTGAGCTGGGCCTCGTCGACGGCGCCGATCCGGAGTAGGAGCCCGAACTCGTCGCGCAGGTGGGTGCGCATCATCTCCGGCCCGTCGGTGGCGATCTGAACAGCACTCCGTGCTCGGAGAAGGCGCGGAAGGTCGCGCGGACCGTCTCCTCGTCCGGGAGCGCCTTCGTCAGCAGGTTCGAGGTCGGGCAGGCCCCCCGCGCCTGCCTGACGAGCGGCAGAAGGTCGCGGTAGGGGTAGGGCCCGGCGCCGTCGGGGCGCGGGCCGGCGATGTCGTTGCCGACGATCCCGCGCTGCAGGGCACTGCTTGTCGAATGGGCTAGGCCCAGGCAGCTACTGCCTCAGCGTCCAGGCACGCTCTCCAACACGCTCGCCTGAGCGGCGTCGTTGACAGCCCCCTGGCTGAGTGGGATAGTCGTGGAGTAGCAACGCTGGGCAGCAGCGTGGTAAATGAACCGTTGCTGCGGCATCCACGCTTCCCGTCCACGACAGCGGTCGGCCACGTTGACCGCCCGGGGAGGTGAAGCCGAATGGCTGATCAGAAGTGGTACGACGAGGGGCTCCGCCCACGCGTCCTGATCAACTGGCAGTCCTTCGTCGATCAGGGCATCCCGAACGGCTGGCAGGGGCCGTTCACGGATGCCGTCATCAACGCGTACACGCGCTGGATGAACGTCGCGGGCGTCGACCTGCGCTTCCAGTTCTGGGGCTACACGACCAAGACGGACTCCGACTCGGGCGAGCTCGTGATCTCGATGAACGAGCGCCACGGCAACTCGACCCGTCTCGCTTCCACCTTCGGCACCTACAACAAGCTCATCATCGTGTTCCACCGCAAGCGTGGGTCCGACCTCACGCCATGGCCTTTCGTCCCTTATAACGCGGCGGCGGGCGAGTTCGACATGCAGGGAATCCTCATGCACGAGTTGGGGCATTGCCTCGGTCTCGATCACTCCACGGGCGCAAACGACACGATGAACGGCGGCTACGAGTACCACCGCCAGCGGTTCGGACCGTTCGCGAACGACGTCGCCCGCGCCCGGAACGTGTACTCGCTCTTCACGCGAAATCGACTCCGCGAATTGCGCTCGCGGGACGGAGGAGCGAGCTGGGCTCAGGTCACCAACGACCTGACGCCCTACGGGCATGTGGACGCTCGCACGAACATCACTCCCGGCGTGGCGAGCACTCCCGGCTCCGGGCTCTATATCGTCGGCTGGACGATGGTCGGAGGGCCGCCGACCTGGTTGCGGGGAGACGGCGAGCGCTTCCTCTTTCGCCACTGGCTGTTCTACGGGGGAGAGCGCTCTCTCTACGGGCCTGTGTACGCCCGTGACGACGACCGCACGATGCTCTGGGCTTGGGTTACGAACGACGACCTCGGCTCGATCCGAATCGTGCGCTCCTTCAACCAGGGCTACCAGTGGCACTTGGTCGCCGTTCCGGCGAACGCGCGGACGTACGGAATACCCGCGCTCTGCTGGACGAGGGCCAACGGGCAGTCGACCTGGATCCTCGTCTGGCCCCACTTTGACCGTACGGACCAGGCGAACAGCGGTTACCTGCGCGCGAGCATCTCGACGAACAACGGGGCGAGCTGGAGTGCGCCGGTCTACCTCAACACCTTCTACAAGGCGCTTTCCGGTGTCTCAGCGGCGGCGGATGCGAATAACAACGTCGTCGTGGCCTTCTCGTGGGCGCCCCACTCGACCTACGGGATGAACCTGATCCGGAGCCTGACTTGCAGGGTCAGCGGCGGACAGCTTCAGCACGTCTCGACCATCTTCGGCAGTGAGACGACGCGGATCCAGCCGGGGGTTGCCTACGACGCTGTGCAGAACCGGTTCGTGCTCGGATGGCGTGGCCAAAACTTCAACACGACGCTCAACGCGTCGCGGAAGTCTCCCGCCGCCGCCAGTTGGACTGGTCCCGTCCAGCTTCTCGCTTACGCGAGCCAGACTGCGCCGGCGGCTGCGGCCTCACCGGAGTATCGGGAAACCGTCTTCTGGTATGCCTACGAGTAGAAAGAGGAGGACTGTGCAGTGACGACCACGTACGAGGGAATCCCGGAGCTGGTTGAGCGGCTCACGGGAGCCGACCTGGTCCTTATCGGCCGGGTGGAGAAGCTGGCAGACGTCGAGATGCACGCCGTGGACGAGGCGCCCGAGGTTCATTCCCTGTTCTCGATCGCCGTCGAGCGCGTGCTCGAGGGAGAACTTGACCTCGATGAGATCACGGTGCGCGTCGTTGGCGGCAGTGCGGAGACCGTGCAGACGAGCTGGACGGCTGAGCTGCGGGAAGGAGAGCGCATGCTCTTCCTCCTCTCGCCGGACGTTGGGCCAGGTCGGCCTCCCGGCGCGTACGTGCCCTACTTCGCCGGCTGCTACCGGGTCACCGACGAGGTCGCTGCTCTTCCGGAAGGGCGAACGCCGCTCACGAAGGTCCGCTCCTTGCTCGCGTCAAAGCGAAGGGCACGAAAGCGTGAGCTAGCGACCCTCGAGGAGCTCGAGCCGGCCAACCTCAGGCGACGTCCGTACGAGCCAGTCGCTGAGATGCCCGAAGAGCTCCGTCGCGGGGCCGAGGAGGCGAAACCGGACGAAGGGGCCGAGGAGTAGAAGCCTTCGGGCCAAAAGGGTCGCAGAAGCAGATCGTCTCCCGCGGGCTAGGCTCGCCCGCGGAAGTCGCCGTAGAGCCCATTCAATTCGAGGGCAACTTCGCGACGAGCCAGTCCCAGGTTCGCTCGGGCTAGGTGTCCTGGTTTGGCGAGCGCTTTCGCCGGCAGGATGCGCCGCCTTCGGATCAACGAGGACGTTGACCTGCTCGGGGTCGTAACCTGCTGCGAAGAACTCCTCGGGACTTAAGAACGGTTCGCCGCTTCCGTTCAGCGACTAGAAATGGCATCGGATCCGGGCCGCAGACGACAACATCGCCATCGGCGATGTCGTCAAGCACACGAAGGGTGGCATCACTGAGGGTCTCGTCGATTTGCGACTGACATCTCCTTTCCTGTCTGCGTAGTGCTCATCGCGACTCCTCGGAGTTGGTGACCCGTTGCGAGGGCGCGCCACCGGCGCACGAGCATCGAACGCTCCGGCGACTCATTCAGTGCCCGGACGGGCAGCACCCACTTCGCCTCATCTCGACTTATACGCCGGGCGAGGAGGGTGATCAAGACGGCGCAGTAGGCTCCCAAAGCCTGGCTCTTAGAGCGCCTAACAGAGTGCGTTTGAGCCACGGGATGATGCTAGTGGGCGACCTCCCAGATGTGACCGCCCGGATCGCGGAAGCTGGCGGTGCGGATCCCCCAGGGACGATCCATCGGCCCGTTCAGCAGTTCGACTCCGCGGCTTTTCAGTTCGTCGGACCATTGCATCCACGTCGTCTACACCGAGCGTGAGTTGGAACCTGACACCCGCGTCGGGAGTGGCGACCGTGGCAGGCGCGACAAGCGCGGGCGCTTCGCTCGCCTTCAGCAGGTTGACGAACGTGTCGCCGAACTTGAAGACGGCCGAGTCGTCGTCTTCGAAGAAGACTGGGAGCTGAAAGACGTCTCGTAGAAGCGCTTCGCGGCCGCCAGGTCCTCGACGAATAGCGTGATCGCGGCGATCCCACCGGGCAACGCTGCCTGTGTGTCTTCGTCCTTCTGAGTCGACTCGCTCATGCAATCATCTCCTGTCGCCGTTGGTCGTCCGAGCGCCAAATCGGCGCTCGAGGTGGGCTTCACACGCAAACAGACTCCGCGAGGCCGGCGAAATCATCTGCCGGCGGCTCGACATGGCCAGATCCGACGAAAGGGAGGGTCAGCTAACCGGATACTGCACCGTTGCGTGACTCGGCACGAAACTCGCCTCGTGCCCTCGGCGGTTCGCCTCGCCGAGCTGGGACTCGTCGACGGCGCCGATCCGAAGCAGGAGCTCGAACTCGTCGCGCAGGTGGGTGCGCATCATCTCCGGGCCGTCGGTGGCGATCGTGAACGGCACCCCGTGCTCGGAGAAGGCGCGGAAGGTGTCGCGGACGGCGTCCTCGTCCGGGAGCGCCTTCGTGAGCAGGTTCGAGGTCGGGCAGATCTCGAGCACGATCTCGGCCTCGCAGATCTGGCTCATCAGCTTCGTATCCTGCGCGGCGAGGATCCCGTGCCCGATCCGTTCGGGGCGCAGGGTCGAGACGACCTCGCGGATCTCGGCGATCCCGTACTCGCCGCCCTCCTCGCCGACGTGGATCGTGACCCCGAGCCCGGCCGCCCGCGCCTGCCTGACGAGCGGCAGCAGGTCGCGGTAGGGGTAGGGCCCGGCGCCGTCGGGGCGCGGGCCGGCGATGTCGATGCCGACGATCCCGCGCGGCGTGTAGCGGACCGCCTTCTCGACGATGATCGCGTTCTGGCGCTCGGTGAACGTCCGGTCCATCATCAGGAGCAGGCCGGCGCGCACCTGCGGGTACTCGAGACTGGCGCGGTCGAGCCCGCGGATCGCGGCCATGATGATGTGGTCGAGGTCGCGCTCGCCGCCGCGGTTGCGCTTCATCGGGTTGAAGCGGAGCTCGAGCGTCGTGATCCGCTGCGAGCGGTAGGCGCCGCCGATCGCGGCGTGGACGGAGCGCTCGACGGCGAGCGGGCTCGACTGGATCAGCTCCGTCCACTTGTAGATCCGGTCGAGCGCGGTCAGGTCGGGGACTTCGCGCGGGTCGGTGACGGTGACGAGCTCGACGAACTCCCAGTAGTCCTTGACCGGCAGCGCGATCCCCTGCTCGTGCGCCAGCGTCCACAGGATCTCGGTGGCGACCGAGCCGCCGAGGTGGGTGTGCAGCTCGGCGAGGCCTTCCTGCTCGGGCATCCGCCGAGCCTACCGGCCTCCTCAGTCATAGTCGGTTCGCGATGAGGGTCCTCGGCATTCGCTGGGTCGGCGTGCGTGCCGACAGCTACGACGAGATGGTCGGATTCCTGCGCGACGTCCTCGGGTTACGGGTCGCCTTCGAGGACGACGCGACGGCGGAGCTCGCCCTGGAGAACGACGACCGCGTCCAGGTCTTCGGCCCGGGCCACCGCTACTACGAGCTTTTCGGCGCGGGCGGCGACGGTCCCGTTCCGCTTTTCGAAGTCGACGACCTCCAGACGGCCCGCGCAGAGCTCGTCGCCGCCGGAGTCGAGGTGATCGGCGAGATCGAGCGGGACGCGAGCTGGGAGTGGTTCAACTTCCGCGGGCCCGACGGCAATCTCTACGAGCTCGCAAGCCGCCTTTAGCGCTGCAGACGGCAAGGTCAGCACGTCAGCGGCATCCAGCTCGCGAGCCGCGTTTTGATTCGCTCACGGACCGTTCGAATCGTTGCGAGCAGGGTTGGAACCGATCACAATGAACCCCCGTATGCCTGGTATCCCGACTTTGAAGGAGCAAAGGTGGCCAGAAAGGTCTTGACCCGGGCGACAGCGGCAGTCGCCGACGGGGACGCCTCCGCGCCGCAAAGCGCTCTCGCTGCGGACATCATCATCGAGAACGCGCCCGACCCGGTTTTCGTCGCCGACCTGGACGGCAAGATCCTCCAGGCGAACGAAGCGGTCTCGCAACTCCTCGGCTTCCGCCAGGACGAGGTCGTCGAGCAGTCGCTGTCGCAGTTCATCAGCGCCGAGGAGACGCGCGAGTTCACCGCGGCCCTTCGCGAGGTTGTCGAACACGGCGTCACCCGCGACGCCGTCCTCAACCCACGCAGCGCCTCGGGCGAGGTGATCCCGACGAGCCTGAACGCATCGGCGCTCCGCGACTCAGAAGGGAACGTGATCGGCGCGATCGGGATCCTCCGCGACATGCGCGAGCTCGACAAGGCCCGCGCGTACGCGCAGCGGCTGATCGAGGACGCCCCCGACCCGGTGTTCGTCTCGGACCTCGAGGGGAAGATCCTCGAGGCGAACGAGGCGGTCTCGGAGCTGCTCGGCTTCCGCCGCGACGAGGTGGTCGAGCAGTCGCTGTCACGGTTCATCAGCGAGGAGGAGACGCGCGAGTTCACGGCGGCGCTCCGCGAGGTCGTCGAGCGCGGCGTCACCCGCAACGCACGCCTGAACCCGCGGTCGGCGACGGGCGAGGTGATCCCGACGAGCTTGAACGCCTCGGCGCTCCGCGATACCGACGGAAAGGTGATCGGCGCGATCGGCGTGCTCCGTGACATGCGCGAGCTCGACAAGGCGCGTGCGTACGCGGAGAGCCTGATCCGGAACGCGCCCGACCCGGTGTTCGTGTCGGACCTGGAGGGGAAGATTCTCGAGGCGAACGACGCCGTCTCGGACCTGCTGGGCTTCCGCCGCGACGAAGTGGTCGAGCAGTCGCTGTCACGCTTCATCAGCGAGGAGGAGACGCGTGAGTTCACGGCGGCGCTCCGCGAGGTCGTCGAGCGCGGCGTCACCCGCAACGCCCGCCTCAACCCGCGGGCGGCGACGGGCGAGGTGATCCCCACGAGCCTGAACGCCTCGGCGCTCCGCGACCCGGACGGGAAGGTGATCGGCGCGATCGGCGTGCTCCGCGACATGCGGGCCTACGAGGAGGTCGTGCGCGACCTCGAGCAGTCGAAGACGGAGCTTCAGGAGAAGATCCTCGACCTCGAGAAGTTCGAGGAGGTCGTCGTCGGCCGCGAGCTGAAGATGATCGCGCTCGAGAAGGAACTAGAGAGCCTCCAGCAAGAGGCCGCCAAGCTCAGGGCAGAGCGCGCGGCGGACTAGAGAGAGCAATGGAAGCCCGGATGCCGAATGCGGCCGGCAACGGCGAGCCCTCCGCGAAGACAGCGGAGCTGCGCGCGCAGATCGAGCAGCTCCAGCTGCGCGTGCGGCAGGCGGAGGAGCGCCGCCGCGCGCTGCTCCACATCATGGGCGACCTGCACGTGTCGAACCGCAAGCTGGGCGATCAGCGGCGGGCGATGCTCCACATCCTCGCCGACTACGAGGACGACCGGAGCCGACTCGCTCGGCAGACGGACCGGCTCGACAACTCGCGGCGCGCGCTCCTCCACATCCTCAAGGACTCGCACGAGTCGAACCTGAGGCTGGGCGACAGCCGCAAGGCGATGATCCACATCATGGGCGACCTGCGCGACGCCGCGCAGGAGCTGCGCGACAAGCAGGAGCAGCTCGTCCAGGCCGGGAAGCTGGCGACGCTCGGCGAGCTGACGACCGGCGTCGCACACGAGCTCAACAACCCGCTCAACAACATCGGGCTCTTCGTCGGCAACGTGCTCGACCAGCTCGAGCTCGGGGAGCCCGATCCCGAGCGGATCAAGAGCGATCTCGGCAAGGCGATGGAGCAGCTCCAGAAGGCGACCCAGATCATCGCGCACCTCCGGACCTTCGGCCGGCCGGCGCCGGGCATGCTCGAACGGGTCGACCTCGAGGACGTGATCGTGCGCTCGCTCTCGCTCGTCCAGGAGCAGCTACGGGTGAGGGCGATCGAGGTGTCGCTGGAGCTCCATCCGAGGGAGCTGTACGTGCTCGGAAACCCGATCCAGCTCGAGCAGGTCTTCATCAACCTGCTCACGAACGCCCGCGACGCGCTCGTCGACGCCGAGTGGCGGAAGGTCAAAATCGCCTCGACGGAGGAGGGCGACGTCGTCATGGTCACCGTCGCCGACACCGGTCCCGGCATTCGCGCAGAGAACGCGCAGCGGATCTTCGATCCGTTCTTCACGACGAAGGAGGTGGGCGGCGGCCTCGGCCTCGGCCTCTCGATCACCTACAGCATCGTCAAGGAGCACGGCGGCGAGATCTGGGTCGAGGGCCGGCCGGGGTTCGGCGCGATCTTCCACGTCGAGCTGCCGCGCGCCGGTGAGCAGGCGGAAGGAAAGGGGGGCGAGTGAGACGTCGCTTGCGATGTCTCATTCAGGCCGTGCGGGCTTGGCCCGCGCGGCCGTCTGCAATGACCGGTCGACACGCTGGAAGCCCGGAGGTCCGGCCGTGAACAACGGCGCGCGGATCCTGATCGTCGACGACGACGAGGCGCTGCTCGAGGCCCTGCCCGAGGCGCTGCGGCTGCGGATGAACAGCATCCGGATCGACGTCTCGGAGTCGGCCCGAAAGGCGCTGGAGCTGATCCGCGAGGTTGACTACGACGCGATCGTCACCGACATCAAGCTCCCGGGCATGGACGGGCTGACGCTCTTGACCGAGATCAAGGACGCGCGGCCGGGGACGCCGACGCTGCTGATCACCGGGCACGGCGAGCACGATCTGGCCGTGCAGGCGCTGCGCGGCGGCGCCTACGACTTCGTCCAGAAGCCGATCGACCGCGACTACTTCGTCGCTTCGCTCGAGCGGGCGATTCGGGTGCGCCGGCTCGACCGCCAGGTGGAGGAGCAGCGGCGCGAGCTCGAGCGTCATGCCAGGGTGCTCCACCACGTCGATCGGGGCGTCTTTCTCGTCGACGACGCCGGCGTGATCCAGTTTTGGAACCCGGCCGCGCACGCGATCACCGGGCTCGATCCGGAGCAGCTCGTCGGTCGCCGCGCGGACGAGGCTCTGCCCGGCTGGGACGTGGTCGGGCCGGAGGTTCCGATCGCGATGGAGCCCGGGCCGAGGGTCCACGACGCGAAAACGCTTCCGCTCGAGATCGATGGGCGCGAGCTCTGGATCTCGGTCTCGGGCGTCAGGTTCGAGGACGGCGTCGTCTATGCGTTCCGCAACCTGACCGAGGAGCGGGCGCTCGACGAGCTGAAGAACGATTTCGTCGCGACAGTCTCACACGAGCTGCGCACGCCGCTGGCTGCGATCTACGGCTGCGCCAGGACGCTGCTGCGGCCCGACCTCGAGCTGCCGGAGGCAGACAGGGCGAGGCTGCTCGAGGTGGTCGCGCAGGAGTCGGAGCGGCTGACGAGGATCGTCGGCGACATCCTGCTCGCAAGCCAGATCGACGCCGGGCGGCTGCGGCTCAAGGATCAGGAGTTCGACGTCATCGCGCTCGTGCGGGGCGTCATCGAGGAGATCGAGGCGTCGCTGACCGGAACTGAGGGGATCTCTCTCGAGCTCGTCGCGCCCGAGTCGCCGGTGCCGGTGTCAGGGGACGAGGATCGGCTGCGCCAGGTGCTGCTCAACCTGATCGACAACGCCGTCAGGTACTCGCCCGACGGCGGCCGCGTCGAGATCCGGGTCGAGCCGCGCGCCAGTGGCGTGCGGATCGCCATACGCGATCAGGGTCTCGGGATCCCCCACGGCGAGCAGCAGCGGATCTTCAGCAAGTTCTACCGGGTCGATCCGCAGCAAACCGGGGGCGTCCGGGGAACGGGTCTGGGCCTGTACATCTGCCGCGAGCTGGTGCGGCGGATGGATGGCCGCGTCTCGGTCAGCTCGCGGGAAGGGAAGGGCTCGACGTTCGTCGTCGACCTGCCGCTGCTGCCGACGGGCGGCCGCGAGCGGGCCGTAGCTACGCAGTCGGCGTAGGCCTTGAGCTCTTAGCCGGCGACCGCCTGATAGAGCTCGGCGAGACGGTGGATGTTTGCCTCCACCGTGAGCTCGAAGCGCGCGGCTGCGATGCGGCGGCGGAACGCGACCACGTCGAGGGCCGATAGCTGCCCGACGAGGTCGTCGAGCGTGGCGAGACTCAGGCCGAGGCCGCCGTCGCCAACTTGCCGCGAGAGAGCGCGGTGCCCCAGCGTCAGCACGGGGAGGCCGCAGCCCACGTACTCGTAGAACTTGTTCGGGAGGCACGTATCGAGGTGAGCCCCGTTCAGCGCGGAGTTGAAGCCGGCCCAGCCGAAATCGTACGCCGGCAGCGCCGCGAGTAATCGCGAGGGCGGAAGCGTCGCATGCACGCGCAAACCGGGCAGCCCGGCCGCGAGCTCGGCGTACGCCGAGACGGTCCGCGACGGATAAACGTCGAGGTAGAGGCCCTCGCGCACGATCGAGCGAAAGATCCCGCACAGGTCGTAGTGGCCGCCGTTCGTCGAGAGGGTTCCCTGGTAGACGAGGTGCGGGGGCTGGCCGTTCCGGCGCTCAGCGGGCGGCAACACCGACGGCAGATCGCGCCGCAGCGCGTAGTTCGCGAACGCGAGCGTCGGCGCCGTCACGTGATAGCGCGCGTGGATCTCCTCCAAGAGTTCCTCCGAGACTGCCACCAGCGCGGAGCACTCCTCGATGGCGAGGTGCTCGAGCGCGAGCGGCTCGTCCGGCTCCGGGAAGCCGTTCTCGTAGGGCGTCCGCCTGAGGCTTTGGAGGTCATGGACGTCGTGGACGACCGGGACGCGGCCGGCGAAGAGCTCGAGGGCGATCGCGGTCAGGGAGTCGGGGAGGTTGTGGCTGTGGATGAGGTCGGGGCGAAACTCCTTGCCGGCGGCTCGCAGGCCCTCGATCGGCTCCGAGCCGAGGTTCCAACAGCGCTCGAAGAGCTCGTCACCTGAGCCGTACCACTCGCTCAGCGTCTTGCCCTGGTGGGCGAAGCCGAGGCGGATCCACGGGCACGCTGTACGCAGCGCAGCCGCATACTTGAGCGCCCGCATGCAGGGCTGCTGCTGGACGAAGAGGATGCGCATCAGCGGCTCTTGATCACGCGCGCGGGGTTGCCGACGGCGACGGAGTTCGGCTCAA
>Ga0126313_10000192_pt1 | contig 26709 bp, 32 predicted proteins | sample Plot105A_FD_89954 | JGI IMG/M metagenome (GOLD analysis project Ga0126313, IMG submission 89954) | Serpentine soil microbial communities from UC McLaughlin Reserve, CA, USA - Plot105A | ecosystem: Environmental > Terrestrial > Soil > Grasslands | place: USA: UC McLaughlin Reserve, Lake County...
CCTCCAACATCATGGAGATCATCGAGGGCTACGACGTGATCGTCGACGGGCTCGACAACTTCCCGACGCGCTATCTGCTCAACGACGCCTCGGTGCGGACGAAGATCCCCGTCGTCTCGGCCTCGATCCTCGGCTTCGACGGGCAGCTGTCGGTCTTCGCGCCCTACGAGGGCCCGTGCTACCGCTGCCTCTACCCGACCCCGCCGCCGGCCGAGCTGGCGCCCTCCTGCGGCGCCAACGGCGTGCTCGGCGTGCTGCCGGGGACGATGGGCCTGCTGCAGGCGACCGAGGTCGTGAAGCTGATTCTCGGCGAGGGCGAGCCGCTGATCGGGCGCCTGCTGCTGTACGAGGCACTCGGCGCGACGTTCACCGAGCTGAAGGTGCGTCGCGACCCGGACTGCCCGATCTGCTCGCGAGAGCCCGAGTCGATCGGCGACGACGAGATGGGCGTCTTCCCCGACTACGAGGCGTTCTGCGCCGCAGCCGGTTAGGGTCCCGCCATGGCCACTGTGAAGATTCCACCCGTCCTGCGGGCGTCCGTCGGCGGCGAGAAGGAAGTCGCCGCCGAGGGCGCGTCCGTTGGCGAGGTCCTCAACGCGCTCGCCGCGGCGCACCCGCAGACGCAGACGCAGCTGTTCTCCGCGGAGGGCGAGCTCAACCGCTACGTGAACGTCTACCTCAACGACGAGGACGTGCGCGTGCTCGATGGGCTCCAGACGACGGTCGGCGAGGGCGACACCTTGGTGATCTTGCCTGCGATGGCTGGAGGAGCCTGAGTCTGAGGGCTGGATCGCGTTCGCTGGCAAGGACGCAGGGAACGTGGCCTGCAATCGCAGGCGAGTGACTGAGGACGCCGCCAGCGGGCGCGAGGCAGTCCTCAGAGCGGATGACACCCTGCCCACCGGCCACCGCTGACGGCCGCTATACTTCGTGAAGTTATGGACGGGGAGCGCCTCCAGAATCGCCCCTGCGGCGGTCGCTACGGCGACATCGTGCAGGCGATCGGCAACACGCCGCTCGTCGAGCTCAAGCGGCTCTCGCCGAAGCCCGGCGTGCGCATCTGGGCGAAGCTCGAGTCGCGCAACCCGACCGGTTCCGTCAAGGACCGTGTCGCGCGCTCGCTGATCGAGGACGCCGAGGCGAGAGGCGCGATCAGACTCGGCCAGACGATCCTCGAGCCGACCTCCGGCAACACCGGCATCTCGCTCGCGATGATCTGCTCGCGCAAGGGCTATCCGCTCAAGGTCGTGATGCCGGACAACGTCACGCAGGAGCGCACGCAGCTGCTGAAGATGTACGGCGCCGAGATCGTCTACTCCGACGGCTCGAAGGGCTCCAACGGCGCCGTCGAGGTGGCGCTCGAGATGGCCGCCGCCGACTCCTCGTACTACATGCCCTACCAGTACGGGAACATGGCGAACCCGCTCGCGCACTACAACGGGACGGCGCTCGAGATCCTCGAGGAGCTCGATGAGATCTCCGCCTTCGTCGCCGGTCTGGGCACCGGCGGCACGCTGATGGGCAACGGCAGACGCTTCAAGGAGGAGCTCGGCGACGCCTGCAAGATCGTCGCCGCCGAGCCGATGCAGGGCGAGCCGGTGCAGGGCCTGCGCTCGCTCGACGACGGCTTCATCCCGCCGATCATCGACCTGTCGCTGCTCGACCGGAAGATCTTCGTCACGAACCGCGACGCGATCCTGTGGACGCGCAAGCTGCTCGACGAGGAGGGCCTGTTCGCCGGCGTCTCGACCGGCGCGATCGCCCGTGTAGCCGTGCGGATCGCGAACGAGCTGGACGAGGGCAACGTCGTCTTCATCGTCGCCGACGACGGCTGGAAGTACCTCTCCAGCGGGATCTACACGCTGCCGGTCGACGAGGTCGAGAACCTCGACTCGACCGTGTGGTGGTGATCCGGCGCCGCGTTCGCGACGCAGTTGCCTGTGGCCGCTACCATCGCCTGACGACCTTCCAGCAAGGAACGGAGCTTCCAGATGTTCTCGCAGATCGGACCGATGGAGATCATCCTCGTCCTCGTGATCGCCCTGTTGGTCCTGGGCCCGAAGCGCCTCCCCGAGGCCGGCCGCTCGATCGGCAAGGGCATGCGCGAGTTCAAGGACTCGATCGCCGGCATCACCAGAGACGAGGATCAGCAGGATCTGACGGCCACGCCCGCGCGCGAGCGCGAGACCACCGTCTGAGCTGAGGCGGGCGACGCTGACGTCCATGCGCATCGCCCGCGAGCTGTACGACGAGATCGTCGCCCACGCCCACGCCGAGGCGCCGAACGAGTGCTGCGGCGTCGTCGCCACCAACGGTGACGGCAGCGCCCAGCAGGTCTTCGCAGCGAGGAACAAGCACGCCAGTCCTCTGCGGTTCGAGATCGAGGGCCTGGACCTGCTGCGGATCAACAACGAGATCGACGATGCGGACCTGGAGATCGGTGCGATCTACCACTCGCACACGCGCACGCCGCCGGAGCCGTCGCAGACGGACATCAACGGCGCGGCGCAGTGGCCCGGCGCGCTGTGGGTGATCGTCGGCCTCGCGGGCGACGAACCCGATGTGCGCACCTGGGCGATCGAGGACGGCCGCGTCACGCAGGTGGAGTTGGTCGTCGAGGAGACCTGATCCCGCCCGCCCACCCCTCTGCCACCGGTCCGCTCCTCTGCCCGACGTGCGGCGAGGTCTTCGGCGACGAGGAGCGTTTCTGCCCGCGCTGCGGCGTGCCGCTCGTGCAGGTCGAGACCACACCGGCGCCCGTCAGCGCGCGACGGGAGCGCGCCCGCAAGATCAAGCCGCAGTACGCCGAGGGCGAGCTGGTGCGCGTGGCACGTGCACAGCACCAGGCCGAGGCCGAGATGATCCAGAACCTGCTGCTGGAAGAGGGGATCCCGAGCATGACGAAGCGCAGTGGCGGCTTCGACGTGCCGGACTTCCTCGCCGCTGGCCCGCGCGACGTGCTCGTGCCGAGCTCGGGCGCCGAGGCGGCGCGGGACGCGCTTCAGCCCGGCCGCTCCGAGCTGCCCTGAGTTCCTACGCGGAGGCGATGCGGGAGAGGTGCGAGCGCCATGCGCCTTCGGTGTGCACGAGCGATCGCCCCGAGAACGCCTCGCGCAACGCATGCCCGGGGCCGGCCGGATCGAGGTAGCAGGCGAGCCGCATCGCGGCTTCCGGCCCCTCCTCGCGCGCGAGCAGGTCAATCAGGGTCGGGCCGAGCAGGGCTGCGTCGCGCAGCTTCGGCGGGAAGGCCGGGCGCTCGCCCTCGCGCAGGCGTCGTGCGATCGCCGGGCGCGCATGCTCGACCTGGCCGGCGAAGTAGCGCGCGGTGCCCTCGACGAGCCACGCCCAGCGCAGGCGCTGAAACAGACGGGGAGGGGTGGAGGGCGGCGGCAGCCGGCGGTTGTTGAGCCCGACGACCAGCCGTGCGTAGAGGACGTCGGGCGCGCGCTCGAGCATCTCGCGCGAGCCCGGGACGGCGGATGCGCGGGCTCGCAGCGCGGTCGGCGCGAGCACATGGATCGTCTGCGCGCCGCCGGTCGAGCCGACGACGTAGCGGCGTGCGGCGGGTGCGGTCAGCAGCCGCTCGAGCGGGACGAGCGGATGCGCGAGGTCGAGCAGCGGGGCGGAGCGGTGGAAGACGACCGTGACGTCGGCGGTCGTGCTCGGAAAGACGATCTCCAGCCGTGCGCGCGTCGCCTCGAGCGAGTCGAGCGCGCGCGCCACGTCGTCCGTGTCAGCGGACTCGTGGCGTGCGCGAAACGACTGCGTGACGGTCTCGACCCAGGCCATGGTGGTGGCGCCTCGGCCGAGGCCCGCGCTCGTCTAGACGAGCGCGGGGGTCCTGCCGGCGACGATCGCCGCGATTTCCTCGCGGGCGCGCTCGAACTCGTCGTCCGACAGCACCGGAGTGCCCTCGAACGGGAGGTCGCGCGTGATCTCCAACCAAGAACGACAGCCACCGAACTCGTCGCGCACCTTCACTGTGACGGGGCGCGGAATGCGGTGGGTGCGCAACAGCACGACGTGGAGCGGGTGACGGCGCTTCCAAGCAAGACGCTTTTCGGCGTAGTCGGTCGTCCACACGTAGAACGGCGACAGCGCGTCGACCGCACGGCGGTCCGTGATCGTCCAGTGATCGGCGACCTCGGCCCATGCGCGGATGCGCACGCGGTCGGGCTGCGGGATGTCGCCATCGCGCGTGAGCGCATGCATCGGCGGGTCACCCTCGGGCCAGACGCCCTCCTCGAGCGCGCGCAGCAGCTCAGGCTGATGCGACTCGCGCACGAGATCTTCGCGCTGGTGGTCGAAGGTGGGATACAGGAAAAAGCGCTCGTGCTCGAGCGCGAAGTGCTTGTCAGGCTCGCGAATGCCGCCTTTGCGCAACGTGACCAACTGCTCGCCTTCGGCGAGCGCACGTACGGTGACGGCCCATTCTTTGAAAGCAATCGGCATTGGATTCCGGACGGGAGAAGGAGCGTATTAACCGTGTGCCCGCGGGAGTGCAACCAGCCCGCGCACGGGAACGCCATTCTAGGCGAAACCCTAGGATTTCCATAATTTCCCTGCTATTTGCGACTATTTGGCCGCGATCAGAGGGTCTCTGTTCGCTAGCCTTGCCCGCCGCCTCCGGGCGTCTCGATCCGCAGGCGCTGACCGGGCTCGAGGGTCCCGCGCGCCTTCGGTGGCAGCTCGCTTCCGTCGAGCAGATTGCGCCCCACTGCGCCGCTCTCCCCGCCACCGGCCCCGGGCGGTGCGTGGCGTCGCCGCTCCGTGAGCAGCGAGTAGGTCATCGGCGCGAGCGCCTCCAGCTCGCGCACGACGCCGTCGCCGCCCCGCCAGCGGCCTGCGCCGCCCGATCCGCGCCGCAGCGAGTACTCGGCAACGCGCAGTGGGAACTCCAGCTCGAGCGCCTCGACGGGGGTGTTGAGCGTGTTGCTCATCGCCACGTGGACGCCGCTCGGTCCGTCCGCGTCGGGGCAGGCGCCCTGGCCGCCACCGAGCGTCTCGTAGTAGGTGAAGGTCTCGTCGCCGAGCGTGAGGTTGTTCATCGTCCCCTGGCCGAGCGCGCGTCCGAAGGCGGCCAGCACGAGGTCCGCGACGCGCGAGGACGTCTCGACGTTGCCCGCGACGACCGCGGCCGGCGCTCGCGCGTTGAGCAGGGAGCCCTCGGGCGCGCGCACCTCGATCGGCCGGTAGGTGCCGGCACTCGGCGGGATGTCGGGGTCGGTGAGCACCCGCACGGCGAAGTAGCAGGCGGAGCGGGTCACGGCGAGGGGACAGTTGAGGTTGCCGTCGTGCTGTGCGGCGCTGCCGGAGAAGTCGAGCACCAGCCGCTCGCCCGCGACCGTCGCGGTGAGCTGGAGCTCGAGGTCCCCGTCGGCGGCCTCCAGCACGTCGCGCGCGGTGCGGACGCCGTCGGGCAGCGCGGTGATGCATGTGCCGGTGCGGCGTTCCGCGTAGTCGAGCACCTCGGCCATCGCCGCCCGCAGGGTCGCTGTGCCGACCCGCTCGGCGAGCTGCTCGAGCCGTCGCGCACCGGCGCGGTTGGCGGCGAGCTGTGCGCGCAGGTCGGCACGGCGCTGGTCGGGCTGGCGCATCTGCGCGACCAGTCGCGCGATCGCGGCGTCGTCGAGTGGCTGCGGCTCGATCACGACGCCCTCGTCGGCGAGCGTCCGGCTGTCGGCCGGCATCGAGCCGGGCGTCGGCCCGCCGACGTCGGCATGGTGCGCACGGCAGGCGGCGAAGCCGAGCAGATCGTCTCCGCCGGGCGTGAAGACCGGCGTCACGACGGTGATGTCTGGCAGATGCGTTCCGCCGCGGAAGGGGTCGTTGAGCACCCACGCGCGACCGGGCGCGTGCGCCTCGTCGAGCACGGCGGCGACGGCCGCCGGCATCGCGCCGAGGTGCACCGGGATGTGCTCGGCCTGCATCACCATCTCCCCGGCAGCGTCGAACAGCGCGGTCGAGGCGTCGCGACGCTCCTTGATGTTCGCCGAGTGGGCGGAGCGGATGAGCACCGCCCCCATCTCCTCGCAGGTCGCGCGCAGCGCTCCGAGAATCACCTGCAGCTGGACGGGATCGACGCTCACGCCGTCGCCCCGCTCGTCTTGCGCTGGACGTCGATCGCGCCATCGGGGAGGACCGATCCGGTCCAGCCGGCCGGGATCACGAGCGTGGACTCGGGCAGCGGCACGACGGCCGGTCCGGGGATCTCCGTCCCCGCAACCGGCCCGTCTTCGGCCGGCGTCGTCTTCGGCAGCGCCGGTGCCGGCCCGGTGGCACTCACGCGCAGGGTCACCAGCTCGACCTCCTGCTCGGGGTCGCGGTAGCCGTAGCGCTCCTCGTGCGCTGCCTCGAACGCCTCGCGCAGGGCGGCCGGCGTGGCGGCGGGCTCGCTGGCCGGCGACGGGATCGCCAGCTCGAACGCCTGCCCGCGGTAGCGCAGCTCGTAGGTCGCCGCGACCTCCGCATTCGATTCGTCGAGCGCTCTGCGCGCCGCGGCGGCAAGCGCCGCGACGTCGGCGGCGATCGCCTCGGTCGTGAGCCCGGTGCCCGAGCGCAGCACGCTGCGCTGCGCGTCGCGCCGCCGCGGGGCGACGACGAGGCCGAGCGCCGCGAGCACGCCGGATGCGCGCGGGGCGACAACGCGCTCGATGCCCAGTTCCTCGGCGATCGCGACGGCGTGCAGCGGACCGGCACCGCCGAAGGCGACGAGCGCGTGGTCGCGCGGGTCGATCCCGCGCTCGACCGTCACGACGCGCAGCGCGCGCGTCATCTCCGCGTTCGCGACGCGCACGATCCCCTCCGCACAGGCGTGCAGATCGAGCCCGAGATCGCGTGCGAGCGCGCCGACCGCGCGCTCGGCGGCGGCACGATCGAGGGTGACGCCGCCCGCAAGCGGCACGTCGACTGGCAGGTGGCCGAGCAGCAGGTTCGCGTCGGTGACGGTCGGCTCGTCGCCACCGCGCCCGTAGCAGGCGGGTCCGGGTACCGCGCCCGCCGAGCGTGGCCCAACACGCAGCGCACCGCCTGCATCGCGCCATGCGATCGAGCCGCCGCCGGCTCCGACGGTGTGCACGTCGAGCGTCGGCAGCGCGATCGGGCGCCCGGCGATCTCGCTCGATCCCGTCTCGGCGACCGCGCCGTCGTGGACGACACAGACATCGGCGGACGTCCCGCCCATGTCAAGGCAGAGCGCGCGCTCGACGCCGGCGGCGCGGGCGGCGAAGGCTGCGCCCGCGGCGCCGCCGGCTGGGCCGGAGAGAACAGTCGAGGCGGCGTGGGCGGCGGCGCTCTCGACGTCGGCCAGGCCGCCGTTGGATTGCATGATCGCCGGCTCGGGGAGGCCCGCCGTTCGCGTTCGCGCGGCGAGCCGGCGCAGGTATCGGCTGAGCAGGGGGGAGAGGGCGGCGTCGATCTCGGTTGTCGCGGCGCGCTCGTACTCGCGAAATGTCCCCACGACCTCGTGAGAGAGCGAGACGTGCACGTCGGGAAGCATCACTGCAAGCGCATCCCGGATCCGCTGCTCATGCTGCGGATGGCGGTAGGCATGCAGCAGCACGACCGCGACCGCTTCCGGCTCGGCGGAGGCGATCTCATCGGCGAGCGCGGCCGCCGCCTCCGCGGTCAGCTCAAGCAGCGGGCCGTCCGGCGTCATCCGCTCGGCAGCGCCGAAGCGCAGCTCCGGCGGGACGAGCGGCGCCGGCCGTGTGGCGCACAGGCGATAAAGGTCCGCACGCGCCTGACGGCCGAGCTCCACGACGTCCGTGAAGCCCTCGGTGGTGATCAGCGCGGTCCGCGCATGACGACCCTCCAGCAGCGCGTTCGTCGCCACGGTCATGCCGTGCGCGAACGCGGTCACGTCGCCCGCCTCGCGGCCGGCACGTGCAAGCGCGAGCTCGACCGCGGCCATCACGCCGAGCGACTGATCCTCCGGCGTCGTCGGCGCCTTCGCGGTGACGAGCACCCCGTCGCCGAGCAGCACGGCGTCGGTGAACGTCCCGCCGACATCTACCCCGAGCAACACGCTCGGGAGGCTATCCCCGTCAGACGGCGGCGGCTACGCCGCGGCTGCGGCCAGCTCGCGCTCGGCCAGTTCCTCGGTCTCCGCGAGGTGCTGGTGCGACGGGCAGTAGCCGTTGTGCGGCAGCGGCATGCGCTGGCACGGCGTGCCCTTGCGCGTCGTCGCGCGGCACTGGAGCGGATTGCCGGCAAGGTCGTAGCCGGTCATCGGCTGACGGGCGAGAAACTCGTCGGCGCAGGCGATGTAGCGCTCGATCACGCGGTATATCCGGGCCTGTGAGGACATGGGGAAGTAAGGCCGGATGTCGTTGAAGAGCGTCCGTGCTGGTCGCGCGAAGTAGTGCCTGTCGGTCGCGAGACGCTCGATCGCTGCCTCACACGCGCGCAGGACGCGCTCGTGGTTGGTAACCCCCGTGATGCTGCCTGGACTGTCTTCGACGATCTCGTTCGCAAGCTCGCGGTAGATCGCCCGACTGAAGCGGTACATAACGGCTCTGGCCTCTCCTTCGCTTTCCCCGTGCCCGGACTCCCCTGTGGCCGGCGCAGTATCTCGCTGGGTTGTGAAGCTCAGGCCACGGGACTATTAACCCCGCGTTAAGTTGAAACGTTTGCGTTCGTTTGTCAGGACGCTGACGAACGAAGGCGTTCGTCAGCCGTTGTTGCGGACGATCAGGCCCAGTGCTCGAGCACCGGGGCGTCCGCGGCGCGGACGACGGTGTGGTGCTCGTCAAGCGTGAGGTCGCGCTCGGGGAAGTCACGCCGCAGGTGCGCGCCGCGGCTCTCCTGGCGCGCGAGCGCGCAGGCGGCGACGAGGCGCACGATTGGGTGCGCGTCGTGAAGGAGCAGGCGCAAGCCTTCGGCGTCGCGCTCGATCCCAGCGTGCTGCCACAGCGCGTCGCGACTCGCCTGCGGCAGCTGCGGGCGTGACAGTGCCGGCACCGGCTCGCGCGGTGCGGGCGGCAGCGGCTCGGCCAGCGCGGCCAGTGCGGCGCGGCGCCCAAACACGAAGCACTCACTGAGCGAGTTCGAGGCGAGCCGGTTCGCACCGTGCAGTCCGGTACAGGCGCACTCGCCGACGGCGTAGAGGCCGGGAACGGACGCGCGCCCCTCGAGATCGGTCGCGATCCCGCCCATCGTGTAGTGGGCGGCGGGGGCGACCGGGATCAGATCGCGCGTCGGGTCGATCCCGCTGCGGCGCAGCACCGCCACGACGTTGGGGAAGAGCGCCGGGTCGACCTTGCGCATGTCGAGCCCCACGGACGGCGCGCCGGTGTCGCGCATGCGCCGTGCGACCGCGAGCGCGACCTCGTCGCGCGGGGCGAGCTCGTCGACAAAGCGCTCGCCGTCGGCGTCCAGCAGCAGCGCGCCCTCGCCGCGAACGGCCTCGGTCACGAGGAAGCCGTCGGCGCCGTTCGCGCCGGACACCGCGGTTGGGTGAAACTGCATCATCTCGAGGTCCGCGAGCGCGGCGCCGGCGGCGTGCGCGAGCACCATTCCCGCGCCGACCGCGCCGACCGGGTTGGTCGTACGCGACCACAATGCGGCGGCTCCGCCGGTCGCGAGCACGACGGCACGGGCCGAGACGATGCGCTCGTCGTGCAGGCGCACGCCGGCACAGCGTCCCGCCGTGGTCGGCAGCGCGACGGCGCGACAGTCCTCCAGCACCTGGATCCGCTCGTGCTCGGCAACGAGCGCCGACAGCTGGCGCGTCACGCGCCGGCCGGTGGCCGCGCCGCCGGCGTGCACGATCCGCCGCACGGAGTGACCGCCCTCGAGGCCGAGCGAGAGCCGTCCCCTGCGGTCGGCATCGAAGCGCACGCCGAGCCGTTCGAGGTCGCGCACGGCCGCGGGCGCTTCGCTGGTGAGGATCTCTGCCGCGCTGCGTCGGACGGTGCCGCGCCCCGCGCGCAGGGTGTCCTGGAGGTGCTGCTCGCGCGTGTCATCGAGCGCCAACACAGCGGCCAGGCCGCCCTGCGCCCAGTAGCTCGCCGACTGCGCGAGGGGGGTTGCGCTCACGAGCGCGACACGGCCGCCCGCCGTGGCAGCCGTGAGCGCCGCGTAGAGACCTGCGGCGCCTGCTCCCACGACGGCGACGTCGGCTTCGATCGTTGCGGGAAGCGCCATGGGGGCCAGTACCGTACTCCCATGTCTCGCCCGGTCTATCTGTCGCATCCGGCCTCGCTGGCGCACGACACGGGCTCGCATCCGGAGCGCGCGGCGCGCATCGTGGCGATCGAGCAGGAGCTCGAGCGACACGACTGGCTCGGGATGGAGCGGCTGGACGCACCACGGGTCGCGACAGAGACGCTCACTGCGGTCCATCCGGCGCGCTATGTGCGCGGGATCGAGGAGCTCTGCGCCGCGGGCGGCGGTTCGATCGACGCTGACACGTTCGTCGTCGAGGCCTCCTACGAGGCCGCACTGCGGGCGGCCGGCGGGGCGGTGCAGCTCGTCGACCTGCTGCTGTCCGGCGAGGCGGCGACCGGGCTCAGCGCGCTGCGTCCGCCTGGCCACCATGCGGAGCCCTCGCGTGGGATGGGCTTCTGCCTGTTCGACAACGTCGCCGTCGCCGCGCAGCACGCGCTCGACGCGCACGGGCTCGAGCGCGTATTGGTGCTGGACTGGGACGTCCACCACGGAAACGGCACGAACGCCGCCTTCCACGCGACGCCGTCGGTGCTGTTCGTCTCGCTGCACGAGTGGCCGCTGTATCCCGGAACGGGGCCGGCGAGCGACGTCGGCAGCGGCGCGGGCATCGGCCACACGGTCAATCTGCCGGTCGCGGCGGGTTCAGGCGACGCGCTGTACGCATCGCTGCTCGAGCACGTCGTCGCGCCGCTCTCCCGTAGCTACGGACCGCAGCTGATCCTGATCTCGGCTGGCTTTGACGCACACCGCGACGACCCGCTCGCCGGCCTCGAGCTGACTGCGGGCGGCTTCGCGGCGCTCACCGGCACGGTGCGGCGGCTCGCCGCCGAGCTGGAGGTGCCGGTGGGGGCGGTGCTGGAGGGCGGCTACGACCTGAGGGCGCTGGCGGCTTCGACGGCCGCGATGCTGCGGGTCCTGACGGGCACCGACCCACCGCCCGCGGACGACGTGCCGCTCGTGCCGGAAGCGCGGGCCGCAGCGGCGCGTCTCGCCGAGCACTGGCCGGCGCTCGCGGCCGTCTGATCGAGCCGAGCGCTATCTCGTCGCGTTTGCGGGCAACGTGATTCTCGTGCCCGGGATCGTGAAGGTTCTCGGCGTGGTGCCGGTTGACGGCGCCGTCGCGCCGGGAGACGTGGTGGTGGGCGTCGTCGGTGTGGTTGGCACCGTCGTCGGGGGCACCGTGGTGGTCGGCACCGTGGTCGCCGGGGGTGTCGTCGTGGGAGCGGTTGCGGCAGGCGTCGTCGGCGCTGGCGCCGTGGCGGCCGGGACGGTGACCGTCGTAGGCGCAGGCGTCGTCTCCGGCGTGTCGAGCAGCGTCACGAGCGCAACGGCGATTGCCGCCGCCAGCAGCGCGAGCAGCACGCACGTCAGCACGACGGGCAGGCGCCAGCCCGGTGGCGGGTGAACGCGCGTGCGTGCCGCCAGTCCACACTCGAGACACCAGCCCTGATCCTCGCGCAGCGTGTTGCCGCAGCGCGGGCACAGCAGCGCGCCCGGCGTGGTCGGCGACGGCCGGACTGCGCTCACTGCGGCGGCCCGCCTGCGCCCGCCTCGGGCGGGGCGGCCGGGGGCGGGGCTGCGGCCGGTGCCTGCGGCGCGGCGGGGGCGGGCTGCGACGGAGCGAGCGGCACCTGCGCGGGGCCCTGGACGGCGCCGCCGAGGGCGGCACCGCAGTTTGCGCAGAAGCGGTCGGCGCTGCCGAAGACGGCGAAGCAGCGCGGACAGGTGCCGCCGATTCCCGGCTCGCGCACGTCGCGCAGATCGCGGCGCTCGTCGAGCGCGAGCTCGAGCGCGCGCAGCTCGTCGTCGCATGCGCGGATCTGGTCGATCTTCTGGGCGATGAGGTCGTCGCGCTTGCGTTCGAAGCGGCGCAGGTCGAACACGAGCCCGCCGAGATCGCGCGCCTGCAGCTCGCGCAGCCGGCGCAGGTACCGCAGCCGGCGGCGCATGCGTCCGCGCGCGCGGAAGCCGGGGCGGCGGGGCGCGGGCTCGGTGACGACCGTCTCCGCGGCCGCCTGGTCTCCAGGGGTGCTGGGGGCCGCGGCAGGAGTCACTGCGCCGGGTGCGGCCTCGGCAGCTCCGCTCGCGTCCGTCGCTCTGAGTCTCGCCGTCAGGTCCACCGTCGAGGGCGGCACGCTGGGTTGGTCCGTCGTCGGCTGCTCGGATGGCACAACGGGCTGGAAGACGGTCGGCTGGTCGGCGCTCGGCGTCGACGCGACGGCGTCGATCCGCTCGGTCGGAGCATCGACGGCGGGCAGGTCGGCAGTCGCCTCGCCGGGCTTGTCGCCAGCGGCTGGGACGCCTCCCGTCACCTTGCCCGGGGTGGCTTCGGCAGGCTGGGAGCCGGTCGGCGGCGCGTCGGGCGGCGCCCCGTCGGCGACGGGCGTCTCGGTCGCGGACTCGCCTGCGTTCTCCACCGGATCCTGCTCGTCGGAGCGATCCGGCTGTCGGCGCGCGATGCGTTGGAACATGCCACTCATCGATTAGGGGACGCCGCGTTCCCTGCACGGACGGCGCCTCGGCGGCGAGTATACCCGCGGGTCCGGCCCGTCCCGCCGCTTTCCGCCGCGATGGCCCGCCACGCGACGACGACCCGCTCGGCCATCCGCTCCGCGGAGAAGAGACCGGCGCGCTCGCGGCCCGCGACCCGCGGATCGGCTGCCGTCAGGTGCGGTGCCAAGACAGCTCGCCAAACGTCCGGGTCGAACGGACCGCAGTGCGTTCCGTCGACTCCGTCGAGCGCCAGCGGCGCGATCCCGACCGGCGTCGCGAGCACCGGCACGTCGCAGGCGAGCGCCTCCAACACGGCAAGGCCGAAGCCCTCGCGCTCGGACGGCACCAGCACCGCATTCGCCGCGTTGACCCACAGCGGCACCTCGTCGGGATGGACATCGCCGAGCGTCAGCAGCGGCACGTCGCCGGCGACCGCTCGCGCGCGATCGAAGCGCTTCTCCGCGCGGGCGGGGTCGGCGGGGAACAGCAGGCAGGGCGCGTCGGGGTCGAGCCCCAGCCGGGCACGGGCTTCTGCGCGCGGCAATGGGCGGAAGCGCTCGAGATCCACGCCGCAGGGCAGCACCGCGACGCGCCGCTGCACGCCGGCACCGGGGATCCGCTCGCGCGCAAGAGAGGCGGACACCGTCGCTGCCAGGTCGACGAAGCGCAGGACCGCGCGGCTGAGCCGGCCGCTGCGGGGGTGCGCGAGGTCGGTCCCGTGGAACGTCACGACGTGCGGGGCCGCGCGCAGGGCAAGTGCCGGCCAGGCGGTCAGGCCGAAGTGCGCATGGACCACGTCGAAGCGCTCGCCGCGGTGGCGTCGGCGCAGCTCGCGCGCGGCGCGCGGATAGGAGCGCAGACCGGGCGGGAAGGCGAACAGCTCGACCTCGATCCCGTCGAGGCGGCGTAGCGCTTCGACCTGGTCTTGGACGAAGCGCCCGAGCGCCGGACGTGCGGACGTCGGGTACATGTTTGTCACAACAAGCGCACGCATCGGCTGCGCCAGCGTACTTGTGTGCGTGTCTTGTCGCAGATGCGTCTAGCGCTTACGCAGGCACCGGCCAAAGACTCGCCCTCCATGTCGAACGACAACGAAGGAGGACGGGTGATCTACCACCTGATGGGTTGGGTGCACATGCGCATCGTGGAGGCCGGAGGCAGTGAGCGCGGACAGGGGACGGTCGAGTACGTCGCGCTGATCCTGCTGGTGGCGGCGCTGCTGGCCGGCGTCGTGGCCGCGACGAAGGGCACGAAGTTCGGCACCGGCGGCATCGCCGAGACGATCGTCGATCAGATCAAGTCGGCGCTGAAGAACTTGAAGTAGCGCTGGTCCGCGGCGCGGTCAATCGCCGCGCCGCGGATCTTCCGCGGGGAGCTCTGCCAGCATGTGCTGAATGTCCGCGACCCCCCGCGAGCGTCCGATCGCCGTCTTCGACTCGGGCGTCGGCGGGCTCACCGTGTTGCATGAGCTGCTCGTCGCGCTTCCCGGCGAGGACTTCCTCTACCTCGGCGACACTGCCCGCTTTCCGTACGGCGACAAGACGCAGGCCGAATTGCGCACGTTCGCGCTGGAGATCGCCGAGCACCTGCTCGCGCTCGACGCGAAGCTCCTCGTCGTCGCTTGCGGTTCGGCGACGGCTGCCGCGCTCCCGCTGCTGGAGGAGCACCTGGTGGGCACCGGCGTCGACGTGCTTGGCGTGATCGAACCGGCTGCCGAGCTCGCGGTCGAGGCGACGAACAGCGGTCGCATCGGGCTGCTGGCGACTCCGGCCACGGTCGCCAGCGGCGCGTTCGCGACGGCGATCGCCGCCGGCGATCCACGCGCACACGTCGAGAGCGTCGCCTGCCCGGACCTCGCGCCGATCATCCAGAGCGGCTTCCCGTTCGACGAGCGCGTCGTCGAGACGGTGCGCCGCTACACGGCACCACTGCGAGAGGCGGACGTCGACACGGTGATCCTCGGCTCGACGCACTACCCGCTCGTCGCGCCGATGCTGCAGCGGATGCTCGGCCGCGGCGTACGCCTCGTCAGCTCCGGCGCGGGCGTCGTGCGCGCTGTCGAGCGAACGCTCGAGCCGCGAGACCTGTTGAGTCGCCGGACGGTGGAGGGCGCGTACCGCTTCCACACGACCGGCGACGTCGAGGCGTTCCGCACGCTCGGGACCCGCTTTCTGCAGATGCCGCTCGGCGAGGTCGAGCGGGTTGTCCTGACCCCAGTGGAGGTGCCGGTGTGACGAGCGGTGCGACGAGCCTTGAACGCAGCTACGGGCGCACGCCCGCGGATCTGCGGCCGGTCGAGATCGAGCCGGGCTTCGTGCGCAGCGCGACTGGCTCGGCGCTGATCTCGTGCGGCGAGACGCGCGTGATCTGCACGGCTTCGGTGGAGGAGAGCGTGCCGCGCTGGATGGTCGGCAGCGGCAGAGGCTGGGTCACAGCCGAGTACGGCATGCTGCCCGCCTCGACCGGGCAGCGGAAGGCGCGCGACATCAGCAAGGGTCGCGCCGACGGCCGCACGGTCGAGATCCAGCGGCTGATCGGCCGCTCGCTGCGCGGCGTCGTCGACTTCCAGGCGCTCGGCGAGCGCACGATCTACGTCGACTGCGACGTCCTGCAGGCGGACGGCGGCACGCGCTGCGCCTCGATCACCGGCGGCATGGTTGCGCTGCGACTGGCGTGCGAGCGCCTCGTCGCGGAGCAGAAGCTGGAACGTATTCCGCTCAGCGGCAGCATCGCCGCCGTCTCGGTCGGGATCGTCGACGGGCGGGCGCTGCTGGACCTCGACTACCCCGAGGACTCGACCGCCGAGGTCGACGCGAACGTCGTGATGACGGCAGACGGCGGGCTGGTGGAGGTGCAGGCGACGGCCGAGCGCACGCCGCTCTCGCGCGCGAACCTCGACGAGCTGCTTGCGCTCGCGGCCGACGGGATCGACCGCCTGCGCGAGTTCCAGGACGCGGCGGTGGCGGCCGCTTAGATGGTCGATTCCACGAATCTCGTCGATTCGACCATCTGATGGCGCGGCTGCTGCTGGCCACGCGCAACGCCCACAAGCTGCGCGAGTTCGCGCGGTTGGCGATGCCGTACGCGATCGATCCGCTCCCCGATGACGTCGCACTGCCGCCGGAGGACGGGGCGACATTCGCCGAGAACGCGCTCGGCAAGGCGCGTGCCGCGGCCGCTGCCACTGGGCGCGTCGCGATTGCAGACGACTCGGGCATCGAGGCGACCGCGCTCGACGGGCGACCCGGCATTCGCTCCGCGCGCTACGCGGGCGAGCACGCGAGCGACGAGGAGAATCTCGCGAAGCTGCTGCGCGAAGCACCCATCGGCAGTCCGCTCGCCTATGTTTGCGCGCTCGCCTACGTCGATCCCGCGAGTGGCGAGGAGCAGCTCTTCGAGGAGCGCTGCACAGGCACGCTGGCGGCCGCGCCGCGCGGCGAGCGGGGCTTCGGCTACGACCCGGCGTTCCTGCCCGACGACGGGGTCCCGGACCGAACGATGGCCGAGCTGAGCGACGCCGAGAAGGATGCGATCAGTCATCGCGGCCGGGCCGTGCGCGCCCTGTTCGCCTGGCTGCCGGCGGACTGACGCGATGAACGTCGCTGCGGCCCACGACGTGGACACGCCGCGCAAGCGCCGCGCGGCGGCGCTGTCAATCGCCTCGAACTTCACGCTGATCCTGCTCAAGCTCGTCGCCGGGGCGGTGACCGGTTCGGTGGCGATCGTCACCGAGGCGGTGCACTCGGGCATCGACCTGATCGCCTCGGTGGTGGCGTATTTCTCCGTGCGCAAGGCCGGCGAGCCGGCCGACGAGTTGCATCGCTACGGCCACGAGAAGATCGAGAACCTCGCGGCGGCGATCGAGGGGATGCTGATCCTCGTCGGCTCGGGGATCATCGTGTTCGAGTCGGTGCGACGGTTGATCGTCGGTGGGACGGTCGAGCACCTCGGCTTCGGCATCGCCGTCGTGGGGTTCTCAGCGGTCGCGAACCTGGTTGTCTCGGCGACGATCGGCCGAACGGCCCGCGCGACCGCTTCGCCGGCGCTCGAAGGGGATGCGGCGCACCTGCGCACCGACGCCTATACCTCGATCGCCGTGCTCGTGGGGTTGGCGCTCGTGGAGATCACGGGCGCCGCCTGGCTCGACCCGGTCGTCGCACTGCTCGTCGCTGGCGCGATCGTCACCGCAGGGGTCCGGCTGCTGCTGGGCTCCTCGCGCGTGCTCGTCGACGAGGCGCTGCCGGAGGAGGAACGTGCCGCCATCCACGCGGAGGTGATCGCGTTCGGCGATCGCGGCGTGGTCGGCTACCACCAGTTGCGCACGCGCCGCGCGGGTGCGCGCCGCTACGTCGACCTGCACCTCCAGTTCGAGACCGGTACCTCGCTCGAGCAGGCGCACGAGATCGCGCACGCGATCCAGGACGCGATCGCCGCGCGGCTGGACGGCGCCGACGTGCTGATCCACCTCGAGCCGGCAGACCGCGTGCGGCCCGGGACCGAGTGGACACGGACTGAGAGCGCGGGCGGCGCAAAACCGCCCAGCCGGTCTAGCGAAGGTTGATCGCGGCCGAGCAGGCGACCGCGAAGACGACGGCGGCATACCCGACGTAGCCGCTCAGCATCAGCAACACGACACCGATCAGGCAGGAACCCACGGTCACGAGCCAGGCGATGCGGGAGAGCGGCACTCGCGTATTCTCGCCTGCCGGCATGACGGCTTCCCTGACGCCCGCGCTTGCGCTCGCCTGTCTGCAGGAGTTGTCGGTCGACGTGCGCGCCGCAGTCGTGCTGGATCCGGCGGGTCGGCCGCTGGCCGGCGACCGAGATCTCACGGATCGCGTACGCGAGGTCCTGGCGTCCCCCACGGCGCTCCCTGCACCTGCGGGGTCGCTGCTCGTCGCGCGTGCGCCCGACGGCGGCGCGATCGCCGTGCTGACGGGTCCTTGTGCCCTCATGTCGTTGGTCGAACACGATTTGGCCGAAATGGCGAAGGCACTCGTCACAGCGCCCGAAACGGCCGTCTGAGCCTCCTGCTGCGGAGCACTCTTTCCCTGCAACGATGGGGAAAACCGTGAACCGGTTCATCGCAGCGCGGGAGCCGCTTCGATCTGCCGGGATCGCGAGATTCCCTATAACGACGGGAGATTTGCGTTGTTCCTGTCCGCGAGGGTTGTTAGCTTCGGCCATCCCCCGAACACCTCGAAGGAGGAAGACGTGACGAAATCCGAGTTCGTCGACCAGGTTTCCGCGAACAGCGGGCTCAGCAAGAAGGATGCAGGCGATGCCGTCGACGCGGTCCTCCAGACGATCGAGGACGCGCTGAAGCGCGGCAGCGAAGTGACCTTCTCCGGCTTCGGGAAGTTCCACGTCGCCGATCGCAGCGCTCGCGAGGGTCGCAACCCGAGCACCGGCGAGAAGATCCAGATCGCCGCCTCGCGCGTGCCCCGCTTCACGCCGGGGTCGGGTCTCAAGAAGGCCGTCAAGGGCTAGCACGCCGTTCGCGCGTCCTCATCGACGCGCGTACTGCGTGCCCTTGCTCGCGGCCGGTCCCGTCGCCGCCGCATGCGGTGACGGGACTTGTCGTGGGCGCCGGGTGCGCAGATAACATCGGCGCTCGATGGCAGACCGGAACACCGCACGCCTCGCAGCGCCGCTCGCGCTGCTCGCGGCCGCCGTTGCGGTCGTTGTGATCGTCCAGGCGTCCGGCTCCACCTCGCCCAGCGACTCGCCCTCCGTGACGCGCACCGCCGTCACGCAGCCGGTCAGACGCGCCAGAACCGCTCCGCGGATCTACGTCGTCAAGCCCGGTGACACGCTCACAGTGATCGCCGGCAAGGCGAACGTGTCGCTGGAGACGATCCAGCGGCTCAACCCGCAGGTCGATCCGAACGCGCTGCAGACGGGGCAGCGCCTCAAGCTCGCCCCGTGAGTGGGCGGAGCGCGGCCGGTGTGCGGCGCGCGCTCGTGCTGCTGGTCGTCGGCGTGCTGCTCGCCGTCGTCGCTGTGCCTGCGGCGGCCGAGCTGCCCGCGCCGCCATCGCTGTCCGCACCGTCTGCCGCGGTCTTCGAGACCTCGACGGGACGGCCGGTGTTCGGTCGCGCCGCCGGCCAGCGACGGCTGATCGCCAGCACGACGAAGATGATGACCGCGCTGCTGGCGGCCGCGTCGGTGAGACTCGACCGCGTCTGTACGGCGCCGCCGTACGCGGCCGGGCCGCTGGAGACGCAGATCGGCCTGCGTGCCGGCGAGCGCATGCGCGTGCGCGACCTGCTGCGCGCCGTGCTGCTGCCGAGCGCGAACGACGCCGCCGCGACATTGGCCATCTGCGTCAGCGGCTCACGCACAGCGTTCGTCGCGCGCATGAACGCGCGCGCCCGTCAGCTCGGCCTGGACCACACCCATTTCTCGACGCCGATCGGGCTCGATGACGCCGGCAACTATTCGACCGCCGCCGATCTCGCGCGGCTCGCGATCGCAGCGCGCGACGATGCGTTCCTGCGGCAGACGATGGACCTGCGCAGCGCCGTCCTGCGCAGCGGCGACCACACGCGCACGGTCGTCAATCGCAACACGCTCGTGCAGCAGGTGCCGTGGGTCGACGGCGTCAAGACCGGCCACACGAACGCGGCCGGCTACATCCTCGTCGCATCCGGCACGCGTGCGGGCACTACGTTCGTCGCCACCGTTCTCGGCGATCCCTCCGAGGAGGCGCGCAACGCCGATGCGCTGGCGCTCCTCAAGTGGTCGTTCGCAAGCTTCCGGGTTGCGACGCCGGTGACGAGAGGGGCGGTCTACGCGCGCCCCGCCGTCAAGCACCGCCCGGATGACCACATCGACGTCATCGCGGCGCGTGACGTGCGCGAGCTGCTGCGCCGCGACGTACGCGTGCGCCTTGTGATCGACGTCCCGAAGGAGCTCGAGGGGCCGCTGCCGCGTCGCGCCGTCGTCGGCAGCGCGACGGTGCGCGCGAACGGGCGCGCGATTGCCCGCGTGCCGCTCGTCACCCGAGTCGCGGTGCCGGAGGTCGGCCTGCTCGAGCAGGCCGGGCGCGCGCTGGACGGTCCGGGTAGCCTGATAGCCATCGTGGTGCTGCTCGGAGGCGCAACCGTCTTCTTCGTACGGGCTCGGGGGGCCCGCCGGCGCGAGCGACGGCGGGCGGACATGGAGGCAGCATGATCATCACCGTCACCCTCAACACGGCGATCGACAAGACGCTCGAGGTGCCGAACTTCCGCATCGGCCGACGCCACCGCTCCGTCGCGCAGGCGACGATGCCCGGTGGCAAGGGCGTCAACGTGGCGCGCGCGATCAAGCTGCTCGGTCGTCCCGTGATCGCGACCGGCTTCGCCGGTGGCTCGACGGGAACCCGCATCGTCGATGCGCTGACGGCCGAGTCGGTGCTGACCGACTTCGTCCGCATCGGTGAGGAATCGCGCACGAACACCGCCGTGCTCGACCCGACGACCGGCGTGCAGACGGAGATCAATGAGCGCGGCCCGGCGATCACCGAGGCCGAGATGGAGCTGTTCCGCGACAAGTTGCTCTACCTCGCGAAGGGCGCGAAGCTGTGCGTCTTCGCCGGCTCGCTGCCGCGCGACGTCGACCCCGACGTCTACGGCGGCCTGATCAAGGAGCTGCGCAAGCTCGGCGTGATGACCGTCATCGACACCGATGGCGAGCCGCTGCGGCATGCCGTGCGCGCCGAGCCCGACGTCGTCTCGCCGAACGTCGGCGAGGCGGAGGAGCTCGTCGGCCACGAGTTCAACGACGACGACGAGCGTGCGCTCGGGATCGCGGAGGTCGTCGAGCTGGGCGCGCGCGAGGCGATCATGACGGTGCCCGACGGCTGCTACGCGCACGTCGCGGGGGAGACCGGGCCGCAGCTCTTCCGCGTGCGGGTCGCCGAGCAGGAGGCGCGCGCCGCGGTCGGCTCGGGCGACGCGTTCCTCGCCGGCTACGTCGCGGCGCGCTACGACGGCGGGACGCCCGAGCAGTGCCTGCGTTTCGGCGTCGCCTGCGGCGCCGAGTCGACGCAGCACTTCGGCGCTGGGGTGATCGACCCGCAGGCGGTCGGACGGCTGCTGCCGACGGTCGAGGCGGTGCCGCTGGCGCTGCCCGCCGAGGTCCCCTGAGCGGGGCGGGTCACGCGCGCGCCCGGATCCCGATCCGCCGGGGGGCTGCGCTACTATCGAAGGCAGTCGGTGGTCGCCGCCCCCGCCACAGCAGCTTCCCCGAGCCCGCCTGTCCGGCGGGCGCCCTTCGTCCACCTCGACCCCTAGGGTGACGCACATATGGAGATAGAGATCGGCCGCGGTAAGAAGGCCCGTCGCGCCTACGGCTTCGACGACGTCGCCATCGTGCCTTCGCGCCGCACCCGCGACCCCGAAGACGTCGACATCTCCTGGACCCTGGGTCCGTATCGCTTCGAGCTGCCGCTGCTCGCCTCGGCGCTCGACGGCGTCGTCTCGCCGGAGACGGCGGGCACGATCGGCAGACTTGGCGGGCTCGCCGTGCTCAACCTCGAGGGCATCTTCTGTCGCTACGAGGACGTCGACGCCCAGCTCGAGCGGATCGCCTCGCTGGATCGCGAAGAGGCCACGCGCGAGATGCAGGAGATCTACCGCGAGCCGGTCAAGCCGGAGCTGATCGCCCAGCGCATCCGCGAGATCAAGGAGCAGGGCGTTGTCGTCGCCGCCTCCCTCACGCCGCAGCGGGTCCGCGAGTATTACGAGATCGCGCTCGAGGCCGGTCTCGACATCCTCGTGATCCAGGGCACGGTCGTCTCCGCCGAGCACGTCTCGACAGTCGCCGAGCCGCTCAACCTCAAGGAGTTCATCCGCGAGGTCCCCGTTCCGGTGGTGGTCGGCGGCTGTGCCTCCTACCACACCGGTCTTCACCTGATGCGGACCGGCGCCGCCGGGGTGCTCGTCGGTGTCGGCCCAGGCGCGATCTGCACGACGCGCGGCGTGCTCGGCATCGGCGTCCCGCAGGCGACGGCGATCGCCGACGTCGCAGCGGCGCGGTCGCAGCACATGCTTGAGACCGGCGACTACGTCCGCGTCATCGCCGACGGTGGCATGAAGAACGGCGGCGACATCGCGAAGGCGATTGCCTGCGGCGCCGACGCGGTCATGCTCGGCTCGGCCCTTGCCCGCGCCTACGAGGCGCCCGGCCGAGGCTACAACTGGGGCATGGCGACGTTCCACCCGACGCTGCCGCGCGGCACGCGGGTCAAGACGGTGCAGAACGCCTCGCTCGACGAGATCCTGCTCGGTCCCGCGCGTGAGAACGACGGCATGTTCAACCTGATGGGTGCGCTGCGCACCTCGATGGCGACGTGCGGCTACCGCGACATCGCGGAATTCAACCGCGCCGAGCTGATGGTCGCGCCCGCGCTGCAGACAGAGGGCAAGCACCTCCAGCGCGACCAGCAGGTCGGCATGGGCTCCAACGGGCGGGCAGTCGCGCTTGTCAACGACTGATTCTGCGGCACGCCTCGCCGCGTCTGGCGGCGTCCTCGCCGGTTCGCGTGCGGAGCACGCCACACCGGCTGCGTCCTTGCCAGACACGGCGATCCGCGCCGCAGAAGAGGTTGTGGTGCTGGATTACGGCGGTCAGTACTCCCAGCTGATCGCCCGTCGCGTGCGCGAGTGCGGCGTCTTCTCGGAGTTGCTGCCGCATCACGTCGGCGCGGCCGAGGTCGCAAGACGTAGACCGCGCGGCCTGATCCTGTCCGGCGGCCCGGCGTCCGTCTACGCGCCGGACGCTCCGAGACTCGACCCGGCGCTGCTCGAGCTCGGAATCCCCGTGCTCGGCATCTGTTACGGCATGCAGCTCCTCACGAGCGAGCTCGGCGGCCACGTGCAGGGAGCGGAGGTAGGGGAGTTCGGTCGCTCCCAGCTCACAGTCAAGGAGCCCGGCCGACTGCTTGCGGGCCTGCCCGCCGAGCAGACCTGCTGGATGTCCCACCGCGACACGGTCTTCGCCCCGCCGCCCGGCTTCACCGCGCTGGCGTCGTCGAGCGAATCGCCGGTCGCCGCGCTGGAGTCGGTCGAGCGTGGCATCTACGGCATCCAATTTCACCCCGAGGTCGTCCACACGCCCTACGGGCAGGACATCATCACGCGCTTCCTCGAGGAGATCTGCGGCTGCGAGCGCACCTGGAGCGCCGCCTCGGTTATCGACGACCAGATCACCCGCATCCGCGCCCAGGTCGGCGACGGGCGTGTGATCTGCGGCCTCTCCGGCGGGGTCGACTCCTCCGTCGCCGCACTGCTCGTGCACCGCGCGATCGGCGATCAGCTCACGTGCGTGTTCGTCGACCACGGCCTGATGCGCAAGAACGAGGGCGATCAGGTCATCTCAGCCTTCCGCGACCACTTCAAGGTGCCGCTTGTCGCCGTCGACGCCGAGGACCGCTTCCTCAGACGCCTGCAGGGCGTCACCGAGCCCGAGGCGAAGCGCAAGGCGATCGGGTCGGAGTTCATCCGCGTCTTCGAGGAGGAGGCGGAGAAGATCGTCGGCCAGGACGGCACGGCCGCCGGCTTCCTCGTGCAGGGCACGCTCTACTCGGACGTGATCGAGTCCGGCGGCGGGACCGGCGCGGCGACGATCAAGTCCCATCACAACGTTGGCGGACTGCCCGAGGACCTTGAGTTCGACCTCGTCGAGCCGCTGCGCTCGCTCTTCAAAGACGAGGTCCGCGCCGTCGGCGCCGAGCTCGGTCTTCCCGAGCGGCTCGTCTGGCGCCAGCCGTTCCCCGGACCCGGCCTCGCGATCCGCGTCGTCGGCGGCGAGGCGACGAAGGCCCGGCTCGACACGCTGCGCGACGCCGACGCGATCCTGCAGGACGAGATCCGTAGAGCGGGCCTGTACCGCGAGCTGTGGCAGTCCTTCTGCGTGCTGCCCGACGTCCGCACCGTCGGCGTCCAGGGCGACGAGCGCACATACGGCTACGTCGTCGTCATCCGCGCGGTCACCAGCGATGACGCGATGACGGCCGACTGGGCGCGCCTGCCCTACGACCTGCTCGAGCAGATCGCCTCGCGCATGATCAACGAGATCCGCGAGGTCAACCGGGTCGTGCTCGACATCACGAGCAAGCCCCCCGGCACCATCGAGTGGGAGTAGCCGACGGCGCCGCTCAGCTCGCTCGCAGCTCGGTCGTGAGCGCCGGTGCGCTCGCGAGCGTTTGATAGACGACGCAGTAGCGCTCGGTGAGTTTCTTCAGCGTTGCGAGCTGCTCGTCGGTCGCGTCGGCGTCGAGGTCGAATGAGAGGCGGATATCCGAGAAGCCGACGGGGGATGCCTTGTCGACGCCGAGGGTGCCGCGGAAGTCGAGGTCTCCCTCGGCGCGGACCGTGCCGCTGGGAATGGGGATCTCCAGGCTGGTCGCGACGGCGCGGAGCGTGACGCCGGCGCAGGCGACGAGCGCTTCCAGCAGCATGTCGCCGGAGCACAGCAGGCTGCCGTCGCCGCCGCTGGCAGGGTGGAGGCCGGCCTCTGCGAGTGCGCGGCCGGTCTGCACGGAACACGAGACGCCGTCGCCGAGCGTGCCGGTCGCGGCGAGCGTCACGGTTGCCGCCTCCGGCTCGTGGCGGTACTGCTCCTTCAGGGGCGCCTGCAGGGCGCGCAGCTCATCTCGATTCATGACGTCAGCCTAGTCTCGGGACTTACGACGAGTCGACGAGTCGGGCGAGCGCGAGTGCGGTCACGTGCTTGCGGTAGCGCGCGGCGCTCCAGCCGGCGTCCTCGCGCAGCTGCATCCACAGGGGGACCGAGAGCAGTGCCCACAGTGCGTCGGCTGCCTCCGCGGCTGACAGGCCGGTGATCAGCGACCCGTCGGCGCGGCAGCGTTCGGCGACTGCACGGCAGACGTCGTGCAATGCGCGCATGCGGTCATCCCAGGCAACGCGCAGGTCGGCGTCGGCGTGCTTGGCCGCGAGCACGCCGCGCGCCGTGCCGACGAAGCGGGGCACGTAGTCCGTCCACCATGCGACCAGCCGCTCGACGCTTGCTCGCCCGCTTGGCGCCGCCAGCACGCGATCGACTCGCTCGCGCGCGCCCTCGGCCTCGTCGATGCTGGCGAGCAGTGCGGTCAGCAGACCGGCGCGCGAGCCGAAATGGCGGTAGATCGCCTGTCGTGAGAAGCCGGCCGCGGCGGCTACGGCCTCCATGCTGACCTCGCTCGCCGGTCGCTGCGCGAGCAGGGTGCGGGCCGCGGCCAGGATCGCCGTGTCTGCCTGAGTGGTGCGCGCCATACGTTACAAGCTGTAACGTATCAGCGGTAACGGCGACCGGAGGTTCGAGATGGACGAGCAGGCGCAGCCGGTCCAGCTTGCGCGGCGGGCGATGAGAGCGGTGGAGGAGGGGCGGCGCGAGGCGTGGCTCACAGGGTTCCGTGCCGACGCCGTGCTGGAGGACCCCGTCGGCCATGTCCCACCGCGGCATGGTGGCGAGCAGATCGCGGACTTCTGGGACACGGGCATCGCGGCGCTGGAGGCCGTGCGATTCGACGTGCGCCGGGCGCACGCCGCCCCGGGCGAGGCGCTGATGCTCGTCGACGTCACCGCCCGGGCACCGGGTGGCGCGACTGCGCGCTACGACGCCGCACTGCACTACGTCTTCGACGGGAATGGCGCGATCGTCTCCCTCCGCGCCTTCTGGGACCTTCCGGACGTGGTCGCCCAGTTCACCGGCTGAACCCGCGCCGCAGTTAGCCCTCGTCGTCCTCGCGACGCTGGGGCTCCTGTCCGTCGAGGTAGCCACCCGGTCGCCGCATGCCCTCGGGGTGAAGCAGGGAGAAAAGCAGCACGAGCACCGCGGCGCCGAGCACGATCAGTCCGGCGATTCCGAGGACGGAGACGGCGAAGGCCGGCATCGCTCAGAGACTACGCGCGCCGGCTGGGCCAGCACGGTTCGTGCCTAGCTGAAGCGATCCCAGCGCTTGAGCGTGGGAAGGGGGTCGATCGGCTCGCCGCCCTGGTACCAGCCGGGCGAGGTCCAGATCTCGAAGTGGAGGTGGCAGGCGCTTGCGTCGCCGGTGTCGCCCACGACGCCGATCGGCTGGCCGGTCTCGACCCGCTGGCCTCTTTTCAGGGTCGCCGGCTCGCGCAGGTGGGCGTACATGTTGCTCTCGCCGGTGATCGGATCCGCGATCACGAGGTAGTTGCCGGCGAGCGCCTGATAAGTGCTCATGACGACCGTCCCGCCGCGTGCGGCGACGAGGGGAGTGCCGCATCTGGCCATCACATCCTGGCCTTGGTGCATGTGGCCGGTGCGGCCGGCGCCGAAGGCGGCGCCGCCTTGCCCGTAGTCGTGCGGACCGCGCACGGGGAACGCTGCACCGACGAACGTGAAGGTCTTCACGCTCGTCGACCCGGGGGGAGGGGCGGCCGCTTCGGGTGAGGCACCGCCGCCGGGCACAGCGCCCGCCGTGCTGCTGCTCGCGCCGGCGTCACCGGCGAGCCCGACCCGCAGCTGATAGCGGCCGTCGAGCGCGAGCCCACTTCTGGCGCGCCCGCTCCAGCTCACCTTCTGCGTCGCTTCGGGCGCGACCGTGCGCTCGTCGGTGAAGACGGAGAGCCCGTCGGCGAGTCGCACGACATCGACGCGCACCTGGACCGCTGCGCGTGCATGGGAGACGTACGTCAGCGTCGCGGCGCTGACGGCACGCTTGGAGACCTTGCGGAACGTGACGCCGGCTGCAAGCTGCGGGATCGAGGCGACGGGGGACAGGACCGGGGCGGTCACCACGGTCGGCGCCGTCGCCGCGCGCTTCGGCTCCGGTTGGGCGAGACCGGCGCCGCCGGTCGCGGCGGCTGCAGAGCCGGCGCTCAGGCCGAGGAGCACGGCAGCGGCACACGTCATCTTCGCAGCGGGGAGTCCCCGCATTCCGCACAGCATCGTGGAGATGCCCTTTCGTCACGGCCTACGGGGTTAGCTGACGGGCTCGCGCTGAAAGGTCTGCGCTACCGAGCGGCAATGCTCGGATTCGCCCCTCGACGACGCTGCGGCAACACCGCCGTCATTGGGTTCCCCGTTCCC
>Ga0126313_10000193_pt1 | contig 26700 bp, 29 predicted proteins | sample Plot105A_FD_89954 | JGI IMG/M metagenome (GOLD analysis project Ga0126313, IMG submission 89954) | Serpentine soil microbial communities from UC McLaughlin Reserve, CA, USA - Plot105A | ecosystem: Environmental > Terrestrial > Soil > Grasslands | place: USA: UC McLaughlin Reserve, Lake County...
AGATCGCACGCCGCCACGGTAGGAACCGGCGCCACACGTGCGTGTGACGAAGCTGACGGCGGAACGAAATGGCGGCGAAAAGTCCGAACGGGCGGCTCAGGAGCGAGCTGCGGGACCTCCCGGAGGGAGCGCCGCAAAGACTGAGACGAGCCGCGTGAGAGACTTCGAATCGAGGAGAACCCCTTGAGCGACAGGACCCGAACGCGAGACCCCTCCGAACGCTCTAACGGCGCGGGCCCCGACGGCGAGGTCACCGAGCAGGCCCGCGACCGGGTGGCGCGCGCGCTCAGACCGCCCGCGCTCGACTTGGGCTCGGCCCTGCGGGCTGCTGGCAGCCTCGCGGCGGACCTGGTCGGCGCGGCGGCGGCGCAGGCGCAGAGCGCGGTGCCGCGGGCCGATCTCGACGAGCGCGATCCGGACTACATCCGGGAGTCGCTGCCCGGCCTGTGGATGCTGGCAAGCCTCTACTTCCGGGCCGACGTGCGCGGGCTCCACCACATCCCCGAGGAGGGTCCGGTGCTCCTGGTGGGCAACCACTCCGGCGGGAACCTGACCCCCGACACCGGGGTCTTCACGCTTGCCTTCAGCACCTACTTCGGCGTCGAGCGTCGCTTCTATCAGCTGGCGCACAACCTGGTCCTGACGATGCCGGGGCTGCGGTTCCTCCGCAAGTACGGGACCGTGGCCGCCGACCCGCGGAACGCCAACGAGGCGCTCGACTCAGGAGCGGCCCTGCTCGTCTACCCCGGGGGGGACTACGAGGTGCACCGCCCGAGCTGGGAGAGCGCCAAGGTCGACTTCGGCCGCCGCAAGGGCTTCATCCGGCTCGCGCTCGAAAAGGACGTGCCGATCGTCCCGGTCGTCTCGGTCGGCGGGCAGGAGACCGCATTGTTCCTCTCGCGCGGCGAGTGGCTGGCCAGGCTGCTCGCGCTCGACCGCATGTTCCGTCTCAAGGTGCTGCCGATCTCGCTGGCGATCCCCTGGGGGCTGAACGTCGGCGACATGCTGGGGCACTGGCCGCTGCCCGCCAAGATCACCGTTGAGGCGCTGCCGCCCATCCACCTCCGCGAGGAGTTCGGGGACCCCGACCTCGACGAGGTCTACGACGAGATCATCGACCGCATGCAGCGGTGCCTGACCGCGCTGCAGGCCGAGCGCCGCCTACCTCTCGTGGGCTGATGCGGGTCGAGCGGCAAATCGTGATCGAGGCGCCCTGCGAGGAGGTCTGGGCGCTCGTGCGGGATCCCTCCAACTGGCCGCGCCTGATGCACGGGATCACACGGTTCGAGGAAAAGAACGGGCAGGACCCCAGCGTCCGGGCGCGCTACTCGATGCGGATGCGTGTCGGCTCCGCGGACGTCGGCGGGCTCATCGAGCTGGTGGAGTACGACGAGAACCGCGACCTGGCCTGGACCAGCATCACCGGCATCGACCAGCGGGGTCGCTGGCGGCTGCGTGAGGCGCCTGGAGGCGGCACGGTCGTGACCCTGCGGCTGAGCTACGACGCGCCGGGCGGCGTACTGGCCACCATCGCCGACCGCTTCTCCGCGCCGATGGTGGCGAAGAATCTGGAGAAGAGCCTGGAGAATCTGAGGCGTGAGCTCGAAGGGGGCGACAGCTTGAGCGACGAGGGAATGGGACTCGTGGGCCGTATGGGCTACAACCTCGGCACCGCGAGGATCCTGGTGGAACGCGGGGTGGTCCGCCCGATGCGGCCCGACAAGCTGGTGCGGGTGCTCACCACGCTGGCGCGCTGGGGGCGGAGCCCGGCCGCGGGGTACATAGCGATGGCCCAGCGCTTCCCGAACGAGCCGTCGGTGGTGGACGAGCTGGGCACGTTGACGTTCCGCGAGATGGATGTGCGCTCCAACAGGCTCGCCCACTCGCTGGCGGACGCCGGGGTCAAGGAGGGCGACGGGGTAGGGATCATGTGCCGCAACCACCGCGGCTTCATCGACGCGACGGTCGCCGTCTCGAAGCTCGGCGCAGACGCGCTGTTCCTGAACACCGCTTTCGCGGGACCGCAGCTGACGGAGGTCGTGAAGCGAGAGAAGCCGGTCGCGATCATCTACGACGAGGAGTTCGCGGGGCTTCTCGAGGACGCCGCCAAGCGCCGCAAGCGCTTCGTGGCGTGGCACGACGAGGAGAAGACCGACGGTCCCAACCTCGACGAGCTGATCGAGGCGGGCGACGACGAAGGCGTCGTGCCCCCGGAGCGGGAGGGCCGCGCGGTGATCCTGACGAGCGGGACCACCGGGACGCCCAAGGGGGCGGCGCGGGGCAACCCGCAGTCGATCGACCCCGCCGTGGCGCTGCTGTCGAAGCTTCCACTCAACTCCAGGCAGGTCACGCACATCGCGGCGCCGCTGTTCCACTCCTGGGGCTTCGCGCACTTCACGCTCGGACTGATCCTCGGCTCCACCTACGTCCTGCGGCGGAAGTTCGATCCCGAGGCCTGCGTGGCCGACGTGGCGCGGCACCGCTGCGAGTCGCTCGCCGTGGTGCCGGTGATGATGCAGCGCATCCTCGACCTGCCGGAGGAGACCCGGCGCAAATACGACGTCTCTCCGCTCGAGGTCGTGGCCGCCTCGGGCTCGGCGTTGCCCGGCGACCTCGCCACCAGGTGGATGGACGAGTTCGGCGACACGCTCTACAACCTCTACGGCTCGACCGAGGTGGCCTGGGCGACGATCGCAACCCCGGAGGACATGCGCGCCGCGCCCGGCACGGCCGGCCGGCCGCCGCGCGGAACGGTGGTGCGAATCTACGACGACCGCGGGGCGGAGCTGCCTCCAGGCCAGACCGGCCGCATCTTCGTGGGCAACGAGATGCTGTTCGAGGGCTACACAGGCGGCGGCGCGAAGGACGTGATCGACGGCCTGATGGCCACTGGCGATGTGGGCCGCATGGACGAGGACGGGCGGCTGTTCGTAGAGGGCCGCGACGACGAGATGATCGTCTCGGGCGGAGAGAACGTCTTCCCGAAGGAGGTCGAGGACCTGCTGTCCCGGCACGAGGCCGTGGCGGAGGTGGCGGCGATCGGCGTCGAGGACAAGGACTTCGGGCAGCGTCTCCGCGCCTTCGTGGTCCTCGAGAAGGGCAAGAAGGCCTCCGAGGACGACCTCAAGGAATACGTCAAGAAGAACCTCGCCCGCTACAAGGTGCCGCGCGAGATCGTCTTCCTGGACGAGCTACCCCGAAACGTCACCGGCAAGGTGCTCAAGCGCGAGCTCGCGGAGCTCCAGCCCGCGGGCAGCGGCTAGCAGTCGGCGGCGCCTCGGCCCGGTAGGGGCCCCGCACGTTGTGGGTCACTATGACCCAGAACGGGCGGGACCCCCTGAGCGCCGAGCGTCCAGCGTCAGTAACGCCGGAACGCACCCCAACTGGATGGACCCTTGGCCCCCGGAAGTAGCCGTTAGGGCACCACCGGCATGGGGTAGCTCGAAGCCCGAAGAGCCATCGGAGAGGAGAGTGTCCGGATGGATGCTGGAGTGATCATCGCCATAGTCGTGGTCGCGCTGCTCGTGCTGGCGGCGCTGCTATTGCTCGGCAGGAAAAGCCGCCAGAAGCGGCTCGATGCGCGCCGGCATCAGGCCCGTGAGATACGTCGTGAGGCGGAGGTCTCGCGCGCGCAGGCCGACACGACGCGCGCGGAGGCTGACGAGCGCGCCGCCCGGGCGCGCCGCGAGGAGGCCCGCGCCCGTGAGCGCGCGGCGGCAGCGGACGCGCGGGGCCGCGAGGCCCGCGAGCGCCACCTCGATGCCGCCCGCAAGGACCCCGATGCGGACGAGGACGAGGTTGCCGAGCGCTTCGACCGCGAGTACGGCTCCGGCCGTGGCGACCGGGGCACCGGGGCGACCTCCGGGGGCGGTGGCCGTGAGGACAAGCCGAGCTTGAAGGAGCGACTCTTCGGTCGCAAAGGCGATGGCGATGAGGAGCACGGGTCGGATCGCTCGAGCGGCGGCGGTGGCGCGATTCGCGAGGACGTTCGCCGTGAGCGCGACCCGGCAACCGATGATGTGCGGCACGAGGAGGTCACCGACCGCCGCTACGAACGCTAGTCCCCGGGCCCTCCGGGAGCTAGTCCCCGGGCCCCTCCGGGACAGAAGAGAGGCCGCGCCGCGCGCCCCGCGTGGCGCGGCCTCGGTCCTTCAGGCTGCGTTGCGGCTCGCCAGGTCGACCAGCGTGCGCACTCCGAAGCCCGAGGCGCCCTTGCGGACGTAGGGCCGGTCCATGCCCCAGGCCGTGCCGGCGATGTCCATGTGAACCCAGGGCCTGTCGTCCACGAAGCGGCGCAGGAACTCGGCGCCCACTATCGACGACGCCTTGCGGCCCTCGGGCGCGTTGGTGATGTCCGCGTACTCACCCTTCACGAGGTCCTCGTACTCCTTGTGGAAGGGGAGGCGCCAACCGAGCTCGCCGGTCGCCTTGCCCGCGGCCTCCACCTCGCCGCACCAGTCGTCGTCGTTGGAGAAGAGGCCGGCGTAGGTAGACCCGAGCGCGACGACGATCGCTCCGGTGAGCGTGGCCAGGTCCACGATCCGCTCCACGCCCTGCCCGACGGCGTAGCAGAGGGCGTCCGCGAGGATCAGCCTGCCCTCGGCGTCCGTGTTGTTGACCTCGATCGTGGTGCCGTTCATCGCCGTCACCACGTCACCGGGTCGCATCGAGTGCCCGCTCGGCATGTTCTCGGTGGCCGGCACTACCCCGGTGATGGTCACCGGCAGCCCGAGTTGGGCGATCGCGCCTAGCGACTCGATCACGGCCGCGCCCCCGGACATGTCGAACTTCATCTCGTGCATCTTGGCGCTGGGCTTGATCGAGATCCCGCCGGTGTCGAAGGTCACCGCCTTGCCCACGAAGCCCAGATGCGGGCCCTTGTCTCCCCCCGAGTAGCGCAGCACGATCAGGCGCGGTTCCTGATCGCTCCCCTGCGAGACGCCGGCGAAGGCGCCCATCCCGGCGGCGACTATGCCCTCGCGGTCGAGCAGCTCGAGCTCCAGCGAATCGTGCTGGGCGGCGATCTCGGCGGCGCGCTCGGCGAGGAAGACCGGCGTGGCCACGTTGGCCGGGAGGTTCTGGAGGTCACGAGCCTTGTTCTGCGCCTCGGCTCCGATCCGGGCGCGCTCCACCTCCTCCTCGGAGACGGTCCGGCCGGCCAGCTCGAGGGATTCGACCCCGTCGTTCTCGTCCTCCTTCGACTTGAAGCGGTCGAAGCGGTAGAGGCGCAGCAGGGTGCCCTCCACGAGCGCGCCGGCAACGCCGTCGAGAGCCTCCCAGGAGAGTGACCTCGTGCCGAGCTCGCGCGCCCGGCCGGCGGCGGCGGCCGCCGCGACACGGGCCGTCTCGGCGTCGAGCTCGTCGCGCTTGCCGAGCCCGGCGATCAGGACCCGCTTCCTGTCCCCGTGGGCCACCGCCACCTTCCCGCTCCCCCCCTTGGCCTCCCCGGACTCGACCAGGGCCTGGAGCGAAGCGTCCTCGATCGACTCGCCCTCGAAGAGGCCGACCACCCGGGTGTCGGCATCGGTTTGCTCGGGCGCCCCGCGACGGGCGCTGACGGCTATCGGCGGCATGGCCGGGCAGCCTAGCTGGCCGGGGCAGCCGAGGCTGCTCCACACCGCAGGGGCCGTGAAGGCTCGGCGTATCCCGCCTGTATCGTTCCCGATTCCCGACCAGAGGAGACAGCTCCCGACATGCCCAAGACCGCGATCCTCGGCGCCGCGCGCACGCCCTTCGGCAAGATGGGCGGCGGCCTCTCCACCCTCGACGCCACGGAGCTCGGCGGGAGCGCCATCGGTGCCGCGCTCGAGCGAGCCGAGGTTGCCCCGGACCAGGTGGAGGGCGTGGCCTTCGGCCAGGTGCTCCAAGCCGGTCAGGGCCAGATCCCCTCGCGGCAGGCCCAGATCAAGGCCGGCATCCCGAAGGAGGTCCCCTCCGAGACGATCAACAAGGTGTGCGCCTCGGGCCTGCGCTCGTGCGGGATCCTCGACCAGGCCGTCAGGGCCGGTGACATCCAGGTCGCGGTCGGAGGAGGCATGGAGTCGATGTCGCAGGCCCCTTACCTGCTCAAGCAGGCCCGCTTCGGCTACCGCATGGGGGACGCCAAGGCGCTTGATGCGATGGTGCACGACGGGCTCACCAACCCGTTCACCGGCAAGCACATGGGCGCCGAGGCCGACGAGGTCGGGGAGGAGCTCGAGATCACCCGCCCGGACATGGACAAGTTCGCGCTCCGCTCCCACGAGCTGGCGATTCGCGCGACCGACGAGGGGCGCCTCCCGGAGGAGATCGTCTCCGTGACCGTGAAGTCGAGGAAGGGCGATTCGACCGTCGAGGTCGACGAGGGTCCGCGCCGGGAGAGCTCGCTGGAGTCGCTCGCCAACCTGAAGGGCGCCTTCAGCAAGGACGGCGCGCACACCGCCGGCAACGCGCCTGGCGTGAACGACGGCGCCGGCGCGCTAGTGCTCGCCAGCGACGAATGGGCGAAGGCGAACGGGCGCGAGCCCCTAGCCACGATCGTGACCCAGGGCGCCGTGGCCGACGAGTTTCCCTACCTGGCGCGCACTCCCGCGAACGCCACCGAGGTGGTGCTCGAGAAGGCCGGCCTGAGGGTCGAAGACATCGACCTCTTCGAGATCAACGAGGCGTTCGCCTCGGTGGCGCTCAACTCTATGCGGATGCTGGGCGTCGACGAGGACCAGGTGAACGTCAACGGCGGCGCCATCGCGCTGGGGCACCCGATCGGCGCCTCCGGCGCCCGCATCCTGATGACCCTGGTCAACGAGCTCCGCCGCCGCGGCGGCGGGCTGGGCGTCGCGGCCATCTGCTCCGGAGGCGGCCAGGGCGACGCGATGATCGTCGAAGTCAACGGCAGTTAGCCGGCGGCGCAGGTTCTCGCGCGGAGGCCGTGTCGGAGGGAGCAGTGCGACCGAACGCGAGCGATGCGAGCGCGGCCGAAGGGGCGAGGACCGGAGCCGCCTTCTTCGACCTCGACAAGACGTTGATGGAGGGCTCCAGCGCCCTCCACTTCGCGCGGGCCGCCTACAAGGCCGGCATGCTGTCGCGACGGAAGCTGATCGGGGACGCCTGGGCGAACGTCCGCTTCCGGCTCAGCGGCACGACGGACGAGCAGACGGACGAGCTCCGGCGCCGCGTGCTCGACTCGATCGCGGGCCAGCGGGTGGTGGACCTGGCGCGCCTCGGTCCCGACGTGCTCGCCGGTGTGCTCCCGCTGATGTACGAAGAGATGCTGCACGAGGCGTGGGAGCACCAGGACGCCGGTCGCCCCGCCTACATCGTCACGGCCGCCTCGCAGGAGCTCGCCGACGTGCTGGCCCGCGTTCTCGTCTTCGAGGGCGGCATCGGGATGCTCTCCGAGGTGCGAGATGGCGTCTACACCGGAAGGGCGGCCGGACCCTTCACCTACCGGGAGGGCAAGGGCGAGGCGATCCGCCAGCTGGCTGAGCGCGAGGGCATCGAGCTGTCGCAGTCGTACGCCTACTCCGACTCGGAGTCCGACCTTCCGATGCTGCGCGCGGTGGGACACCCGGTGGCGGTCAACCCCGATGCGAAGCTGGAGCGGGTGGCGCGCGAGGAGGGCTGGCGAATCATGCGCTTCGACACCCTCCGCCGCCGGCTCCGCCTGGGCGTCGCGATCGGCGCCGGAGCGATCGCGGCAGGTGCCGGGGGCTATGCGGCGGCGCGACTGCGGCGCCCGCCGCGCTGGCGGCAATTGCTCGCGCGCTGACCCGTCCGAGCGAGAACGGCCGAGGTTCGAAAGTGACGCACGGTTCGCGCCCACTTCTCTGGACGCGGCGTCGCCGGGCCCCAGGCCGCATAGCGGGCCGAGGCGCATAGCCGGGGCGTAACCGGGTAGGCGCAGTGCATGCTGACCGGCATCCTGATCGTGCTCGGGATCGCGATCGTCGCGGCCCTGCTCGGCCTCGCGGCACACTTCCTCCTGCACCGCTTCGGGCGTACCCGCCCCGAGATGCAGGAGCGCCGTCCGCACCGGCCCGGCCGGGTGGGGCGGATCTCGAAGCAGCAAGGACCGTAACCAGGCTGCCTTAACCTTTCGGCATGGCCGTCGAGCCGAGGCCGATGACCGACGCCGAGCGCTGGTTCCGCGAGAAGTACGCGCAGACCCCGGAGCGCGATTCGCTCTTCACCACGATCTCCGGGGAGCCGGTCGCCCCGCTCTACACGGCCGAGGACCTTCCGGACCCCAAGCGGATCGGCTTCCCCGGCGAGTACCCGTTCACGCGCGGGGTGTACGGGTCGATGTACCGCGGCCGGCTCTGGACGATGCGCCAGTTCGCGGGGTTCGGAACGGCCGAGGAGACGAACGAGCGCTTCCGCTACCTGCTCGACCACGGGCAGACGGGCCTGTCCACAGCCTTCGACATGCCGTCGCTGATGGGTCACGACTCCGACCACCCCCGCTCGCAGGGGGAGGTCGGACGCGAAGGGGTGGCAATCGACACCCTCGACGACATGGAGACCCTGTTCGGGGGGATCCCGATGGGCGAGGTCTCCACTTCCATGACGATCAACGCCCCCGCCGCGGTGATGCTGGCCTTCTACGTGGTCGCGGCCGAGCGCCAGGGAGTCCCGCCGGAGCGGCTGAGCGGCACGATCCAGACGGACATCCTCAAGGAGTACATCGCACAGAAGGAGTGGTGCTTCCCGATCGACCCGGCGATGCGCCTGGTCACCGACATGATCGAGTTCTGCGCCGAGCGGATGCCGCGCTGGCATCCGATCTCGATCTCCGGCTATCACATCCGCGAGGCGGGCTCGACCGCTCAGCAGGAGCTTGCCTTCACGCTCAAGGACGGCTTCACCTACGTGGAGGAGGCGATCGGGCGCGGCCTCGACGTCGACAGCTTCGCGCCGCGCCTGTCCTTCTTCTTCAACGCGCACATCGACTTTTTCGAGGAGATCGCGAAGTACCGGGCCGCGCGGCGGATCTGGGCCCGGGAGATGAAGGAGACCTATGGCGCGCGTGACGAGCGATCGCTGCTGCTGCGCTTCCACAGCCAGACGGCCGGAGTCTCCCTGACGGCGCAGCAGCCGCTGAACAACGTCGTGCGCACCGCCACGGAGGCGCTGTCGGCGGTGCTGGGCGGCACCCAGTCGCTGCACACCAACTCGTTCGACGAGGCGCTGGCGCTGCCCACCGAGGAGGCCGTGCGGGTGGCGCTGCGAACCCAGCAGATCCTCGCCCACGAGACCGGGGTCGCCAACACGATCGACCCCTTGGGAGGCTCCTACTTCATCGAGGCGCTGACGGACCGCATGGAGGAGTCCGCCTATGCGTATTTCCGCAAGATCGACGAGCTGGGAGGGATGGTGGAGGCGATCAAGCAGAACTTCCCCCAGCGCGAGATCGCGGAGGCTTCGTTTCGCCTGCAGGAGGAGATCGAGCGCCGCCAGCGGATCGTGGTCGGGGTCAACCGCTACCAGTCGGAGGGCGACGAGCAGCTGACGATCCTGCGAATCCCGCCCGAGCTGGAGCGGAAGCAGATCGGGCGTACGCGGGCCGTCCGCGGCGGCCGCGACTCGGAGGAGGCCGAGCGGGCCCTCGCCACGCTTCGCGAGGCGGCCGCGGGCGATCGCAACCTCATGGAGCATCTGCTCGACTGTGCCCGAGCGCACTGCACGGAGGGCGAGATCGTAGAGTCGCTGCAGAGGGTCTTCGGGACCTATAGGGAAACGCCCGTGTTCTAATCGCATGGCGAGATACCTGGGCCCCCTCATAACCGTCTACGTCATCGTCTCCGCGCTCGTGCTCGTGGGAGGGTCGCCGGCCGCCGAGCAGGCTTCGCCCAACCCGCCGGCGTCCGGGGAGGGGGCACCGTCCGCCGGTAGCGGCATGGCTCCGCAGTCCGCCCAGCCTGCGACGCCTGCGCCGGCGAACGACGAGCAGCCGGCCGCCGACCCGGCCTCGTCCCCGTCGTCGCAGTCGTTCCCGCCGGTGGCCGTGGCCGCCGGCCCGGGCTCGGTGTCGATCGTCGACTTCAGCTTCCGCCCCGGGACGATCACCGTGAACGTGGGCGACCGGGTCACGTGGACCAACACGGGAAGGCAGGGCCACACGGCGACAGGCAGCGGCTTCGACACCGGGATCCTGTCGAGGGGGCAGAGCGGGTCGCACACCTTCACGAGCGCGGGCACCTTCCGCTACCAGTGCACCCCTCACCCGTTCATGAAGGGGACTGTGGTCGTTCGTGCCGCCGGCTCCGGCGGCTCGGGGGGCGGCAGCTCCGCGGGCGGCAGCTCGACCGGAGGCTCCGCTGGTGGCGGCTCTTCGGCGGGCGGCTCGGCGGCGGGCGGCTCGGCCGCGGGCGGCTCCCCGGCGGGCGGCTCCCAAAGCTCGGGCGCGTCCGGCTCGTCTTCCGGCAGCTCGAGCGGCTCCAGCCTGCCGGCCACGGGCGCGGACGCCGCAGTGCTCGGGGGCCTCGGGCTCGCGCTGCTGGCACTGGGGCTGGCGATTCGCCGCCGCGCAGGCGATCCCGCCTAGCCGGCGCCCCCCGTCTCGCTTCTCCATGGGCGGATATGCAGCTGGGTATAGAGAGGAGCCCGAATCTCGCCGGTCCCCTGCCCCGCTGGTCGGGCTTCGTCGGCCGCTCGACCGCAACAATGCCAGTTGGCCGGGCTGTGGGCCCGGTTACTGGCACAGTAGGCCCGAAGCTCGTGGCCGCTGAGCGTTCGAGTCGCCGCCCGCCCCATCGAAGCCGGCCTTTCGCACAACGAGATGCGACGGGGGACCCCGCGCTAATCCGGCGTTCCCGCAAAACATCTCCGGCATCCGCGGCAGACGACGATTGGGAGCCAGACAACATCGGGCGCCCTAGGAGCCGGAGGGTAAGCTCCGGCCCGATGCCAGAAGGCCGCAAGATCCGCGTCGTGGTCGCCAAGCCGGGGCTCGACGGGCACGACCGCGGCGCCAAGATCATCGCCCGCGCCCTGCGCGACGCGGGCATGGAGGTCATATACACGGGCCTGCACCAGACCCCGGAGCAGATCGTGGAGACCGTGCTCCAGGAGGATGCGGACGCCGTCGGCCTCTCAATTCTCTCCGGCGCCCACATGACCCTCGTTCCCCGCATCGTCCAGCTGCTCGAGGGACAGGGAGCCGGCGACGTCGTGGTGGTGGTCGGAGGGACGATCCCGAACGAGGACATAGCCGAGCTGAAGCAGCTCGGCGTGGCCGAGATCTTCACCCCGGGCGCGTCGGTCCAGGGCATCGTGGACTACATCCAGCAGGCCGTCCCGGCCTGAGTCGAGCAGAACCTAGGCCGGGACCGCTCCGCGCTCGGCGGCGAGCAGGAGCTCCACCGTCTCGCGCAGCTGGGCGATCCTCTCGTCCCCGAACTGCTCTGCCCAGCGGCGCTCGATCTCGCTGAAGATCCGCGCCGCCGCTGCCTGGGCGTAGCGGCCGTGCTCGGTGAGCCTGATCGTCTTTGCCCGGCCGTCCAGGGGATCGGGGATGCGCTCCACGTAACCCAGGGCCTCGAGGTCGGCGGTCACCTCACCCACCGCCTGCTTCGAGTACCCGGAGCGCTCGGCCAGGTCCGTGAGCCGGGAGCCCTCGGTGTCGATGAAGCGGAAGACGCAGCCGTGCCCGGGCCGGACTTCGGAATAGCCCTCCTCGTGCAGGCGCCGGTGGAGCTCCGCAATAGCGAGCTCTTTCAACTCACCGAGAAGGGGGGGAAGTGGGATATCGGTCACAGTTTCGTCAGGTCGCTTGACAATCTGGTAAGGTGGCCTGATCAAGCAACCTGACCAATTGTACCCCGACCGACGGAGAATTCCCAATGGCTCGTAAGTGGTGGACCCTCATGGCGGTCTCGGTGGCGACGTTCATGTTGCTGCTGGACATAACGGTCGTGAACACGGCGTTGCCGTCGATCGAGAAGGACCTCGGCGCCAGCTTCACCGACCTGCAGTGGGTGATTGACGCCTACGCGCTGTCGCTGGCGGCGCTCGTGCTGATCGCCGGATCGCTCGCCGATCGCCTCGGGCGACGGCGAGTGTTCGCGGCCGGTCTCGCGATATTCAGCATCGCCTCCGGTCTGGCGGCCCTTGCTCCCGACCCGACCTTCCTCAACGTCTCTCGCGCGATCCAGGGCGTGGGCGGTGCCGTGATGTTCGCGGTCTCGTTGGCGCTGATCGCGCAGGAGTTCCCCGCCGGCCGCGAGCGCGGCACGGCGATGGGCGCGTACGGCGCGACGATCGGGGTGGCCGTGGCGATCGGGCCCCTCGTGGGCGGCGTGCTCACGGACGCTCTCGGCTGGGAGTCGGTCTTCTACCTGAACGTCCCGATCGGGATAGCGGCGATCGCGGTGACCTATGCCAAGCTGCGTGAGACCCGGGACCCGAACGCCACCCGGATCGACTGGGCGGGCGTCGCGACCTTCAGCGCCGCGCTCTTTTCGCTGGTGCTCGCGCTGCTGCGGGGCAATGACGAGGGCTGGGGCAGCACCCTGATCGTGGCGCTGTTCGCCGCCGCGGCGGCGCTGCTCGCCGCGTTCGTCGTCATCGAGCGCCGCGTCAAGGAGCCGATGCTCCCGCTCGGCCTCTTCAAGCGACCCGCCTTCACGGGTGTTCAGGTCGCGGCGTTCGCGGTGTCGGGCTCCATGTTCGCGCTGTTCCTCTATCTGACGCTCTACCTCCAGAACTACCTGGGACTCACGCCCTTCGAGGCTGGGGTTCGCTACCTGCCCATCACGCTGGCGAGCTTCTTCGTCGCGCCGGTGGCCGGTGCGCTCCTGTCGCGGGTCCCGGCTCGGGTGATGCTCAGCATCGGCCTCATCGGGACGGGCGTGGGGCTCCTCCTGATGTCGGGCATCCAGGCCGGCGACAGCTGGACGGGCCTGCTCGCCGGGTTCCTCGTAGGCGGCGCCGGCGTTGGCCTGCTCAATCCGGTGATCGCGGACGTGGCCCTGAGCGTTGTGCCCAAGGAACAGAGCGGCATGGCGTCCGGTATCAACGACACGTTCCGGCAGGTTGGGGTCGCGGTGGGCATCGCCGCCTGGGGCGCCCTGTTCCTGGGCCGCGGAGCCAGCGAGGTTCGCGACCTCGCGGCCGGCACTCCGGCCGCCAGCGGGGCCCGGCCGCGTGAGCTCGTCGAGGCCGCCTCGTCCGGCAACCTCGACCACGCGCTCAGTGCGGTGCCCGCCGGCTCGCGCGACGCGGTAGGCAACGCCGCCCAACAGGGCTTCCTCGCCGGCATGAACGAGATCCTCCTGCTCGGCGGCCTCCTGGCCCTCGCGGGATCGGTGGTCGCCCTGCTGCTCGTGCGCGAGCGCGAGATCGAGCGAGAGCCGCTCGCCGGCCCGGAGCCCGTGCCCGAGCCCTCGGCCGCCTGACTCGTCCCGCCGGGGCGGAGGGTATATCTCCTCCGCCCCGGCAGGGGACGATGTGAATCAAGGCTGGAAACGGCTCAGGCCTATACCCAGCGTCCAGCGACCAGCCACCGAGCCTAGACTCCGCTCCGTGACCGGCCCTCCGTTCGACGTGCTGGTACTCGGCGGGGGCACGGCCGGCTGCGCGCTCGCGGCCCGCCTCAGCGAGGACCCCGACCGCAGCGTCTGCCTGGTGGAAGCGGGGCCCGACTACGGGCCGTACGGCTCCAATGGCTGGCCGGAGGAGATGCTCGACTGCCGGCTACCGCCGAGCTCGCACGACTGGACCGATGGCCAGCTGACCCTGCCGGCGGCGCGGATCATCGGCGGCTGCTCGTCCCACAACATGTGCATCCTGGCGCGCGGCGCCCCCTCCGACTACGCGGCCTGGGGGGACGGAGGCTGGTTCTACGACGCCCTGGTCCCGTACTTCGACAGGGCGGAGCGGCAACTCGAGCCGATGCGCTTCGCACGCGGGGACATGAACCCCTGGAACGCGGCGATCGTGGAGGCGTGCGGCGAGATCGGCCTGCCGGTGCACGACGACGTGAACGCGCCGGACGCCTTCGAGGGCTTCGGTCTGCTCCCTTCGAACGTGCGAGGCCGGACGCGCTGGAACGCCGCGTTCGCCTACCTCGACCGGGCGCGGGAGCGTCCCAGCCTCACGCTGATGGCGGAGACGCTCGTCGATCGCATCGAGCTGCGGGACGGGCGCGCGACGGGGGCCGTGGTGGTCCGCGAGGGCGAGAGCGTCGAGCTTCGGGCCGACCTCGTGATCCTGTGTGCAGGCTCCTACGGCACGGCTGCGGTGCTGCTCCGCAGCGGCATCGGCCCGGCCGACGAGCTGCGGCGTCACGGAATCGAGCAGGCGAGCGAGCTGCCGGTCGGCGAGCGCCTGCTCGACCACTTCGGGATTCCGGTCCGCTGGCGCCCGACCGAGCGCCTGCAGGCGGGGCTCTTCGAGCACGCTCGCTGGACGCCGCTGATCGCCTGCCAGGGAATCGTGAAGGCGCGCAGCTCGGACTGCCCCGAGGGGATCTGGGACCTGCACGTCCTGACTGGTCTCTTCCCGGCAAACGGCAAGCCGGCCCACCCTGACGGATTCGTACTCGCGGGCAGCGCCATGCTCGTTCAGCCCGAGTGGCGCGGCACCGTGCGCCTCCGCTCTCCCGATCCGGCCGTGCTCCCGGAGGTCACCGAATACGCGTTCGACTCCGACCGCGACCTCGCTCACGCTCTGGAGGCCGTGGAGTTGGGCCGGCGCCTGGCCGGCTCGGCCGCGGCCGAGGGGCTGGTGGACCATGAGCTCGAGCCGGGCGAGGCCGCCGACGGGCAGGCCATCCGGCGGCGCGGGCGGGACGGGATCACCGCGTACTTCCACCCGGTCGGAACGTGCGCGATGGGGCAAGTGACCGACCACTCGGGCCGGGTCCTCGGCTACGAGAACCTGGTGGTGGCGGACGCCTCGTTGATGCCAACGATCCCGCGTGGCGGCACCAACCTGACGGTGCTGGCCGTGGCCGAGCGGATCGCCGATCTGCTCGGCGATTGACGCGTCAGTCAACGGGATGGGTACAATTCCGGGCGCTTCGCCGCCGCAGCGGCCCGGGCCGCGCGGCAGGCGCGAGCCCCGGGCCGGGCCGCCGCCGGCCCCAGGGAAGCTCACCCGTAAGGAGAACCACCCTTGAAGATCTGTGTCCTGGTCAAACAGGTGCCCGACGCGGCGGTCGAGAAGCGGATGGACCCCAACACCAAGCGGCTCGACCGGTCCGGCGAGACTAACCTGAACCCCTTCGACACCCACGCCATCGAGGCCGCCATGCAAATCCGCGAAGGCGGCAAGGTGGACGTCGACGAGATCGTTGCCGTGACGATGGGCCCGGAGTCGGCCTTCCGCGCCCTCCACAAGGCGGTGTCGCTCGGTGCCGACCGCTCCGTCCACCTCACCGACGAGTCGCTCGCGGGCTCCGACGTGAGCGCCACCGGCTACGCGCTGGCGAAGGTGCTCGAGTCCGAATCGCCCGACCTGGTGCTGCTCGGCCAGCAGTCGGACGACGGCGAGTGCTACACGATCGGCGCCGTCGTGGCCGACTACCTGAAGATGCCGTCGCTGACGCAGGTAATCGAGATGGACGCCGAGGAAGGCAAGCTGCGCTGTCGGCGGCAGGCCGAGTACGGCTACGACACCGTCGAGATCGACGTGCCGGCCGTGATCTCGGTCGGCGATGCCATCAACGAGCCGCGCTACCCGTCGCTGAAGGCGATCATGGGCGCGAAGAAGAAGCCGCTCGACACCAAGTCCGCCTCCGACGTCGGAATCGAGGCCGACAAGGTCGGCGAGCAAGGCTCCCGGACGGCGGTCCTGGGGATCAACCCACCGCCCGAGAAGGAGCCCGGCGAGATCATCGAGGACGAGGACACGGGCGAGACCGTCGAGAAGGTCGTGTCCTGGCTCGAGGAAAGGAAGCTCCTCGCATGAGCATCCTCACCTACGCACTTCACCACCAGGGCGACTTCAACAAGAACTCGCTCGGGGCGGTCTCCGCGGCGGGGAAGCTGGCCGGAGAGATCGGCGGCGAGGCCGCCGCGGTCGTGGTCGGCGAGGGCGATGACCTGAGCGACGAGCTCTGCGCGTCGCTCGGCAAGTACGGCGCGTCGAAGGTCTACCGGGCCAAGGCCCCCGAGGGCCTGGCGCAGCCGGTCGTCGACGTGATGGCCAAGGTCATCCAGGACGAGGGCTACAAGTACGCGCTCTTCGGCGGCGGGCTGCTCGGCTTCGAGGTCGGTGCCGGCCTCACCGCGCGCCTCGGCGCCGGAGTGACCATGGAGGTCACGGCGGTCAAGGCGCAGGACGGCAAGCTCATCGCCGAGCGGCCGATCCTCCAGGACTCCGCCATCGTCGACGTCGACTACGTGGGTGAGCCGGGGATCATCATCGGCCGCCTGAATGCCTTCGACCCCGCGGAGTCGGGCGGCGGCGACGCGGAGGTCGTGGACGTCGACGTGCAGCTCGAGGACCACTCCACGAAGGCCCGCATGATCCAGCGCGGCGAGTCGGGCGAGGAGGAGGTCAACATCGAGGAGGCCGAGATCCTCGTGGCCGGTGGTCGCGGCCTGGGCAAGGCCGAGGGCTTCGAGCTGTGCGAGGAGCTCGCCGGGGCGCTGGGCGGCGCCGTGGCAGCGACCCGGGCGGTCGTGGACGCCGGCTGGTACCCCTACGCGGCACAGATCGGCCAGACAGGCAAGACGGTTGCGCCCAAGCTCTACCTGGCCGCAGGCATCTCAGGGGCGATCCAGCACAAGGTCGGCATGCAGAACTCGGAGAACATCGTCGCCATAAACAAGGACCCCAACGCGCCCATCTTCGAGTTCTCGGATCTAGGCATCGTCGGGGATCTGAACAAGATCCTGCCGAAGCTGACGGAGGCCGTTAAGGCGAAGAAGGGATGAGGCTGGCAGCTGGCGGCTGGCAGAGCTTTAGCCAGCAGTATCTGCCAGCTGTCAGCTGTCAGCTCCCAGCCAGAAGATGACCACAACACCTGTCGACTACCCACCCCCAGTAGACCCGGCTCGCGAGTTCGTCGGGCCGCCTGTCGACCCCGAAGAGGAGCGAATCGAAGTCGGAGTCGTAATCGTTGGGGGCGGGCCGGCAGGCTTGGCTTGCGCGATCCGGCTGGCCCAGCTGCTCGAGGAGGATCCGCGGCTCGCGGAGTCTCTCGGCGAGGTGCCGGTCGCCCTGGTGGAGAAGGGCAAAGGCCCGGGCTCGCACCTGTTGTCGGGGGCGATGATGAAGCCGTCGGCGATGCGGAGGCTGTTCCCCGGCCTGCCCGAGTCCGAGTGGCCGACGTACGGCACGGTGCCGAAGGACGCGGTCTACCTGCTGCCGAACGGCAAGCGGGCGATCCCTCTGAAGCCCACGCCGCCGCCTTTCCGCAACCACGGGAACCACGTCACCTCGGTCGCCCAGCTCGGCCGCTGGCTGGGCGAGAGGGCGGAGGAGGCGGGTGTCTACATCCTCGGCGAGACCGCCGCCGTCAAGCTGCTGATCGAGGACGGAAAGATCGTCGGGGTCCGCTCCGGGGACAAGGGGCGGGGGCGCGACGGGGAGGAGCTCTCGAACTTCGAGCCCGGCTCGGACTTGATGGCGAGGGCCACGGTGCTGGCGGAGGGCACCCAGGGCCACCTGACGGGGGCGGCCATCCGCCACTTCGCCCTCGGCTCGGAGGACCCGCAGCAGTGGGAGCTCGGCGTCAAGGAGGTCTGGGAGGTCCCGAAGCCGCTCGATCGCGTGATCCACACGATGGCCTGGCCGCTGCGCTACAGCCCCAAGTTCCGCGAGTTCGGCGGCTCGTTCATCTACCCGATGGGCGAGGACAAGGTGTCGATGGGCCTCGTCGTGGGACTCGACTACCGCGACGCGCGCCTTTCGGTCCACGACGCACTCCAGGAGCTGAAGACCCACCCGCTGGTCGCGAAGATCATCGAGGGTGGCAAGCGCATCGCCTGGGGCGCCAAGACCATCCCGTCAGGCGGGTACTGGGCGCGGCCCGACCTCTGGGCGCCGGGCATGGTGATCGCCGGCGACGGCGCTGGCATGGTGAACGTGCCCACGTTGAAGGGCATCCACTACGCGATGCACGCCGGCATCTTCGCCGCGGAGGCGATCTTCGAGGCGCTGAAGAAGGCCGACACGAGCGACCTCCGCGCATACGCCGAGAAGGTCAGGGACTCGGAGATCGAGAAGGACACCTACCGCTCGCGCAACATGCGGCAGGTCTTCTCGAGGGGGTTCTTCCTGGGCGGCGCCATCGCGAACCTGATGGAGATCTCGGGCGGGCGCTTCCCGGGCGGTCGCTGGGCCACCCACGACGACGCCACGGTCGACGTCTTCATAGGAGAGGAGCGCAACTACCCGAAGCCCGACGGCAAGACGAGCTTCGACAAGCTGTCGTCGGTCTTCCTGTCGGGCAACGCAACCCGCGACGACGCGCCCAACCACATTCGCCTCCAGGAGAAGGTGCCGCTGGAGCTCGCGCTGATGTGGCGGAACATGTGTCCCGCGCAGGTCTACGAGGTGCCGGAGGAGGAGCTCGAGGCCGCGAAGGAGGACGGCGACCTCGATCCGAAGCGCGAGATCGACTTGAGCATCACGCCCTCGAACTGCGTACAGTGCGGGGCCATCACGGCCAAGGGCGGCCGCCTCACCCCGCCGGAGGGCGGCGACGGCCCGAACTATCAGGCCACCTAGGCGCCACGTCGTCAGGCACCTGTCGCTGGGAACGGCGCAGGGTCAAGCCCTGGCGACAGCGACCTAGATCCGCGAGGAGAAGCTGGCCGTCGGCGTCTCCAGGCCGCCCATCTGCGACCACTCGACGTCGAGGTGGACCATGCCCGCCAGGCGGTCGCCGTCGCACACGAGCACGTGGTGGATGCGCCGGTCCGCCATCAGCTCCGAGACGTCGCCGAGCCGGGCATCGGGCTGGGTCGCCACCAGGTCGGTGCTCATGTATTCGCGCAGAGGCTTCCCGGAAGCGTCCTCCGCCGACGCCATGGCCCTCGTCACGTCCCAGTCGGTGATGATCCCCTCGAGCCGCTCGCCGTGGCACACCGGCAGCGCCTGGACCCCGGCCTCCGTCATGCGGCAGGCGGCGTCCCGAACACTGTCCTCGGGCTCCACGGTCGGCAGCTCCTTGGCCATCACGTCGCCGATGCGCATCCGTGTCCTCCTCCGCTCGAGTCTGCATCCGAGTCTCGCGCCCCGTGACGGGAGGGTCAAGGCGCATAACCGGAAGATCACGGGCCAAGGCGCTCGATCGTCCAGCCGCCCTCCGGTGCGGCGCGGTAACGAAGTCGGTCGTGAAGGCGGTCCACCCGGTGCTGCCAGAACTCCCATTCCCCCGGCACCAACCGGTATCCGCCCCAGTGGTCCGGGACCGGGGGCTCCATGTCCGCGTAGCGGGCGGCCAGCTCGGCCACCCGGGCCTCTAGCGCCTCGCGGCTCTCGATCACCTCGCTCTGGGGCGACGCCAGGGCGCTTATCTGACTCGCGGGCGGACGGCTGCGCACATACCGCTCCGTCTCCTCCCTCGAGCAGCGCTCCACGAGCCCCTCCGCCCTCACCTGGCGGCCGAGCGCCTGCCAGTGGAAGAGCAGTGCCGCACGGGGGTTCACCTCGAGCTCGCGCGACTTGCGGCTCAGGTAGCTGGAGAAGAAGACGAGCCCGCGCTCGTCGGCGCCCTTCAACAGGACCATGCGCGCCGAGGGAGCGCCGTCGAGCGTGGCCGTGGCCAGCGCCACAGCCTCGGGGAGCTCCATCCCCGTATCGCGGGCCTCGGCGAACCAGGCCCGGAACATCCGCAGCGGGTCGGGATCGGCGTCCGGTTCGAGAAGCGGCCGGATCAAAGGGCGGCCGCCTGACCCTGCGCGAGTGCGTCGACGGCCGGAACTACCAGCTCACCCGAGCCGCCGCTGCGCTCCGGCTACTGCTCGGGGCCCCTGGCGCCGGGGTCCTTCACCGCCTCGCCGGCCTCCTTGCCCTTATCGGTCGTGCTGCCGCCGCCGGCTTGCACGTCCTTCACCTCCTGCGCGTCCTCCTTCGCGGCCTGGGTGCCGCCGCGCTTCTGGAAGGCGCTCTTGGCCTTGTTGACCAAATCGCTGAGACCAGCCATCTCATTACTCCCTCGTTCGACTGTGCGGACCGTACTCCCCTCACCGCGGGACAACAAGTCGGTCAGCCCCCGATCGAGAACATCGCCTCGAGGTCGTGCTCCGAGAAGACTTCGAAGGCGACCATCGTGTATGTGCGCTCGATGCCCTCGAGAGACGCCAGCCGCTCGGTCACCACCTCGGCCAGGCGCTCGTGCTCAGGCACTCGGACGATCGCGACGAAGTCCCACTCGCCCGTCACTGAGTAGGCCTCCGCCACCCCGTCTACGTCAGCGAGCGCCCCGCCGAGCTTGGGAATCGCCTCGCGCGCCGCCTTCACCAGGACCACCGCGTGAGTCACAGCCACGGTTATACCTGCTGCGGGCGGCACACCCACAGGGGGGTCCCTGACGTTCCGTCAGCTATATCGGCGCAATGTCAGGCACCCCCGGCGAGATTGGCTACGTGTAGTGGCAGCGGCCGCCTTCCAGGCGTCCTATACCGTCCCGCCATTCGTTACCCGGGCCAGCATCCCGGCCGGGCCACGGTCGTCGGCGCGGGGTCGTTCGGCACTGCCCTGGCACTGCTGCTCGTGCGCGCCGGCGTCCGCACCACGCTGCTGTGTCGCACCAGGGAGCAGGCGGAGCGACTTGCGGAGGCTCGCCAGAACGTGCGCTACCTGGCGGGCGTGGAGCTGCCGCAGCAGCTGAAAGTGCGAGCGTTCGGCGCCCGGTCCGACCAGTTCCAGCGGCCGGACCTGGTGTTTCTCGCCGTTCCCTCCGAGGAGCTCGGGCGTGCCCTGGGAGAGCTGCAGCGGCTCGGCGTCTCGGAACTAGCCGGGATGGTCTTTCTGGCCAAGGGCCTCGTGCCGCCGGGCGGCGAGCCCCCTAGCCTGGGGCTCCAGCGGGCGTTCGGGGCCGCCCGCACCGCGGTGGTAGGCGGCCCCGCGCACGCTCGCGAGATGGTGGTGGAGACGGGCGCCGGGCTCGTGGGTGCCTCCACTCGGAGCCTCTGGCCCACCGGGTGGCCGAGACCTTCCAGGCGGCCGGAGTGGTGTGCGAGGTGTCGGACGATCCTGTCGGCGTGGAGCTCGCCGGGGTCGCGAAAACGCAGCCGCGGTGGCGGTGGGCGCCACTCAGGCCTAGGGCCTCAACGCCGCCGGCACGGCCGCGGCGGACACCTTCCTCGAGGTGCTGACGCCGGCCGAGACCAGCGGCGGCAAGGCGCGCACGTTCGTGGGCCGCGGCGAAACCGGCGACTTGGTAGCCAAACGATCGCCCCGAGCTCGCGCAACCGCAGCGCCGGCGAGCTGCTGGCCGAGGGCGTTCCCGCCGAGGAGATCCCCGCCCGGCTGGGACAGGCGGTGGAGGCGCTCGAGACCGTGCCGCTTCTCGCCCGCGCCATGGAGCGCGCCGGGTTCGAGGCCCCCGTGACCTCCGCGCGGGCGCGGCTGATCGAGCGCACGCTCCCACTCGACGAGTGGGTCGAGCTGGTGCGAGCAATGCAACCGGCCGCGGCGCGCTTCCGCCGCCCGGGCACCTGGTGGGCACGGCTGCGAAACTGGTTCAGGCGCCGGGGGCGAGGGACCGCTCGCCGCTAGACTCGAAGAGGCGATGAAGGAAGGAATCCACCCCGAGTACGTCCAGGCCCACGTGCGTTGCACGTGCGGGAACGAGTTCTGGACCCGTTCCACCAAGCCGGAGCTGCACGTCGAGATCTGCTCGAACTGCCATCCGTTCTACACGGGCCGGCAGAAGCTCGTCGACACCGGCGGCCGCGTGGAGCGCTTCCGCCGCAGGGCGGCGCGACGCCGCGGCTGAGCCCGGCCGGCGCCGAAACTACGAGCCCGCACACCTGTTTGCACCGGGCATGCGCCGACTGGCTCTCACAGTCTTGACCCCGCTCGTCGCTGCCGCACTGACCGGCGCGTCGTTCGGCGCTCCGGAGCTCGCCAGGCCGAAGCTCCCGCAGCTCGCCATGCCGAAGACGCTCGTGCGCGTCAAGTCGTGCTCGCTCGACCACCACAGCGCGGTGTTCTACGCGCGGATGAGGAGGGTGCGCGGAACCGCGTGGATGTGGATGCGCTTCACGCTCCTGGAGCGAACCGAGGGCGAGACACACTACGTCCAGGTGCGCGTCCCCGGCCTGTCGCGCTGGCGGAAGTCCTCCCAGGGCATGCGCCCCTTCGGCTTCAGCCAGAAGGTGCGCGGGCTCGAAGACGGGTCCGCCTATCGCATGCGGGTGCGCTACCGCTGGTACGACAAGGACAACGCACTCCTGCGCGCCTCCCAGCGCACGTCGCGGGTGTGCCGGATGTACGTGCCCAGGCCAAACCTGCAGGTGCAGATCCTCGACCCCTGGAAGTACGGCAGCACGTGGCGCTACCGCGTGCGCGTGGCCAACGCGGGCGAGGCAGCCGCCGACAACGTCCCGGTGCAGCTCTCGGTGGACGGAGCGGTCGTGTACAGACAGACGATTCCACACCTGGACCCCGGCGAAGCCCGGGGTCGGGGCTTCTACGGGCCCGCGTGCGGGCAGCGATACGCCGCCGTGGTCGATCCCGACGGCGTGATCTCCGAGTCGAACGAGACGGACAACGAGGCCACGGCCGCCTGCCTCGCGCTGGGCTGAGGTCAAGCGACACCGCCCGAAGCGCCGATACGATGGACCGGTGACCCCTGCCAGGGCGACCGCGGAGCGGGAGCCCGTTCGCCAAGCCGCCACCGACGCTCCCGTCGGCGGCCAGGCCGTCCTCGAAGGCGTGATGATGCGCGGCGTCTCGACCTGGGCCGTCGCGGTCCGCAAGCCCTCCCCGGAGCAGCTGAGGGCCGGGGGAGCGGACTCCAGGGAGGGCGCCAAGGGCGAGATCGAGGTTGTCTCGGAGCCGCTCGTGTCCTGGGCCAAGCGTCACCGGGCGCTGAGGCTGCCGGTCGTTCGCGGCGTGGTGGCACTCGCGGAGTCGCTGAAGATCGGCTTCAGGGCACTGGCGATCTCGGCCAACGCCCAGGTCCCGCCCGGCGCCCAAGGCGACAAGCAGGACATCGGCGGCAAGGCCTGGGCCGGCACGGTGGCGTTCGCGATCCTGTTCGCGATCGGGCTGTTCTTCCTGCTCCCCGCGGGCCTGACAAACCTGTTCAGGGACGAGATCCCAGGGTCGATCGTCTTCGTGGTGATCGAGAAGCTCGTGCGGATCGGGATCTTCCTCGGCTACCTCTGGCTGATCTCCCGCATGCGCGACCTCCAGCGGGTATTCCAGTACCACGGGGCGGAGCACAAGACCATCTCCTGCTACGAAGCCGGCCAGCCCCTGACCCCCGAGAACGCCAGCCGGTTCTCGCGCTTTCACCCCCGCTGCGGAACGAGCTTCCTGCTGATCGTCATGATCGTCGCGATCTTCGTCTTCGCTCCGCTTGGCAAGCTCCCCTGGGTCTGGCTGTTCGTCTCGCGCGTGGTGGGGATCCCGCTGGTGGCCGGGATCGCCTTCGAGATCATCAAGTGGTTCGGTCGCAACCGAAGCAAGGCTTGGGCACGCGCGCTCATGTGGCCGGGCATCCAGCTGCAGCGGCTCACCACCCGCGAGCCCGACCTCCCGCAGCTCGCGGTCGCGGTCGCGGCCCTCGAGGCGGTCCTGGCGGTCGAGGACCCGCGCCGAGCGAAGGCCGAGGACCGCGTCGGGATGGAGGTCGTGGCTTAGGCGAGTGGCCCCCTAGCCGACCCTTACCTCCTCGCAGCACCGGATTAGAAGGCCGTAAGTGAAGTCGCGCTTTCGCTCGGCGCCAGCGGCCCGTTCCGCGAGTACGCGGCTCGCCACGTAGTGCCTTACGTGTCCCCCGGGGCCGGGCGGCCGCCAGCTGACCGCCCCCTTGTCGTCCGGCTCGGGCCTCTCGAGGGGCTCGAGCGAAGCGAGCTTGCGGCTCAGCCCTGCGGCGGCCGAGGGCCAGTCCGCCCCGGCCGCGATGCGCTCATTGACCAACTCGGCCAGCCACGGTGCCGGCCGGCGGGCGGGCTCGAACAGCTCGACCTCGGCGAGCCGTGTCGCGTAGCCCGCGCGAGCGATTGCCTCCGCGCCGGGAGTCGGCGCCTCCTCCGGCGACAATCCCGCGGAGAGGAGGACGGCAGCCTCCTCCGTCACCCGCGACTCCAGCCCGGCCGCGAGCGCCGCCACCCGGCCCACGAGCATTTCCTTCACGAGCTCGGTGCGGACCGAGATCAGTCCCTCGCGGCTCACGCTTCCGGCGATCGATGCCCGACCACTTGGCTCACCATCCGGCACCCCGGGCAGCCGGCCACATACGACTCCCCCGCGAGCAGTCCCTCCACTCGCGAGGGCAACGGCGGCGGGTCGGCGCCGCGCTCCCGGGCCCGCTCGGCGAGCAGCCGATAGCGCGGCTCGTGCACGTGCTCGTCGTACCCGAGGGGGGAACCGCACCAGGGGCAGAACTGCGGACGGTCGGGCGCGGCCACGGCTCAGCAGATTCTCGGCAGCGGGTCGCCGGCGAGCATGTCCACGACGCGGCTGCCTCCGAAGGCAGTCTCGAGCAGGACCATGCCTGGCGGATCGTCGCGCACCTCGGCCACCAGCGCGGCCTGCCGCCCGAGCGGATGCGCCTGGAGGGCGGCCAGCGCATCGTCGGCGTACTCGCCGGCCACCACGGCCGCCAGCTTGCCCTCGTTGGCGACGTAGAGCGGGTCGATCCCGAGGATCTCGCAGGCACCGTTCACCTGCGGCGAAATGGGCAGCGCGGTCTCGTCGACCGCTATGGCCAGGTCGGCCGCCAGTGCCAGCTCCGCGAGCACCGTCGCCAACCCTCCGCGGGTGGGATCCCGCAGACAGCGCACGCCGAGCGGCACGGCCTCGAGCATGGCCTGGACGAGGCCCGAGAGGGGCCGCAGTGTCGCTCTCGAGCTCGACCTCCAGCTCCAGCTCGCCGCGGGCGATCATAATCGCCATCCCGTGGTCGCCGATGGTCCCGGACACGACCACGCGGTCACCGGGGCGGATCGCGCTCGGGGACAGCTCGAGGTCGCGCGCGACAAGGCCCACGCCCGCGGTGTTGACGTAGAGCCCGTCCGCGTTGCCCCGCTCGACGACCTTGGTGTCGCCCGTAGCCACCTCGACTCCTGCGTCGCGGGCGGCCCGGTCGAGGAGACCACCTGGCGCAGCTCCTGCATCGAAAGGCCCTCCTCGACGATGAAGCCCGCCGACAGGCATAGGGGTCGCGCGCCTGCCATAGCCAAGTCGTTGACGGTGCCGTTCACGGCGAGCTCGCCGATGCCGCCGCCGGGGAAGAACAGCGGCTTCACCACGAACGAGTCGGTCGTGAAGGCGAGCCGCGGCCCGTCGCCCCCGTTCCCGTCGAGCAGTGCGCTGTCCGCCAGCGGCTCGAGGCGAGGGTTGCGGAGCTCCTGCAGGAACAGCGCCTCGATCAGGGCGTGGGTCGACTTCCCCCCAGCTCCGTGGGAAAGGGTGATCTGGTCGTCGAGCAGCTTGCGAACGGGCCGTCGCCGCCGCCGCTCGATTGCGTCGAGCACCTCCTGCTCGCTACGCTCGGTGCCGCGCTCGGGTCCGCTCATGCGGGCGTCGGCTCTCGCCGCCGCCTGCCCGCGTGGCGGCCGTAGTTGTAGTAGGCGGCGCACGCCCCCTCGCTCGAGACCATGCAGGTGCCGATCGGGTGGTCCGGGGTGCAGGCCGTGCCGAACACCTTGCACTGCCAGGGCTTTATCACGCCCTTCAGCACCTCGCCGCACTGGCACGCCGCGGGGTCCGCCACGCGCACGCCCGGGATCTCGTAACGCAGCTCGGCGTCGTGAGCGGCCAGCTCGGAGCGCAGCTTGAGGGCGCTTTGGGAGATGAAGCCCAGGCCTCGCCACTCGAACGTGGTGCGCAGCTCCATCGTCTTCCCGATCGCCTGCATCGCTAGCGGGTTGCCTTCCTCGCGGACCACGCGGGTGTACTGGTTCTCGACCTCATTGCGGCCGTCGCGCAGCTGGCGCAGCACCATGTACACGCTCTGCAGCACGTCGAGTGGCTCGAAGCCCGAGACCACCACAGGCTTGCCGAAGTCGCGGGCGATAAAGCGGTACGGCCGCAGTCCGATCACAGTGGAGACGTGGCCCGGGCCGATGAAACCGTCGAGTCTCAGGTCGGGCGAGTCCAGGATCGCGCGGATCGCCGGGACGATCGTCACGTGGTTGCAGAAGGCGAAGAAGTTCTCGATCCGGTCGGCCTGGGCGCGCAGGAGGGTGAGCGCCGTGGAGGGCGCCGTGGTCTCGAAGCCGATCGCGAAGAAGACGATCTCGCGGTCCGGGTTCTGGCGAGCGAGCTTGAGCGCGTCGAGCGGTGAGTAGATCATCCGGACATCCGCTCCGCGGGTCTTGGCGTCGAGCAGCGCGCCGTGCGAAGCGGGCACCCCATCATGTCGCCGAAGGTCGTGAAGATCACCTCGGGCCTTTCGGCAATCGCGATCGCGTCATCCTGCCGGCCCATCGGGATCACGCACACCGGGCAACCTGGCCCGTGCACCAGCTCGACCTGGTCGGGCAGCAGGTCCTCCACGCCGTGCTTGTAGATCGCATGCGTGTGGCCGCCGCAGACCTCCATGATCTTGTAGCGGCGGCCGGGCTCGGTCAGCTCGGCGATACGCTC
>Ga0126313_10000194_pt1 | contig 26686 bp, 25 predicted proteins | sample Plot105A_FD_89954 | JGI IMG/M metagenome (GOLD analysis project Ga0126313, IMG submission 89954) | Serpentine soil microbial communities from UC McLaughlin Reserve, CA, USA - Plot105A | ecosystem: Environmental > Terrestrial > Soil > Grasslands | place: USA: UC McLaughlin Reserve, Lake County...
GAAGAGGCCGAAGCGCGCGACGATGTCCCCGCCGGGGGACTCCATGTTGTAGACGGGCTCGATCAGGGTGCCGTTGATGCTGCCGGCGAGGGTGATTTCGGAGACCCCGACCTGGGAGTCCTGGGGGCATTCGCTCTCTTGGGTCCTTTCGCCGAGCTGGGCGACCGTGCAGCGCTGGAATTTCTGCGGGTTGCCGATCAACCCCGGCGGCAGCGAGACGAAGATGTCGCGGGTGCGGGCGTAGGGGCGGCCTTCGAGTTCATTTTCGGTCAGGCGGAAGGTGGTGGTGAAGTCGGCGTGTTCGCCGGCCTGGTTGCCCGAGAGCGAGACCGAGACCGATTCCAGGGCGTATTCGTCGAATTCTTCGGCGGCCAGGGAAGGGCTCGCGAGCAGCAGCCCGAGGCTCAGCAGGCCGGCCAGCGGCACGAGGATCTTGCTGGCGGCGCGCCTCATCGTCCCGCTCCTTTCTGGTTGCCCTGTGCTTTGCGCTGGTGCTTGCGGTGCTTCTTGACGCAGCGGACCTTGCCCTTTTGCTTGACCTTGCGCTTGCCCTTCGGGCAGCGCTTGGGCTTGGCGATGTTGTCCTCGGCGCCGAGGGCAGGCTTAGCGGGAGGATTCATCGGCGGCGGCGGGGGGACTCCCGGGCGACAGCCTTCGCCCTCGCAGATCGGCGCTTCGGGTTCGGCGAAGCCGCCGCCGACCCGGGCGTCGTAGATCGAGGTGGTGCCGCCGTCGTCGGTGGGCAGGAGGGCGTCGTTGGTGAGGAAGAAGACGTCCTCGCCGCTCGTGCTCTGGGCGTAGAGGTAGTCGTCCTTGGCGCTGTGGGGGGAGCTGATCAGGTAGACGCAGCCGCCGGCGCGGGCGCAGCTGCCGACTCCGGCTTCCTCCCACTCATAGACGTCCTGGGCGCCGTCGGTGTCGGCCGCGACCAGCGGGGACTCCGACTGGAAGAAGGCGCGACGGCCGCCGGGGCTCAGGTTCTGCACGAAGGAGGAGTCGCTGAGGGGCACGAGCCGCAGATTGCTGTAGCTGCCGAGGGTTCCGGTGCCGGAATTCCCGGTGCCGGTCGGATCGCAGGAGAGGCAGCGCAGGCGGTTGGCGGCGCTGTCGTAGCGGTAGACCTGCTTCAGGCCATCGGTCCCAGGACCGCTGTCGAGGTCGGCGCGCGACTGGAAGAGCAGCACGGTCCCATCCGGGGTGAGGCGGGAGGGATCCTTGGCAAGTTGACGGGAGGCCAAGGCTTCGCTCCAGAGCCCGAGGCCTTCGCGGTGGATGTTGCCGTCGAATTCCCCTTCGACGTCGAGGTCGGTGACGGTCGCGACGAAGCGGATCTGGCCTTCCTCGGAGAGGTAGAGGTTCGGCTCACCGGCGGCAGCGAGGGCGCCGTTGGGGTTTTCACCCGAATCGGGGATCGCGGTCTCCGAGACGAAGTAGGCGCGGGTGCCCTGGGGGGCGACGTTGACCGCGATCGCGTCGCCGACGTCGCTGAAGCGCACTACTTCCTCGCTCGAGGTGTCGAATGCGAAGAGGTCGCCGGATTCGAGGTAGAAGACCCGCTCGCCACCTTCGGAGACCCCGGCGAAGGTCACCCCGGTGCCGATTTCGAAGGAGACCTCGTTGCGCAAGCGCAGGTAGAGGGTGGTGCCGATCTTGAAGGCGATGCCTTCGCCGTCGGCCGAGGCGCCAGCGAAGCTGGCGTTCTGATTGGCGACGGGGGTGAGGTCGCCCGGCAAAAGCGAGACGACGTGGGTAATTCCATCGGCCGTGCGGTCATAGACCGCTGCGGTTCCCGCGGGCGGGGACTGCAACTCGAGCGGCACCGGCGGCGGCGCCGGGGGGACATTTTCGGTCTGGAAGACGATGTGGGTGCCGTTTTCGGTGATCAGGACGCCGCGGGCACGAGGGTCTTCGCCGACGCTGCCCTGCCCGAGGACGTCGGAGTGCCCGTCGGGGTAGCGAACGTATTGGGCGTGGACGGCGGGGCCTTCGCCCGAGGGGGCCCAGAACTCATAACCCTGATCGGGGGAGACGGCGCCGAAGATCGCCGAGGAGCTCTCCGCCCCCGAGGAGCCGGCGGCGGCGGTGCTCCAGCCCGAGGCGCCGCGCGTCGCCCGGTATGGGTCCCCTTCGAAGCCGCCGGTCCCTTCGCTTCCCGGCAGGACCCCTCCCTGCAAAAGGAAGGAGACCGCGCTGCCGGCGGGGTTCGAGAGGACCGTGGCGAAGCGATCGCCGCCGCCGAACGGCAGGCCGACCAACGTGCGCCCGTTAGTGTCGCCCGGCGAGACCAGCTCGTAGGCACGGCAATCTGGAAGGCTCGAGGAGAGGCCCGCGCGCAGGTCCTGGTTGGGGCAGGGCGGTCCGCTCAGCGGAGCGTCTGAGTAGGTCGTGAAAGCCCCTTCCGCGTCGTCGGCGCCTGCCACATTCTGGGCATGGACGAAGAAGCGGTAGGTGGTGCCGGGGGCGAGGCTCTCGGCGACGGCGCTCACCTGGCCTTCCAGGGTGGCGGCGGGGATCGTCCCCTCGCCGACGAGTTGGCGGGTGCCGGACCCCTCGGCTTCGATTTCGAAGCTGTATTCGGCGTCGGCGCCGTTGGGGGCGATCGTCGCCCGCAGGATCGCTTCGGTCTCGCCGATGCCGGTGGCCGTCCCCCTGAGACCGTTTGCCTCATCTTCCAAGATTTCAGGGGCTTCGATCCCCGGCGGCTGGAAGGCGAGCACGCTGCCGCTTGCTTTTGGCACCGGCACGAACAGGTAGCCGAGGTTGCGGGCGTCGGGGTTCAGCGGGCTGTTGCTGATCGCGATCTGCAGGGCGTTGCCGCCGCTGAAGGCGCTCGAGGTCAGTTTCGAAACCAGCTCGTAGTTTTCGTCGAACTGATAGACGGCCTGGTTGACTCCTTCGAGGTCGGCAACGAAGAAGTCGCCGCTTTTTTCGTCGACAGCGAGTCCGAGCCAGCCCTTAGTCGAGGCGAACTCGCCCCCCGGCGGACCGTTGATTTCTTCCAGTAGCGCGTAAGTATTCAGGTCGAAGACCAGTATCCCGCAGTCGACTGCTTCGTTCTGGCAGTAGCTGGCGTAGATGCGTCCCCTTTGTGCATCGATGGCAAGGAAGGCATCGTAAACCCCTAGCTTACTGTTGGTGATTTTGCTCAGCAGCGGGTTGCCTTCTTCAGCCGATCCGTATTCCCGGATCGGCCGAACCGATACACCGTTTTCGGCATAGACGAAAAACACATGATCGTTGGATAGATCGACGGCAACGCTGACGGTCGACAAGGCTTCATCGACGGCGATGACATCACGGGTCGTAGCATCGTAAGAGATTTCACCCTGTTCGGGTTTGTACATGGTAGGTGAGTAGCGGGCCGTCTCTAGGAACGTCCCTTCGTTCTGCTCCACGACGTAGAGGTTGCCTTTGGTGTCGACCGCAAGGCTCTTCGGGCCGAACGGATCGGACAGCTCCGTGATGAAGTGACCGTCGTCGTCGAAGACGTCAATCCGCCCTTCCACTCCTTTTGATTTGTCCCCATAGCTAGCCACGTACTCATTTCCGTAGACGTCGATCGCGACGCTTTTCGGGGTCGCGAAGCGACCTTTAGGCGGATGCGAGCCGCCTGGGCAGCCGGGGTCTTCGACGGGATCGAGTGCTGATTTACCGCAGGCCCCGATGAGCGACAGTTCAGGTTCGAATTCGTAGGGTTCGGCCGCCGAGGCTGAGACCGAGGACCAAGCCGATAGACCGAGCACGGCGACCGCGAGCACGATAAGCCTTCTAGGCACCCGACTGTTCATTTCCCCCTGCTTCCCGCTGGATGACTATGGTTCGTGGGGAAATTTAACGGGACGAGCACGTCTTGTCAAGGAACTTCTATGGTTTGCGCAATCATAGGGCCGCGGCCACCCCAAGGGTGGCCGCGGCCATGTTCACTCAGTGCTCAGCAGTGCTGCTCAGGCGTCAACGTATCCCGTAGTCGGGGTGGTGACTTTGTAGCTGCCTGTCCAGGTGCCAGCCGAGCCGCAGAAAAAGCCGCTCGAGCCGCCGGTCCTGGTGATCGTGGCCGCGATGTCAAGTGTCGCGTTCCCGCCGGTCGCAGTGCTGCTTGTCAGGGTACCGATGTCAGTCGCATTGGTCGAGTAGATGCAGTGTAGACCCGTGGTCGACTGTTTGGTTGTTACTTCGGCGCCGGTTGATGTAAGTGTGCCGTTTTCGGTGCCGGCGATGTTGTGGGCTTCAAGCGTCCCGGTTTTGAGGGTCGACACTGCCCAGTTGTTTGTGCAGTTGGTCCAGGTCAGACTGGAAATAGGGCCCGTCACTGTTTTGCTGGTGCCGTGTCCCGTAACGGTCCCGGAAACGCCGCCGTTGCATTCGATTGTGATGCCGAGGCCGGAGGTGTCGTGCAGGACCGCATGACCCTCGGTCGAGGCAGAAATCGTGCTTGTGTACACGGTGCCTTTCGGCGATGTAAGCGTCGTCGCCGAAGCGCTGGCGGCGAAAGCGAAGAGGGCGGTCGCGGCAAGCGCGAGCAGCCCGAGCATCTTGACGTACTTCATGTGTGGTTCTCCTTGGTTCCGGCGCCGAGGCGCCAGTTTGCGTTGAGAGCAGCGGGCATCCCTCGAGGTCATCGAGGTTCGGGCGGGCGTTCGCCAGCCTCCCCACTGCGGCCAGGCGATGTGCCTGACACGCCAGTACTTAAACAGACAGACGTTGAATAGTCAAGTGAGTTTAGCCATGGCTACAAGGCGATCTTGGAGGTTAAGCAGCAGCAAAGATACGGCCGCCTCTCGGCGGCCGTATCAATTCCTTGCGACTACGGAAGTCGCGTTATGCGAATCGGTTCGTGAACCTCACGGATCGATATGCAGCGTGGTCGGCAGATTGGCCGGGGTGGCCTCGAGTTCATAGCTGCCTGTCCAGGCACCTGCGGTACCGCAGAAGAAGCCGCTCGAGCCACCCGTCCGGGGGATCGTCGCGGAGATATCGAGTGTTGACTTGCCTCCGGCCGGTGTAGCTGTGTACCTGCCGATGTCAGTGGCATTGGTTTTATAGATGCAGTGCAGGCCGGTGCCGTGCTGGAAGGTTGTCACTTCCGTACCGGTTGATGTAAGTGTGCCGTCAGAGGTTCCAGCGATGTTGTGAATTTCCAGCGACCCTTTTAGGAGGGTCGTCACTGTCCAGTTGTTTGTGCAGTTGCTCCAGGTCAGAGAGGTGATCGGGCCGCTGGCTGTGACGCCAGCGCCGTGTTTGGTGATTTCACCTTCGACTGTGCCGTTGCATTCGATTGTCAGGCCGAGGCCGGAGGTGTCGTGCAGGATCGCGTGGCCCTCGGTCGCAGCGGCCAGCTTTCCTGTGTAAATGGCGCCGCTTTTTGTGACCGTCGTCGCCGAAGCGGTCGCGGCGAAAGCGAAGAGGGCCGACGCGGCGATCGCGAGCAGCCCGAGCATCTTGACGTACTTCATGTGATTTCTCCTTGGTTCCGGCGCCGAGGCGCCAGTTTGCGTTGAAGAGCAGCGGGCATCGCCTCGAGCTCGTCGAGGTTTTGCTTGTGCTGAGCACCTACTTCCCACTGCTTGCCGGGGTGTTCAAACCCGGCGGAGACATTCCTAACAGGCGTTTAAGAAATAGTCAAGTACTTTTTGGGCAAAAGACGATATTTCGCGTTCTCGGGTCATTTCTTCCGCGCCGAGGCGAAGATCTCGAACTGGGCGTCGGTCGGCTCCTTGGGCCGACCGTTGCCGTGGAAGGTCCGCTCGAGCTCCATGTTCACCGAGGCGTAGAGGTCGCGGAGCTCGTCGACCGTGTAGAGGCGCTGGCGGAATTCGATCCGCTTGTCCAGGTCCTCGAGGACCTCGCCGAACTTGAGCGGGATCATCGCGCCTTCCATGTAGCGATCCTTCTTGTTCCAGCGGTGCTCGACGAGTTCGACCATGCCGGAGCTCGGGATCCAGGAGCGCTGCGGCAGGTGGGCGCGGGCGTGGAGGACGTTGGGGACCTGGATCAGGTTCTGGCCTTCCGGCTTGAGGGCGCGGGAGATGACCTCGAAGGTCTTGCGGTTCTCCTCGTCGGTCTCGAAGTAGCCGACGGCGCCGTCGTTGAGGTTGAGGACTATGTCGAACTCGTTCTCGTACTCGAGCTCCCGCAGGTCGCCCTCGACGAACTCCGCCTCGAGGCCTTGCTCGGCGGCGTCTTTGCGGGCGATCTCCACCAGTTCGGCGCCGATCTCGACCCCGACGACGTCGAAGCCCTGCCGCACCAGCTCGAGGGAGTGGCGGCCGGTGCCGCAGGCGAGGTCGAGGACCCGCTCCCCTCCTTGGGGGCGCAGCATCGTCAGCGCCCGCTTGATTTCCGACTCGGTCCGCTCGGTCCAGGCCATTTCGGCGCTCATCCCGGTGAACGCCGTCGCGTACCAGTCCTGCGGTATCTCCTGCTGAAGAACGCTCATCTACCTCTCCCTCGCTTTCCCATTGCACAGGAAAGCTTAAAAGATCAAGCGGTGTGCTGCCGCTCCTCCCGGCGATGGCGCCGTACCAGCGGGGCAACGTAGCCGATCAGGATTCCGATCCCGACGGCGAGGAGGATGACGACGATCAGCGGCGCCTGGAAGCTGGCGAAGAGGACCTCGAAGCTGACCTCCTGCGAGTTCTGCAGGGCGACGACGAGAACCAGGACGCTGAGGGTGCCGACCAGCCAGGCGCGCCAGTTGACCGGATTCTTCTCCTGCCCCATCGCCCGATCTTAATCGGCGCCGCGCAGCTGGCTCCCCCCGGACGAGCTAGCCGGGGACCGAGACCGGTCGCTCGCCGCGCTTGCTGCTCAGCATGCGCTCGTCGGCGGCCCGGATCAAGCTCTCGACGTCCTCGCCGTCCTCGGGGAAGACTGCCCAGCCGACCGAGGCGCTCGGGGTCGGGGTGCCGGAGTCCGAGTAGTGGGTGCCGATCGCGCTGCGGATCGCCTCAGCCATCAGCCGGGCTCCCTCCCCATGGGCACCGGGGGCGATCACCGCGAACTCGTCGCCGCCGATCCGCGCAAGGGTGTCGGTGGAGCGGAGGATCGACTGCGCCCGCTCGGCGACCTGGCGCAGGACCGCGTCGCCGACGGGGTGGCCGTGGTTGTCGTTGACCCCCTTGAGGTCGTCGAGGTCGAGCAGCAGCAATCCCAGAGGGGTCCCGTCGGTGGCGGGGCGGCCGGTCGGCTGGATCCGGTGCGCCAGCTCCCGCTGCAGCGTCGCGTCGAACTGGCGCCGGTTGGCAACACCGGTGAGGGGATCGCGGTAGGCGATGTCCCGTTGCCGCAGCTCGGCGGCGAGGAGGCGGTTGCGGACCCCGACGAGGACCCAGGTCGCGGAAAGAAAGCCGACGACGAGCGCGATGTAGCGAGGGAGGAAAGCCTCGTCGATCGCGCTCGTGTCGTAGAGAAGCGGCGTGCCGGCGATCGCGATCAGCTCGATCGACAGCGGCCAGGCCCAGCGCGAGGGGAAGAAGAAGGCCGCGTAGAGGAGGAGGGGAACGAGCATCGGCTGGACGAAGCTGCTCGAGCCGCCGGTCAGGTAGATCGCGAGGCCGACGACGGGGATCGTCAAGACCATCCCGAGCGCCAGCCCCCGCATCGAGGCCCGATCCCAGGCAAGCCAGCCGACGGCCGACGCCACCCCGTAGAGGAAGAAGATGCCACTGAGGGTTAGGACCCATCCCATCGCGGCGTGCTGCGCGCCGGGGAGGTAACAGCCGACGACGCCGAAGACCGCCGCGACGATCCACAGCACTCCGGAGATGCGTCCCATTCGCGCCCGCTCCTCGGACGCTTCGGCAAACGCCGGCATCGAGGAGAAGGGGGGCGGCCGTTCGGGCATACATCCATGATCGGCCGCCACCGATCATTCTTTGAGCACTGGCGCGTTTCTGACTAAGTGGCCTCGGAGAAGGCGGGCTCGCGCTCGCGCTCCGGATCGCCCGCCTGCGGCACTGACATCTCCTGGGGGCGCGGCGCCCGCAGAACGAATACAGCGATAGCGACGGCGGTGGCCGCGAGGGCGGCGCCAATCAGATAAGCGACGTGGTACCCGGAGTTGAGCGCCTGCAGTTGGCCCTCGCCGTCGGCCAGCAGCGAGCTGGTGCGCTCCGACGAAAGCGTCGCCAGCACCGCCAGTCCGATCGAGCCACCCACCTGCATGCTGGTGTTGACCAGGCCCGAGGCGAGGCCGGCGTCCTCGGGGGTGGCACCCGACATCGCCAGGGTCATGATCGCCGGGAACGAGGTGCCGACGCCGACGCCGATCAGCAGGAAGGGCGGCAGCAGGTCGGTCAGGTAGTTGCCCTCGACCGGGGTGCGGGCGAAGAGCAGCAGGGCGACGACGACCAGGCAGACGCCGGGAATCAGGGTCGTGCGTGGGCCGAAGCGCATGATCAGTTTTTCCGAGAAGCCGAGCGAGAGCCCACCCATCACGATCGTCGTCGGCAGGAAGGCGAAGCCGACCTGAAGGGGGGTGTAATCGAGGACCTTCTGCAGGTAGAGGGCACCGAGGAAGAACATGCCGAACATGCCGGCGACGAGCAGCGCCTGCAGGACGTTGGAGCCGGCGACGTTGCGCGAGCGGAAGAGCCGCAGCGGCATCAGCGGGTTGGCGATCCGGGCTTGCCGGACGATGAACAGCGCCAGCAGGACGGCGGAAATCGCGCTGAGGAGGAGGGTGCGGCTGTCGCCCCACCCCCAGTCTTCGATCTGGAGGATCGTGAACACCCCCAGCATCAGCGAGCTGGTCAGCAATAGCGCGCCGGGAAAGTCGGCGCCGGCGCTGAGCCCAATACCGTCGGGGTTCGCGACAAGTCGTTTTGCCATATAGGCAACAGCGATCCCGATCGGCAGGTTGATGAGGAAGATCCAGTGCCAGCTGATCGCGTCGGTGAGGACGCCGCCGAGCAGCAGGCCGATCGAGCCGCCCGCCGAGGCGACAAAACCGTAGACGCCGATTGCTTTCGCCTGCGCGGCGGGTTCCGGGAACATCGTCACGATCATCCCCAGGATCACCGCCGAGGCGAGCGCCCCGCCGACCCCTTGGATGAAGCGGGCGCCGACCAGCATCTCCTGGCTCTGCGAGATCGCGCAGACGAGCGAGGCGGTGGTGAAGATCGCCAGGCCGAAGAGGAAGACGCGGCGCTGACCCAGCAGATCGCCCATCCGGCCCGCCAACAGCAGCAGCCCGCCGAAGGGGATCATGTAGGCGTTGATCACCCAGGCGAGTTTGTTCTGGGAGAAGCCGAGATCCTCCTGGATCGAGGGCAGGGCGACGTTGACGATCGTCGCGTCGAGGACGATCATCAGCATCCCCGCGCAGAGGACGTAGAGGGCTAGCCAACGGGTGCGGTCGTGCTCAGTTGCGTTCATGCGGGTAAGGACTCCTGGGCTGGGGGAAACTCATCGCCGTCGCGTCAATCGACGCGATCCGGCAGGCCGAAGCGCCGGAAGATGGCATCCACGCGACTGGGGTCGGCCGCGCGGTCGGGCCACCGAGAATAGCCATCCGGGGTATCTGCCGGTCGGACGACGAAAGCGGTCACTTCCTTGATCCGATCTCCCTCCAGAGTGAGCACGTCGAGGGAGAACGGAACGTGCGTTTTCTCCTGCTCCATCCAGGTAAAGGTGCCGACCGCGAGTTGTCCATTGGCGACGGTCGGACGGTGGCGCCAGCGCCATTCGCCGGAGAGCGGCTTGGTGCGGAGGAAGACCTCGACCTCGTCGATCCCCCCGTACCAACTGGCCAGCGGCGGCATCGACCAGGCGACGTCCTCGGTCAGCATCGCGACGACCCGCTGGACGTCCCCGACCCGCATCGCCTCCATGTACTCCTCGACGATCTCCTTCATCCGGGCGTCGCCGAGCGAGCGCAGGGTGATCTGCTGGCTGCGCTCCGGGAGGCGCTCGTCGACGATCTTGCGGGCGCGCTGCAGGGCGCTGTTGACCGAGGGCACGGAGGTGTCGAGGGTCTCGCCGACCTCCTTGGCGGAGAAGCCGAGGACCTCGCGCAGGATCAGGGCCGCGCGCTGGCGCGCCGGCAGGTGCTGCATCGCCGCGACGAAGGCGAGCTCGACCGCCTCGCGCTCTTCATAAGCGGCATCGGGAGATGCGTAGCCGTCCTCGACCTCGAGCGCCTCGTCGGGATAGGGCTCGATCCACACCTGCTCGGCGACCGGCTCTCCCGGGGGCTTCTCGGGGTCGGCCTTGGGGGCGTACTCCTCCGGCAACAGGCGCCGCTTGCGCCGGGCAATCGCGTCGAGGCAGGTGTTGGTGGCGATCCGGTAGAGCCAGGAGCGCAGCGAGCTGCGCTCCTGGAACCCGTCGATCCCGCGCCAGACCCGCAGCATCGTCTCCTGCATCGCTTCCTCGCTGTCGTGGAGGGAGCCCAGCATCCGGTAGCAGTGCGCCTGCAGCTCCCGCCGGTAAGGCTCGACCAGCCGCTCGAATTGGGCTTCTTCAACCCTCGCCACGAAAGTACTCGACCTTGGTCTGCTGCATGGCTGCGACGCTAGCAATCGGCGCCGCGAGTGACATTAGGCACGTGTGGAATAAGTCACTCAACTTGTTCTGAAAGTCACCGGGGAAGCCACGTAAGGGCATCTATCCTCGCCCGCGACGGACCCGGCCGAGGTCCTCCGGATCCAAGCAAAGGCGGGGTAGTTGACGGGCGGACGAGCGGATCAGCTGACGACGGGGAACGTGCTGCGGTTATTGGGCGCCGGCGCGAGCGGGGCGATCCTGATGACGCTGGGAGAGCGGCCTCTGCGGACCAAGGAACTGACGCGGCGGATCACCGGGTACGCGCCGAGGACCGTCTACCGCTACGCCACCAGACTGACCGAGGCCGGGGTGATCGACCGCGACGAGGAACCGGGGGTCCCGTCGAAGGTCACACACAGCCTCGCCGAGCCAGGTGGCCGGGACCTCTTCGAGCTGGTCGACGCCTACGCGAATGCCAGTCTGCGCCGGCTGCCCAGCGGGGAAATTGCCGCTCCGGAGTGGGGTTCGCTGGGGTGGGTCGCCGACCTCTGGGAATCGAGGATGCTCGAGGAGCTCAACCATGAGCCGAAGACGCTCACCGAGTTGGCCCGGGGGGAGCACGGGCTGAGCTTCCATCAGGTGAGCCGCCGGGTGGCGCTCCTCGCCCGGGGTGGGTTCATCGAGGAGATCCCCGCAGACGGGGGACGCAAACGCTACGCGCTGACCGGCAAGGCGCGGCGGGCGGGAGGGCTGATCGCCGGGATCGGGCGCTGGCGGCGGCGTCACGTCGTGACGGAGGGCTCCGGCCTCAGCGTCGACGAGGCGGCCGGGGTGATGCGGGTGGTGCTGCCGCTGATCGTGCTGCCCGATCACGTCGGCAAGAGCTTCGAGCTGAGGATCGCTTCGGCGGGCGAGAAGGAAGCGGGAGAGGAGCCGGTCTGGGGCGACGTCGGCGGCGACGGCGCCGTCGTCAACTGCCGCTCACCGCTGGAGTCGACCGACTCCTCCGCCCGGGGGAACGTGGCGGCCTGGGTCGACTCGCTCCTCGACGGTCCGCGCAATGGTCTGAAGACGAAAGGCGATTCGGCTCTGATCGGCGACTGCCTGCGGCAGCTGCACGAGGCCCTGTGGAGCAACGGGGCCGGGTCAGCGCCCGCGGCGGCCGAAGCTGTGGCCGGCGGGCGCGACGGCGCGTAGCTCGGCGACGACCCGCTCGCGCGGCCGCGGGGACTCGCTCGGTCCCGAGGGCGGCGGCTTCGGCTCCAGCGGCGCCAGCTCGCTGACGACGACGTTGATCGTGCCTTCGCGGCGCTCGAGCCGGCCGCGGGCGCGGAGCAGGGGGGCGGTGCGGACGAGGGACCGGTGGCAGTCGTAGATAGGGGGCGGGACGACGAGGTTGACCGCGCCGCGCTCGTCCTCGAGCAGCATGAAGGTGATGCCGTTGGCGGTCTCGGGGCGCTGGCGGGCGGTGACCATGCCGGCGATCTCGACGCTGGCGCCGTGGTCGATCCGCTTCAGGTCGGCGCTGCTGGCAAGGCTCGCATCGAGGCGGGGGCGCAGCAGCTTCATCGGGTGCTTCTCGACCGTCATCCCGGTCGAGCGATAGTCGGCGATCAGCTTCCCCCACTCGCCCAGCGGCTCCAGCTCGGGCGGGCGGGGCGGCTCCATCGGCAGCCCCAGCTGAGTGCCGCTCGCTCCCCTGCGACCGGCACCGGTGACGCCGACGCGCCAGAGCGCCTCACGGCGCTCTCCCTCACTGCCGGCGGGGACGCCGTCGAGAGCGCCGGCCCAGGCGAGCCGTTCGAGGCTCGACAGGCCGGCGCCGGAGCGGGAGGCGAGCTCGGCCACACCCGTGTACGGCCCGCCGCGCTCACGCTCGGCGACCAGCGCCTCCATCTCGTCCTTCTTCACACCCTTCACGTAGCCGAGGCCGATCCGCACCACCAACCCGCCTCGCAAGTCCTCCTCGGCGCGCGGGGTTTCGACGCGGCAGAGCACCCTGCTGCGGTTGACGGCGGGGGGAGCGACGCGGATCCCCCGACGCTGGGCCTCGTGGACCAGCGAGTCGGGGGGATAGAAGCCCATCGGCTGCTCGTTCAACAGCGAGCAGAGGAACTCGGGGCCGTAGTGGATCCGCAGCCAGGCCGACTGGTAGGCGAGCAGGCCGAAGGCGGCCGAGTGCGCCTTCGGGAAGCCGAAGCCGGAGAAGCCCTGGATCTGACCCCAGACCTTCTCGGCGATCTTCTCGGAGACGCCGTTGGCGGCGGCGCCGGCGCAGAAGCGCTGATGGTGCTCGCGGATCGCCTCCTCGGAGCGCTTGCGGCTCATCGCCCGCCGCAGCCCCTCCGCCTCAGAGGAGCTGAAGCCGGAGAGCGCCATCGCCACCTCGATCACCTGCTCCTGGAAGACGATCGTCCCCAGCGTCTCCTCCAGCACCGGCTCCAGCAGCGGGTGCTCGTAGGGAATCTCGTAGTCGGGATTCTCGCGGCGAAGCTTGCGCCTCTCTATATAGGGATGGATCGCGCCGCCCTGGATCGGTCCCGGCCGCACCAGCGCCACCTGGACGACGACGTCGTCGATGTCGCGCGGCTGGGTGCGGGGCAGCATCTGCATCTGCGCCCGGCTCTCGATCTGGAAGACGCCGGTGGTCTCGGCGGCGCGGATCGATTCGAAGGTCTCGGGATCGTCGAGCGGGATCCGCGAGAGGTCGAGCCGCTCGCCGCGGGCGTGGCCGATCTCCTCGACGCAGCGCTCGACCGCCGAGAGCATCCCCAGCCCCAGCAGGTCGATCTTGAGGAAGCCGGCGTCGGCGCAGGAGTCCTTGTCCCACTGCACCGTCTGGCGGCCGGCCATCGCCGCGGGAACGACCGGGCAGACGTCGATCAGCGGCCGGGTCGAGATCACCATCCCGCCGGGGTGCTGGGAGGAGTGGCGCGGCAGCCCCATGATCTCGTCGGCGAGCGAGAGCAGCACTCGCCAGCGCGGCTCCTTCGCCCGCTCCGGCCCGAGCGCCGCCGCCAGGTCGCGCTCGATCTCGGCCGCGGTCCGCTCGTAGAAGCCGGCCGTCTTCGCCACCCGGTCGATCTCCGCCGCCGGCAGCCCCAGCGCCTTGCCGAGGTCGCGGACGGCTCCCTTCGGCCGGTAGGTGGGGAAGGCGGCGACGAGGGCGGAGTGCTCCTTGCCGTAGCGCTCGTGCACGCGCGGGATCAGGACCTCGCGGATGTCGCGCGGGAAGTCGAGGTCGATGTCCGGCATCGAGGTCGTTTCCTCGTTGAGGAAGCGGCCGGAGAAGAGATCTGCCTCGACCGGGTCGACGTGGGAGAGGCCGGTGAGGTAGCAGACGATCGAGCTGACGCTGGAGCCCCTTCCGCGTCCAGGAGGCAGGACGGATCGCGCCGACTCCGGGCCGCGCACCTCGGCGGCGACCTCGCGGGCGAGCTCGAGCAGGTCGCGGTGGAGGAGGAAGAAGCCGGAGAGGCCGAGCTTGCGGATCGTCGCCAGCTCCTCCTCCAGCCGCCACTGTGCTTCCAGCAGGCGGGCGCTGCCGTGGTAGCGCCCGCCGAGATGGTGGTTGCAGACCCGAGCCAGCTCGGCGTCGGCGCCGGGGTCCTCGCTGCCGGGATAGCGGTAGCCGAGCTGCTCGGTGAGATCGAAGCGCAGCCGCTCGGCCAGCCGCCCGCTCTCGGCGACCGCCTCGGGGTATTCGGCGAAGCGGGCGGCCATCGCGCCAGGAGAGGTGAGGGCCGAGGTCGAGTTGCCGCGGCGGTAGGGCTCGGACTCCTCCAGGGTCTCGCAACGCCCGATCGCAACCAGCGCGTCCTGCAACGGAGCCCGCCGCCGATCGTGAGCATGGACGTTGCCGGTAGCGACGCAGGGAACGTCGAGCCGCTCGGCAAGCAGGGCCAGCCATCTGTTGCGAGCCCGATCCCGCCGCCAATAGGGCCGCTGCAGCTCAACCCGAAACCGATCCCGCCCAAAAGCCCCCAGCAACCGCCGAGCAATCTTCTCCCCACCAGCAGTGTCCCCCCGCTCGAACGCCCCGGCAGCGACCCCGTCCCGAGCACACCCGGAAAGACAGATGAGCCCGCCCGCGTACTCCTCCACCTCCTCGAGAGTCGCCCACGCTTGCATCGAGGATCTCCCAGTGTTATCCCGCGTATGCGAATGGGCAGCGGTAAGCAACCGACACAAGTTCCGGTATCCGGTCTCGTCCTCAACCAGCAGAGTGATGTGCGCGGTCCCTCCGGCGGGTGGCGACGATCGGGAGGACTCCCCCGGTAGGGGGAGCCCCCGATCGGAGACAGGACCCGCCGGCCAGAGACCAACCGTCAACTCCGTCCCGGTAATAGCCCGGACCCCGAACCCCTTGCACGCCTGAGCAAACTCCAGAGACCCCCAAACCCCATCGTGATCGGTAAGGGCAAAGGCCGGATACCCCCGAGCCGCCGCGGCCGCCGCCAACTCCGTCGGCGTCGAGGCCCCGTCGAGAAAGGAGAAGGCGGAGTGCGCGTGCAGCTCGACGTACATCGTCCTCAGGCGCGCTGGGAGTACCAGCGCTGGGCGCGAGCGGTGCGAAAGACGGTGAGGGCGCGACCGTCCCCCAGCGCCAGCTCGAAGTAGTGGCGGCGCAACGGCTTCGGCGTCCACCAGCGGTCCTCGACCAGCCACTCCTCGCGGACAGCCTCGACCGTCACGCCCTCGACCGTTGTCGGCGCGCCGCGGGGGCCGGTCCGGACCGCCACCCGCTGGGGGGCGTAGAGGCGACGCAGGCCAGCCATCAGAGCTCGGGATAGGGAGTGAGCATCGCCCAGCGCTCGGGCACCCGCGAGCCTCCGTCGACCGGGAGGATCTTGAGCAGCGCCTCCGCGCCCTGGGCCGCCCGCACCTCGCGCACCGCGGCGCCGAGACGGCGACGTCGCGGCTCGCTGCCCCCCACCGCGAGCTCGATCTGGTCGCGCGCCGGAGGGCCGAGGCCCACCGCCCGCAGCCGCAACGACGTCGCCGGGGCGGGCAGGTCCTCGAGCCGCGGACCGAGCACGTTGCGCAGCACCCGTGGGGAAGCGCTCGGCCGGCTCAGCCCCTGCTCGACGCTCCAGCTGCCGCCGGCGGCGAGGCGCGCCCCGAGGCGCAGGCCGAGCAGCGTCCTTCCCTTCCGCCGCGGCGCCGCGAGGAGCCGGTCGACGAGCAGCTCCAGGGCCCTGTCCAGCTGCCGGCCCGCGGTTCCTTCCGGCAGCTCGATCTCCTCGGCGAGCTCCTCGCGCGGAGCCCGCGGCCGCAGCGGCTCCTCTTCTCCGCGGCAGAGACGCCGCGCCGCGAGGCCGAGCGGTCCGAAGCGGTCCGCGACCTGGTCGGCGGTGAGGGCGGCGAAGGCCGCCAGGGTCTCGATCCCGAGCCGCTCGAGCGCCTCGATCAGCTCCGCCGCCTCGCGCTCGGTGACCGCGAGTCGGGTTCGCAGGGCAGCTACGGGGACCGGGCGTGGCCAGTCCCCGGCGGCGAGGAAGGCGCGGAGGCGGGTCGGGCCGGTGCCGATCGACCTCCCCTCTCCCAGCGCCTCGCGCGCGGCCGCGACAACGCCCCCGGAGCCACCGTGAAGGCCGCGCAGTCCGTTGAGCGCGAAGAAGGCCTCGCCGGAGCGCTCCGACTCAACCCCCGCCCCGATCGCCTCCAGGGCCTGGACCATCGACTCCGTCGCCTCCGCCGCGGCGACGGGGTCCTCGAGATCGGCGCGCCCGGACCGAGGCCCCCCGGCATGGTCCGGGCGCAGCGGAGTCGCCAGGCGGTTGTCGATTACACAGGCGATCTCCATACGAACGTATGTTCGTATCCCGACAAGGATAGATCCATAGAGAAGACCGCAAGTTTTGACGGCGTGCGGGCTAGGCCCGCGCGACCTTGGCGGCCTTGGCGCTGCCGAGGTAAGGCGTCAGCGTGAACTCGACCAGGTCCGGGAGCAGGGCCTCGAGCTCCTCGGTGCGGTCGGCGAAGATGCGGCGGGAGATCAGCGAGACCATACCGCCGACGAGGGCCTCCTCGGTGGTCGGGGAGAGTCCGGCGAGGACGTCAGCCGACAGCCCCTCTCGTCCGGCGGCGAAGTAGGGCACCAGGCTCTGGATCGCGGCGTCGTAGCGCTCGACCACGACCGGTCCGGCGACCAGCGCCTCGACCATGCTGAGACGGGCCAGGTGCGGCTCGGCGGCGAGGAACCCGAGCATCGCCGCGATCCCGGCGCGCACCGCCTGCGGCCACTCCTCCTCCTGGTCGAAAGCCTCGGCCACCCGCTGGCGAAGTTCGGCCATCACGGTCTCGTAGGCCGCGACGAAGCACTCGTCCTTGCTGGAGAAGTGCTCGTAGAAGGTGCGCCTCGAGACCGCCGCGTGGCGGGTGATGTGAGCGATCGTCGTCCCCGCGTAACCGTTTTCGGCGACTGCCTCGGCAAGGCCGGCGATCAATCGCTCGCGCTGGTTGTGGGAGACGAACTCACGCGGCAGACCATGGCGCCCAGGGGGTAGCCGGGCCAGCTCGGGCGGGTACTCGGGAGACTCGACAGGATTGACTGGATCTCTCAAGAGAACCGAAGATACCGATCCAGACGAGCGAAGCCCGAATTGGCTAACCGGCCAGTTTTTTTAGCCTCCGCGCTCATCCAGTCGGCGCCTTCGGGGCATCTCCGGTCTCCGCAACAACGACCGCTCGCGCTTCCTCCGCCCCCATATAAGGGGTAAGGGCGAACTCGACGAGCTCGGGCAGCAGATCCTCGATCGCCTGCGTCTCGGCGACCGCGAGCCGCTGATAGACGATCCAGAAGACACCGCCGATGATCGCTTCCTCGATTGTCTCCGGCAGACCCGCGCCGTGGGGGGAGACATCCCGTCCAAGTTTGAACAGCGAGACGAAGGCCTGCTGCGACTCCTCGTAGTAGCGAACCGCCGCCGGCCCAGCGGCCAGCGCCTCGACCATGCAGGTGCGGGCGAGGGCCGGCTCCTCGACCACGTAATCGAGGAAAGCGGCCAGCCCGGCGCAGACCCGGCGCGGCCACTCGTCGAGCTCGCCGGCAGCGTCGACAACCCGCTCCAAGGCCGTTGACATCGCGAACTCCTGCGCCGCGAGGAAGCAATCCTCCTTCGAGCGGAAGTTCTCGTAGAAAGTGTTTCGGGCAATCCCGGCGCGCTTCACGATGTCGGCAACGGTGACCTCGCGATAGCCCTGCTCGGAGGTCTCCAGCGCCAGCGCGGTGATGATCCGGACGCGCTGGTGACGGGTGATGAACTCACGCGACAGCTGCTGCCGTCCTGGAAGTGGACGCGTTGTTGACTTAGGAGCCACGAACGAAACAGTACCTGAGTCGAATCGTCCGGTTACGCGACCCTGCAAAAGGATACCGTTTAGGTACCGATAGGCAGACAACTAGTTTTACCAATACAAATAGACCGGGCGGGGAATTGACCGGAAAACGGCAGCGCATCCTGCAGGCGATGCTCGAGGCTGTTGGAACCAGCGGCTACGAGCAGACCACGGTGCAGGATGCCATCGACAGAGGGGGGCTTTATAGACAAGCCTTCTACGACAACTTCGAAGGCAAGGAGGACTGTTACCTGCAGGCGCTGGAGGCAGGCTCGGCCTGGGTGGAGCTGGCGATGCGCGAAGCGGCGGTGGGAGAGACGACCTGGCGCGGTCAGTTGCGCGGGGCTCTGCGCGGGTTGCTGCGCTTCGTCGACCAGCAGCCGGAGGTCGGCCGGGCGCTGCTCGTCGAGGTCCACGCAGCGGGGCCGCCCGCGGTCGAGAAGCGGACGGAGGCGATGGAGCGGGCCGCGGGGTTGATGGATCTCGCCCGCGGTGAAAGCGGCATCCCCGCGCCGGCGATCTCCGCCGAGGCGGTGGTTGCGGGCATCCTGGCCGTCCTGCACACGCGCCTCGCCACCGGCCATAGAGAGGGCTTCTCCCTCCTGCTTCCGGAGTTGATGTACCTCGCCGTGCTCCCGTATTTCGGGGCCGATGCCGCGGCTGACGAGATGCGAGCCGAGCCGGCCTAGGAGGCCAAGCCTCTACAGCCCTTGACCGTGCCGGCCTTCGCCGCCGGCGAAGCGGGCGGCGCCGCGGGCGGCGACGTCGAGCACCTCGCGGCCCAGCCGGTGCTCGAGCTCGAGCCCTTCGGTGAGGGAGAGGCCGGCCCCTTCGATCACCGCGCGGCGATCGCTCAGCATCGTCTCCTGGGGGAAGCTGGCGAGACGCTCGGCCAGCTCCAGTGCCCGGTCCAAGTGCCGACCCGGCTCCACCACCTCGGTGACGAGCCCGATGCGCTCGGCCTCCTCAGCCTCAACCGCGCGGCCGGTGAGGATCATTTCCATCGCCCGGCCCGTGCCGATCGCCCGTGGCAGCCGCTGGGTGCCACCGTCGATCAGTGGCACCCCCCAGCGTCGCTCGAAGCAGCCGAAGGTGGAGTCGGGGGTGGCGATCCGCAGGTCGCACCACAGCGCCAGCTCCAGCCCGCCGGCTACGCACCAGCCGGAGATCGCGGCGATCGTCGGCTTCGACGGCGTCAAGCGGGTGAATCCCATCGGCCCTCCCGGGTGGTCGACGTCAAGGTCGATCGCCTTCAGGTCGGCGCCGGCGCAGAACGCCTCACCGGCGCCGGTGAGGATCAGAACCCGGGCCCCATCGTCCTCCTCGAACCGCGCGAATCCCTCTCGCAGGGCCGCGGCGGTCCCGGCGTCCACGGCGTTACGGCGGGCGGGGCGATCGATGGTCAGCACCGCGGAGACGCCTCGCCGCTCGTAACGCACTTCGTCAGTGCTCATCGGCGGATCGTCCCACAGGTCGAGCGGGAGCGGGCGGGCTAGTCGCGGCGCGGATCACGGGGTTCGCAGCGACGCCCGGCTCCCAGAGTGTGCGCCCCGGTCGCTGACCTGGGAGGGGCAGGTCTCCCACGGTCAGTCGCAAAGGTAGGGCGTGGAGCGGACAAGGAAAAGCAACCGAGGATGGTGCTCGTGGCCTGCCTCACGCGTAGCCTTCGCGTTCAGAAGCTCGTTGCACCACCTTCGAGGTCTCGTCCCGCTTGGCTTCCGCGGGACCAGCCTCTCTCGGTCGCGGATTCAACTTAGCCCGGTCCGCCGCGTTGCGCTAGGGGCGGTGGCGCGAGGATGCCGCAAAGAGCGGTTAGAGGAGGCTTCCGCGCGGCGGGCGGCGCGAGGTTGACTTCGAGGCGCGGGTAGGGCCAATAGTCGAAATAATTTGACTTAACCCTTCGGCGCGGCTAGTCATAGGGGGTCATCGAATCCGGCTGGGTGCCGGCGAAAGGGAGCCATGACCCACTTCAAGACCCTCTCGAGCGCGGCATTGACGGTCGCGCTCGCGGCCGCTTGTTTCGCGGCCCTTGCCCCGACGGCGAGCGGAACCGTGCTCTGCAAAGCCAAGGAAGCGCCTTGCTCGGCAATCAACCGCTACGCGAAAGAAACCAAATTCAAAGCCGAAAGCGGGGTGATGACGCTGACCAGGACATGGGAAAGCCTCACCACCACCATCGAATGCCAGAACTCTCGCATCTGGGGCTCGACCCTGACGGCAGGAGGTGGAATCGGCGTTCCGGTGGAAGCCAAGACCGAAGCGGTCGAATTCAGGGAATGCCACGTGATCGGACTCGAAAAAGGCTGCGAAGACGTGTGGCTGACGGCGCCGAACTCTCCGAAAACGACCTTCGCGAACACCCTCGGGACGATGAACGGGACGCTGACGATGTCCGGCAGCGGCACCACCGAACCGACGATCAAAGTCCGTTGCGAAGGCGAATCCACCGGATGCATCTACAAGGCTCCCTCGCTCGTCTTCGACGTGACCGGCGGGGAAGAAGCCACGCTGGTGGCGAAAGAAGAGAAATTGAAAGGACCTGGTTTCGGCTGCCCGCAGAACCTCGACTGGGACGGCACCTACAAATTCGTCGAACCGAAACCCCTCTACATCCCGTCCTCGTAGAGCCCTCGAACCGAGCTGTGGGGCGGCCCGGACGGACGGCGGTCACCCCCGCTCCTCTACCCTCCCCGGACCATGCGCATCGACGAGATCATCGCTGAGCGGAGACCGACCTTCTCGGTCGAGTTCTTCCCGCCGAAGACGGCCGAGGCGACCGGGCAGCTCTACGAGACGGCGCGGGAGCTGCGGGCGCTGGAGCCCGACTTCGTCTCGGTCACCTACGGCGCCGGCGGCTCGACCCGCGACGGCACGGTCGAGATCACCACGGCGCTGAAGGACGATCTCGGCTTCGAGACGATGGCCCACCTCAGCTGCGTCGGCGAGACCAGCGAGGGGCTGGCGGGAACGCTCGACCGGATCGCGGCGGCGGGGATCGAGAACGTCTTCGCCCTGCGCGGCGACCCGCCGCGGGGGCAGGAGGACTTCATCCAGCCCGAGGGCGGGCTCGGCAGCGCCGCCGAGCTGGCGGCCTTCATCGCCGCCGGCTGGGATTTCGGGATCGGCGGCGCCTGCTTCCCCGAGGTCCACCCCGAGGCGCCCAACCTGGAGACGGACCTCCGCTACCTGAAGACCAAGGTCGACGCCGGCGCCGGCTTCCTGATCACGCAGCTCTTCTTCGACAACCAGGTCTACTTCGACTTCGTGCGGGCGGCCCGCGAGGGTGGCATCGAGGTGCCGATCCTGGCCGGGGTGATCCCGGTCGCCAGCTTCGCGCAGACGAAGCGGATCTGCGATCTCTGCGACGCGACGATCCCGGCGCCGCTGGAAGCCGCCTTCCAGGCGGCCGGCGGGGACCCCGAGCGCGAGTTCGAGCTGGGGATCGCCTTTGCCGCCCAGCAGTGCGCGGAGCTGCTGATCGCCGGCGCTCCCGGCATCCACTTCTACGCCCTCAACCGGGCCCCCGCGACCCGCGCGGTGCTGGGCGCGCTGCGGGCCTCGCGGCCGTGGGAGCGGGTACGAGGCGACGCCGCCGAGATGGAGACGGCAGAATAGGGTCTGGCCATGGGCAAGGGGGATCGTGAAAGAGAGCGGCTGCGCGAAGAGCGGATCGCCGCCGAAGAGGGCGAGAAGAAGTCGGGGCGCAACCGACTGATCGTCGGCTACGCGATCGTCTCCACGATCGTCCTGGTGGTCGCGGTGCTGGTCTTCGTGCTGGCCAGCGGCGGAGACGACAGCAGCGGTGGCGCCGGCAACGACGATGGCGGCGCCCACATCAACACCAACACCGAAGTCGGCAACTCGAACGGGGTCTCGCCCGACGAGCGCTCGGGGATCGTCCCCGCCCCGGCGAAGGTCACGAACCTGAAGACCGCCGCCGACAAGGCCGGCTGCGAATTGCGCCTGAAACTGCCCGACGAGGGCCACGAACACCTGCCGAAGGGCTCGGCGCCCCCCGATTACAAAACCAGCCCGCCCACCTCGGGGAACCACGTCGAACCGCCCTACCAGCAGGCCGACGGCGCCTACTCGGAGCCGCCTGAACAGCTGAACGTCGTCCACTCGCTCGAGCACGGCCGGCTGGCGATCGAGTACTCGCCCGACCTGCCCGAAAGAGCGCAGCTGGAACTGAAGGGTCTCTACGACACGATGTACGGAGCCTCGCTGCTCTTACCCAACGACGAAATGGTCTACGACGTCGCCGCCGCAACCTGGACCAACCTGCTCACCTGCCGCAGCTACAAAGGCGCCGTCACGCTCGACGCGATCCGCGCCTTCGGCAAGGAAACCTGGGGCAAAAACGGCGGCGAGCCGGTCGAAGCCTTCAACTTCACCGGGCCGACGCCGGCCCAGCCGGAAGAACCGAGCAACTAGCGCTCAGGCGCGGTAGGCGGGGAAGTAGCCGCCGGCTTCGCGGCCGCGGCTGAGCTCGGCATAGCGCCGCTCGTCGCAGATCAGCTCCGAGGTGAGCCACGCCTGGCGGCGGTTGGCGAAGCCGCGCTTGAACTCCTCGAGCGGGTCGCCGGGGGAGATGCCGCCGCCGAGGTTGAGCGGCAGGCCGAGTTCCTGGGCGTGCTCGACCAGCCGGGCGACGACGCTCTTCATCGGGGCGTCGCGGAGGTGCGGGTCAGCGCTGCCGCTGAGGTAGTAGTGGAGGTAGCCGTCGCTGACGGCGGTGATCGAGGCGGCGGCCACGGCGCCATCCGGTGCGAGGGCGAGGGCGAGCCAGGTGCGCTCGGCGCTGAGCAGGCGATCGAAATAGGCGGCGCCGAAGAAGTAGTGCGGGGCGGCCTCGGTCCGGCGCATGGTCTGCTCGTAGGCGGCGAGGAAGCCGGCGCGCTGCTCGGGCGTGGTCTCGCCGCCGGGCACGAGCTCGACGACGTATCCCGCCTCGAGGTTGCGGCGCACCTGGCGGCGGTCGCTGGGCCTGCTCTTGCGCGGCAGCTCCGGGTCGGCGATCTGGACGATGTTGCGTTCGCTGGCGCCGGCGAGGGGCGAGGGTCCGAGCGCGTGGCGGATGAAGACGCTGACCAGGCCGGTGGCGGAGAAGTCGATGGATTTGGGGTCGATGGGGGGAGAGGTCGGGGGGGTGTCTTCCGGAGCAACAGCGGGGAGGCTCCGGAAGACACCCCCCCGACCTCTTTCAACTAACCCCGGATAGCCGTACGGCGAGGTCGCGTCGCGGATGTCGGTGCCCGGAATCTCGCGCACGATCAAGGGTGCGGCCAAGATCCGGTCGTCGTTCTGGATCCGCAAGGTGTGGGTAACGCCCTCGGCGGAGAGGAAAGCGGGTGAGCGGAAGAACTCGCCGTCGGTCGCAGCCGCGCCCGCGTCCTCGATCAGCTCGGCTCTGGCGCGGCTCACTTCAGCAGGTCCGCGGCGGCGGCTCGGAACTCGTCCGGCAGCACTCCCCAGACCTCGCAGTCATCGGGCGGCCCGTCATGGCGGGCGAGGTGGGAGCGCATCGTCCCCTCGTGCTTCCAGCCGAGGCCGGCGACGGTCTTCTTCGCGACCTCGTTGCGGGCGGGGATGCGACCGTAGACGCGGTGGGCACCGTACTCGTCGAAGGCCTTGGCGAGCGTCAGCGCCTCGGCGCGGCGGCCGACTCCCTTGCCGCGAACATCGTCGCCGATCAGGGCGCCGAGCTCGGGCGCGGTCTGGCGGAAGAGGCCGTAGAGGGCGGTGAAGCCGACCGGCTCCTCATAGCCCTCGACCTCGATCGCGAACTTGCGGTCCTCGCCGGAGTCCTCCATCGCCCGCTGGGTCCACGCTTCGGCCTGCTCCAGCGTGAACTCGTCCCGCTGCTCCATCAGCGACTGGATCGCCTCGGGGTTGTTGAACCAGCGGTGCACGGCGGGCGCGTCACCGGACTTAAACGGACGCAGCGTCACTTGCGGCTGGTCGCTCACCCGCGGAACCCTATGGCTCGCTGTCCGTCAGGCGACCATTGGTGCGTCAACTTGACGCCGTTCCAGCGCTTTCAAGACAACTCGTTCAACAGCGGGAGAAGCGCCCGAGATGTTGATCCCGAAGCTGACTTCTCCCATCTCGACTTCTTCGGCAAGGCGCGCGACGAACTCATCCGCGAACGAGTGACTAGTGCTGAGGATGCCTGAGAAATCCAGTGCCACCGTGTCTGCACTGCCTGCTCTCTGGACGAGGTCAGTCCGAAGTTCCTGGCCGAGGGGACGAGTGGCGAGAGTCTTTCCGTGCCGTGCGAGCGGGTATTGATACGCCATTCGCTGCCTCCTCTCGAATGCTTCCAAGTCAAGTCGATACTAGATGAGATGCCGGAGGATCAAACTGACACAAGGTCGTAGGTGATCCAGGTTCCGCGACGAAATCTCGTGGCAGGAAGCACTTCTATCTTCGGGTTCTGCTGAACCGTCTGGATTCGGCAGAAGCCGTTCGCAGAAAGGATGTCCATCTGCCCCGAGTGCAATGAGGTGGTCAATGCTGCTTCGAACACCGACGAGAAGCCGATGCCACGATGCGGGTTCTTGGTTCCGCTGACGTTTTCCCGGGTGGCATAGGCGATTGCCCAACCATCATCGCGCCATTCTGGGTAGCGCCTTCGGATGTGCTCGGGAATCCCAATCCCGAGGTCGCCGATTGCAATGCTCACCTGTCGCCTAGGCTCAGTGATCCGGCGAACGGCGGCGAAGGAACCAAGGTCGTTCTCGCCATGATCGATCGCGTTCCCACCGAGCTCCGACATCGTCATGAACGCAGCGTGCCCCAATGGAGAAACGTCATTCAGCTGGTACTCCAGGATTTCCTGGGTGCGTTCCGCCACCTCCTCCACTTTCAAGAACTCCCTCATGCAGGTGACCGGCATGATCGTGTCTTCCTCGCGAGTGATCGGTAAGGCTGGGTCGATCGCCATCGCCTGGAATATTCGCTTCGCTCGAGAGTCGGTCGGAACTACCGTGTCGACCTGCCGACCCGCCGCCCGATGCCATTCGATGAAGATGCGTAGGCGCACCGCAAACATGGGGTGAATTGGTAGCTCGAGGTGACCGCAGTCGACCTCGATCGACTCTGGCAGCTCATGGGCGAGCGGGAAATCGTCCCGCCATCCATCCCGAGCACTCTTCGGACCTATTTCCTTAACCCAAGACAAAGGCTCACTTTATGCAGTGGCCCGGCGCCCGCGGGCAGAATCAATCCGGGGCGAGGCCCTGGCCGGTTAGGACCAGCCAAAGGGTCTTGGCGAGGATGCGGGCGTCGAGGGCGAGGGTGCGGTGCTCGACGTACCAGACGTCGAGCTCGATCCGCTCCTCCCAGGGGATGCCGGCGCGTCCCTGGACCTGGGCCCAGCCGGTGATCCCCGGCAGCACCTCGTGGCGTCGTTTCTGCCGCGGCGTGTAATCGTCGACCTGGGCCTTGATCGTCGGGCGGGGGCCGACGATCGCCATCTCGCCGCGCAGCACGTTGACCAGGTTGGGGATCTCGTCTAGCGAGGTGCGGCGCAGCAGGCGGCCGGGCCCGGTGACCCGGGGGTCGTCCCGGTAGACGACCTTGCCGACCCCGACCGGGTCGGAGCCCTGGACCATCGTCCGCAGCTTCCACATCTCGAACTCGCGGCCGCCGAGGCCGACACGGCGCTGGCGGTAGACCACCGGGCCGCGGCTGCTGAGCTTGATCGCGATCGCCGCGGCGAGGAGAACCGGCGAGAGGATCGCCAGGGCGAGGGCGGCGACGAGGATGTCGAGGGCGCGGGGCATCAGCGGGTTCCGGCCGCCTTCTCCCATCGACCCCCGGCGCCGTGGCGCCAGCGGTCCCAGAGGCCGGCGGCAATCGAGGCGGTGGTCATCGCGTAGTAGCGGGCGATCCGGAAGGGGGCGATGGGGACGGCGCGGCCGAGCAGCGCCGCGACGAGCAGCGCCAGCTGAAGAACGAAGGTGAGGACGTAGATCCATCCGTTGCCGAGGAGGAGGGCGTTGGCGACGAAGGCGACGACGTGCAGCAGCGGGCTGAGGTAGCGGAGCAGGCGGTGGGAGGCGATCTCGAAGGCGAACAGCGGCGGGTAGCCACGCGGGGAGAGCATCCCTTCGCCGACGACGATGTCCCAGAGGCCGACCATCATCCGGCGTTTGCGGGCGAACTCGCCCTCGATGGTCGGGACCATCTTCTCCACGGCGCGGGCAGCGGGGGCGTAAAGGGCACGGCGGCGGTGCTTGGCGAGGAGGAAGGGGAAGCTGAGGTCGTGGCTGCCGGAGGCCCGCAGCGGCACGTAGGCGTCGCGGCGCACCGCGTAGATCGCGCCGTTGCCGGCGGTGACGCCGGCGAGGGCGGACTCCGCTTCGCGGATCGCCATCTCGTAGCGCCAGTACATCCCCTCGAGGTTGCCGCCGTCGGGATCGAGGAAGCGGACCTGGCCGCAGACGTAGCCGACGCCGGCGTCGGCGAAGGGGGCGACGAGCCGGCGCAGCGCGTCGCGCGACCAGACGCTGTTGGCGTCGGAGAAGGCGAATATCTCTCCAGCCGCCTGCTCGGCGGCTGCGTTGAGCGCGGCGACCTTGCCGCCCGGCGGCAGCTCGAGGACGAGGCTGGCGCCGGCGGCGCGGGCACGCTCGGCGGTCGCGTCGGTCGAGCCGTCCGAGGCGACGATGATCTGGAGGCGGTCGCGCGGGTAGTCGAGGGCGAGCGCGTTGGCGACTTTGGCGGCGATCACCTCCTGCTCGTCGTAGGCGGGAATGATCAGCGAGACGGTGGGAGCTCTGGCGGCGGGTCCTGTCTCCGATCGGGGGCTCCCCCTACCGGGGGAGTCCTCCCGATCGTCGCCACCCGCCGAGGA
>Ga0126313_10000195_pt1 | contig 26653 bp, 27 predicted proteins | sample Plot105A_FD_89954 | JGI IMG/M metagenome (GOLD analysis project Ga0126313, IMG submission 89954) | Serpentine soil microbial communities from UC McLaughlin Reserve, CA, USA - Plot105A | ecosystem: Environmental > Terrestrial > Soil > Grasslands | place: USA: UC McLaughlin Reserve, Lake County...
AGCCCCGCCTCGACGTCGGCCAGCAGCCTGGCGCCGTCCAGATGGCGCGGCCCGACGGTCAGCCAACCAGCGCCCCGGGCCGTGGCCCACGATGCGAGCAGCACGGTCTTGCCCCAGCCCGCGGGCGCGCTGACCAGCATGAGCCCACGCTCGCTGTGCGCGTCAAGCGCCTCATGCAGCCGAGCGCGCTCGATCGTGGCCGGTGGAAGCAGCGGAGCACGCGAGCGCTGTTCCAGCACGGAGCTCACGCCATGAACGTCCCAGGCGCGCGGCTCCGTGGCAATGGCGCCTGCCTCCCGGGCCGAGGGAGGCGGGCACCCCTCAGGGCAGGCGGCGTACCTCGAGCAGCTCGAGACCCAGTGCCTGCACCCGGTCGATGAGGCCGTGGAGCGCCGCCTGATCTCCTACCGGCCCCTGAAGCACGGTTTCTGCCGCTGCTACGTGGGCGTCGAACTCCCCGAACGAATGCAGCACGGCGTCGCTGAGCCGGCCGCGCACGCGGATCTCGTAGTTCGGGACCGCGACCGTCATGACCGCGACTGTGCCCAGGTCGACTGCACGTCTCCACCTCCCTCCTCCGCCACGCGTGCGCCGAAGCGCAGCAGCGCAGCGTGCGACGCGATCTTGCCCGCGACGAGCGCCTCGCCGAGCCCGAAGGACGTCGCGCGGCGCAGCAGCCCCGGCGGAACCGCCGAGAACACGGATTCGGCGTACGCCAGGTCGGCCGCCGAATTGAGCCGCATCATCACGAGGTTGTCGCACTGGGTGACGATGTTCGGGTGCACCTTCTGCGGCCGCTGGGTCGAGACGAGCAGGTAGAGCCCGAACTTGCGGCCCTCGGCAGCGATGCGGACCGCCTGCTCGGTCGCGAGCGCCGTCAGGCCGTCCTCCGGCTCCGCCGGGCATACGTTGTGCGCCTCGTCGATGACGATCAGCACGGGCTCGCGCCGCTCGCGGCGCCGCCACAGCCCGTCCAGCACCGCCGTGGCGGCGAGCGACCGCTCCGCGCGCGTGGCGAGCGAGCCGAGGTCTACGACCACGCCGCGGCCGACCGTCCCCGCTGCGTCGTCGATCGTCGAGCCGGAGTCGGACAGCGCCCACACGCTGAAGCGGTCGATGCCCAGGTTGCGCGCCCGCAGCCCGAGCCGGCGCACGTCCTCGTCGTCCGACGTGACCATCGCGTCGATCGACGGCGGCCCTTCCGCCTCGAGCAGCTCGTCGAGCGCGGCGTGCTCCTCGCGATCGGCGATCGGATCGAGCCTCAGCAGCGCGGCCTGCGTCGCCGGCTCCAGCTCGGCCATGCGCACTCGCAGCCGCGAACCGCCCACCGCGTTCGCCCGGTGCACCGCGATGCCGGCGATCGCGCCGAGGTAGCGATCGGCCACGTCTGCCGGGACGCCGGCGCGAACCTCGCCGAGCCGGACGAAGTCGGAGTTGGGGTCGAGCACGACGATCCGCAGCGTCGTGTCCATCAGCAGCCGCTCGAGGATCACGCCGAGCGAGTACGTCTTGCCCGAGCCCGACTGGCCGCACATGAATGTGTGGCGGCCGAACCCGCCGGCGTCGAGCGCACAGCCGACGCCGGGCGCGAGCGCCAGCTCGCCCACCGAGAGCCGCGCGCGGGCGGGCGCGACGCGCTCCTGCCAGGCCGCGACCTCCTGTGGCGCGGCCCGCCGCATGGGACTGTCGTGGAACGCGACGCCGGCTCCCTCGAGGACGACGCCGTCGCCGCGGGCGTGCCGGATCGGCACGCTCGCGCGTCCGGCCGACTCGCCGTCCGACGGCAGCTGGAATTCAGCTCCCTCCTGGACGTCCATGCGCAGGTCCAGCACCTGGCCCAGCAGCGGCCCGCCGTCCGTGTCGAGCACCACGTAGCCGCCGACCTGGAGATCGAGCCCGTGCAGCGAGGCCTGAAAGCCGAACGCCCGTCCGTCGATCGATGACGCGATCCGCAGCACGTTCTGCTCGAGCTCGCGCCGGAGCGACCGGTACGCTGCGAATCGGGTCTCGGTGGATTCGGCTTGGATATCGGTCATCGGGACGCCCCTAGGACAGATCTCGAGCAGAGCTTTCCACCGTTGCGGGTGGTGCCGCCTCACCCTGCTCGGGTGAGGTAGCGCTCGACGACCGGCGCCATCATGCGCTCGTGCGAGCTGCTACCGGCACCGCGGTCATGACGATGCGCCGGTCGCTGGCGCGGTTCGTGGAGCTCCATGGCATGGACCGGTCGATGGCCCTTGCGGGCCAGGCGTTTGCGGCGCTCATGCCGCTGCTGATCGTGGTCGGGGCGGCGACCCCGGCAGGAGGCAAGGACCTGGCCGAGGGCCTGATCGGTCGCCTGGACCTCAGCGGTGAGGCCGCTGACACGGTGCGCGCCGCGGTGGCGACGCCGCCCGAGGTCTACGACAGCGTAAGCGTGACGGGCGCCCTGCTGCTCGTGATCTCCGCGCTCTCGTTCACGCGTGCGCTTCAGCGCCTCTACGTGCTCGCGTGGCGGCTGCCCCCGCTCGGCATGAAGGGCAACAAGTGGGGGCTGGTCTGGCTGGCGGCGTTCGCCGTGTTCTGGTCGGTCCAGCCGGGTGTCGTCGAGATCTTCGACGGGGCACTGGCCACGTCGGTGACGATCACGACGTCGTGCGCGCTGTGGCTCTTCACGCCGTGGATCCTCGTCGGCAAGTCCATCCCATGGCGTCGGCTGCTGCCGCAGGCCGTGCTCACGTCGGCGGGGCTCACGGCGCTCGCCGTCGCCTCGGCGATCTACCTGCCGCGCGCCGTCGCATCGGCCGCCGCTCAGTTCGGCATAATCGGCGTCGCGTTCGCGCTGCTCTCCTGGCTGTTCCTCGTGTGCTTCGTGCTGGTCGCCGCCGCGGCGCTGGGCGCGACGCTCGCCGAACCGGCCGTTCAGTAGGTGCCGAGGACGTCGACGATCTGCGGCGCGGCCGCGACGGCGCGTGGCAGACCCGCCGTCAGCGCCACCGCGACGAGCACGCCCACGATCTCGTCCGCGGTCGCGCCGGACTCGCGCGCAAGCGAGACTTGCCAGGCGAACGATGCCGCCGGCGCGCCAACCGAGATCAGCGATGCGATCCGGACGAGCGCGTGCGTCTTGGGGTCCAGACCGGAGTTCTCGATGTTCTGGATCTGCGCGCCGATCACGGCTTCCATCAGCTGAGGGTTGTTGTCGGCCATGTGGGCGAGGATCTGGTCGGCCCGCTCACTGCTCGCCATGGTCGTCTCCTTGTCCGGGACCGCCATCTTTGCGGCCGGCCGGGTGACCCGTGGTCACCCGAGCCGGGTGATACGCGCAGAGAGCCGGCGACCGCGCGTCAGCGCGCGAAGTCGGCGGCGTCGATCAGGTCGCGGTCGAGCGCGGCGGCGAAGGCGTCCGCCTCGCGCTTGAGCCGTTCACGGTCCGCACGCTCGGCCGCATCGGCGATCGAGCGCGCCGCCAAGCGCAGGTCGTCGTCGAGGCGCGCGACGACTCCATTGGCGACCACCACCTCGCGCTCCAGCCCGCATTCGCCGCAGCGCAGGAGCATCGACCACCGTGACGCGTCGATGCGCGAGCGTTCCACAGGATGGACGAAGGGCGCCCTGCAGCCCGGGCAGACGTGCAGCCCGGAGCCGGGCAGGGATGTCCTCCGTGGGATCACCCCAAGCCGGTCGCGCCGGGGCCGCCTCCAGCGATCGAGCATCATCGGCGAAGCCTCGTCGGCGCGGCGCCGTCGGGCAACCAGGCATGCCACCGAGCGGCGGGTGGTGCAGCCACCATTGCCGCGTCGGCCGCGAGCGGCGCAGAATGGCTCCGGCGAACCATGACGACGACCGCGAAGCGAACCACGAACGGCATGCGGCGGATTCGTGGTGCGCGTCAGGCCGAGGCCTTCGTCACCGGGACGACGCACATCCGGTTCCGCCGCGTGTTGCGCGGCGACTGACGGGTCCCGGCCGTGGCCGACAGCGTGACATGGCTGGGCCACGGAACGGTGCTGCTCGAACTCGCCGGCGTCCGCCTGCTCACCGATCCCATATTGCGGCGGCGCGTCGCGCACCTGCGCCGGCTGGCCCCGCCGCCTGAGCCGCCTAGGCGGCTCGACGCCGTGCTGCTCTCGCACCTGCATCGCGATCACCTCGACATGCCATCGCTGCGACTGCTGGACGACGTCGCGGTGCTGGTGGTCCCGCGCGGCGCCGCGCGCGCCGTGCGACGTCTGGGCCACCCTGTGGTCGAGCTCGCAGCCGGCGAAGAGCTCGACGTGGGCGGCGTTCGCGTGCGCGCCGTCCCGGCCGTACACGACGGGCGTCGCTCGCCGGTCGGCCGGCCGGCCGACGCGATCGGCTTCATCCTGGAGCAGGGGGTCCGAATCTACTTCGCCGGAGACACCGAGCGCTTCAACGGAATGGCCGGCTTCGCGCCGGTCGACGTCGCGCTGTTGCCGATCTGGGGCTGGGGACCGTCGGTCGGGCCGGGGCACATGGACCCGGAGCAGGCGGCCGCGGCGACGGCGCTGCTGCGCCCCGCGATGGCGATCCCGATCCACTGGGGGACGCTTGCATCGCCAAGGCTGCATCGCGCACCGCCCGTCAACGACCCGCCGCGGCGCTTCCTGGCACGCTGCGCCGAGGTCGCGCCCGACACCCGTGTGCGGGTACTGCGGCCTGGAGACTCGGTCGAGTTCGACGGCCTGCGAGGAAGCAGGCACGCGGCCGATGCAGGTGTGCGCATCATTGCGCCCCCGAGCGGCCCGCCAGACGATTCGTCCTGAAATCCCGGCAGAGCCGAGAGAAGGAGTTCGACATGGTCTTCGCGGCGGATTACCCCTTCATGGACGTCCTGTGGACGATCGTCACCTTCTTCGCGTTCGTCGTATGGCTCTTCATCATGGTCGTGCTTCTGAACGACATCTTCCGGCGCCGCGACGTCTCGGGCTGGGGGAAGGCGACGTGGACCGTCTTCCTGATCGTCCTGCCGTTCGTCGGCGTGCTCACGTACCTCGTGATCAACCACGACGGGCTCGCCGTACGCACGGTCAGCGACACGCCGGCGACCCGGGACGAGGTCGACTACCTGAGGAGCACGACGAACGGCGGACTCGGCGCTCAGATCGAGAAAGCAAAGGAGCTCCTCGACAGCGGCGCGATCACCCGGATGGAGTTCGACGCGATCAAGGCGAAGGTGATCGCTTAGCCATGTCAGTGCGCAATCGTCCCTGAAGGAGCTCCGTGTCCGATTCCCAGTATTCGCGTCCTGAGCCGTCCGGCTGGGCGACCGGCGGCGTGGTGTTCGCCGCCTCCATCCTGACGCTGATCGGTTTCTTCCAGATCATCGACGGCCTGGTCGCGATCTTCAACGACGAGTTCTACGTCGTCGCGCAGAACTACACCTTCGATCTCGACGCCACGGCGTGGGGCTGGTGGCACCTGCTGCTCGGGCTGGTGATCGTGTTCACCGGCTTCGGCCTCTTCTCGCGCAAGACCTGGGCCGGCGTGGCCGCGATCGCGCTGGCGATGCTCAGCGCCGTCACGAACTTCTTCTTCATCCCGTACTACCCCTTCTGGTCGATCCTCGTGATCGCGCTCGACATCTGGGTCATCTGGGCGTTGACGCGTCCGGGGGCGATCGAGACCTGACGCCAACGGACGATCCGCCCGTAGCGGCGGTACGGCCGGATCGCACTGTCGCTACATGGACGACCGCCCCACCCCACAGCAGGTCGAGCTGCTGGTGCCGGTACGCACCCTGCTCAGGCTGGGGCTCTTCGGCGCCTTCGTGGTGCTGGTGATCGTCGCGCTCGACGTCCTGCTGTCGATCTTCGTCGCGGTCGTGGTCGCGATCGGGCTGGACCCGGTCGTCGGCGCGCTCGTGCGGCGCGGCTGGGGGCGGGGCCGCGCCGCGCTCGCCGTCTTCGCGGGTCTTTTCGTGGCGGTAGCGCTGATCGTGCTGATCACGGTCGGCCCGCTGTGGGACCAGGTGCAGGAGTTCGTCGCGGAGATCCCCGAGTACTGGCAGGAGATCTCGAGCACCGATGCGTTCGAGACGTTCGTCTCCACCGGCACGCAGGAAAGCGTCCGCTCCGCTCTCGAGGACCTCGCGAAGGGATTGCCCGAAGCGGCCTCGACGCTGCTCGGAATCGCGGGCGGGGTCTTCGGAAGCCTGCTGTCGCTCGTGACGCTGACCTTCCTCGCGCTGTTCCTGCTGATCGAGCGCCACACCATCAGCGGGTGGCTGTTCGGCTTCGCCCGCCCCGACGTCCAGGATCGGTGGGACCCCGTGCTGGAGGATTCGATCAGCGCGGTCTCCTCGTCGCTGATCGGCAACCTCGCGATCTCGCTGGTCGCCGCGATTGTCGCGGGCCTGTCGGCCTGGGCCTTCGGATTGCCGTTCCCGATCGTCCTCGCCGTGATGACAGGGTTCCTGGATCTGATTCCGCAGGTCGGTGCCACGGTCGCCGGCGTCATCCTCGTGCTGGTCGCATTGACCGTCAGCACGCCGGCCGCGATCGCGATGGCGATCATCCAGATCATCTACCAGCAACTCGAGAACTACGTCGTCTACCCGATCGTCTACCGGCGCGCCGTCGAGCTCTCCCCCTTCACGACGATCGTCGCCGTGCTGATCGCGAGCTCGATCCTGGGCGTACTCGGCGCGATCCTCGCGGTGCCGTTCGCGGCCGTCATCAAGGTCGTCCTGCGCGAGGCCTCGCGGCCGCGCCGCGCGCGGATGGCGGCGCTGCGAGCGAGCGGCGTGTGACCGGGTCTGCCATGGACGGCATCGTCTCGCCGTCGCCGCGGCACCATGGCTGGCTCCCGTTCGGGGACGAGTCGCGGTCGCGACGGCTGGCCAAGCTCGGCGGCTGGATCGCGGGGATCGCAACAGTCGTGGCGCTGCTCGGGCTGCTGGGCGTGGACGTACGCGGCTGGTTTTCGGAGCTGTGGGACGCCCTGACGGAGATCCCGCTCGGCTATCTCGCGGCCGGCTGGTCGCTGCAGACATTGCAGACGATGCTGACGGCGCTCGGATGGTTCTTCATCCTGCGCGCCGGCTTCCCAGACGCTCAGGTGCTCTACCGCGGCGTGCTCGCGTCATATGCCACCGGCGTGGCCCTGAACGGATTCCTGCCGGCCAACATCGGAACCTTCGTGATGCTTCTGATGTTCGTGGCGATCATCCCAGGGGCGAACTTCGCGGGCGTCCTCGGCGGGATGGTGGTCCAGAAGATCTTCTTCACGGTCGCCGGAACCTTCGTCTACGTCTACCTGTTCGCGTCGGTGCCGGGATCGTTCGAGCTCCAGCTGGCCGCGCCGCACGACCATCCCGTGCTCTTCGCCTCGAGCGTGCTCGGCGCGGCGCTCCTGGTCGTGATCCTCGCCCGCGTCTTCTGGCGCAAGCTGAAGGGCTTGTGGGAGAAGGCGAAGCAGGGCGGGGCGATCCTCGCCCGGCCCAGCGAGTACGCCCTCCGCGTGGCGCTGCCCTCTTTCGGCGCCTGGCTGGCGAAGCTGGGCGTGATCGCGGTGTTCCTCGTAGGCTACGGAATCACAGTCTCGTTCCACGCGGTGATGTCGGTCATGGGCGGCAACTCCATCGCGAACACCGTATCGGTCACGCCGGGCGGCGTGGGCGTCAACCAGGCTGCGAACGTCGCGGCGCTCGACGATGTCACCGACGCGGCGACCGCGACCGCGTACTCGCTCGGGCAGCAACTCGCGGTCACGGCGTGGAACATCGCGTTCGCCCTGGTCGTCGTCTTGTGGGCGTTCGGCTGGACGGGCGGAAAGGTGCTCGTCGGGCAATCCTATGCCGATGCCAGGGTCAAGGTCGCCGAGCAGAAGGCGCAACGCGACGAGCGACGAACGGCGAAGCGAGCGGCGCGAGGAGCAGGCCGCGGCCGACCGCTGTGACCGCGCGGGGCGATCGAGCCGCTGCGGGCACAGCGCCGGCGGCTCTGCCGTTCCCGTCGCGCCGCGACACCGTCCTTGGTCTTCTCGTCCGAGCGCTCGAGCGCAAAGTGGACGCGCCCTGATAGCAGCGGTTGCGGCCGGTGATGAACCACGCTCAGGCCGCATGGTTGCCATGTCCGGTCGGCGTTTCGACGCCTCGCAACGACGGTAGATATCGTGCCGGTCGGTCGAACCTCGTGCGGACGCCGCGAGCTGCGGATAGGTCCGAGATATGGACGTTGCCAGTTGGCCGAAGGTGAGCTGGAAAGACAGGGGAGCCGTGGGGGACCTGAGGCCCCTGTTTCGGTGCTCGTGGTCGACGACCAGGAAGTGTTCCGTGCCGCCATGCGCGATGTCGTCCTCGCCACGCCCCGAATGACAGTGGTAGGTGAGGCGGCGTCCGGCGAGGCGGCCGTCAATGCCGTCGAGGACCTCTCCCCCCGGATGGTGATCATGGACAAGCGCATGCCGGGGATCGGCGGCATCGAGGCCGCCAGCCTTATCCTGAACCGCCACCCGGAGATCGTAGTGGTGCTTGTGTCCGTCGAGGTTCCCGAGACTCACGGACTGACGGCGAGCGGTGCTGCCGCATTCCTGCATAAGCGCCAGCTCTCCCCGCGCGCCCTGCTGGACGTCTGGCGGGCCTACGGTGCGTGACTAACCTGAGACCGGCGTGGCCGACAGGACGGCGAGGATCCGCGTTCCCCGACCTTCGGCGCTCTCGACCTCGAACAAGCCGCCGATCGCCTCGACGCGATCGTGGAGGCCCTGAAGGCCCGACCCCGCGCTCTCGCTCGCGCCACCGCAGCCGTCGTCGACGATCTCGATGCGGAGTACACCCCGCGAGGCCGCTGCGCGCACGTCGATCGACGTGGCGTCCGCGTGCTTGCGAGCGTTGGTAACCGCTTCGGAGATCACAAAGTACGCGGTCACCTCGGCGGTCGGGTCGACGCGCGTGGCGGGCAGCTCGACCAAGCGGATCGGGATCGCCGAGCGTCCCGCGAGCGCCGTGAGCGCGTGCGCGAGCCCGTGCGCGGCGAGCACCGAGGGGTGGATCCCGTGAGCGAGCTCGCGCAACTCCTCGGTCGCGGCCGACACCTCCTCCGCCGCGTCGCGCAGGGCGCCCGCGGTCTCAGGGACGTCGCGTGCCTGCTCGGCCGCGAGGTCCAGGCGGACGGCGAGGGCCGTGAGGCGCTGCTGGGCACCGTCGTGAAGATTCTGCTCGATCCGCCGGCGCTCGTCCGCCGCAGCCTCGACGAGTCGTGCCCGCGACGCGGCGAGGCTAGCCGCGAATGCTTCGCGCTCGGTGACAATGGCGGCGAGACATAGTGTCGAGAGCGCGGACACGCCGAGATACAGCTGCGTGGCGAGGACGCTCTCGCTGACCGACTGGAAGGCGAACGGCCCCACGCTGCGGGTGGTCTCCCAGATGGCGAAACCGGCGGCGAGCGCCACCGCCAGCGTGGCGCCGCGCGGGCCGAGCCGCAGCGCCGCCCATATCAACGGGGGAAAGACCAGATAGGCGAGCGGTTGGCTATTTCGCATCGCGAGACCGCTCAGCGCAGCGACCACCACGAGCAACAGCGCCGTCTCGAGCCCGCGCCGGCGCCACCAACGGCGTGGCGGCCTCGCCCACGCTATTGCCAGCGGGAGCACGATCAGGGCTCCCGAGGAGTCGCCGAGCCACCACGTGCGCCAAACGCGGGGCACGTCATGGGCCGTGATCACGTCCCCGAGCAGCAGTGAGCAGGAACCGACGGTCGCGCTGACCGCCGTTCCCGCGCCAATCGCGACGAGCATGCGCCCGAGGCCGCCGAGACTGGCGAGCGGATCGGCGCGCGGCACGAGCCTCCGCAGCAGCACCGTCGCGACGACGACCTCGAGTACATTGCCGCACGTCTGGCCGATCGCCGACCCCAGCGGGAGCGTGCCATAGTCGTTCGCCAAGAGGTCTCCTACCAGGACCCCCGGCCAGTACCGGAGCCCGCCGAGGTAGAGGAACGCAGTCCCCACTCCCACAGGCAGCCAGACGACCGCGGCAACCGGACCGGCGAACTGGAGCTCATAGCCGATTTGCGCCACCCCGCGATACAAAGCGGCGAGCGCGACGATCCCTAAGACGTAGCGAGTGTGTGGATTTGCGAGGAAATCCGACGCTTGCGCGCGCCACCAACGCGGCCTCGAACGTTCCACAGCCGTACCCGTCGCGAGCCCGAACCCGGACATGGGCTCAGCATCGCAGACTCCGGGCGCCGCATGTATCTGATCGCCTGTCGCTCCCATACGGCTCGGCGCGCCACTAGGGCGCGCTCGACGCGCGCCGGGCGCCGCCAGCGACGGCCGGCGCCGACACCGCCGTGCTTTGCCCGCCGACCGCTCACGGCGAAGTCTCCCGGCCGAGGACGCCCGCGGGGGCGCGATGCTCGCCGACCTCGCGCCCGCGCCGCCGGAAGGTCAGGATGGCGACCGGGATGAGTAGCCGACACCTCGAGCGGACCATGTGCGAGAACGAGCGGCGCCCTCCGATGTGCTCGCATGACGCACTGCGTGCGCCGCCACAACCAACGGCCAGCGCACCAACCCGAGCACTGTCGCTCCTGCATCCGTGCGGCGCCGGCCGGCGCGACCAGCCGGCGCGCTGGAGCACCCGTGCACGCTCAAGTGCGAGCGGCCGATCTCGGGCTCGTCGGCGAGCCGCCGCGGGGCTCCAGCCGGTCCGCTCCCGCAGCTCGCAGCTCCGCGCAGCCTTATCGGCCGGCACTTGCGCCGGGCTCGTCTTCGGGCGACTCGGCACGTCCTCCAAGCAGGCCAACGATTCCTGCGCGGCCGGCGTCGCCTGTCGCCACCGGTGAGCCGCCCCGAAGACGGTCGACTTCGAGACGTTCGCCCAGGCGGCGCCTACGACATCCCGCACGACCAGGGGCCGGGGTCGCCGCCTGGGCGAAGTCTCCCCGTCCTCGATTACGCTGGGCGCGACCTCCTACCTCCCGCGAGCGGTGAAACGAGCTCGGTAAGCAACGTGCCAAGGTCTGCATTCCTCACCTAGGCCTCTCTCCGTCTCGAGCGAACATCGTCGTGGGCGGCCATCGGGGACCACGAGCCGCGCCTGGCGTCGACGCGGTCGCGAACCGACCCCGGCCGTTCGCGGCGAGCTCTCGGGCAGGCCAAGGCGAGATGCTTCCAAAACGCTCCCAGAGGCCCATGATGCCGCCCGTCTCGACGCCTTTGAGGCAACAGAAAACCCCGTCGTAGCGGGGCTTTCTCGAGGTGGGCGATACTGGGCTCGAACCAGTGACCTCCGCCTTGTCGAGGCGGCGCTCTCCCAGCTGAGCTAATCGCCCTGAGAGGCCGCAAGCGTAGCAATGCGACGGGGTGGTGTCAGAGCGTCCGCGCGGGGTAGCCGGGGCGCATGGGCGACTTGACCACCGAGGACGCCGTGCTGACCGTCCAGGGGACCGAGATCCCGCGACTCGGCTTCGGCACCTGGATGCTGACCGGCCGCGCCGCGGAGGAAAGCGTGCGGGACGCGCTCGAGATCGGCTACCGGCACATCGACACGGCGCGGATGTACGACAACGAGGCCGAGGTCGGGGCGGCGATCGCCGCGAGCGGAGTCGATCGCGGCGACATCTTCCTGACGACGAAGATCTTCCCGTCCGACTTCGAGCCGGAGCGCCTGAAGGCGGCCGCGGAGGACTCGCTGCGCGCGCTCGACACCGACTACGTCGACCTCCTGCTGCTCCACTGGCCGAGCGACAGCGTCCCGCTCGAGCGCACCCTCGACGCGCTGCGCGGGCTCCAGGAGCAGGGCAAGATCCGCCATCCCGGCGTCTCGAACTTCCCGGCCGGCATGCTGACGCGGGCGCTCGAGATCCTCCCGCTGCTCGCCGACCAGGTCGAGTACCACCCGTTCCTCGGCCAGGAGGCGCTGCTGCGCGTCGCCCGCGAGCGCGACCTCACGCTGACCGCGTACTCGCCGCTCGCGCGCGGCAAGGTCGCTCGCGACCCGGTGCTGCGAGAGATCGGCGAGGCGCACGGGAAGAGTCCCGGCCAGGTCGCGCTCCGCTGGCTCATCGAACAGCCGCAGGTGAGCGCCGTTCCGAAGGCGTCGAGCCACGAGCGGCGAGTGGAGAACCTCGAGCTGTTCGACTTCGAGCTGACGGACGCCGACCGGGAGCGGATCGCCGCGTTGCGCAAGGACGACCGCAGGATCGATCCCTCCTGGGGACCAGACTGGGCGGAGTGACGACCGCGCCGCCGGCCGCCCTAGGATGTGGGCTGCCCTGGCGCCGTGGCGGAGTGGCTACGCAGCGGCCTGCAAAGCCGTGCACACCGGTTCGATTCCGGTCGGCGCCTCTAGCGGGCTGGCGGCCCGCGTCTCGACGGCGTGGACCCGCGTTCGCTCTCTTCGGCGAATCGGATGCCCTAAAGCGGCACTCTCGAGCAGTGCCCGGTGTCAGGAGCTCGCGTCCCCACGCGTGCGCCTGCTGGTGTGGAACAGGCGACCAAGTCAAGTCGCGTTTCGTGGTGTAGCTCGGGATCGCCGGGGCGTGCATCCGATAGCCGGCGCAGGAGCGTCGAGACAGGCGGCGGGTTCGAGACGCTCGCTCCTCGGCGCGGATGAAGGAAGTGCACCGGCGAGGGTGCGGACTACGGCGGCGCCAGTTCGTCGGCGGCTGCGCCAAGTAGTGTCAGCGCCACATCATGCAGTTCCGGCTCCTTGGCCCCTTGGAGGCGCACGACGGGGACCGCGCGATCGGTCTCGGCGGCGCCAAGCAGCGCGCGCTGCTGACGCTTCTCCTCCTCGATGCCGGCCGCACCGTCTCCAACGAGCGCCTTGTTGACGAGCTGTGGGGCGCGGACGTCCCGGAGAGCGCGCGCAAGATGGTGCAGATCTACGTCTCCAATTTGCGCAAGGTGCTGCCGCACGGGATGCTGCGCACGCGGCCCGCGGGCTATTCGTTGGACGTCGATCCCGAGGCAACGGATCTCGGGCGCTTCGAGCGGATGACCGCGCAGGGTCGCAGCGCGCTCGCCGCAGGGGTGCCGGACGCGGCCGCTGCAGCGCTCGGGCGTGCCCTTGCGCTCTGGCGGGGCGCGGCGCTCGAGGAGTTCGGCGAGCCGTTCGCCGTCCGCGAGCGGGCCCGGCTGGAGTCGCTGCGGCTCGCGGCGCTGGAGGACCGCATCGAGGCGGACCTCGCCCGCGGAGCGCACGCCGACATCACGACTGAGCTCGACGCGCTCGTGCTCCGCCACCCCGAGCGCGAACGCCTGCGCGGGCAGCACATGCTGGCGCTGTACCGGTCGGGTCGCCAAGCCGAGTCGCTCGCGTCCTACCAGGCCGCATGGCGCCACTTCAACGAGGAGCTCGGCATCCAGCCTTCCGGCGACCTGCGAGCGCTCGAGCAGCGCATCCTCGCTCAGGACCCTGCGCTTGCTGCCGCGCCGCGGGGGGCCGTGACGCCTGCGGCTCCGCTGCCCGCGCCGCAGCCTGACCGCAGCGTGCGCTACGCGGTCAACGGTGACGTCAGCCTTGCCTACCAGGTGTTCGGCCGCGGCCCCGCAGAGATCGTGCTGGTCACCGGCTGGGTGCTGCCCATGGAGCTGTTCTGGGACGACCCCGGATTCGCCGCCTTCCTGGACCGCCTCGCCGCATCCGCTCGCGTGCTCGTCTGGGACAAGCGCGGGACAGGGCTCTCGGACCGACTCTGGCCCTCGGCGCTTCCGACGCTGGAGGACCGGATGGGCGACCTGCGCGCGGTCATGGACGCGGCCGGCTTCACCCGCCCCGCCGTCGTCGGGCTCTCCGAGGGCAGCCACCTGGGCATGCTGCTCGCCGCGGCCCACCCGGAGCGCGTCCGAGCGCTGGGGCTGTATGGCGGCTGGGCGCGGACGCTCCGGGCGCCCGATCACCCAGTCGGCGGTGACCCGGAGGATTACGAGCGGCTGATCGACACCGTGCAGCGCCACTGGGGCGACGCCGCGTATCTGCTGCGCTACTGGGCGCCAACGTTCCAGCACGATGCCGCGTTGCGCGCCTGGTGGGCGCGGGCGCTGCGGCTTGGCGCCACGCCCACCGCGGCCGTCCTGTGGCTGCGGATGATGGCGCAAGTCGACCTTCGCCCGCTGCTGCCATCGATCCGGGTGCCGACCGTGGTCGTGCACCGGCGCGGCGACGTCATCGTGCCCGTGGGGAACGGCCGCCACCTCGGCGATGCGATCCGCGGCGCACGATACGTCGAGCTGGCCGGCGATGACCACCTCTGGTGGCTCGGGGATCGCGACGGCATCCTCGACCCCATCATCCAGCTCCTCGGCGCGGAGGTAGACGATGTCGTGTCGGAGCGGGTGCTCGCCGCCATCGTCTCGATCCGCACGCCTCCGGGTGCAGCGGCATCGGTGCGCGACGAGGTGGTGCGGTACGGCGGCCGGCTGCTCGGCGCAGACCTCGCCGTGTTCGATGGGCCGAGCCGAGCGGTCCGCTGCACCGAGGCGTTGCGTATCGCCCTCACGACGACGGGCCGTGAGCTCCGCGCCGGCTTGCACATCGGCGAATGCGAACGGCAGGGCGACCGGCTATGCGGTCCGGCGGTCGACGTGGCCCGTCGACTCCGCGTGCTCGCGGCACGCGATGAGATCCTCGTGACCCGTACGGTCGTGGATCTCGTCGCGGGATCTGGCCTGCGCTTCGAAGTGGCCCCGAAGACCTTGCTGGACGGTCCCGCGGGCCCCATCCAGGTCTCCGCGCTGAGCGCCGCCGACGACGCGTGATCGACGCGTTCACCAGAGCACAACCGTGCGTCAACCCGTGCTCGAGTTCGCTCCAGTCCTGTCCATCGCCCAGCGGATGCCGGCCGTGACCCGCCTCAGTCGGGCTGGCAGGAGACGGAGTCCGGCCACTCACGGCGAGGTCGCCTGCTGCTGCTCGACCGCCTGCACGCGCTGGTCGAGCTGCTCGACCGCGTCGCTGAGCTGCTGGACGTTGCCCTGGAGGCCTTCGACGGCCTGCGCGCTGGAGCCCTGGGACGCGACGCTGTCCTCGACCTTCGTCACGCGCTCGTCGAGCGAGTCCACCGTCCGGGACAGCTGGTTGACCGCGTCGCGCGCCGGCGCCTGGTCGAGATCCTGCTCCAGCCGGTCGACGCGGTCGCGCAGGTTGCGCACGTCGCTCACGCTCGCTCCGCGCCTGGCGTCGCCCTCCTCCTCCTGGGTCAGCAGCGCCCACAGCGCGACACCGAGCGCCGCGACGGCGAGGATGCCGATCAGGATCACCGCCGTGCGCAGCGAGTTCAGCCGGTCGATGACCTCCTCGCGCCAGACGTAGTCGTCGGGCACCGGCGCGACGAGCTCGCGCTCGTACGCCGGCGGTGCCGCCACGCGCTCGGTGGGCGGGAGACGGCGCGTCGGCTCGTCGGGATCGGATGGCCGCGACACGCTCTGGTCCTACCCGGCGGTCGCGGACCGCGATCATCCGGAGGCCGGGGCGCCCAGCCGGCGGCCCGCGGCCCGGATGACCCCGACTAGTGACCGCCCTGGTTGCCGGGCTGCCCTTCGTAGCCCTGCAGCCCGTTCGATCCGCCGCCGCCGCCCTGGTTGCCGGGCTGGCCCTCGTAGCCAAGCTGTCCCGGCGGTTGTCCGGCGAACGCGGCGGGGGCTGAGGCGGCGAGCGCCACGGCGGCAATCGCTGCCGCCGCCAACTTGTGCTTCATTGCCCTCCCTTCCCATGGGTCCGTACTGGACCCTCTCGACGCAAGGCACCGTCGCGGGCGACGCTATTGCATCGTTCGAGCGGCGGTCAATCCGCCGGATCGCCGACCTATTGACCGCCTGCCCGACCTCGGTCCGTGCTCGCTAGCCGAGCGTTGCGAAGTGGGACCCATCGAGGACCGTACGCAGCGCCCCTTGGACGCATGCGCCGGCGCCGACCGTGTAGGTGTTCCGGGATGCGAATCCTCGTCACCGGCGCGCGCGGGAAGGTCGGCGCCGCCACCGTGACCGCACTCACCGACGCCGGCCACGACGTGACGGCCACGGACCTCACGCCCCCGCGATTCGAGGCCGACCGCGCGGCGATCCCTTACAAGCAGGCCGACCTGACCGACGCCGGCGACGCATACGCGGTCGTGCCGGGCCACGACGCCGTGGTGCACGCAGCCGCGATCCCGGCCCCGATCGCCAACCCGCCGCATCGCGTCTTCAGGAACAACCTGATGGCGACGTTCAACACGCTGGAGGCCGCGCTGCGCTCGAACGTCGCGCGCTTCGTGAACCTCTCGAGCGAGACCGTGCCGGGCTACACGTTCGCCGAGCGGCCGTTCCTCCCCGACTACGTCCCGGTCGACGAGGAGCACCCGATCCGCCCGCAGGACCCCTACGCGACCGCCAAGCACTTCGGCGAGCAGCTGATGGACGGCGCCGTCCGGCGGGCCGACATCACGTGCGTCTCGATCCGGCCCTCGTGGGTGCAATGGGAGGGCAACTACGAGCTGAACCTCGGCCCGTGGCTGCGCGAGCCGGCCGCCTCCGAGGGCTTCTGGGCGTACATCGACGCCTACGACCTCGCGGACGCGATCCGGCTCGCCGCCGAGGGCTCGACCGCCGGCCACGAGGTCGTCAACATCGCGTCCCCCGACATCGCCGCGCACGAGAGCCTGGAGGAGTTGACGCGGCACTTCCACGGCGACGAGGCGCCCGCGATCCGCCCGAGCGCCGGGCCGCGCCCGAGCGGCCTCTCGATCGCGAAGGCGCGCCGCCTGCTGGGCTACGACCCGACGCGCTCGTGGCGCGACTACCTCGACGATGACGGCCGGCTGCGCCCCGCGGTGCGCGAGCGGCTCGAGCGCGGGGAGACGGGCGTACAGCGCGGGCGCCGGCTCTCGGGAGCGGGCTAAGCCGGCTCGGCGCTCAGCAGCTGGTCCTCCACGCCCTTGACCTCCTTCATCTCGGTGCCGACGCGCCGCCGCTGCCCGACCTCGAGCCGCCGCGACAGCCGCGAGAGCGCGTAGTTGACTAGCACGAACAGCAGCCCGATGAAGACGAACACGTGCAGCACGGGCGCCTCGACCGCGGCGAAGAAGTTCGACGACGTCACGATCCGCCCGCGCCGCATCACCTCCGTGATCGCGATGATCGAGACCAGCGTCGTGTCCTTGTTGAGCGTGATCAGCTGCGACACCGTCGCCGGCACCATGCGCCGCAGCCCCTGCGGGAGGATCACGTGCCGCATCGACTGCCGGTAGCTGAGCCCGAGCGCGCGCGCCGCCTCCGACTGGCCGCGCGGCAGCGAGAGGATGCCCGCGCGCATGATCTCCGCGATCACCGCCGAGTTGTAGAGCACGAGCGCGACGAGCGCCGCGAACACGAACCCCGACCGGTAGGCCTCCGGCGCCCAGCCGGGGACGTTCTCCTCCCACGCGTCGCGCCACGAGATCGGGAGCGCGAGCGCCATGTAGAGGATCAGGAAGATCAGCGGCAGGTTGCGGAAGACATCGACCCAGATCCCCGCCACGAACGACACGACCGGGTTGCGCGACAGCCGCAGCAGCGCGAGCGCGAGCCCGACGACCAGCGCGAACACCATCGCGATCACCGCGATCTCGAGGTTGATCAGGAAGCCCTCGAGGATGAACCGGGCGTTGTTCCCGGTGATCAGCCACTCCCAGTTGCCGGGGTCGAACAGGTAGCTCATCGCCGGATCGCGAAGCGGCGCTCGAGGCCGCGGACCAGGAGAGTCGCCGCCACGGTGAGCAGGAGGTAGCCGACGGCGGCCCAGAAGAACGCCTCGTCGGTCTGGAACGTCCGCGAGGAGACGATCCGCGCCTGCTTGAGCAGGTCACCGAGCGCCAGCAGCGAGACGCCGATGATCGCGGAGTTCTTGATCATCGCGATCGTCAGCGAACCGAGCGGCGAGATCACCGTCCGGAAGGCCTGCGGCAGCACCACGTGCCGCAGGGTCTCCCGGTACGTGAGCCCGAGCGACAGCGACGCCTCGATCTGCCCCTTGCCGACCGAGAACACGCCCGAGCGGAGCGCCTCCGCCACGTACGCGCCGGTGTAGAGGCCGAGCGAGGCGGTGCCCGCCACCCAGGCGTTGATGTCCACACCCGCCCGCCGCAGCCCGGCGAACGAGATGAACAGCAGGACCAGCAGCGGCACGTTGCGGAACGTCTCGACGTATACCGCCCCGAGCCGCTGCAGCCACACAACCGGGGCCACGCGCAGCGCCGCCATGAAGGTCCCGACCGCCATCGCGATCGCGAACGAGACCGCGACGAGGCGGACGGTCACCCAGAAGCCCGACGCGTAAGCGTCGAAGTGCTCCTCCAGGAACGAGATCAGCGCGAAGCCCGTCACGCGCTCAACCGCTCAGCTCGATCGCCTCCTGGAGCGACATGGTCGGCGGGTCCTGCTTCTTCTCGACGTACTGGCCGACCCACTTGTCGTAGATCTCCTGCCAGCGCCCGTCCTGCTTCATCTCCTCGAGCACGCCGTTGACGAAGTCGACCATCTCCGTCTCGCCCTTCTTGATCCCCGCGCCGTACGGCTCGGTCGTCAGCTCGTCGCCGACCATGTGCAGCGTGTCGTCCTGGATGACCATGCCGGTCAAGATCACGTCGTCGGTCGAGACCGCGTCGACGGCGCCGTTCTGGATCAGCTCGAGGCACTCCGAGTAGGAATCGACGAGCTTGAGGTCGGCCTTCGGCGCCTGCTCGCGAATCGTCTCCTCGTAGGTCGAGCCCAGCGCCGTGCACACGCGCTTGCCGGCGAGGTCCTCGAGACCCTTGATCGGCGAGTCGGATTTCGTGAGGATCCGGCCGCTCGCGACGTAGTACGGGTTGGAGAACTCGATCTCCTGCGCGCGCTCGGCGTTGATCGTCATCGTCGAGAGGATCAGGTCCGCGGTGCCGTCCTGGAGGAACGGGATGCGGTTGTCGGAGATCGCCTCGATGAACTTCGGCTCGACGCCCAGCTTCTCCGCGACCGCCTTGCCGAGATCGACGTCGAACCCCTCGACCGAATCGGTCTGCGGGTTCTGGAAGCCGAACGGCGGCACGTCGTACTTGACGCCGATCGTGATCTCGCGGTTCTCCTGGATCTTGCCCAGCGTGGTCGAGGGGTCGAACTGCTCGGCGGACTGCCCTCCGCCCCCGCCGCCGGCGGGCTCCTCCTCTTCGTCATCGCCGCACGCCGCAACCGCGAAGGCGGCCGCCGCCAACAGCATCGCGACAATCACGCGCCAATTCTTGCCTGCACCCTCCCTCAGTGGTGGATGATCTTGTCCACGAACTCCCGTGCGCGTTCGCTCTTCGCGTTCGCGAAGAACTCGGCAGGCGGCGCCTCCTCGACTATCCGCCCGTCGTCGATGAAGACGAGCCTGTCGCAGACCTCACGCGCGAAGCCCATCTCGTGCGTCACCACGAGCATGGTCATCTGGGCTTCGCGCGCGAGGTCGCGCATGACGTCGAGCACCTCCCGGATCATCTCCGGGTCGAGCGCCGACGTCGGCTCGTCGAACAGCATGAGCTTGGGGTCCATCGCGAGCGCGCGGGCGATCGCCACGCGCTGCTGTTGACCGCCCGAGAGGTCGGCCGGGTACTGATCGGCCTTCTCGGAGATCCCGACGCGCTCGAGCAGCGCGCGCGCACGCTCGCGCGCCTGCCCAGGGGCCTCGCCCTTGGCCTGGATCGGCCCGAGCGTCACGTTGTCGATCACGGTGCGGTGCGGGAACAGGTTGAACTGCTGGAAGACCATCCCGATCTGCTGTCGCAGCGCGGTGATGGCCTTGCCCGCGTTCGTCACCGAGCGGCCGTCGAAGAGGACCTCGCCCTCGTCGACCTCCTCGAGCGCGTTGATGCACCGCAGCATGGTCGACTTGCCGGACCCCGAAGGCCCGGCGATCACGATCGCCTCGCCGCGAGCCACTGCGAGGTCGATGCCGTCCAGGACAAGGTTGTCCCCGAACGACTTGCGTACCCCACGTAGCTCGACGAGATGGGCGGCCCCTGCCTCCCCCATGCCTGTAGGGGAAGTTACATGAGGGCGCCCGACGCCGCGCCTACAGCCCTGCCGGGTGGCGCTTGGCGTAGCCGCGGCTGCCGGTCGGCTCGAGTCGCCAGCGCGGACCCTCCTCCCCACGCCCGGACGTGTCGAAGCGCAGGCCTGCGATCACCGCGTACGCGTGGCTGCCGTGGGCGTAGACGGTGATCCAGCGCCCCTTGCCGCGCGTGCCGAACGACATCAGGCCGGTCGAGTCGCGGGCCGTGTCGAGCAGGCCGGCGGCGTGCAGCACGTAGGACACCGTGCCCGAGCAGTCGTAGCCCGTGTCGGTCCAGCGCCCGTGGCCGCCGCCCCACTTGTACGGCATGCGCGTGATCCGGTTGGCGGCGGCGATCGCGTCGACGACCTCATCGGGCGCGCCGGCGGGCGCCGTCGCGGTGCGGCGGTCGGAGTTCATCGCCGCGCTGGCGGTCGGCGCGAGTGGCTCGGCCGAGAAGCCGCCGGTCGCGGCGTCGGCGTCGACGGCGGCGAGCAGTACGCCGACCAGCACTGCTGCGAGCGCCGCGATCGCGACGGTTCGCCCGCGCACGGGCAGGGTGGACTTCACGGTCTCGGTACCTCGGATTCGCTTTCCAGACCGCTTCCGAGGTGAGCTGACGGGCTCGCGCTGGAAAGACCTGCGCTACGCCGTGCCTCGAGAGGCCGGCGATTCGCCCCCACTACTTGGGTCCCCCGGTCGCCCGGGTTCTGGACCCAGGCGATTCAGCGGTATACGACGCGCTTCAACCGCGCCGGAGCGCGGGAGTTGCGGTGATTGTCAGGCCTCCGCCTGCCCGCCATCCAGCGCGGCCAGCGTCGGCTCCCCCGTTGTATCGGCAGCCTGGCGCGGAACTCGAGCGGCCGCGTAGGCCGGGTCCTCGTCGAGCGTCTCCTCGCGCAATAGCGCCTCGGTTAGCGAGTCGAGCCGGTCGCGGTTCTCGATCAGGAGGTTGCGGACCTCGGCGTAGGACTCCTCGACGATCCGCCGGACCTCCTCGTCGACGATGCGCTGGGTCGACTCGGACGCGCCCTGGGAACCCGGCAGCAGCATCCCCTGCTGGTCCTGCGGGAGCACGGCGATCGGCCCGATCGCGGCGCTCATCCCCCACCGCCCGACCATCCCGCGCGCGATCTGCGTGAGCTGCTGGATGTCGGACTCGGCGCCGGTCGTGATCGTCCCGTAGACGACCTCCTCCGCGACGCGCCCGCCGAGCGCGACCTTGATCTTCGCCCGGAGCCACAGCTCCTCGTAGTTGGCGCGGTCGTCGTCGGGCGCGGCGAACGTGACGCCGAGCGCCTGCCCGCGCGGGATGATCGAGACCTTGCGCACGGGATCGGCTCCGGGCGTGAGCATGCCCACGAGCGCGTGGCCGGCCTCGTGATAGGCGACGCGACGGCGGTCGCCGGGCGAGAGCACGGTGCCGCGCGGGGCGCCCAGCACGATCTTCTCCAACGCGTCGGTGAAGTCGCCCTGCGTGACCTTCTCGTGGTGGCGCCGGGCGGCCATGAGCGCGGCCTCGTTGGCCAGGTTCGCGAGGTCGGCGCCGACCATGCCCGGCGTTGTCGCCGCGAGCCGGTCGAGGTTGACGTCGTCGGCGAGCGGGAGCGAGCGCGTGTGGACGGCGAGGATCTTCGCGCGGCCCTCCCGGTCGGGCGCCGGGACCGCGATCCGGCGGTCGAACCGCCCGGGCCGCAGCAGCGCGGCGTCGAGGATCTCCGGCCGGTTGGTCGCTCCGAGCACGATGACCGCGAGGTTGGCCTCGAAGCCGTCCATCTCGGTCAGGATCTGGTTGAGCGTCTGCTCGCGCTCGTCGTTGCCGCCGCCGAACCCGGTGCCGGCGGTGCGCGAGCGACCGATCGCGTCGAGCTCGTCGATGAAGATGATCGCGGGCGCCGCCTCCTTGGCCTGCTTGAAGAGGTCGCGCACGCGCGAGGCGCCGATGCCGACGATCGCCTCGACGAACTCCGACGCCGAGATCGAGAAGAACGGCGTGCCCGCCTCTCCCGCGACCGCACGGGCGAGCAGCGTCTTGCCCGTGCCGGGGCGGCCGGAGAGCAGCACGCCCTTCGGGATCCGCCCGCCGAGCTTCTGGTAGCGCTGCGGATTGCGCAGGAAGTCGACGATCTCGGTGAGCTCCGCCTTGGCCTCGTCGATCCCGGCGACGTCGGCGAACGTGATCTGCTGCTCGCCGCCCTCGCTCCGGCGCGCGCGCGACCGGCTGAAGGCGCCGAGCGCGCTCATCGGGCCGCCCGCCGCGCGGCGGAACACGAAGAAGAACAGCGCGATCAGCAGCAGGACGGGGCCGAAGCCCAGGATCAGGCTGGCGAGGAAGCCGCGGCTGCGGTTGATCGGCTCCGCCTCGATGACCACGTTGTGCTGCTCGAGCAGCTCGGACAGCATGTCGGTGTCGGCGAAGACCGGGATCTCGGTCGCGAACGCCTTGTTCGGCTCCGCGTTCCCGTACTTGAACTCCTTCTTGAAGCGGCCGTCGACGGTCGCGCCCGTGGTCGAGATGCGGTCGACGTTGTTCGTGCGGACCTGGTCGAGGAACGTCGGGCTGTACGGGATCCGGACGGGCTCGACCTTCCCGGGGGCGAAGAGCGCGACGAACAGGTAGTTCGCGGCCAGCAGCGCGGCCACGATGAGGACGATCCGCATGCGCGAGTTCCGCAGCGGCGAGGGATGCTTGTCGCCATCCTTGCGCGGGAGCGGAGTCCGCGCCTGCCGCTCGCTCGCCTTCGGGTTCTCCGCCATCCGGATGGTTTACCAGTGCGAGCCGACGATGTGGTGGCGAAAGTCCTAATTCGTGCGCCTGCGCGCGCGGCGGTCCGGCGGCGGCATATGCGCGAGGCGGGGGTCGAAGTGGCGAAGCTCGGTCTGGTTTGCGAGGTCCTCGACGTGCGGGAAGGCCCGGATCGGCGCGCCGTCCTTCCAGACGACGAAGTGCGGCTCGCCGTCGATGATCGTGTCCTCGCTGAAGCGCCCGCCGACCTGGCGCGCGAGCTTGATAGCCCGATCGCGGTCGACGCGCCGGTCGCGCCACGTGGCGTAGCGCTGCTGCGCGATCGGCGCGAGCTTCTTCGCCGCGGCGGCGCCGGCCGTCGTCGCGATGCCTCTCACGGCCTTGTTGTTGGCCGCCGCTTGCGCGGCCGCCGCTATCGCCCGTCCGGCGCCCATGGTCTGCATTGAATCGTGCCCGGGTTTCGGGCGGGGCTATACTGCGGCCTCGCCGCGCGGCTGTAGCTCAGTTGGCTAGAGCGTCTGCTTGCCATGCAGAAGGTCGAGGGTTCGAGTCCCTTCAGCCGCTCTTTGGGATTCCCTGCAAACCGGCGGGTTTCTCAAGCCTCCCCCGCTCGCGAGTCGCCTGCGGCGGAGGCTTTTTCGTGGCCGGTTCCGGATTCGTTCCGGGAACCCGGGCGGCGCGGTCTCGCCGTCCGAAGATTGCGCGCGCCTCGGCGAGCGTGCATCCGAGCGCCTGCTCGAGGAGCTCGACCGAGCCCTTGCCCACGTCAAGGACCTGCTGGGTAGACGGCGAGCGTGAGCTCCGCATCGGTGTGGCCCAGCAGGTACATCGCGCGGCGAGGCGGGACGTCGCAGACGGCCAGGATCGAGGCGAAGGTGCGCCGCAACGTGTGCGGCGTCATGTGTGCGATCGGCGGCCGTGCTTCCGCCTCGAGCAGCGCGTTGGCTCGGTGCAGGACGGGGCCGAGGATCCGCGACCGCACGTTATCGGGCTGCTGTCGCGTTCCGTTGCGGGTCGGAAACGCCGGCTGGGACGGGCCTGCGTGTAGTCCATGCGGTGCTCCGCAAGCCGCTCACGCAGTGCGGGCACGGTCGGGACCACGCGCTCGCCGGCGTCGGTCTTGGTGGCCGACCGCGGGACCCGGATGCGAGCGCCTGCGATGTCGACGTGCGGCGCCTCGACGCCGCAGCGCTCGGACACGCGCAAGCCCGCGAGGATCGGCGTGTCGACGACCACGCGGCGCGGAACGTCGTTGCGGTTGCGCGCGCCTGGCGCCTCGTTCCAGATCTCGCCGCGTCGCACCTTGCGGATGAGGGTGTCCGAAACTACGAGCTCGTGGGCCAGCGCAACCGCAGGGCGACTGGAGCGCCGGATGAGGGCCACCTTGTCCCACGTCAGCCCGCGAGCTCCGCTTCGATCAGGTCGGCGGCGCGCTGGATCGCGGCGATCTGCTCGATTTCGAGAACGAGCGCCGCGGGCGCTCGGCCTTCGGCGTGGCGGCCTTCAGGGCGGCGATGTCGCGGGCCAGGACTCCTCGCTTTCCGGCGTCGCGCGGCACGCGCTCGGCAGCGTCGAGCGCCTCGCGGATCGAGGAGTTGGAAACGCCGCGACGACGCGCCTGATAGGCCCGACCGGTCCTTGTGTTGACGACGGTGCGCATGAGCGGCGCGCCCTGCTCACGGGCGCGCGCGATCGCCAGGCGCTCCTGGCAGAGTTCCGATCACCAATTCATCGGCGAGCGCGAAGTCGACGCGGTCAAGCGGACGCGGCCCGAACTTGTCCATGACGACCGACAGCCGCCACTCGAGGTCGCGGATGGTCTTGGAGCGCCCGTCCGGGTCGCCGGCCCGGATCTTCTGGCGATGCAGCCACTGAGAGGCCTCGACCTGAAACCTGGGCGGCGGCGCGGTCCGGGCGGGGGGCGCTCGTCGGACGGTGGCGTCCGCTCGCCGCGGTTGCTAGCGCGCGCGCACGAGCACGCGCAGCCCGGTCGGCTGCATCGTGAAGCCGAAGCGCTCGCGCACCGGCGGCGCCTTGGGGTCGAGCGTGATCTCGAATCCACGAGCGAGCATCGCCAGCGCCGAGCGCGCCTCGAGCAGTGCGAGGTTGCGGCCCGGGCAGAAACGCGGGCCGGCGCCGAAGGTGAGGAAGCGCTTCTGCTCGCGCCGACGCTCAGGGTCGAAGGCGGCGTCGCCGTGCGCGCCGGCGTAGCGTGTGAGCGCGGCCATGCGCGTGCCGCGGGGCAGCTCGACGCCGGCGATCGTGACGTCCTCTAGCGGCTCGACGAAGATCAGCGGGGCGACCGACTTCAGCCGCATCGTCTCGCGCAGCACGGCGTCGCCGTACTCGAACGTGGAGTCGGGGTCCTCGATCACGGGCGCGGTCTCGGCGAGGCGCCGCTGCAGCGCCCGGTCGCGGGCGATGAACCACGCCGTCCACGTCAGCGAGTGCGCGGTCGTGTCCTCGCCGGCGAGCAGGATTTGGAACGTGTTGCCGAACACCTCCGCGTCGCTGTAGCGCCCTACGCGCTGGGCGGCGAGCATGCTCTCGAGGAAGTTCTCCGGCTGCTCGCAGAGCGCCGGCCGGCGCGCCATCCGCTCGCGCGCCTGCGCGATGAAGCCGTCGACCGCCGCCCGGATCTCGACCAGCGAGCGCTCGGCGGCGCGGTCGGCCGGCGGCTTGACGTAGCGCCAGTACGGGAACGGCGCGGCGATCCGGCGGCTGAGCATCGGGAACACGCGCTCGATATGGCTCTGCAGCTCGCTCTCGTGCTCGAGCGTGTTGAGATCCTGCCCGAATGCAAGCCAAGACGCCACGTCAGTCGTGAACGACATGAACGCGCGCTGCAGCTCGAACGGCTCGCCGGTGTGGGCGGCGCGCTCGAGCTGGACGCGCAGGCGCTGGGTCGAGACGCGGATGACGTCGAAGTAGCGGTGCAGGTGGTTTGTGTTGAGCGCCATCACCGCGAGCCGCCGCTGCTTGCGCCATTCGCCACCCTCGGCCGAGAACACGCCGTGGATCCCGAGCTCGCGGAACACGTCCTCCACCTCGCGCCAGCGCCGGAACCCGTCCGGCCGCTCGCGCAAGATCGCGTTGATCGCGTCCGGCTCGGCGAACGCGACGATCTGGCGCGAACCGATCGTGAAGCGGAACACCGGCCCGTGGCGGCGCGCCCAGCGCTCAAGCGCAAGGTGCACCCGCGTGTTGGGAAGCTGGAGCGCATTCCCGGCGCCGGGCAGGCCGGGCGGCCCGGGCAGATCGGCGATCGTGCGGGTGGCCCGACGCTCGAGTAAGGCCGTCACGCGCCCACCCTACCCACGGCGCGAGTCGGGGGCGAACCGGCGTCGCGCACGTGCACGTCGATCCGGCTCAGCGGCGTGTCGGTCTCCCGGCGGCCGTCCCGGGGTGAATCATCGAGACCTCCTCGAGGCAAATCGGTCGCGGCCAAACGGACCTGCGGCTCGCGATGGAGACCTCTACGACAGCCCCAGGCAGAAGCAGGAGCACGGGTCGCACCGCGACGCACCGCTACAGCCCTAGGCAGAAGCAGGAGCACGGATCGCACCGCGACGCACCGCTCCGGGGGCGACCTCCGAGCGCGCCGCTCGGCGGCACGCAGCCTCCCGCTTCGCCCAGGCGGAGCAGGAGTGAGACCGGCCCGTTGGACCGCACTCGGTGCTCGTCCGCAGGAGGCGTCTCGTGGGCATAGGCGTACACGACCGCATCCACGCGTAAGCACGCGTGCGGCGTCGCCGCCGTCGCCGCCGTCGCCGCTTCGGTGCGGCGTCGCCGCCGTCGCCGCTTCGGGATCAGAACTGTGCGTCGAGGTCTCGTACGACGCGTTTGGTGCGCGAATCGCCCAGAGGCCTTGGTGGCGACCCACCGACCGCCATGAACGCGCCGCGGAAATGTCGGGGGGCGCCTGACGACGCGAC
>Ga0126313_10000196_pt1 | contig 26593 bp, 28 predicted proteins | sample Plot105A_FD_89954 | JGI IMG/M metagenome (GOLD analysis project Ga0126313, IMG submission 89954) | Serpentine soil microbial communities from UC McLaughlin Reserve, CA, USA - Plot105A | ecosystem: Environmental > Terrestrial > Soil > Grasslands | place: USA: UC McLaughlin Reserve, Lake County...
CCGCCCATTCCAGAAGGCGGATCTTTCGCCGGCGCCGAGCGGGGAGCGAAGACGCGCTGCCCACGACGAGAGCGGCGTACGGGTAGAGCTGCTCGAGCTCCTCCTCGGGCAGCAGATCGTTGTACGCGCGCAGGAACCCGGCAATCACCGGGCACACGGACTGCGGGTGATCGCTGAACGGCTCGCCGGCGAGCATGGACGCCAGCTCGACGACGCACGCGCCGCGTTCGGGCGACGAGTGCGCGCCCCGACGCAGGCGGACGGTCTGGTAGCTCGAATCGGACATGCCGCCCATCGTCGCGCGGGCGGGCAGGAGGTTCGTCACCCCGATCGGGTGATGGCGGCGATCGGGCGCGGGGCGACACTCTGGGCCCACGGTCGTCTGTCCCGGACACCGGCTCGACCCGCAAGGGGCTGTTACGCATGTCCACTTTCCTCTGGATCGTGCTCGTCGCGATCTACCTAACGGCGCTGATCTCGCTCGGCGTGATGACGCTTCGCAAGGGCCACACCATCCTGTTCATCGTCGGGATCATCTTCCCCATCCTGTGGATCTTCGGCGCGGTCATGGCGCCCACGCCGCGCGCCGCGGGCGTCGCCTGAGGAACGGTCGACCCGCCGTGACTGGTCTCGCCCACCGCGTCGACACGTTCCGCGCCCTGCGGGCGGAGATCGAGGCGTCCGTCCTCCCGCTGGCCACGTCAGTCGACGGCCGTGCCTTCACCTTCCAGGCCGGCGTCAACGGTCTCGCCCTGCGGCTCGGCGGCTACGCGATGCTCGAGGGCGACGGCGATCGATCGCTCGCGCAGGTGCGCTCGCTCGGCCTCGCGGACGTCGACGTCGGGGAGGTTGGCTTCGGCGGCGAGTCGGACGATGAAGTCGACGTCCGTACACGGATGCCGATCCGTCTTGCGCGCGGGGACGGGGTGCTCCTCGACCGCGGCGTCGCACCGTTCCACGACCGTCTCGCGCGCCCCGCGTCGCCGGCCGAAGTGCGGGCGTGGCTCGAGACCGCGGCGCCACGCCGCGCGCGGCTCGCCGTCGGGAATCTCTCGCTCGTCGACGACGTGCCGTTCGGCCTGGATGCCGGCGGCTTCGACCGGCACACGTTCCTCTGCGGTCAGTCGGGCTCGGGCAAGAGCTATGCGCTCGGCCTGGTGCTCGAGCAGCTGCTGCTCGAGACGGACCTGCGGATCGTGATCCTCGACCCCAACTCGGACTTCGCGCGCCTGCCGCAGGTGCGGGACCGCGCGGACACCCGCCTCGCCGAGCGATGGGGCGCGCTCGCAGGCGGGATAGGCGTGCGGTCGGCGGCAGCCGATGGCGACGCGCGCCTGCGGCTGCGGTTCGCCGAGCTCAGTCCGGCCACGCAGGCGGCGTTGCTGCGGCTCGACCCCGTGGCCCAACGGGAGGAGTACGCCGAGCTCGCCGCGCTCGTCGCCGAGCAGCGGCCCGAGAGCTTCGCCGAGCTGGCGAGCGCCGACGGCCCTGACGCGCGTCCGCTGCAGCTTCGGGTCCGGAACCTCGGCGTCGAGCGATGGGGCGTCTGGGCGCGCGACGACGCCGGCTCGCTGCTCGGCGCACTCGACGATCCGGACGCGCGGTGCATCGTGGTGGACCTGGGCTCGCTCCCCACCCGCGAGGAGCAGGCGCTCGTCGCGGAGTCCGTGCTGCGCGGCATCTGGGACCGGCGGCTCGACCGCCGGCCGGTGCTGGCGGTGCTCGACGAGGCGCACAACGTGTGCCCGGCCACGCCCGGCGACCCGCTGACCGCGCTCGCGACCGAGCACGCGGTCCGGATCGCCGGGGAGGGGCGCAAGTTCGGGATCTACATGCTGGTCGCCACCCAGCGGCCGCAGAAGGTGCACGAGAACGTCATCTCGCAGTGCGACAACCTGGTCCTGATGCGACTCAACTCGGCCGCCGACAGCGCGTTCATCGCCGAGCTCCTCGGGTTCGCTCCGCCGGGACTGATCGGGCTCGCCACGGACTTCCGCCTCGGAGAGGCGCTGGTCGCGGGGAAGATCGCGTCGCATCCCGCGGTGATGCGGTTCGGCACGCGCGTGGCCCGCGAGGGCGGCGGCGACGTCGACGCCGATTGGGCCAGACCGGACGCGGATAGCCGCACGCGTCGAGCTTGAGGTTTGCCCATCGTGCGGCCGGTTAGCGTGCGAAGGACCCGCCCCGTGCGCCGAGCGATCGAAACCCATCTGAGCACCGAGCAGGTCGCGCACGTCATCTACGGCGCGATCATCGGAATCGCGCTCGTCGTCGCCCTCGAGGCCCATCCACCGAGCCCGGGAGTCGTGACCGCAAGCCTGCTCGCCACCGCGGTCGCGGTCGGGCTGGCGGAGCTCTACAGCCAGGTCGTCGGCGCGGAGACCCGCAACCGCCGCCGCGTCGGACGCGACGAGCTGGGCGAGATGCTCCCCGACGTCGCTGCGGTCGCCTTCGGCATCGCCTTCCCCGCGGTCTTCTTCGTCCTCGCCGCGGTCGGGGTTCTCGACGAGGCCACGGCGTTCACGGTCGCGAAGTGGTCCGGGCTGGGCCTCATCAGCTTCTACGGGTTCGGCGCCGGCCGGCTCTCCGGCGCCGGCGTCGCGGTCTCGCTGCTCCAGGCCGTCGCGGTCGGGGTCATCGGCGGCGCGCTGATCGCGTTCAAGGCGCTCATCCACTGAGCTCCGACGCGGGCCCGGGAGCAGCCAGCCCGCCCGATCGACGTGCGTCAGGTCGATCACCACCTAGCGGGCACGCGCGACGGCGGCGGATGATCGGCGCGACTGTCAGGGAACGCGAGCGTGAGCGCAGACGGATCCGCGGCGGGAGCCGGGGCGGCGCTGGTCCTCCTCACCGTCGCCGCGGGTGGTTTCCTCATGACGCTCGACACCTCGGTGATGAACGTCGCGATCGCGACCGCCGCGGACGACGTCCGGACCGACGTCACCGGCATCCAGACGGCGATCACGCTCTCCACGCTCGTCATGGCGACGCTCATGATCACCGCCGGGAAGGTCGGCGCCCTGATCGGCCGCAAGCGGGCCTTAGGGCCCGGCTGCGTGATCTACGGCGTCGGCTCACTCACGACGGCGATCGCACCGTCGCTGCCCGTGCTGCTGCGCGCTGGTCGTTGCGGAGGGCGTCGCGCCTTCCGGCAATCGTCGCGCTCGTGGCAGCGACCTTCGGCGCCGAGGGACGGCCGCGTGCCTACGGCCTGGTGATGGCGGCCGGTGCGGTCGCCGTTGCGGTCGGGCCGCTAATCGGCGGGCTGTTCACGACCTATCTCAGCTCGCGCCTGGCGTTCGCCGGCGAGGTGCTGACCGTGCTCGGAATCCTCATGCTGACGCGGCGCCTCCAGGACGAGCCCGCAGCTCCGGGGCGCGGGATCGATCTCGTCGGAGTGGGGCGCAGTCGGGCGTCTTCTTCGTCGTGCCGCTGTTCCTCGCTCGGGCTCTCGGCGATCGACACCGGTATCCGCCTGCTGCCGGTGTCCGTCACGCTGCTCATTTGCGGCCGCCCGGATCCCGCGCCACCGGCCGAACGCGAACCGGCGCCGCGTCGTGCGGCTTGCCCTGGTCGCGATGTTCGCCGGGACGGTCGTGCTGCTCACCGGCATCGACGAGGACGCGTCCGCCGAGATCGTCGCCGTGCCGCTGTTGCTGCTCGGCCTGGGCGCGCTGGCCTCCCAGCTCGGCAGCGTGACGGTGTCGTGCGTCCCGGACGACCTCAGCCCCGAGGTCGGCGGCATCCAGAACACGGCCACCAACATCGGCGCGTCGCTCGGAACCGCGCTGGCGGGGTCGTGCTGATCGCCTGCCTCACCGCGACGGTCATCACCGGCATCGACAAGAACCCGGCGGTCCCGCCCGACGTGCGGGCGAAGGCGGACGTGCAGCTGTCCAGCGGCGTGCCCTTCCTGTCCGACGCGGACCTCGAGGTTGGGCTGGCCGAGGCCGGCGTCACCGACGACGCGGCGTCGGCGATCGTCGAGGAGAACGCGAAGGCGCGGCTGCGCGCGCTGCGAGGCGCGCTTGCGGTCATCGCGATCGTCGCCGCGCGGGCGCTGCTGTTCTCCGGCGGCATCCCGACGCGACAGCCGGGATCGGAGACGGTGGCCGACGCCGAGCGCGGGCCGCCCGACCTGAAGGGAGCGCTCGCCTGAGACGTCGTCGGTTCGCGCGTCCGTCACCCGCCCGGGTGATGCGAGCTCACCCGGTGCGGCTCGAGGATCGTTCGGCTCGCCACGGCGAGCAGGTCTGCCAGCCACACACAAGGAGGCGCTCGTGAGCGATCTCGTAGCAGTCGCCTACCCCGACGTCGCGACGGCGCGCGAGGTCGCGTCGAACATCGGGGAGGCCCAGAAGGCCCATATCATCGAGCTCGAGGACCTGGTCGTCGTCGAGCGCCGCCGGGACGGCAAGATCAAGCTGCACCAGCCCTCGATGGCCGGGGTCGGCGCCACCGGCGGAGCGCTGTGGGGCGGCCTGATCGGCCTGATCTTCTTCATGCCGCTACTGGGCATGGCCATCGGCGCCGCGTCGGGCGCCGCCGCCGGCGCAATGAGCGACGCCGGGGTCGATAACCAGTTCATGAAGGACCTCGGAACGAAGCTCGAGCCGGGAGGCGCCGCCGTCATCGCGCTGGTCCGCCAGGCCAACATGGACAAGATCCTCGCCGGGGTGAAGATCCGCGGCGAGGTCATCCAGACGTCGCTGAGCAGCGATTCCGAGCAGGCGCTGCGCGATGCGCTCGCCGGCGCCGCGACGTAGCGCCCGCCGTTCACGCCAGCCGGCGCGCCGCGGCCGAAGCCGCGGCGCGCCTCTCGCGCCCCCTTTCAGGACGTCACATCAGCCGTAGCTGCCGCGCCCGCGCGACGGCCTCGCGCCGCGAGGACACCTCGAGCTTGCGGTAGATGCTCTTGACGTGCGTCTTGACCGTGTTGACCGAGACGAACAGCTCGGACGCGACCTCGGTGTTCGGCAGGAGCGTCGGCAGCAGCCGCAGCACGTCGCGCTCGCGTTCGCTCAACGGCTCGAGCAGGCCGGGCGGCGGCGCGGACACGCGCTCCAGCGCGTCGATGAGCTCGGCGACCAGGGGGGCGTACGCGGTCGGCAGCGAGGCGTGGCGCTGGAGCAGGCGGCGCACGGCGCCGCCGCCGTCAGCGAACGGGCGACGGTAGCGCTCGGGCGCGGCGATCTCGAGCGCGCGCTCGACCGCCTCGGACGCGTCGCGCGTGTCGCCCAGCGAATGGCGGGCCACGGCGGCGACGAGCCACGCGTGCAGCCGCCCTGTCGGGTGGAGCTCGGACCCAGAGTCGAGCAAGGGCTCGACGCGGCGCAGCGCCGACAGCGCGTCGCCGCGGCCCAGTCGCACCGTCGCGGCGGCGAGGACGTCGTGCTGATCGGCGTCTTCGGCCCACGGGCGCGGGCCGAGCGCGTCGAGCCAGAGCCGCACGAGCGGCCGGGTGATCGCGCGTTCGTCGATGACCGTGCGGAGCATCGCGCGGCCCCGGTCCAGGTCGCCGCGTGCCACCGCGAAGTGGCCGCGGAGCAGGCGCACGACGTGGGCCGCGGGAACCTCCGCGGCCGCGTACGCCGCGGCCATGGCGGCGTCGGCGGCCGCCTCGGCCTCGTCGACCTCGTCGCGCAGCCAGTGGACCGAGGCGAGGGCGCAGTGCGCCCACGCGCACGCGGCGCTGCGCTCCCATCCGGCCCGGGCGGCGAGCGACCGGGCCGCGGCGGCGGCCGCCGCCGCGCGCGTCAGGCGGCCGGCCAGGAGCTCCAGGGCGCCGGTGCGGCCCAGGCACTCGAGCAGGACGCGCTCGCGCCGCCCGTCGACCGCGAGGGCCGAAGCGGCGTCCAGCGTGTCGGCCGCGGCGTCGAGCAAGCCGGACTCGAACTCGGTGATGCCCAGGTGCAGCAGCGCGAGCGAACGCCGGGCGTCGTCGACGGGCACGGCGAGCGGACCGGGGTCGCCGTGACCGCCGAGCCGCGCCGCCGCGTCGCGGGCGCCAGGGAGATCGGCACGCGCCCGCGCGCGCAGCAGAGTCGCCAGCGAGTCGACGTCGTCGTGCCCGGCGCCGGGCGCGCCGGTGCCGGCGAGCACCGCCTCGGCGCCGGCGGCGTCGCCCGCTTCGAGGCACGCGCCGGCGGCGGCCACCGCGAGGCGCCGGTCCCCCTTGCGCAGCCGCGCGGCGGCGAGCAGGGCCTCCGGCGCGACGCCACCGAGGAGCAGGTCGAGCCACTGGTTGGACATCAGAGCGGCCATCGTCGCGGGGTCGTCCGCCCGGAGCGCGTGGGGAAGCGCCTCGCGCCCGAGGCCGTGCGCCGACAGCCAGCGCGCCGCGCGCAGGTGCAGCATGGCGCCCAGGCCCGGGTGCTCGAGCCGGACGCGGGCCTGCAGCAGCTCGGCGAACAGCGGGTGGTAGCGGAACCAGGTCTCGTGGCGATCGAGCGGCTGGAGGAATACGCCGGCGCGATGGAGCTCGACCAGGGTGCGGGCGCCGTCCTGCCCGCCGGTCAGGGCGTCGGCCAGCCCGCCGCAGACCCGGTCGACGACGCTCGTGCGCAACAGGAATTCGCGGACCCCAGCGCTCTGGGCGCCGAGCACCTCCCCGCTGAGGTAGTCCGCGACGGCGCGGTCGTCGCCGGCGAACTCGGCGAGGAAGCGGTCGACGTCGGGCTCCGCTCGCAGCGAGAGCGCGGCGAGACGCAGTCCGGCGGCCCATCCCTCGGTCCGCGCGAGAAGGCGATCGAGCTGGTCCTCGCGCAGCGACAGGCCGTAGCCCGCGAGCAGCTCGGCGGCCTCGGTCGTCGTGAACGCGAGCGCGGCGCCCCGCAGCTCCGCCAGACGCCCCTCCAGGCGCAGCCGGCCGAGCGCGAGGTCGGGGTCCGAGCGGGAGGCGACGACCACGCCGAGGGCGCCGTCGCTCTCCGCGGCAAGCGCCGCCACGAGCGAGACGGCCGGCCCGCGGAGGAGATGGAGGTCGTCGAGAACGAGCGTCACTCGCCGCGGGGCACGCCGGAGGGCTTCCCGCACCTGGAGGGCGAGCCCGCCCGGGAGCGCGCGCGCGACGATCGGCTCGGCACCGGGGTCGATGCCTCGCGCCCGCAGCACGCCGACGATGTCGCGCCAGAGGCGCGCGACGTCGAGGTGCTCCGGGCGCAGCGAGATCCATGCGGCGTCGCGCGCGGCCGCCCACGACGCGAGCAGGACCGTCTTCCCGGAGCCGGCCGGCCCGGTCACCACGGTCAGGTCGCGTGCCGATCCGCGGTCGAGCTCGTCCTCCAGCCGCTCGCGCGCGATGGCCACGGGCAGCGGTGCGGGAACGGCGCCGCGAGGCGTCTCGGAGTGGGCCGCTGAAACGGCGGGGTCGACCGCTGGCATCGCCACCGTCCAACCGTTCCAGCCGAGGCCCGGGTGGGGCAATGGCGCGGACCGGTGTCCTCGAAGGGTGGTCGGCACCCCCCGCGCGACGCCCGCACGCCCCGCGAGCGAACCGCCGCGGCGTGGATCACCCGCGCGGGTGACGAGGGTTCACCCGCCGTCGGTGGATCGTGTGCGCCATGGCCGCGACGAAGTACCAGTTCCGTATCCGCGGCCGCCTGAGCGAGCCGCTGCTCGAGAGGTTCGACATGCTCGAGTCCGAGAACGAGCGCGTCGAGACCGTCCTGCACGGGCCCGTCCGCGACCAGGCGGAGCTCCACGGGATCATCGAACGGGTCCAGTCGCTCGGGCTGGAGCTCATCGAGGTCCGGCGACTGCCGGACTGACGGTACGGGCGATGCGACGGCGAATCCTTGCGCTGGCCCTCACGTGCCTCGTGCTGTACGGCGTGGGGCCGGCCGTCGTCGACGTGCTGGGCGGCTCGCGCGACCTCGATCGGCTCACGCCGGGCTGGTGGATCGCGGTGATCCTCACCCAGGTGGCGGGCTGGGGATGTCTGTGGGCGGTGCAACGGCTCGCGCTGCACAGGCCCGACTGGTTCAGCGTCGTCACGTCGCAGCTCGCGAGCGGCGCGCTGGGGCGGGTCGTGCCGGGGGGCGCGGCCGCGGCCGCGGCGCTGCAGTACCGGATGCTCGGGCAGGCGGGGCTCCAGCGCGCGACCGTCGCGACCGGGCTGACGGCCGGGTCGCTGCTGCTGCTCGGGGCGCTGGCGGCGCTTCCGCTGCTCGCCGTGCCGGCGTTCGTCGCCGGGCGCAAGATCCCGGACGGGCTGCTCGAGGCCGGGGGGCTCGCGCTCGTGCTCTTCGTGTTCCTGTTCGCGCTGGGCGCCGTGCTCATGGTCAGCGACCGCGCGGTCCTGTGGACCGGCGGCGCGGCGGCGACGGTCCTGCGCCGCATGCGCCGGAAACAGCCGCCGCCGGAGCGGCTTCCCGAGCGGCTTCGGGACGAGCGCGACATGGTGCACCGCACGCTCGGCCGGCACTGGCCGGCGGCGCTCGCGGCCGCCGAGGGGCGCTGGCTGCTGGACTTCCTCACGCTGCTCGCCGCGCTCGAGGCGGTCGACGCGCGTCCGCGGCTTACGCTCGCCCTGCTCGCGTACTGCGCCGCCCAGCTCCTCGCGCAGGTGCCGATCACGCCGGGCGGGCTCGGCATCGTGGAAGCCGGGATGACGGGCACGCTGGCGCTCGCCGGCGTGCCGGCCGCCGCGGCGGCGGTCGCAACGCTGGCCTACCGCCTCGCTTCCTACTGGCTGCCGCTGCCCGCCGGGGCCATCGCGTGGCTCGTGCACAGGCGACGGTTCGGCGGAGACGAGGAGCTCGTCCCTCACGCCGAGGTGGCGACATGACCGACGGCACCGTCGAGCCGGTGGACGCCCCCGGCGGCGTGCAGCGGCTGATCGCCCCGCCGCTGCGCTTCGTGCGCGACTGGCTCGCGGGGTTCATCGAGCTGCAGGGGTTCGACCGCGCGGTGGCGCTCGCCGGCCAGGCGTTCACCGCGCTGATCCCGCTGCTGATCGTGTACAGCGCGGTCACGTCCAAGGCGAGCGGCAGTGACTTCGCCGATCGCATCGTCGACGCCTTCGACCTGAAGGGCGCCGCGGCGGCGAACGTGCATCAGGCGTTCGCCCCGTCCGAGACGGTCCAGAGCAGCGTCAGCGCGCTCGGAGCGGTCATCCTCGTCTTCTCGGCGCTGTCCTTCACGCGGGCGCTGCAGCGGCTCTACCGGTTCGCGTGGGACCAGCCGTCGCTCGGGATGCGCGCCGCGAAATGGGGGCTGATCTGGCTCGCCATCATCGTGCTGGCGGTCACGGTACGGCCGCTGCTCCTCGCGCCGGTGCACGGCGTCGCGCTGGTCGTCGTCTCGATCGCGATCAGCGGTCTCCTGTGGCTGATCACGCCCTACGTCCTGCTGGCGCGGCGCGTCCCGTGGCGGCGGCTCGCGCCGACCGCCGCCCTGACCGGCGTGGGCATGACCGCGCTCGCGCTCGCCTCGGCGATCTGGATGCCGCATTCCATCGCGACGACGGCCGGGCAGTTCGGCACGATCGGCATCGCGTTCGCCCTGCTGAGCTGGCTCGTCGGCTACGGGGTGGTGCTCGTCGTGATGGCCGCGGGCGGCGTGGTGATCGACGCGCGCATGCGCGACTACCGCGCGCGCAGGGCGCTTCGCGCGTCTCACCCGCCGGGGTGAGGTCGCGTCACCCCGCCGCGGCCAAGACTCGGTCCGCGCATGGCGACGAGCACCCAGCAGGGACCCAGCACCGCCGGCATGGCCCTCGTGCCCGCGGGCGAGTTCCTGATGGGCGCGGAGGACTTCTATCCCGAGGAGCGCCCGGTGCACCGCGTGGCGATCGATCCGTTCCGGATCGACACGGCGCCGGTCACGGTGGCGGAGTTCCGCCGCTTCGTGAAGGCGACCGGCTACGTCACCGCGGCCGAACGACCGCTCGACCCGGCCGACTACCCCGGCGCCGACCCGGACCTCCTCGTCCCCGGGTCGCTCGTGTTCACCCCCACGCGCGGGCCGGTCGACCTGCGCGACGTCTCGAACTGGTGGCGCTACGTGCCGGGCGCCCGATGGGACCGGCCCGAGGGGCCGGGCAGCGACACGTACACCCGCGCGCGGCACCCGGTCGTGCACGTCGCGCACGAGGACGCCGAGGCATACGGAGCCTGGGCCGGCAAGGCGCTTCCGACCGAGGCGGAGTGGGAGCGCGCGGCCCGCGGCGGCCTGGAGGGAGCGGCCTACGAGTGGGGCGACGAGCCCACCCCCGGCGGCCGGGCGATGGCGAACTTCTGGCAGGGCGAGTTCCCGTGGCAGAACGAGCTCCTCGACGGCTACGCCGGCACGTCGCCGGTCCGCAGCTTCGACGCCAACGGCTTCGGACTGCACGACATGACCGGGAACGTGTGGGAGTGGACCGCGGACTTCTTCACGCCGCGCCATCCCGAGGATGCCGGGAAGGCGTGCTGCGTCCCGCGCAACCCGCGCGTCGCGTGGGCCGCGGAGAGCTCCGCCCCCGGCGAGCACATCCCGCGCCGTGTGATCAAGGGCGGCTCCCATCTGTGCGCGGCGAACTACTGCCTGCGCTACCGCCCCGCCGCGCGCCAGGGCGAGGCCGTCGACACCTCGACGAGCCACATCGGGTTCCGCTGCGTCATCCGCGCGTGAGGCGAAGCCGACCGCGCCGGGTTTAGCCGTCATCACCCCCGTGGGTGAAGCCCGCTCACCCGGTCCGCACGCAGAGTCCCTGCCATGTCGGCCAAGCGAATCGCGGCGGCGACGCTGCTCGTCGTCGGAACGCTGCTCTGGACCGCGGCGACCTTCGGCGTCTGGGCGCAGCGTCAGGCGCTGAACACGGACAACTGGGTCGCGACGAGCTCGCGCCTGCTCGAGAACGACGAGGTCCGCACCGCGCTCGCGGTCACCCTCGTCGACCGTTTGTACGACACCGACGCCGTCACGCAGCGCCTGCGCGACACGCTGCCGCCCCGCCTTCAGCCGCTCGCCGCCCCGGGCGCCAACGCGCTGCGCGAGGTCGCGCTGCGCAACGCCCCGCGGATCCTCGGGACTGCCGCGGCGCTCAAGGCCTGGAAGCTCGCAAATCGGGGGGCCCACCGCTCGTTCCTCGCGCTGGTCGACGGCCGCCTCGCCGCCGGCGGCGAGGTGAACCTTGACGTCAAGGGCCTGCTGACGACGGTCGCGAAGGGCACAGGACTTCCGGCGGGCGCGACGGACCGCCTGCCCCCGAGCGTGGCCACCGTCCAGGTGCTGAAGTCAGACCAGGTGAAGACCGCGCAGCAGGCGGTGTCCCTGTTCCGCGACGGGCTGTGGGTCCTCGTGATCCTCGCCATCGTCTCGTTCGGCGCAGCGATCGCGCTGAGCTCGGACCGGCGGCACACCGTGGCGACCGTCGGCATCTGCGTGATGGTGGCCGGCATCGCGACGCTCGCGATCCGGCGCGTCGCGGGCGCGTGGCTCGTCGGGGCCCTGGCCGACGCACCGAACGCTCACGCGGTCGGCGGCGACGTCTGGGAGATCGCGACGTCGCTTCTGGTCGACGCCGCGCAGGGCTCGCTCCTGTTCGGGCTCATCGTAACCTCGGGGGCCTGGCTCGCCGGGTCCGGGCGCCTCGCGACGACGGCGCGCCGCGTGAGCGCGCCGGGCCTGCGCGCCCACGCCGCGGTCGCCCGCGCGGGGCTCGCCGTCGCGCTGCTTCTGCTCGTGTGGTGGGGGCCCGTGCCGTGGACCGGGCGCGTGATCCCCGTCGCGCTCGTCGCGCTCGGCGCCTTCGTGTGGCTCGAGTGGCTGCGGAGGAGGACCCTCGAGGAGTTCGAGGAGGTCAGGCCCGGCGAGCTCGGGCGGACACTCCGCGCAACGAGCTGGTTCGGCCGCGAGCGGCCCGACGACACCGTGCACGCGGGGTAGCGGCGGGCGCTACAGGCCACTGAGGCCGTCGCCGATCAGCTTCACGCCGAGCAGCAGCATCAGCACGGCCATGATGACGGCGTTGTTCTGGCCCATCCAGTCCTTGATCTCGTCCAGGGGCTTGCGCGAGCGGTCGCCCATGACGATGGAGAGGGCCACCGGCGCGCCGACGCCGATCGTCGCGACCACGACGAAGAGCGCATACGCGACGACCTGCTGACCGGTCGCGATGCCGGTCCCCGCGATCGCGGCGGCGCCCCCGATCGCGAGCAGCGTGTTCTTCGGGTTCAGGCCGGACAGCAATGCCCCGGCGCCGGCCGCCTTCACCGGCGTGAACGTGTCCAGGGCGCTCATCCACTTCGGCGTCGTCGCCTCGCCCTGCTCGCGCGGGCGCCCACGCCATTGCTTCACGCCGACGAGCAGGAGCAACGCGCCGAGCAGCAGCTTGAGCACACTGACCCACGTCACGGGCTCTCCGCCGTCGCTCGCGTCCGCACCGCTCGAGATGGACAGGACGATGGCGCCCAAGATCGCGAGGCCGACGATCCAGCCGAGCGCGAACGCGGGCCCGTTCGCGCGCCCCCGCCGGCTCACCAGCATGAGGACGACGGCGACGATGGGCAGCGGGCTGATCGCCACGCCGAGTGCCGCCGGCAGCATCTGACCGATCGCCTCACCCATTGCGAAGGAGCGGTGTGCGTCGTACGAACATGGGGAGACGATGCGCGCGCCCGAGGTGAGGCCGCATCACCCGCGCGGGTGACGGGGGCCGCGACCCGCCGCCGCCGGCGCGGGCGATGACGCCCGGGCCGGCGGCTGATGGCGGCGAGAGAGGCGGCTACTCGCGGGCCATCATCGCGACGGCCTCGCGCTCGAGATCGACGTAGGGCTCGCCGCTGACGTCCACGGCGACGCGCTTGATCGTGCCGCCGACGAACGCGTACGGCGCTTCGCCCGGGTAGTCGTCGGTGACCGGGTCGCTGCTGTCGCGCCCGACGCACAGTCCGTCGCCGGAGAGCGAGAACTTGCCCGGCTGCGTCTTGATGCGCCCCTCGCCGACCTTGACGTCGCCGTGGAAGAGCGAGAGCGTGCCGACCGACACGCCGGGCGGATCCTCGCCCTCCTTCTCGAAGGCGGCGGACAGGATCAGCTTCTCCCCGGTCGGCACGTCCTCGTCGGAGACGATCTTCTGCTCGAGGCTGCCGACGAAGCTGTAGACGTAGTGCAGCCGGTTGTCCTTGACGTAAAGGGCGTGGCCGCCGAACCGCGAGCCGTGCGCGAACAGGACGCCGTTGGCGCCCGGCACGTGGATGTCGACGACAGCGCCGATGGCGTAGGAGCGGTTGCGAACGTTGACCGACTGTGACTCCGGGACGTCGGCGAGGCCGGGGTAGTAGACGTAGCGGTCGCGCGGCTCGGTGAGCACCGGCCGCGGCGTCAGGATGATCTCGAGCGCCGAGCGGTCATCGAGCGGGAATGCCCCGTTGGCGCCGGCCTCGGCGTACCAGAGGTTGATCATCTCCTGCAGGCGCTCGGGCTCCTGCGCAGCGACGTTGTACGTCTCTGAGCGGTCGACCTCGGTGTGGTACAGCTCCCAGGTGTCCTTGGCGAAGGCGTCCCAGCCGCTGATCGTCGGATGGGTCGTGACGGCGGTCCAGCCGTCGTGCCAGATGCTGCGCGAGCCGAGCATCGAGTAGAACTGCGTCTCACGCGCGCTCGGCAGCGCCGCGGCATCGAAGCTGTAGCGCATGCTGACGCCGTCGAAGTCGCTCTGCACGTGGCCGCCGATCGTCTCGGGCGGCTCGACGCCGAGCGCGTCCAGGATCGTTGGCACGACGTCGATCGCGTGGTGGTACTGCTCGCGGATCTCGCCCTTGGCCTCGATCCCGTTCGGCCAGGAGATGATGCACGGGTCAGACGTGCCGCCGGCGTACTCGTAGCGCTTCCACATCTTGAACGGCGTGTTGAACGCCATCGCCCAGCCGTTCGGGTAGTGGTTGTAGGTCTTAGGGCCGCCCAGCTCGTCGAGCATCGCCAGGTTCTCGTGAATGTCGTCGGGGATCCCGTTGAAGAACTTGGACTCGTTGACCGACCCGTTCGGGCCGCCCTCGCCGCTGGCGCCGTTGTCGGAGACCACGATCACCATCGTGTTCTCCCGCTGGCCGGTCTCCTCCAGGTAGTCCAACAGCCGCCCGATCTGCGCATCGGCGTGCGCCAGGAAGCCGGCGTAGACCTCGGCCATGCGGCTGAACAGCCGCTGCTCCTCGCCAGACAGCGAGTCCCACGGGCGCGTGACGTCCAGCGCCGGGAACGGCTCGCCCTTGGGCCCGGTGCGGGTCTCCGGGGTGCCGATCGGGTTGATCGGCGGCAGCTCGGTGTCGGGCGGAACGATCCCCAGCTTCTTCTGGCGCGCGAGCGTCTGCTCACGCATCGCCTCATAGCCCATGTCGAAGCGGCCCTTGAACTTCTCGCTCCACTCCTTGGGAGCGTGGTGCGGCGCGTGGCAGGCGCCAGGGGCGTAGTACAGGAAGAACGGCTTGTCGGGCGCGAGCACCTTGGCGTCCTTGATGAACGCCAGCGCCTTGTCGGTGATGTCCTCGCCGAAGTGATAGCCCTCTTCGGGCGACCGCGGCGGATCGACCGGGTGGCTGTCGTACATCAACTCGGGATACCACTGGTTCGTCTCGGCGCCGAGGAACCCGTACCAGCGCTCGAAGCCGCGCCCGTTCGGCCAGTTGCGGCGGGACGAGGCGAGGTTCATCTCGGCCTCCGGGCACAGATGCCACTTGCCGACCATGTACGTGTTCCAGCCCCGCTCGCCGAGGATCTGCTGGATCTGGCCGTTCTCGGGCGGAATCACCCCGCTGGCGTTCGGGAACCCGCTCGCCGCCTCGGTGATGCACGCCATGCCGTTGCGGGTGTGGTTGCGCCCGGTCAGCAGACATGAGCGCGTCGGCGAGCACAGCGCCGTCGTATGCCACTGCGTGTAACGGACACCGTCGTTTGCGATCCGGTCGATGTTCGGCGTCTCGATCGGCCCGCCGTAGCACCCCATCGCCGAGAAGCCGACGTCATCGAGCACGACATAGACCACGCTCGGCGCTCCGTCGGGCGCCTTCGCCGGCACGAACGGCGACCAGTCCGGCACCGACTCCCGGATGTCGACGTTGATCGTGCCCTTGAACGGCTCAGCCATTGTCTGCTCCTCTTTCCTCGCATGGCGCCCAGCGCGGGGCCACAGCGACCGGCGGTCATCTGGGACGTTCGCCTCGAGGACGGCACGACGCATCATCTGATCCGGGTGAAACCGCGGCGCCACGCGTGGTCGTATGCGTGCCCTGGGACCATGGATGCACGCACGGTTGTCCGCCCTTTCGCGGCATGGAAGCCTCGATCCAGCATCGGGGACCCGTGCGCAGTCGCGCGAGCAGGGCCCCGGCTCCACAAAGGAGACACTGATGGCGATAGGACCAGTGCAGCTCATCGTCCTGGGCTTCAACGAGCCGGACTTCCACGGCGAGATCGTCGCGGAGCTCGAGCGGCTTCGCGCGAGCGACACGGTGCGCGTGATCGACGCGCTTGCCGTGCACAAGGACGCCGACGGCGAGATCGAGGTCCAGCATCTCAGCAACCTCTCGAAGGATGAGGCGATCGAGCTCGGCTCCAAGGTCGGCGCGCTGATCGGCCTGGGCATCGAAGGAGAAGCCGGTCTCGAGGCCGGTGCGGCCGCGGGCGCCGAGGTGGGCGCCGACGGCATCCATGCCTTCTCCGACGACGACGCATGGGACGTTCTCGAGGACATCCCGAACGACTCGGCCGCCGCGCTTCTGCTGATCGAGCACCACTGGGCCGTGGGCCTCCGCGACGCGATCGCGCGCGCGGGCGGCTTCCGCGTCAGCGACGGGTTCATCAGCCCGCTCGACCTCGTCGAGATCGGGCTCCTGTCGGGCGATGACGCGGCGCAGCTCCACGGGATGGAGACCGCCACGGCCGCGCGGTGACGGCCGCCACAACGGCAACACGACAACAGTCCGGAGGGACGCCATGTTCGCTTCTCGAAGAGTCGCTCGACGTACCTCGCGGCGCGTCGCCAGGCGCCGCTAGCTCCCACATCCGTCGCCGGGCGTCGTCGCCCGGCGACGGACCGGGAGACCACCGAACAAGGAGAGGGCATGAGCACAGCGCCGACAGAGACCCTCGTGGGGGTCGGAGACCGGGACGGCGCGGACGCGTCACGCCACGTGCCCCACCTGACGGCGAGCGAGCGGGGGGCGCGCGGGCGTGCCGAGCGCGCGGAGATCCCCCGCTCGGCACACGCCGCCTTCGACCCGCCGGGGGACCGCCGCGACCCGGTGGGGCTGTTGGAGGAGCAGGCGGAGACTCGCGTCCCCGAGCTCGTGCCGATCCGATACGGGCGGATGCTCGTCTCGCCGTTTGCGTTCTTCCGCGGCGGCGCCTACCTGATGGCCGCGGATCTGGCCGGGGCGCCGAGGACCGGGCTGCACGTCCAGCTCTGTGGCGACGCGCACCTGTCGAACTTCGGCGCCTACGCCGCTCCCGACCGGCGGCTCGTGTTCAGCGTCAACGACTTCGACGAGACGCTGCCCGGTCCGTTCGAGTGGGACGTCAAGCGGCTGGTCGCGAGCTTCGCGGTGGCCGGCCGCGACCGTGGCTTCCGCGCCGCCCGCCGCGAGCGGATCAACACCGCGGTCACGCGGGCCTACCGCGAGTCGCTGCGGCAACTGGCCACGGAGCGCAACCTCGACCTCTGGTACGCCCGCATCGACATCGAGGACATCGCCGGCGAGTTCAGGGCGGAAGCGAGCGCCAAGGAGCGCAAGCGCTTCGAGGCAAACCTCGCCAAGGCGCGCGCCAAGGACAGCCTCAAGGCGTTCTCGAAGCTGACCGCGATCGTCGACGGCGAGCCGCGGATCGTCAGCGACCCGCCGCTCGTGGTGCCGATCGAGGACCTGGCCGGGCCGGACGAGGCGGACCTCGTCGATGACTTCGTGCACGGCGTGATCCACTCCTACCGGAGCACCCTGCCGGCCGATCGCCGCCGGCTGCTCGAGCGGTACCGCTACGCCCACGCGGCGCGGAAGGTCGTCGGGGTGGGCAGCGTCGGCACGCGCGCGTGGATCGCGCTGATGCTCGGCCGTGACGATGCCGACCCCCTGTTCCTCCAGCTCAAGGAGGCCGAGGCCTCCGTGCTTGAGCCGTTCCTCGGCAAGAGCGAGTTCGCCAACCACGGCGAGCGCGTCGTCGAAGGCCAGCGCCTGATGCAGTCGGCGAGCGACCTCATGCTCGGCTGGCTGCAGGTCCAGCGCCCCGATGGGCCGGTCCGCGACTTCTACGTCCGTCAGCTGTGGGACGCGAAGGGGTCGGCGATCGTGGAGGCCATGACCCCGGGCGTGATGATGACCTACGCCAAGCTCTGCGGGTGGACGCTGGCGCGGGCGCACGCGCGATCGGGCGACGCCATCGCGATCGCCTGCTATCTCGGCTCCGGCGACGTCTTCGACCGTGCGCTGGCAGCGTTCGCGGAGGCCTACGCCGACCAGAACGAGCGCGACTACGACGCCATCCGGCACGCGGTGGAGTCGGGCCGGATCGTGGCCGAGACGGGGCTCTGACGTCGCTGCATGCCGCTGCCCATGGCCATGGTGTGGCTCCCCACCGCGGTCGGACTCGCGACCCCGACCGTGGTCTTGCTCTTCATCTGGCTTCGGAACGAGATCTCGAGGCGCCGCGGATCCGATGAGAGCGATGGGTCGGACGGTGGAGGAGGCGGAGGCAGTCGCAGGCCGCCGCGCCCACCTCCGCCGGTTGGCCCGGTGAGCTGGCCGGAGTTCGAGCGCGAGTTCGCCGACTACGTCAGGGCATGCTCGTCCGCGTCGACGGGCGCCGACTCGCGCTCAACCCGGGCCGCTGGCGCGGCGGGCCCCGCGGAGTGACGGCCCACCGCCGCGAGCTCTTCGAGGAGCTCCATGACGCGAGTGCGCCGGACCGCGGGATCCTGCTCGAAGGCGTGCCGAGCCGCCGGCAGTTGCTCCTCCGGCTTGAGGTCGTTGTACGAGCGAAGCAACCCGGCGAGAACGGGACACACCGCCTGCGGATGGTCGCTGAACCGCTCGCCCGCGAGCATGGACGCCAGCTCGATGACGCACGCACCGCGTGCCGGCGACGGGCTTGCCGTGACGAAGCTGGACGGTCTGATGGCGCGACCAGCGGGCTTCCGTAACCGTCGCTGCCCAGCAGTGGTCCGCGCCTCCCCGCGCGGGGGTGCGCGAAGCGGGTCCGCACCCGTTCGGACTGTGGTGCATGCGCGCTTGCCGCGAGGGCCCGCCGACGGCGACGCTGTCGACCGTGTCAATCGACAGGAGGTGCGACGCATCGTCGGCCGGCACGAGGACGAGCGGCGGGCGGCCGGCCCGCATGCGCCGGAGCGAGGTCGACGACCCATGCGGAAATGCCGCCATTGACGCGCACAGGCGCGAACGTCCTCGAAGTCATGTGAACCAAGGAGCAGACATGTCGATGTTCGACACGGAAATGCAGTCGACGGCGGTGACGGGCGCGCCCGTCAGCGCGTCTACATACGACGGGCCCCGCGGTGCGGGCTGGGTCCTGTTCGCCGGGATGATGCTGGTGCTGGTCGCGATCCTGAACGCGATCTACGGGATCGCCGCAATCGCCGACTCGAGCTTCTTCGTCAACGACACCAGGTACATCCTCAGCGATCTGAACACCTGGGGATAAGTCATGCTCGGCATCGCGGCGTTGCAGCTGGCCGCGGCCTTCTCCGTCTGGAACGGCAACAAGTTCGGGGTGTGGTTCGGCATCGGCATGGCCGGCCTCAACTCCATCGGCGCGTTGATGTCCATCCCCGCCTATCCGTTCTGGTCGCTGGCCGTATTCGCCGTCGACATCCTGGTCATCTACGGGCTAGCCGTATACGGCGGCCAGCGCACACCGGTCTGAGTCGGCCGCGGCGGAGAGGCCGTGCTTCGTTGACCCGCGGAGCGTCGCCGACCCGCCCCGTACGTGGGACGGATCCCGCGGTCGCGATCGCCGAGCCCGCCGCCATAAGACGGCGGGCTCGGCCGCACCGGCGACGAGATGCCCGCGGCCCGACCCGCCCACCGCGGGCGGCTCGGCGACCGTGGCGCCTTGATGCATGCCTCCGGCATTGCACGTGCACGCCCCCTTGTCGGGCGCCCCGCGGCCGGGCGATGCTGGCCTCGTGCATGTTTCGAGCTTCGCCCGCTCGCGCCTCGAACCGGTCGAAGGGCGCGACAGCCCCGCGGCCGCCTACCCGCTGTGGGCACATTGGAACGGCGGGGCGGGTCGGCGGTACACGCTCGGCGTTGAGGAGGAGGTCATGCTCCTCGACCCGCGTAGCTGGTCGCTCGCCCAGTCCAGCGACGAGGTCCTCGCCGGGCTCTCCGACGAGCTTGCGCCGCATACCGCGCCGGAGACCCACGCCGCGGTGGTCGAGCTCGTCACCGGCGTGCACTCACACGTCGATGGGGTCGTCCGCGAACTCGGTTCGTTGCGCGACCGTCTCGCATGCGAGTTGGACGCGATGGGGCTCAGCACGGCCGCGGCCGGCACGCATCCGCTGACGGTGTGGGCGGAGACCGAGATCTCCGGCGCGCCGCGCTACCGCGATCTCGAAGCCTCGATGCGGATGCTCGCCCGGCGCGAGCCGACCATGGCGCTGCACGTCCACGTGGGCGTTCCGTCGCCCGAAGACGCGGTCCGGGTGCTCAACGCGCTGCGCCGGAGCATCCCGGTCCTGCTGGCGCTCTCGGCCAACTCTCCCTTCTGGCAGGGACGCGATGGCGGCTTCGCCTCGGCGCGCACGGTGGCGTTCCAGGCATTCCCGCGAACCGGGTTGCCACGGTTCTTCGCGAACTACGCCGACTACGTGGAGGCGATCGATGCGCTGATCGCATCGGACGCGTTGCGGGATCCCAGCTTCCTGTGGTGGGACATCCGACTGCAACCGGCGCTCGGGACCGTCGAAGTCCGGGTGATGGACGCGCAGTCGACGGTGGGCGAGGTCGCTCCGCTGGTTGCGCTGATCCAGTCGCTGGCACGCCTCGAGCTCGAGGGCGGTCGCTCGCCCGCCGTGCCCGGCGCAGAGGTCCTCGCCGAGAACCGGTTCCTCGCCGCTCGCGACGGGATGGACGCCCGCCTGATCGACTCGGCGACTCGCCGCCTGACTCCGGTGCACGAGACGCTCAGCGCCCTGCTGGCCAAGTGTCGCCCTCACGCGGTCGCTCTCGGGTGCGCCGGCGCACTTGATCGAGTGCAGTCACTGGCGGCCGTCAACGGCGCCGATCGCCAGCGCGCGGTCGCGGCCGGCGACGGGCGTCTGGATCGCTTGGTCGCAAGCCTTGCGGACCGATTCCGAGCGCCGGAGTGGCCCGCTGCGATGGCGGGCGAAGCGCATGACCGCGTCTGACATCCCCACAGAAAGGAGCGGCACATGTGCCGCTGGCTGGCGTACTCCGGCTCTCCGATCCTGCTCAAGGAAGCGCTGTACGCGCCGGGCAACTCGCTGATCAACCAGAGCCTGCACTCGCGCCTCGGCGCCGAGACGACGAACGGCGACGGCTTCGGCGTCGGCTGGTATGGCGCGACGCACATCCCCGGTGTGTTCCACAGCATCGAGCCGGCCTGGAACGACCAGAACCTGCACGAGCTCGCCGGGCACATCACGTCGTCGCACTTCTTCACCCATATCCGCGCGGCGATCGGCAGCGCCGTGCAGCAGACGAACTGCCACCCGTTCCGCTACGACCGCTGGCTCTTCATGCACAACGGCTACATCAGCGAGCTTGCCACGCTCAAGCGTGACCTTGTGCTCTCGATCGATCCGTCGCTCTATCCGAACATCCAGGGTCAGACCGACACCGAGGTGCTGTTCTACCTCGCGTTGACCTTCGGCCTCGAGGACGATCCGCAGGACGCGATCGCGCGGGCGATCGGGCTGGTCGAAGACGTCGGACGGCGGCGCGGCGTCCCGAACCCGTTCCAGGGCACGATCGCCACGACCGACGGAGAGGGCATCTGGGCGTTCCGCTACTCCACCGAGGGCAAGTCGCGCTCGCTCTTCTACTCGACGGACGTCCCCACGCTGCGAAAGCTCTACCCCGAGCGCGAGCTGTTCCAGGAGGTCTCGGCGGACGCACGGCTGATCGTGTCCGAGCCGCTCGGCGACGTCGCCGGAGTCTGGAACGAAGTGCCCGAGGCCAGTTGCGGCGTCGTGGGCCGGGGCCACGACGAGCTGCGCCCGTTCCGCCCCAAGGCGCCGTCTCCGGCGGTACCCATCGGCGCGTGAGGCGGCCTGCCGTCCGGGCACGTCCGCTGACGGCGCCGGCGGCTGCTCAGAAGACGGTGGCCCAGTCGCGGTCGACGCTGACGACGGTCCATCGTCGCGCTCGCCCTGCGCGAGCGCCTGCTCGGCTTCGGTCGTGTAGGCGAACTCGCGCTCGGCGTCGTTGTGCAGGATCAGCAGGCGCAGGAACTACTTGTCGCGGTGCTGCCGTACACCTCCTGGCTGAGCGGCCGCGACGATCGCGCGCTTCGCGGGGCCGTCGCGCCAGCTGGTCAGTCCGGGTCAGTCCGGCCGCAAGTCCGCGAGGAATGTCTTCAGTGCCGAAACGTGCTCGAATCGGCAACGCGCGGGGAGGCGCACCCGATCGCTTGGTCGTCTCCCTCCGGCGGCCAGAGCGCCTAATGGCTCCGGCGGCGGATGCCGTCGTCCGCCGCGGCGACCGCGGCGACGTAGCAGGCGTGCGTCGCCACGCTGGTCGCGAGCACATCAGGCCGCCAGCGCCACGGCGGCGGCGTGCGGCCCAGCAGCGGGAAGAGGGTGAGGGTCGCGGTCATGAGGGTCGCGCCGAACGCCGCCGAGGCCCACGGCTCCCCGATCGAACGGCGAAGCGTCCCGTGCAGCAGACCGAACCCGGAGCCGTAGGTCCAGCGGAGAAGCAGGCCGAGGTCGCGCTCCTCGCGGCCCGTGACGTGCGGCAGGTGCATGACCGAGGCGACGATCCGGCCCGGAACGAGCCCGTCGTCGTAGTCGAGCGGGCCGCGCGCCTTAGATCGCAACCGACGCTCGGCGGCGTAGGCGAACGTCATCGTCGCGGTCCCGCCGGTGCCGGCGAGCACGCTGCGGATCGGCCAAGCGAGCTTCGCGCGGTTCATGATCCGACTTTGGCCGCAAGCCGCGAACGTGTCGTCATCCCATCGGGATGATGTCCGGCCCCGCCTGGCGCCCGCGACGACCGGCGCGGCGGGGCGGCGCGACATCATCACCTCCTTGGGATGACGACGCCTGAAGCGGGGCGGACTAGCGTCGGCGCCATCCGCACTCCTGCGTCGTGTCCGCCCATCGACCGATCCGCGAGGCCCTCGGATGACGGCTAACGCGCCTCCCGCCCCGGCCGCCCGGGCCGCCGGGCCGCAGGCGAAGACCGTCGGGGTCATCCTCGCGCTCGCCGTCGTCGTCGGCACGATCGTCTCGCTGGCCGCGTGGGTCTTCCTGGAGCTCATCCACCAGCTTCAGGTCGGAGTCTTCGACGGGCTCCCGAAGGACCTCGGCTACGACACCGGCGCTCCGTGGTGGTGGTCGCTGCCCATCTGCGCCGCCGCCGGGCTGATCGTCGCCATCGTGATCATGCGGCTGCCGGGCTTCGGCGGGCACGTCCCCGCCCACGGCCTCGCGGCGAGCGCCACGCAGCCGGTCGAGGTGCCGGGGGTGCTCATGGCCGCCATCGCGAGCGTCGGTCTCGGCCTGGTCCTCGGCCCGGAGGCCCCGTTGCTCGCCCTGGGCAGCGGCCTCGCGATCCTCGCCGTGCGTCTCGCCCGCCGGGACGCGCCGCCGGAGCTCGTGACGGTCATGGCGGCGGCCGGCAGCTTCGCCGCCATGTCGTTCCTGTTCGAGGCGCCGGTGATCGCCGCCGTCATCCTGATCGAGGCCAGCGGCATCGGCGGCAAACAACTGCCCCTCGTGCTGCTGCCGGGTCTGCTGGCGTCGGGCATCGGCTCGCTCGTCTCGATCGGCATGGGATCCTTCAGCGGCCTGAGCACGAGCGCCTATGCGATCGGCACGCTGTCGCTGCCCGCGTTCGGCCGGCCGACGTTCGTGGATTTCGGGTGGACGATCGCGCTCGCGATCGCCGTGGCCGCCGCGTGCGTCGCGATCGTCCTGCTCGGCCGCCGCGTCCAGCCGATGGTCATGAGCCGGCCGTTCGTGCTCATTCCGGTCGCGGGTGCGGTGGTGTCCGGGCTGGCCATCGCGTTCGAGCAGATGACGGACAAGGGCGTCGACCAGGTGCTGTTCTCCGGCCAGGACGCCCTCGGCCCGCTCACGGACAACCCCGGCGCGTGGTCGGTCGGGGCGCTTGGCGCGCTCCTCCTCGTCAAGGGCCTCGCGTGGGGCGTCTCGCTCGGGAGCTTCCGGGGCGGCCCCACGTTCCCGGCGATGTTCCTCGGCGCCGCGGCGGGCGTGATGGCCTCGCACCTGCCGGGCTTCGACATCACCCCGGCGGTGGCCGTCGGGATGGGCGCCGCCGTGGTGGCCGTCCTCCGCCTCCCGCTGTCGGCCGTCGTGCTGTCGAGCCTGTTGACCGCGAAGTCGGGGCTCGCCGACACGCCGCTCATCATCGTCGGCGTCGTCGTCGCGTACCTAGTGACGACGGCCCTCTCCGTCCGGCTCGACCCCGCGTCGGTCGCGGCCGGAGACGAGCGCGGCGCACCCGCCCCAGGCGCGACGGCGGCACCCGGCGCCCCTGCGGCGCGCGCCCTTGCGCCACGCTGAGGTGGCGCCGGCTGCCGGGCGACTCGAACGGCGCTGCCGTCTGAACGCTCGCGCTCAGCGCGTCCGAGTCGGGACCACCCGCCCAGGGGCGAGGGCGACGATCTCGTCGACGAGGTTGAGGTCCTGACTCGGTCGAGAAACTCCTCCGGCTGGCGCTGAACGACGAGCGGTGGGTCGGATCGGTGCTCGGCAACGGTCAGCGCTCTCGCCGGCCTCGAGCCTCGACCGCAACGCCGAGGCGCTCGTTCGGGCCGGCGCGCTGCTCTCCGTCGGCGCATCGACGGCGTCGCTGCGGTGGATCGTTGAGCTCGCGCAGTCCACCGGCGCCACCGACGAGGAGATCTTCGGCGTGCTCGTCGCGATCGGGCCCGCGGTCGGGCTCGCGCGCGTCGTGGCCGAGGCGCCGCGGCTCGCGCTGGCGATGGGCTACGAGATCGACGACGAGAGCTGATCCCGGGGGCGCCTCCGCCGTCACGCCGCCGGCTCGACGCGGAGCGCGAAGGCCGCGGTCGTGCTCCTGCCGGAATCGACGCACACGAGCCCATCGTGCGACCGGAGCGCGTCGACCGGCGCCGTCATGGGCTCGAAGCAGATGACGGGCTGGTCGGGCGGCGCGAAGACCTGGGCGTACGGGTAGCCGGCCTCGAGCTCCACGACGATGCGCCGCACGCCGTCGCTGACGGCGAAGCGTGCCGCGCCGCCGTCCACGGCGAACAGGTCGTCGTACGTGCGCCGGCCCAGCTCGAAGCGCTCCGCGGGACGCGGCTCGCGCGCGCCCGTCGGGAGGGCGAGCCGGTCGAGCGGCAGGTGCGTGAGCGCCGGCAGCTCGACGTGCCAGCGCTCGCGCGGGGCGCCGGGCGGAGCGAGGTACGGGTGGAAGCCGAAGGAGACGGGGACAGGCGTCCCACCCGTCGCGTGGACGGTGCTCTCGATCCGCAGGACGTCGCGGCGCAGGGTGATCGCCATCGACACGCGATGGGCGAACGGGAAGATCTCGAGCAGGTCGGCGTGCGCGGCCCAGTCGAGCTCGGCCTCGAGCCACGCGGCGCGCTCGTCGGCGCCCGTGCGCGTGACCTGCCAGTCCGAGCCGGCCGCGACCGCGCCGTGGATCGGCAGACAGTGCGCGTCGCCGTGCAGCAGCGGCGAGCCGCGGTCGAGGCGCACGGTGCGCCCGGCGACGGCGTAGGTCCACCCGCCGAGCCGGTTCGCCCACGGGTGCAGCAGCGGGATACCGAACACGCTGCCCCGGTCGAGGTACGCGTCGATCGCGCCGAGGATGCCGAGCAGCTCCACGCCGTCATGGCGCAGCGAGCAGCCGACCATCCCGGCCCCTGGCGCGAAGTGCGCGATGAGGCTGCCGCCCGGCACGCGGAGCTTCTCGATGCGCAGATGGCGGTCGCGCGGCGCCGCCTGGCCGGATGCCGCCGGCACGCGCATCGCGCTAGGCGTCCGTCCCGTGCGCGGCCTTCACGAGCGCGGGTGCGAGCTCGCCGAGCTGCGTCACCGCAACGAAGGACAGCGCCTTGCCGCCAGTCCGCGACACCGCCTCCTCGAGCACTCCCGCCCAGACGTGCTCGACCAGCACCGCGGCGATCGCGCAGCCGGGCGCCAGCGCCGCGCCGAGCTCGCGCACCGTGTCGGCCGGGACGGTCCTCGTCCCGGCCCTCATCGCGCGCTCCGTGGTGCACCGTCGCTCGGCCTCTTGCCCTTGAACGCTCGGCATGATGGCTCCTCGGGTTTTGGGCTGTCGGTCCGGGCACGTTGGATCGCGCCGCCGAGCGGTCGTAGCGACACTCGCCGAGTCCGCGGCACCTGCACATCACTCCAAACGGATGAACCCGCCCGCCCCAACGGGCTCGGGATGCTTGTGGTGGCCCTGTCAGAAGACGGTGGCCCAGTCGCGGTCGACGCTGACGACGGTCCATCCGTCGCGCTGGCCCTGCGCGAGCGCCTGCTCGGCTCCCGTCGTGTAGGCGAACTCGCGCTCGGCGTCGTCGTGCAGGATCAGCAGGCGCAGGAACGACTTGTCGCGGTGCTGAGTGAAGTGCAGCATCGGGACGTCGCCGTTGGAGTTGCCGGCCGCCAGCAGTGGCCGCCGGCCGATGCGACTCCAGATGCGGATCGGCTTCTCTGCGCCGTCGTCGAGGTAGTCGGGGCGCGCCTCGTGCGTGATCGTGCCGCCGTGCTCGTCGCTGTTGTAGGCGAGCGCCGCGGTGCTCCCGATGACGCGCTCTCGCGGGATGCCGTAAACCTCCTGGCTGATCGGCCGCATGAAATCGCGGCCCCCACCGGAGACGATGTAGTTGCTGAACCCGTTGGCGGCCAGGTAGGCGAGCAGCTCGAGCATTGGGCGGTAGGCGACGCTGAGGTAGCCGCGGCCGAACGTGGGATGTTGCGCGCTGCGGAGGAACTCGCCGGCCTGCGCCTCGAAGTCCTCCACGCTGATGCCGGCATGCGCGGCGAGAACGCCCGCCGCCAAGACCTTCACGTTGGTCTCGTCGCCCGCGTAGTGCTCGGCCATGACCGCGCTCAGCCAGCCGTAGTCGCGCTCGTACGCGGCTTTCCACGGCTGGCGGTCGCGCAATGTCGGCTCGGCTTCGGCCATCGCGACGAGGCGGCGAAGGATGAAGTCGAGCTGGATCGGCATCGGCTTCTCGCACCACAGCGTGCCGTCGTTGTCGAACACGGCCACGCGCTCCTCGAGCGGTACCGCAGGGGCGCCGTTCGCGCCGCAGACGTTCGCGACGAACTCGACGATCGCGCCCTTCGCCGGGCCGTCACGCCAGCTGGTCAGTCCGGCCGCAAGTCCCTGAGGAGCGTTTTCGGAGGTGGCCATGGGGGCTCAAAACCCCGTGTTGGACTTCACGCGGCGGCGGTCGAGCTCGTGCA
>Ga0126313_10000197_pt1 | contig 26566 bp, 28 predicted proteins | sample Plot105A_FD_89954 | JGI IMG/M metagenome (GOLD analysis project Ga0126313, IMG submission 89954) | Serpentine soil microbial communities from UC McLaughlin Reserve, CA, USA - Plot105A | ecosystem: Environmental > Terrestrial > Soil > Grasslands | place: USA: UC McLaughlin Reserve, Lake County...
AGGCCCGGTGATCGGACGTCGTCGCATCGTCATCCCGACAGCGTCATGTACACGCTGAGCTCGTTCGAGCGCCGACTGGTCCACGGCGACCACCAGCGCGACGTCCAGATGTCGCCGGCGCGTGAACTGGCTCGCGGCGCAGGAGCACAGTGGCGAGAACATCGGCACGACCGAGACCCATGTGCTCTTCGTCGAGCTGAAGGACCCGCCGCAGTCGCCACGGCAGGGAGCGTCCCTGGCGACCGGGACGGTCTCAGCCGAACAGGACGTAGCGCTCGACGTCGTGGTGCTCCCGGTGCTGCTGCTCCGGCCTGAGTGACCGAGACTCGGGTGAACTGACTCGGCTCCGCTGGGCTTGGAGGTAAAACCGCATCCGGCACTGAACGTCGCCGGTCGCTCGTATGTGCTGGCTCCGTCGCGCTGGGCTGCGCGGTCGTCCGTCCCGGAGCTCCGCTGGGCGGCCTTACGCGGCCCTTGCGGCCAGCTCGAACCACACCTGCGTGCCGTCGACGCGCTTGACGCCCCACCGGGTGGCGAGCAGCTCGAGCAGGTTGAGGCCGTAGCCACCGCCGTACGGATCCGGTGTCCGGCGTTTGACGCTCCCGTGTCGGCCGGGGTTCTCTACCTCCAGCCGCAGCACGCCATCGGCGACGTATGCGCTGACCCGAACCGGTGCTTCGGCCGCCATCTGGCCATGCTGCAGGCAGTTCGTGACGAGTTCGGACACCAGCAAGCGGGCGTTCTCTATAACGCCCCCGATCACGCGTCCGTTCAACCATTCCGTCAGTGCGGCGCGCGCGCTGGCGGGCGCGAGCGGTCCGACCCGAACCGTCACCTCGAACCGGTCGAGGAGGCCGTCGTGCGCGGTGGCCAGCGCGACCGCCGAAGCCCCCCACCCGCGGGCGGCGGTCGCAGCATGGGGGACCGAGGCGCTCGCCGACTCTGCATCCGACTGCATACGGTCCTCCTCTCGGAGGCCCCTCGCGGCCCAGCCCGTCCAGGGCGGCCCGGAGGGCTCTCCATCCGTTGAGGAACAGGCCCGGCGCTTCCAGTCAGTCAGGAGCTGGCCGACCGCGCCAAGACTGAGGCTCCCGAAGGTCCGACTTTAGCGCGTATGCTCTGTGGCTCAAGCGTAAGCATCTCGTCTGCGCTCGGCGACCGGGGCGCCGGATGGCGCACACGACGATGCCGATCTGAGCTACCCATGAAGGACCCCGAGCTCCATCCCGACGACGCGGCGGCCATGCGCCACGGCGATCGGCACCCCGGGCCGCTGGTCATACTCGTGCTCAACGGTGGCTACACGGCGGCGGAGCAGATCCTGTTCCAAGCCGGCGATGGCACGACGTCCGGGAGGCCCGGCTGGCATGGCAGGACAGCATGGAAGTCCGCTTCATCGACACCGTCGAGGGGCTCACCGGCCGCACCGTGAAGGCGTTCGTGAGCGCCAACCACCAGGACCCCGACATCTCGGTCGAGTTCTTCACGCTGGAGCCGCCCGCGCCCCTTCCCAGCTGACAAGCGGCGGTCTCGCGAGCACCACGGAGCTCTCGATCTGGCGATCGGGGATAGTCCAATAGGTCTCGAGCAGCGCCGTCTTGCGCTCGGGGGAGACCTGCTCGAAGCCGTGCCGGCGGTAGAACCGGATCGCCCACTCGGCGGCGGCCCAGGTCCCGACGAGCACTTGGCGAGCATTCGCCGGCGCGACACGCTCGAGCAGCTCCCCGCCGATCCCGCGGCCCTGGCTGGCAGGCGTGACGTAGGCGTGGCGGATCAGGTCGACGTCGCCCATCGGCTGGATCCCCATGACGCCGACCAGGGCGCCGTCGTCCTCGTAGCCCCAGAAGCGCACCCCGGCGGCGACCTCGCGTTCCAGCTCGTGCGAGGCCATATAGGGCTCGTGCCAGCGATCGGCGGGGATGACGCCGCGGTAGGCCTCGGCGGCGGCGTTGATGATCGCGAGAATCGCCGGGCGCTCGTCGTCCCGGCACGACCGGATGCTGCCCATGACTACCAATCTACGGCGCGCCGCTCCGAGCGAGTCACGGAGCGGCGGGCGCCGCCGTGAGCGAGTCAAAGGGCGGCGAGCTGCTCGCGCGACATGCCGTCCAGGCCGAGCGTTCTCAGCGTGCGCCTGCCCTCGGACCGGAAGTCGCGCGCGAGGACGACGGATGCGATCGTCACGACCGCGTCGATCACGGGCGTCGGCACGCCGAGGCGCGCCGCGAGGTCGGTCAGGAAGACCAGCGAGTAGCCGACGTCCTCCGTGAGGTAGCGGTGGTCGAGCCGGCTCTGCGCCCCGATCCCGAGGAATCCTGGCGCGGTGCTGTAGCGTGCCGGCGTTCTCGACGGCCGGCCAGACGTCCTTGACGAGCTCGAGCAGACCCTGCGTCGCTGCGCGCGGCAGGCCGGCGAGGTAGACCCCGGTCGTGAGCTTGAGAAAGACGTTGACGACGCCCGGATCGGTGACCCGCACGGCGTAGGGCAGCGTGCTGGTCTCGCCGACGAGGATGCTTTCGTCGCCGAGCTCCAGCCCTGCCGCACGCTTGAACGCGATCGCGCCGGCGCACGACCCCAGGCAGACGAGCTCGAGGTCGCCGCCCGCCGTGATTCCGCCGGCCGTGGCGACCGCGGCCACGTTCGCGCCGAACTCCGGCGCTGCGTACAGCGCCACCTCGTGGCCGTGCTGGGCGAAGTCGAACGCCGACGCAACCCCTCCGTTGCCCGCTCCCAGTACCGCTACGCGCATCCCGGACCCCCTCGACGTGAATGTGCACGACTGCCGCATGATGTCGGGCATGGATGCGGACGAGCGGTAGCTTCGCCCCGCCGCGCCAGTAGGGTCGGCCGCCCGAGATGGAGGCCGCCGACGCGCATCTCTCCAAGGACCCGGTGCTCGCCCGCCTGATCGCGGAGCAGGGCGGACCGCTGCCGCTCGAGCCCGACTCGCGGGCGCGGCCGCCGGACCTCTACGGCGCGCTCCTGCGCTCGATCACCGGCCAGCAGCTGTCGGTCACGGCCGCGCGGGCGATCTACGAGCGCCTGACGGCGCGCTTCGGCGGCCGGGCGCCGACGCCGGCGGAGCTGCTCGCCGACGACCCGGACGAGCTCCGCGCGGCGGCCGGCCTGTCGCGCGCCAAGGTCGCCTCGCTGCGGTCGCTCGCCGAGCACGTGCTCGACGCGGAGCTCGAGCTCGACCGCCTCGAGGAGCTCGACGACGGCGAGGTGATCCGCGAGCTCGTCGCCGTCAAGGGCATCGGCGAGTGGACCGCGCACATGTTCCTGATGTTCACGCTCCACCGTCCCGACGTGCTGGCGACCGGCGACCAGGGGATCCGCAACGCGGTCATGCGGGCGTACGGCCTGGCGGCGCCGCCCGACCCCGTCGCGCTCGCCGAGATCGGCGAGCCGTGGCGCCCCTATCGCACGCGCGCGTGCCTGTACCTGTGGCGCTCGCTCGCGAACGAGCCGCTCGCCTGAGCGGTCTAGCGGGCGCTCCGCCGCCGCAGCTGCGCCTCGAGCTCCGGCATCCCGCTGGTGAAGTTCGCGCGCACGAGGTCGGCGGCGAGCGCGTGGTCGCCGCGCTCGAGCGCCGCGACGATCGCCTCGTGCTCGTCGACCGAGCGCGCGAGCCGCTCCGGCGAGAGCATGTACACGCGCTCGTAGGCGAGCATCGCCCGGCGCACGTGATCGAGCACCTCGAGCAGGCGCGGGTTCCCGCAGGCGGCGGTGAGCGCGCGGTGGAAGTCGTCGTCGGCGAGCGCGGACGCGGTCGGGTCGCCGGCGGACTCGCGCAGGCGCCGGTTCGCGGCGCGCAGCTCGGCGATCGCCTCCGCGTCGAAGGGCGGCGACTCGCGCACGGCTAGCGCCTCGAGGATCAGGAGAGATGGGTTGAGCTCGCGCAGCTCCGCAGGGTCGAGCGAATCGGCTTGCTGCAGGCGAGCGGCGATCTCGCGGACGTCTTGGTCGTAGGCGGTTCCCACGCGATCGAGTCTGGCAAAGCCCCGGGCGCGCTTCAACGGCGCCTGCGTCACGTACGGCGCCTTGATCGCTCGAGATCGCCCTTTCCTCCGGCGCGCAAACCCGTTACGGTCGCGCCAGCAAGACGGGCAAGAATGCCAGCGACAGTCGTGCACACGCAAGGGAACGGTAAGGACGAGCAGCAGTCGGAGTCGGAGCTCCTCCATGGCGCACCCGTTCTTTGAGAGCGATCGGTTCCCGCTCCAGCGGGCAGAGGGGGACGAGCTCCTGCAGCGATTGCGGAGCGTGTTCACGAACCCGGCGGAGATCACGCTGATGTACGAGCAGGCCGGTGGCAGTCCCGGCGCGCTCACGCCGGGCCAGTCGGCGTGGCTGCTCTGGCCGGAAGTGCTCAACCAGCTCGCTGCCGCGCGGCTTCTCGAGACGTTCTGCGAGCGACTCAGGAACAACGCGCGCGTGGGGACGAACGCCCAGATGCTCGCGGCCATCGACGCGATCGCGAGCGCCAAGCCGCTCGTGGACCTGCAGATCGTCTCCGAGCGCCGGTTGGTCCTCGATCGCGTCGAGCTGCGCGCCAAGCTGCGCGCACTCTCCACCGACAACTCCACGCTCCGGGTGGTGCTCGTGCGCGGCGGTGACGACACGGGGAAGTCCTGGGGGCGCCACGTGTTCGAGAGCGCGGCGAAGGATCGCGGAGCGGTGGCGGTCTACCTGAGCGCAAACCAGAACCCGACGGTGGACATGGTCGTCTCGGATCTGTTCGCCGCCGTCCAGGCGACGGACAAGATCCCGCCCAAGTTGACGACGCCGGCAGCGTGGTACTCGGCCGTCTGCGCGGCATTGAGCGACATGGCGTCGCGCCGGCAGCAGCAGCTCTGGGCGGCGATCGACGACATAGCGCTGATCGACCCGGAGATATGCACGTTCTGCGACCAGTTCGTCGCGAAGATGGAGAGCCCGGCGTTCTCTCAGTGGTTCCGCCTGATGCTGATCCACTACCCGGCCGATCGCAGCCCGACCACTTGGCAGGACGAGGTGTGGGACGAGGACACGACGAGCGACGCCGACGTGCAGGTCACCGACGTGATCTCGTTCTTCAAGTCGTGGGCGGACGATCGCGGCTACAAGGTCCTCGACGCCCACATCGAGCAGCTCGCGCAGGCGGCGATCGCGCAGGCCGACACTCCGCCGCAGCCGAACGGGCCCGCGCTGCCGCGTCTCAAGCGGCTCCATGACCATCTCGTGTCGACGCTCGCGCAGCAGGCGCAAGCGATCGCCGCGGCGCCACCGGCCGAGCCGACGCAACCCGCCGGATGATCATCGGCCGCGACGAGATCCACGACGTCGTGGAGTTCCGGACCGGCCTCGAGGCCGCGGCGACAGGCGTGCTGCGCGTGATGGTCAAATCGGACCGGTCGGGAACCGGAAGCGTCGCGACGGGATGGCAGCTCACCGACTCGCTCGTCGTGATCCCGCGCTTTGTCCTGCCCGATCCGGACGCGCGCGACGGGCTCGCGTTCTCGTGCACCCAGGGCGCCCGGACGGTCACGGCCCGGCTCGAGTTCGACGGCGGCGACGACGGCGACGCGAGCGCTCCGCGGCCGGCGCTGATTCGACTCGAGGAGCCGCTCGCGGGTAGCGCGCTCACCTTGGCGAGCGCCGATCCGGGCACGGGCGATCAGGTGCTCGTCTTCCAGTACGCGTCGGGCGCGGACAACCTCCAGTACAGCATCGGCCGCCGCATCGGTGGCGACGCGGACACGCTGCTCTACGACGCCGACACTCGCCCCGGCGCGGCCGGTGGCCCGGTTCTCGACTCCGGCTGGGCGGTCGTCGGCGTGCACATGTCGAGCGGGTCGGGAAGCGACGTCATGTCCAACGAGGGGCTCTCGCTCGCCGCGCTGCTGGGCAGGCTCTCGAAGGCGGAGGCGTGGCGCGAGATCGCGGTGCAGCACCGGCTCGTGGACTTCGCCGCCATGCGCAGCGCGCTCGAGCAGCCGACGGCGACGCCCGCCGCGGCGGAGGACGAGCTGCTCGAGGCGGCCGTCCGCTGGACGATCGTGCCGAGCGAGTTCACCGCGGCGACCGTGGCGCAGCTGGAGCCGCTGGTCGTCGAGCCGTCCGAGGCGACGTGGACGCTGCCGACGACGGAGCGGATGTCGCTGCTGCGCATGGCGCCCAACGTCGAGGCGCTGCGCGACGCCCGCGGCGACGAGCCGATCGCGGGCACCGGCCAGGCCGTGATCGACAGGATCCTCGCGGGACCGCCGTTCACGCTCGACGCGCTGCCTGAGGACGAGCTGCCCTACTGGCTGCAGGCTGCCCGCTGGTTCGCGGATCTCGTGCCGGCGCTGCCCAGCCCGGACGACGTCCGGCGGGCGCTCGAGCGCAAGCGCATGCGCAGTCGCCTCGAGCTGATAGGCGGCAAGGGGTTCCGGGGCCGGGCTGACGAGCTGGCGATGCTGCATGCGTGGTATCGCGACGAGGCCGCGGGCCCGATGGTCGTGTCCGGCATCGGCGGCGTCGGAAAGTCGGCGCTCGTGGCGCGGTTCGTGCTCCAGCTTCCGGAGCCGATGCTCCAGCTCTGGCTCGACTTCGACCGGGCGGACCTCGCGCCCGACGATGCGGCGTCCGTGCTGCGGGTGATCTACGAGCAGCTTGCCACCCAGCGCTCCGACGTCGTCGCGCCCGCGATCGATTCCGCGACGTGGCAAGCCGCCATCGCGCAGCTCGGCAAGGCGGCCGAGCCGGCGCTCGCGGGCGCGTCGCCGCCGCTGGTCGTGCTGGACGGGTTCGAGGTCGCGCAGCACGCGATCCAGCACCGCGAGATCTGGCACCTGCTCGAGCAGCTCCTGCCGCAGCTTCCCGGGGTGCGCGTGCTCGTGAGCGGTCGCGCGCCCGTGACCGGGTTGACGCTCGGCGGACGGGTCGCCCAAGCGCTCCATCTCGAAGGCCTCGCGCAGCCGGAGGCGACCGAGTGGCTGCTCGACAACGGCTTCGAAGACGCGCAGGTGGCGGAGCGCGTCGCCGAGATCACCCGCGGGGTTCCGCTCGCGCTGCGCCTCGCCGCCCGCTGGCGCGCCGAGGGCGGGGACCCGGACGAGCTCCCCGAGGACGGGGCGCCGCAGTGGCTGATCGACGGGTTCCTCTACGACCGCATCCTGGATCGGGTCGTGAACCAACGTCTCAAGCCGCTGGCCCGCGACGCGCTGGTGCTGCGGCGGGTCACCGCGGAGATGATCCCCGTCGTCCTGGGCGACAGCGCGCCGAAGGATGTGCCGGCCGACGAGGTCTTCGCCGCGCTCGCACGCGAGATGGCGCTCGTGGGAGACGGCACCGAGGGCCATGGCATCGACTTCCCGCGCGTGATGCTGCCCGGCACCGCGGTGCTCCAGCTGCGCCCCGAGGTGCGCTCCGCGACGCTGCAGCTGCTCGCGACCGACAAGCCGGAGCGCGTCCGCACGATCGACCAGCGCGCTGCGGCGTGGTACGCGAAGCAGGACACGAACGATGTCGCGAACGCGGCTGAGCTCGTCTACCACCGGCTCCGGCTCGGCGACGTCACGGGGGCCGCGCAGGCATGGCGCGAGGGCTGCGCGCCGCTGCTGCTCTACGCCGAGGACGATCTGCGCGACGAGGCGGCTCGCGACTGGCTGCTCGCGCGCACGCGCGCCCCGGCTACCGGGCCTGCCGAGCAACTGGTGTGGGAGCGCGACGCTTGCGACCGCCTCCAGGCGCTGCTGCTGCGCGGCGTGCTCCCCTCGGTCGACGCTGTGCTGGCCGAGCGCGCCGAGCGCAGCTCAGGGAGCGCGCTCGTCGTCTACGACGCGCTCTCCCGCCACTGGAACGGCGACGGAGAAGGGGCCCGAGCGCTCCTCGACGCCGCCGAGCCGGCCGGCGGGCTCGTCGACCGCGATCGCGCCGTCGTACGCGCCTGGCTCGCCGCGAAGGCTCAGGGCCGCGAGGGCGCGGATCGGCGGCTCGCAGAGCTCGAGCCGCACGAGCGCTGGTCGGACCGGCCGGATCCCGCGCTCGACGCGCTCACCGTCACCGCCGCGCGCGTGCGCCTCGCGATCAACATGCACGCTGAGCTGCAGCTGGCAGAGCTGCTGCGCGAGAGCGACGACCCGGAACGGCTCCGCGTCGCGCTCGAGGTCGTCCTCCCGCCCTCGGACGTCGTCATGCCGGTGCTCTCCGACCAGGTCGGCAGCCGGCGCGGCCTCGAGTCGTACGGCCAGGAGTTGATGATCCCAGCGCATCCCGCGGAGTTGGAGCGCTTCGTTCTCGAACTCGACGATGCGCGTCGGTCGCACACGCGCGGCATGGCGCTACTGGTAGGCGACCCCGACGCCGACGCAGCGGGTCTCCAGGATTCGGTGGCCTACGTTGCACAGTCGCCGCTCGGCTCCGAGCCGCTTCTCGAGCAGGGGCTGATGCTCGGCGTCGACCTCGAGGTCCTCGCGTGGCGTCGCTGGCGCTGCACCGCCGGCCGACCGTTTCTCGCGGGTGCCGTCGGCGAGGCGCTCCGGCTCGAGCTCGGAGGCGATCCCCAGCGGCTCGCGATCGTCGGCGCGCTCGCAGCCTTCGCCGGACACAAGCGCAGCGCGTTCCAGCTCGTCGACAAGCGGGTCGGCGTCCTCAGCGAGTTCTTCATGAGGCCCTCGGTCGAGCCGGAGCTCGTGCTCGCGGCACCGCCGCTGCCCTCGTGGGAGCGGCTACGGTTCGCCCTCCGGGTGCTCAAGTTCGTGAGGGTGCCGATCGACCCGATCACGGCCAAGCCGGATCCGGCCTCGGCACCGGTGGCCAAGGAGGTTGTGCGGCTGGTCGAGCAGGTGCGGTGGAAGCAACCTGAGCTCGTCAGTCTCCTCTTCCTCCTGCTCAGCCCGGAGCCGCTCGAGATGCTCGTGCGGCGCGTGACCGGGATCCCCGACTCGGTGCCGCTCTGAGGGTGACGGTGGCTTCGATCTTCGACGGCATGCAGTTCCCGTTCGACCGGCCCGAGGGGCAGGAGCTGCACGTGACGTTGACGCGGCTCTACCCGAACGCGAAGTCCGCTCTGATGGTCGCCCAGAAGGCAGGAGTTGATGCCGCCTGGATCAACGGGGACCAGGCGCCGATCCTCGTCTGGTACGAGATCCTCCAGTACGCCGCCGGCGCCGGCCTCACCCGCGGCCTCGTCCAGACCGTCCGCGACGTCCAGCCGACGAGCCCGGCGCGCCCGTTCCTGGACGACCTGCTCGCGGGGCGCACGCCGGCGGTCGAGGGCGAGCCGCGCAACCCGGATGGCAGCGCGGCGTTCGTGCGCGGCGACGACACGGTGTCCGAGCCGGAGGCGTTGCTGTTCCGCGACGACCTCACGATCCAGATCGGCCGGGTGCCGGCGCTGATCGCGACGCTCCAGCGGCTCTACGAGCTCGCCCCGTCGGTCTGCCGGCTGGTCGTCGACATCCACGGCAAGGGCCAGAACGGCTCGGCGTTCCGCATCGCGGACGATCTGCTGCTGACGAACTGGCACGTGCTGCACAACCGACACACGGGCTCCATGGCCACGACCGTGACGGCCGAGTTCGGCTACGAGGACGACGGTCGCGGCGGGGTGCTCACCGCCACCGCGATCGCCTGCGACGTCGCGAGCATAGTGACCGATCAGGCCGACGACTGGGCGGTCATCCGGCCGCAGCAACCGCTGCAGGACGGCTGGCCGATCCTCGAGCTGTCGGCGGCGGTCGACCCGGTGAACGAGGAGTCGGCGTACATCGTCCAGCACCCCCTCGGGGACCGCAAGCGGCTCGGCTACGTGCGCAATCAGATCTCGGATTTCGACGATCGCGTCCTGCATTACCTCACCGACACACAGGAAGGCTCGTCGGGGTCGCCCGTCTTCGACGCCGCGGGCCGCTTGATCGGGTTGCACCACGTCGGCGGGACGCCACAGGACGTCATAGGCAGGGTGCCGATCTCGAAGAACGAGGGAATCCGCATCCCGCGCGTCGTCGCGGGCCTTCAGGCGCAGAACGTCGCGACTACCTAGGCACCGTCCGCGATCGTGACGCGTATATCGGGGTCGCGGGGCCGCTCGACCGTGGCCTCGCCGGAGCGGGCATCCGGTGCGTGCGCGCGGAACGGGAAGCGGCCGTCGAGGAGGCCCACGGCGAACCGGCCGGCGTCGTCGCACTGGATCGCCAGCTCCGGCATCGGGACGGTGCTCTCGACGATGACCACGAGCGCGCCCGCCACCGGCCGGCCGTCCCGCTCGACGACGCGACCCGGAAGCTGCTGCGGCAAGTCATCCGCTGGGCCAGCCGCCATCCTGCTCGACCCACTCCTTCAGCTTCTCCAGCACCTCGGGGATGATCCGCGGAGCCGAGTTCGCGACGATCCCGAGGTTCGCGGGCGTGCCGCCGATGCCGTAGGCGTGGATCCCGACCGCCAGCGGCGGCGCGGTGTCCGTCGGATGGACCCAGACCGGCGCTCCACTCTGCCCGCCGTATGTGTCGACCTCGTAGAAGACACGGCGGTCGGTGACGCTCAACGCCCGGTTCGCCGCGTGGTACTGCTCGAATCCGGCGCCGCGGTCGGCTGGGTAACCGGACACGTTGATGCGGTAGCCCGTCAACTCCTCGACGGGGAGGGAGGCGAGCGCGAACCAGCCGACCTCTTCGCCCTTCGCTTCGTCCAGGTGAATGCAGCCGATGTCGAAGTCGGCGTCCTCGTGGTCGATCCAGCGGTCGACCGACGACAGCCGTCCGCTGGTCACGCTGCCGTAGGGGCGCAGCTTCCGGTCAGCGCCCGGACCGGCCAGGCCGGGGATCACCTCGATCGAGCTCGCCCAGCCGCCGAAGAAGTGATTGCTGAACACGCAGTGCCCCGCCGTAAGCACGGTCTTCGGCCCGATGAACCAGCCCGTCCCGATGGCGCCCGCCCCGCTCGGCCCGCGCATCCGCAGCGCGCAGATCATGCGCCATGGCGGCAGGTCCGTGTCGAGAATGCGGACGCGCTCGTCGGTGCCGATGACGCTCTCGAACGCGGGGATCGCCTCATCGCTCTTGCCGACGGCGACGAGATGCTCGCGCGAGCGCGACACCTCGCTCGTGGCCGTCCCGTCGTACCCGGGGGTGGGCGGCGGCGCCGGCGCCGCGACGTCCGCCGACTCGAAGGCCGGGGCCTCCGGACTCGGCTTGTCGATCGTCCTGAGCGCGATCATCGGGCTCCCTTCGTGGTCCGTCGGTGTTTCCTGGCCGCACCCTAACCGCGCGGGCCGGACGAGCGCAACGGGGTTGCGATGGAAATCGCGACGTTGCAATCCCCTGAGCACGCGGAGACGATAAGCGCATGCCTACCGCCGTCATGATCGTCGGGCTCGTCGTGACCCTCGTCGGGCTGGTACTCGTCGTCACCGCGTCGTTCCAACGCCCGCCCGCGCCGCCGCCGGCCGGGGCGGAGGCGTTCGATCCCGGCCAGATCAAGGAGGTCATCGAAGCGTTCAACGGCCTGCTGGACAAGCTCGAGAGCCGGTACCGGATCGGCGTGACCGTCATGGCGTTCGGCCTCGCGCTGATCGGCATCGGCGCCTACCTCGAGGCTCGCGCCGCCAAGGACGCGGCAGAACAGACCAGCGCGGTGCTCCTGCGGTCGGTCTAGCGGCGGCAGCGCGCAGGCTAGACGAATCGGACGCCGGAACCGCATCGCGGCGGCGGGCGTACCGGAGACGAACAGCCACGTCCCAGGAGCCATCACCATGCGCACTCCACTCGTACTCCTGCTGGCGCTCGCGGGCGCCCTTCTCTTCGCGCCGGCCGCCGGCGCCAAGGGGCTCTCGAAGATGGAGGTGTGCGGGGCCTCGCACTGCGTCGCGCTGCCGGGCGACGGCGACGACCTCGAGGCGCTGCTGGCCGGCGGCAGCTTCGCCGGCCCGCCCGAGGGCCCGGCCCCGTGGTACGCGGTCCGCACGACCGTGCGGCCGAGCCGCGGGGAGGACTTCGAGCCGTTCAGCTTCCGCGAGGCCTACGTTCCGAGCGCCGGGCTGCTGCGGGTGCGCGCCGAGGGCGGCGGTTACGAGTGGCGCGACGTCGGCGCGCGCTACGAGGCGGCGATGAGGAAGGCGACCGGCGGGCTCGACCCGCGGCCGGCGGCACGCCTGCGCGGTCTCGAGCCCGTGAAGGCGCAAGTGCAGGAGGTCGTCCTCCCGCCGGCGGACGCGCAGTCCGATGGTGGCGGGACGCCCTGGTGGATCGCGGTGGTCGCGGCCGCGGCCGGGCTGATCGCCGCGCTCGCGCTCTACGGGCGGCGCCGCAGCCGGACCGCTCCCGCCACAAGCTGACGGGATCGCGCCAGCCGGCGTGATCGCCGGCGGCGGCTCGCCGCGTTCATGATTCCCCCGTGGCCGCCGAGAGCACGTTCACGATCTACGATCTCCACGACGCGGGCGCGCCACGCTCGGCGCGCGAGCTGCCGCGGCTCGTGCTCGCGGCGCTGCGCATCGTGTGCGCGGCGGGGCGCCGCGAGGCGGCGACCGCGATCGCGCTGCAGCTCGTCGGCGGCTTCGGCACCGCGGCGATCGTCCTGCTCGGCAAGCAGGTCCTCGACGGGCTGCTCACGGCCGATCGCACGGGCGGCGGGATCGACGACGTGCTGCCCAGCGCCGTCGCGCTGGCGGCGGTGACCGCCGGACTCGGGCTCCTCGGGGCGCTGCGGCGCGAGCAGGAGGAGCTGCTCGCCGAGCTCACCAGCCGCTACGCCCAGGCGCGGATCCTCGACGTCGCCTGCGCGGTCGAGCTGGCCGCGTACGACGACCCGGCGTTCCACGACCGGATTGCGCGCGCGCAGGCGAGCGTCCAGCGCGCGCCGATGGTCGTGTTCTCGGTCGCGATGGTCAGCATGTCGCTCGCCGGCGCGGCCGGAGCGCTCGCGGCGCTGCTCGCGCTCGAGCCGGTGCTCGCGCCGCTCGCCGCGCTGGCAGTCGTGCCCGTGCTGCTGCAGACCTCGCGCCGCGGAGAGGCGCTCTACCGCTTCGCGTTCGGGATGACGCCGCGCGACCGCGAGCGCGGCTATCTCGCCGGGCTGCTGACCGGGCGCGACGCGGCGAAGGAAGTGCGGGCGTTCGGCCTCGTGAGCGTGCTCCGCAGCCGCCACGACCGGCTCGCCGACGAGCGCATGGCGGAGCTGCGCGAGGTCGCCCGGCGCCAGATGCGCTTCGCGCTGCTCGCGAACCTGGCGTCGGCCGTCGTGATCGGAGGCACGCTCGCGACCCTGGCCGCGCTCGCGCTCGGCGATCGGATGAGTCTCGCCGACGCGACGGCGGCCGCGGCCGCGATCGTCCTGTTCGGCCAGCGGCTCCTCTTCGGCGGATTCGGCGCCGCCAACCTCTACGAGTCGGCGCTGTTCATCCGCGACATCGCGTCGTTTCTCGATCTCGCCCCCGCGGCGGGCCGGGAGGACAACGGCGCCGTGCGGCCGCTGCCGCGCGCTCTGCTCGCGGTCGGCGCCGCGCGGCCGCTGCGCCGTGCGCCGTTTGCGGTCGTCGCACGCGAAGTGTCGTTCTCGTACGCGAGCGCCGACCGGCCGGCGCTCGACGGCGTCTCGCTCGCGATCGAGCCCGGCGAGGTCGTCGCGCTGGTGGGCGAGAACGGCTCCGGCAAGACGACGCTCGCCAAGGTGCTCGGCGCCCTCTACGTGCCGACCGCGGGCGCCGTCCTGTGGGACGGCGTGAGCACCGCGGACGCCGATCGCGACGCGCTGCGCACCGACGCGGCGGTGATCTTCCAGGACTTCATCCGCTACGCGCTGACCGCACGCGACAACATCGCGCTCGGCCGCCACGAGCGCCGCGACGACGAGGACGCGATCCGGCGCGCCGCCGTCCGCGCCGGCGCGCACGACGACATCGAGCTCCTCGCGCGCGGCTATGACACGATGCTCGGGCCGCCGTTCGAGGGCGGAACCGACCTGTCGCTGGGCCAATGGCAGCGGCTGGCGCTCGCGCGCGTCTTCTTCCGCGATGCGCCGTTCGTGATCCTCGACGAGCCGACCGCGGCACTGGACGCGCGCGCGGAGGCGCAGCTGTTCGAGGCGATCCGCACCCTACTCGCGGGCCGCTCGGTGCTGCTGATCTCGCACCGCTTCTCGAGCGTGCGCAGCGCCGACCGCATATACGTCCTGCACGACGGGCGAATCGTCGAGGCCGGCACCCACGACGTGCTGATGCGTGCCGGCGGCCGCTACGCGGAGCTGTTCACGCTCCAGGCCGCGGCCTACCGCTGAGCTGACCGGCGCTTCCGCGGGAGGCCCGCGGAAGCGCCGGCGGCGATACGCTCAGTCGGCGGTGGCGGTGGCGAGACGGGAGTCGCGCTCGCGCACGAGCCCGCCAAGCGCCACGAGCAGGCCGGCGACCGCGATCGCGAGGTTCACCCCGATCGCGATCCGGTAGGCATCCAGCAGCGTGTCGGGATCCGTGGAGCCGCCGGTGTGGCCGGTGACGACCGCGGTGACGATCGCGAGCCCGACGGCGCCGCCGATCTGGAACGAGGTCTGCACGAGGCCCGACGCGAGTCCCTGCTCGTGATCGCCCACGCCGCTCGTGGCCTGGATGTTCATCGCGGGGAACCCGAGCATGAAGCCGATCCCGAGCAGGAGCACGGTCGGCAGGAGCACGGCGAAGTAGTCGGGCGTCGCATCGAAGCGCAGCACGAGCGCGTATCCGAGCGCCGACGACAGCGCGCCCGCAGCGATCACGCGCGCCGTGCCGTAGCGGTCGACGAGCGGGCCGAGACGGGTCGAGCCGAACGCGACGAGCAGGCCCGCCGGCAGGAACACGAGCGCCGTCTCGACAGGCGACCACCCGTTCATCGTCTGGAGGTACAGCGTCATGACGAACTGGAAGCCGACGTACGCGCCGAACAGCGACATCATGCCGAGGTTCGCGCGCACCAGCGAACCGGTCCGCAGGATGCCGAGCCGCACGAGCGGCGAGCTGCTGCGGCGCTCGATCGCGACGAACGTCGCCAGCAGCGCGAGCGCGACGCCGAACGCGACGATCGTGGCGGGCGCGCCCCAGCCCTCGTCGGGCGCCTCGACGACCGTGCGCACGAGCACGAGCATCCCGGCGGTCAGCGTGACCGCACCGGGAAGGTCGAACGCGCGCCGCGGGCCGAGCTGCGCGCGGTCGCGGGGGAGGAAGCGCGGCGCCAGCGCCAGCAGCACGATCGCGATCGGGACGGGCAGCAGGAACGTCCAGCGCCAGCCGAGCTCGGTGAGCAGGCCGCCGGCCACAAGGCCGAGCGAGAAGCCGCTGGCGCCTGTCGCGGTGTAGATGCTCAGCGCACGGTTGCGCTCCGGGCCTTCGGCGAAGTTGGTGGTGATGATCGAGAGCCCGGCCGGCGCGGTGAACGCCGCCGCGGCGCCCTTGAGGAAGCGTGTGATGACGAGCAGCGTTCCGTCGTTGACGACGCCGCCGAGCGCCGACGCCACCGTGAAGACGGCGAGCGCGATCAGGAGCACGCGCCGGCGGCCGAGCAGGTCGGCGGCGCGGCCGCCCAGCAGGAGGAACCCGCCGTAGCCCAGCACGTATCCGGACACGATCCACTGCAGCTGCGAGGTCGTGAGCGCAAGATCGGACTCGATCGAGGGCAGAGCCATGCCGACCATCGAGACGTCGAGCCCGTCGAGGAAGAGGACGCCGCACAGCACGGCCATGAGGCCCCACACCGAGGCGTCCCACTTCGGCAGGGAGGAGGAGGGGGAGGACATGGCACGAACGATACATGCATGTGCATAGGATGCAACTGCAATCCATGCGGTAGCAAAATTTGCGCTGGTCTGCTATAAGACGCGGGCGAGATGACCGGCGTTCGCACCGACGACGCACTCGTGGATGCCTGGCGCGGGCTGCTCGACAGCCACGCGCGCGCCCACGGCGCGCTCGAGCGCGCGCTGCGGGATCACGACCTCGGCGTGAGCGAGTTCGAGGTCCTCGAGCGCCTCGCGAGCGACGACAAGCACCAGCGCCGGATGCAGGAGCTCGGAGAGGCGGTCTATCTCAGCCAGAGCGCGCTCTCGCGCGTGGTCGGGCGGCTGGAGCAGCACGGCCTCGCAACCCGCGGCATGTGCGCCGAAGATCGCCGCGGCATCTACGTCTGCATCACCGACGCCGGTCGCGAGCGCTACGAGCAGGCCCGCCCGGCGCACCGCGCGGCGCTCGCCGACGCGCTCGGCGACGACTGATCTCCGAGGAGGGCGCCCGGCGTCCGCTCGTGGACGATCGAGCATGAATCGGCGCGTCAGGGTCATGGACGGCCGCCGTCGCTTCTCCGATCCTGGATCCACTGCAATCGAGCGACGGAGGAACACCATGACGACGAACGCGCAGAAGCCGACCCTGGTGCTCGGCGGGACCGGCAAGACCGGGCGCCGGGTGGTCGAGCGGCTCGTGGCGCGCGGGCTGCCGGTGCGGGTCGGATCTCGCTCCGGCGTCCCGCCGTTCGACTGGGAGGACCGGTCGACGTGGGCGCCGGCGCTCGAAGGCGCTGGGGCGGTCTATCTCAGCTACTACCCGGACCTCGCGGTCCCCGGCGCGGTCGAGGCGGCCGGCTCGTTCGCCGACCTCGCGGTCGATCGCGGGGTGCGGCGCATCGCGCTCCTCTCGGGCCGCGGCGAACCCGACGCCGAGCGCGCGGAGCAGGCGGTGCGCGACACGGGCGCCGACGTGACGATCCTGCGCTCGACCTGGTTCATGCAGAACTTCAGCGAGGACTACATGCTCGAGCACCTGTTGGGCGGCGAGATCCGGCTGCCGGGCGGCGACGTCCCGACGCCGTTCCTCGACGCGGGCGACATCGCCGACGTCGCGGTCGCCGCGCTGACGGAGGAGCGCCACGCGGCGAGCTCTACGAGCTGACCGGGCCGCGGTCGCTGACGTTCGCCGAGGTCGCCGACGAGATAGCCGCCGCGGCGCGCCGCGACGTCCGCTACGTGCCGGTCTCGCTCGAGCAGCACGCCGCCGAGGCCGCGGAGCACGGCGTCCCGCCCGAGTTCGTCGAGCTGCTGACCTACCTGTTCGCCGAGGTCGTCGACGGCCGCAACGCCGGCACGACCGACGGCGTCGAGCGCGAGCCGCGCGACTTCGCCGACTACGCACGGGAGGCCGCCGCGAGCGGGGTCTGGAACGTCGCCGCGCCGGCAGGACAGCGGTAAGCGGGCCGAGCGCACCGCCGGCAACGCGATCGCCGCGCCCACGGCTCACGAGCCGTGGGCGGCGGCGGATCCCCGTCGGGCCGGTAGACGTTGAACAGGCAGCGCTTCATCGGACCGTCCGGGCGACGTACTTTCGGCGTGCTGTTCAGGTGCCTGGCGTAGGGATCGTCTTCGGGGGCCGCCGGCCAGTGGGCGGCCATCTTCTCGTAGGTCTTCCTGCCGAACAGGTAGCTGTCGGTCGCGGCCATCCACTCTGCCGCGCTCGCGCCGAGCACCTCGTCGACGTACGGCCGCTGCCAGCCGCCGTGCCGGAATCCGCCCTCGGTGTCCTCCTCGGGAGACGCGGGCGCCTGCATCACGCCGTCGAGGGACAGGAACTCGATCACTCGAAGCATTCTCATGGCTCTAGGCCCTCCTTGTTCGTTTCACCCCCTATGCGAACCGGCTCCGACCAGATCGACGGTTCCCTCGACCACGCGTGAGAGCGGCGGTCCGGCGCGGCGCGCCGGACCGCCGCTCGTGGTCGATCAGGCGGCGTCGTACTGCTCGCGCGCGTAGGTCCCGAGCCCGCAGCGCTCGAGCGCCTCCATCGGCGCGCGGAACGTGACCTGCACGACGCCCGGGTGGCGTCCAATCTCGATCGCGCCGGTGATCGTCGCCCGGTTCTTGACCTCCGGCACGGTCATGCCGAGCAGCTTGGCCGCGCGCTCGAGGCCGTTGTCGGTGGCGGAGTTGAGGTCGGGGCCGGTGCCGATCACCGAGATCGGCGCGGACTTCTCCATCTCTCCGACTCCCCAGCGGACGGCCAGCGCGCGCGCCCGCGCCCGCTCGTCGGCGCTCAGCGGCCGGGCCAGGAACGGCAGGTCCTCCGCGACCGGCAGGAGCACCGGGCCGTCGATGCCGAGCCCGCCCTTGATCACCTCGACCTGGAGCGTGACCGTGCCCGAGACGTCGCAGGTGTGGCCGGCGATCTCGCCGTCGCCCTGCAGCGCGTGCATGTCGCCGAGGTAGATCCCGCCGCCGGCCAGCTTCACCGGGCAGATCAGGATCGCGCCGGCGCGCACCGCGTCGACGTCCATGTGGCCGTCGGTCTTGTGCTCGTCGAGCTGCTCGGCCGTCAGCGCGAAGTCGTGCGGCGCGCCGACGAGGAAGGAGCCGAAGTCGCCCGCGTTGTGGGAGTCGGGCATGTCGATCGTAGGCGACGTGCCGATCTGGCCCATGAACGGGCGCAGCCGCGCGACGACGCCGACGAGGTCGTGGGGAGCGAACGCCAGGATCGGGTGCTGCACCGAGTTCTCGGGCAGCGCGGCGTAGTAGGCGGCGTCCTGGGCGATCTCCCTGGCGCCCTCGCGCGGCACTGTGACGCCGAGCCGGCGGCCCTCGTCGAAGGCGATCGTGTAGCCGTTGGTGAACTTGAACGGCGTCGCGTCCGCCCCGCAGTTGGCGCAGCGCACCGCGTCCTGGCCGATGCCCTCGAGCCGCGTCTCCGGGTAGGGCGTGCCGCACTCGGCGCAGACGCGGGCGCAGTAGGGATCGCCGTTGTAGCGGCCCTCGATCCAGCGGTCGTTGCCGGACGAGGTCGCGATCGACGTCACGACGATGTCCTTGATCCGGATCGCGATCGCGTCGCCCGGCTCGGCGCCTGCCACGGCCACCGGCCGCGCGACCTCGTGCCCGCCGCGGATCCGGGGCGTGATCATCGGCCCCCAGCAGCCGGGCGCCGTGTTGACGACGATGTGCCCGCCGTCCTCGACCGGTCCGAGCATCTGCTGGCTCGGCCCGAGCACGCCGTCGGTGAACGTTTCCACGAACACGGTCGGATGGCCCTCGTGGATCGGGGCCTTCATCTCTACTGCCATCTGACTCCCCCTTCGACGAGCGTGTCGGCCTGGCCGCCTGCGACCGGGATCAGCAGCGCCACCTCCTCGCCCTCCTGGAGTACGCGGTCGCCCGCGACCTGGCTGCCGCGGACCACCGTCAGGACGGACGGGAGCCCGGCGGTGAGCACAGGACGATCCGCGGCGACGCGTTCGAGCAGGTCGCCGACGGTCGCCCCGTCGGCGAGCTCGACCTCGAGCCGCGGCCCGCCCGCGAGCCGCGAGAGCCCTGATCCGAGTCGGACGGCGATCCGCATCTTCAGTCTGTGAGGGGAAGGCGGCTGAGCCTTTCCGCGATCGTACCGCCGGCCCGCGGCTTGCGCGACCTCGTCCGCCGTCCTCAGGCGCTCGGCGCCTTCATCTGCGCGACGTAGCCGCGGACATCGGCGGCCGGCTCCGAGTAGGCGTCGCCGAGCGCGTCCTCGACCGCGCTCATGAACTCCTCCGCCCAGGCCGGGAACTCGTAGTCGATCGCGCGCAGGAACTCGAGCGTCGCCGCCAGGCGGATGTCAGCGATCGAGGGGTGCTCGCCGCCGATGAACCGCTCGCCGTCGAGGAAGAACGCGCGGTAGACGTCGAGCGGTTCGGCGATCGCCGCCTCGGCGTCCTGCTGCGCCTTGGCCTTCATCTCGTCGTCGGCGTCCGAGGTCGCGACCTCGCCGGCGTACTGGGCGAAGCCGAGCGTCGGGTAGGTTGCGCGCGCGACGAGCGGATAGAGCGTGCCGATCAGGTAGAACATCGCGTTGTCGACGATCGCGCGCTCGCCCGGCTCGATCGGATAGAAGCGGTCCAGGCCGTGCTTGTTGCAGAGGTACGCCATGATCGCGCAGCTCTCGCCGAGCGCGCCGCGCGGCAGGCCCTGCTCCTCGAGCATCGGCGTCAGATGGGCGGGGTACTTCGCCAGGTACTCCGGCGTCGTCGTCTTGCCCCACACGTCGATCTCCTCGAAGTTGAGCCCGGCGGCTCGGACGAAGACGCGAACGGTGAGGTTGTTGACGCTCGGCGTGAGGATGTTGAGCGTGTTGGCGGCCATGCGGATTGCTCCTAGCGGTAGGGGTCCTTCGGCGACGTGTCGCGGGAGAGCGACTCCCGCGAACTCCTCGTGAGCAGCTCGATGGCGTCCGCGAGATGGATCGGGGCGATGTTGTATTCGCCGCGCTCGACGCGCAGCTTGTGCGCCTCGAGCAGCACATCGGCGTGCGTGTGGCCGGCGGGCGGCTCGAAGCGGTAGGAGGCGAGCTCGATCAGCAGGCCGAGCGGGTCCTCGAAGTAGATCGAGTCCATGAAGCCGCGGTCCTTGACGCCGCTGTGGCGGATGCCGCGCTCGTCGAGCCGCTCGACCGCCTGCCGGAACGTCGCCTGGGAGAGCGAGAAGGCGATGTGGTGGACGCAGCCGGGGTCGGTCGGCGTGCGCTCGGGCTCGCGCGAGCGCTCCTCGTTCGTGAACACGGTGATCAGGCGCCCGTCGCCGGGATCGAAGTAGAGATGGCTCTCGGCCTCGTTGTCGAGGTTGGGCTGCTCGAACACGAACGGCATGCCGAGGACGCCCTCCCAGAACTCGATCGACGTCTGCCGGTCGGCGCCGACGAGCGTGATGTGGTGGACGCCCTGGCTCTGGAGCTTGCGCACGCGACCTCCTCCTAGTGCTCGACCAGCTTGGACTTGTACTCGCTGCGCTGCAGTGCGCCCCACGGCACGAGGTCCACGCGCGCCTGGACGAGGAGCACCTCGCGCAGCCGATCGCGGATCGCGTCGGCGAGCGCGGCGTCGGCGGTCGCGCCGCGCGCGATCTCGACGCTGACGGGCAGCGGCGGCTCCTGCTTGACGCCCGCCGCGCGCGGCCGGACGAGGATATGGCCGCTGACGTCTGGTGCGAACGCGCCCACCACTTCCCGCACGGCCGACGGGAAGACGTTGACGCCGCGCACGATCAGCATGTCGTCGGTGCGCCCGACGCAGCGGATGCGCGGGCCGGTGCGGCCGCAGCGGCACGGGCTCGTGCGCACCTCGACGTGGTCGCGGGTGCGGAAGCGCAGCAGCGGCGCGGCGCGATGGCGCAGGTGCGTCAGGACGAGCTCCCCGGACGCGCCGTCTTCCATCGCCACCGCCGCGCCGGTCGCGGGATCGATCAGTTCGGCGTGGACGAATCCGCGCGCGCCGAGGTGCATCCCGTCCTGCTCCTCGCACTCGCCCCACAGCGACACTCCGACGTCGCCGATCCCCATCGCCTCGGTGACCCGTGCGCCCCAGCCCGCCTCGAGCTGCGCGCGGAATGCGGGCTCGCCGCCGCCGGGCTCGCCGGCGACGAGGACGCGCGCGACGCTCGAGCCCCGCAGGTCGAACGATCGCTGCGCCGCCAGCTCGGCGAGGTGGGCGGCGTAGGACGGCGTGAGTACGACCGCGTCGGGCCGCAGCAGCTCGATTACGCGCAGCAGGCGCTCGCTGTTGCCCGTCCCGACCGGCACGTGGCAGAGGCCGATGCGATCGAACGCGGCGAGCGCCGCGCCCGCCGCGAACGGGCCCGCGTTGTAGGTGGAGACGATCCGCTCGCCCGGCGCGACGCCGGACGCCGCGTAGCTGCGCGCCGAGCCGGTGACCCAGTTGTCGAGATCACCGGCCGTCAGCGGGATGTAGCTCGGCGCGCCGGTGGTGCCGCTCGTGGAGTAGATCCGGGCGATCTCGGACGGCGCCGCACAGAGGTGCGCGCCGATCGGGTCCGCCGCCGTGCACGTCGCCGTGACCTCGCGCTTGTCGGTGAGCGGCAGCTGCGCGATGTCCACGAGCGCGCCGGCCGCGCCAGCCGAGTCGACGCCGGCGGCCGCGAGCTTCGCGCGGTAGAAGCGCGAGCGCTCGAAGAGGTACGCGAGCTGCGTGCGATAGGGGGCGTCGTCGGCGGCGAGCTGCTCGTCCCACGCGAGCGCCTCGACCTCGGGCGCGAGCATCAGCCGCGCCCGTCTTCCGGGCCGCGCCGGTACTCGACCGCGTGCTCGGCAGCGGCGGCCATGCGGAGTCCGATCGGATGCCGCTGCTCTTCGGCCAGGTGGGCGAGCAGGCCGGCGGTGCGCGCGAGGATCGGGACGGCCTTGACGGCGGCTGCCGGGAAGCCCAGGTCGAGCATCACCGCCGCGATCGGCATCGAGACGTTCATCGTCAGCGGACGGCCCCAGGTCTCGCCCGCTGCGTCGCGGAAGCAGCGCGCGAGGAGCACGTGCGGGCCGCTCACCGCGCGCGCGTCGGCGAGCTCGAGGATCCGCTCGGCGCGCGGGTCGAGCGGCTTGTGCACGGGATGGCCGAACCCCGGCAGCCGCTCGCCGGCGGCCCGGGTCGCGCGCGCGATCTCCGACGCGACCGCTGCCGGCGCGCCGCCGCCGGCCACCTGCTCCTCCGCCGCCTCGAGCAGGCGAGCGCACTCCTCCGAGGTCCCCAGCAGCACCGGGCCGCAGCCGAGGATCCCCGCCGCCACGGCGCCTTGTAGCGAATCCGGGTCTGCCGCGAGCGTCATCCGCGCGGCGACGTTTGTGGGCATCATCCCGTGCTCGGCGATCGACACGAGCAGCACGTCGAGGAAGAAGCGCTGCTCGTCGGTCGGCTCCGCGCCGCAGAGCAGCAGGTGGAAGTACTCCGTGAAGCTCAGGCTCCCCATCAGCTCGCCGGTGAGGTCGCGCCCGCGCACCTCGACACGGTCCGGGTAGGCCTGGCTGATCTCGCTGCTCGGGAGCCCGGCCTCACCGATCTGCATGGGCCCGCGACGCTACGGATCGAGAAACGGAGCGTCAAGCCGCCCTCTGACAGGTGAGGGTGGCGGGTGTGCCATGTCATAGACTCGGCGCGTGAGGTCTGCTTCGGGAGCGGCCGCTTATGAGCGTTTGCGGCGCGCGATCGTGGCTGCCGAGCTCGCGCCGGGCGCGCCGGTGTCGGAGGCTCAGCTGGTGGATTGCTTCGGCTTCTCGAAGGCGGCCGTGCGGGCGGCGCTGGCGCGGCTGCGCGCGGAGGGGCTCGTGCATGCGGTGCCGCGCCGCGGTCATGTGGTCGCGCCGTTGACGATGCGCGATGTGGTCGAGATCTATGAGCTGCGGTTGCTGCTGGAGCCGCCCGCGGCGGCAGCGGCCGCGGAGCGGATCGAGCGATGCGAGCTGGCGCGGCTGCGCGCGCTGGCCGAGCCGGATGTCGATGTCGAGGATGCGCGATCGCTCGAGGCGTTTACGCGCGCGAACCGCGCGATTCACCTCGCGATCGCGGTGGCCGCGGGCAACCGCCGCGCGGCGCGGATCGTGGAGCGGCTGCTCGATGACAGCGAGCGCGCGCGCGTGATCGCGCTGCGCGCTGGCGCGGCGAGCGGCGGGCGGCGGGCGCTGACCGAGCTGCAGGGCGTGCTGGCGGCGCTGGAGGCGGGTGACGGCGCGCGCGCGGGCGAGCTGATGGCGGCGACGATCCGCGCGTTCGGCGACGAGCTGGTCGAGGCGCTGCGCGAAGCCGCGCTCGACACGCCGCTGCTCGTCTGAGGGCGCGTGGCCGGCGGGCCCGGCGTTTACGTCAACGGCGGCATTGAGAGGGTGAGTCCGGAGGGCGGCCGGTCAACGCTGGTCGGCGGGGCTTCGAGATCCGCGCGTCAACGCTGCAACCCGGCCGAAATCGAGGGACCGTGCAGCGTTGACGGCGCTTATCGCCGTCAACGCTGCAACCCGTCCCGAATCGAGCGGCCGTGCAGCGTTGACGCGCTCCCGCGACCGTCCGGACCCGCCCCGTACTTGCCGCCGTTGACGTAGACGCCAGAGCCCGCGAGCGCGCCGGCGGACGATGCGACCGTCCGGACCCGCCCCGTAATCGCCGCCGCTGACGTAGACGCCAGAGCCGCGAGCGCGCCGGCGGCCGATACGACCGTCCGAACCACCCCTCCTAAATGCCGCCGTTGACGTAAACCCGAGAGCCCGCGACCGCACCCGCGGCAGACCGCGGCCTCACGGCCGCGCAAGCGGCAGATCGCGCCGGACGCCGTCACGCGGCCGGGCGCAGGGCGCGGGCGACGCGGCTGGGCTCGCGCCCGAGCAGGCCCGCGATCCAGCGTGCGGTCTCTACGACCGCCTCCAGCGCCACGCCCGTGTGGACGCCGAGCCCGTCGAGCATGTAGACGAGGTCCTCTGTCGCCAGGTTGCCGGTGGCGCTGCGCGCGAACGGGCAGCCGCCGAGGCCGCCGACCGAGGAGTCGACGATCGTGACGCCGACCTCGAGCGCCGCCAGCACGTTCGCGAGCGCCTGACCGTAGGTGTCGTGGAAGTGGACCGCGACCGCGGCGAGCGGCACCTCCGCGGTGACGGCTGCGAGCACGCGCTGCACCGCGAGCGGCGTGGCGACCCCGATCGTGTCCCCGAGCGAGAGCTCGTCGAGCCCGAGCGCCCAGATCCGCGCAGAGACCGCGGCGACCTGCTCGACCGGCACCGCGCCCTCCCAGGGATCGCCCCACGCCATCGAGACGTAGCCGCGCACGAGCAGCCCGGCGGCGCGCGCGTCCGCGACGACCGGGCGGAACATCTCCAGCGACTCGTCGACGGTCCGGTTGAGGTTGCGGCGCGAGAAGCTCTCGGTCGCCGATCCGAAGACCGCGATCTCGCGCACACCCGCGTCGATCGCGCGCCGCAGGCCGGCCTCGTTGGGGACGAGCGCCGGGTAGCGCGTCGGGCCGCCGTAGGCGAGCGACCGGGCGACCTCGTCGGCGTCGGCGAGCTGCGGCACCCACTCGGGACGGACGAAGCTGGTCGCCTCGATCGCGGGCAGACCCGCGGTCGCGAGGCGCTCGACGAGCTCGACCTTCACCGCCGCGGGGACGGTCTCGCGCTCGTTCTGGAGCCCGTCGCGCGGCCCGACCTCGTAGACGGTGACCGCCGCCGGTGGCTCAATCATCCGCGACGACCTCGAACAGCGTCTGGCCGAGCGCGACCTGGTCGCCCGCGGCGACGCCGATCTTGCCGACCGAGCCGTCGAACGGCGCGGTCAACGCCAGCTCCATCTTCATCGCCTCCAGCACGACCAGCGTGTCGCCCTGGCGCACCTCCTGGCCCGGCGCCGCCGCGACGGCGAGCACGGTGCCCGGCATCGGCGCGAGCACGTTGCCGTCGGCCGCCGCGGCGGCGGCGCGGTCGAACGCGGCCGGGCGGCGGAAGACGTGCGCCTCCCCGCGGTGGCCGACGGTCACCTCGTGCGCGGCCGCCTCGACCTGGAACGCGTGCACCTCGCCGTCGATCTCGAGCCGCAGCCGGCCGGGCTCCGAGGCCATCGGCCGGACGGCCCAGCGCCGCTCGCCGTGCTGCACGATGCCGGCCGCGACGTCGACCCGCACGGTGCCCGTGTCGAGCTCGACGTCGATCGGGGCCGCGGGCCCCCCGAGCCGCCAGCCGTCGCGGACGCCGAACGGATCGGCCCCGGCGCTCGGCCCTGACGTCGCCTGCGACCACGCGGCCGCGCACAGCGCGAGCGCCGACGGCTCGACTGCGAACGCGCCCGGATGGCGGTCCAGCCAGCCGGTGTCGAGCGCGGCGGCGTGGAACTCGTCGGAGGCGGCGAGCCGGCGCAGGAAGCCGAGGTTCGTCTTGACGCCGAAGACGGCGGAGTCGTCCAGCGCGGCGACGAGCGCGCGCCGCGCCGCCTCGCGCGTCGCGCCGTGGGCGATCAGCTTGCCGAGCATCGGGTCGTACCAGGTGTCGACCCGCTGGCCGGGCTCGAGCGCGGCGTCGACGCGCACGCGGCCGCTCCAGCGCACGGTCGTCGCGACGCCGGCCTGGGGCAGGAAGCCCGCTGCCGGGTCTTCGGCGTAGACGCGCGCCTCGATCGCGTGGCCGTGCGGCGACAGCGCCGCGAGCGAGGACGGCAGCCGCTCGCCCGCGGCGACCCGCAGCTGGAGCTCGACGAGGTCGAGGCCGCCGCAGATCAGCTCCGTGACCGGGTGCTCGACCTGGAGCCGCGTGTTCATCTCGAGGAAGTACGCGTCCTCGGCCGCGACCATGAACTCGACGGTGCCGGCGTTGACGTAGCGGACGGCGCGCGCCAGATCGACGGCGCCGCGCAGCAGGCGCTCGTGGACGGCGTCGGAGATCGTCGGCGCGGGCGCCTCCTCGAGCACCTTCTGGTGGCGCCGCTGGGTCGAGCAGTCGCGCTCGAGCAGGTGCGCGACGCCGCCGTGAGCGTCGGCGAGCACCTGCACCTCGACGTGGCGCGCGTGCTCGACCAGCCGCTCGAGGAGCAGCGTCCCGTCGCCGAACGCCGAGCGCGCCTCGCGCCGCGCCGCCGCGAGCGCGGGCTCCAGCTCTTCCGGGCGCCGCACGATCCGCATGCCCTTCCCGCCGCCGCCCGCCGCGGCCTTCACCATCAGCGGCAAGCCGATCGCCGCGGGGGCGCGCGCGATCAGCTCCGCGTCGGGCGCGTCCTCGAGCGCCGGCACGACGGCCAGGCCGGCGCCCGCCGCAAGCCGGCGCGCCTCGTCCTTGCGCCCGAGCCGCTCGATCACGTCCGCCGGCGGCCCGACGAAC